>Ga0187783_10004455_pt1 | contig 10381 bp, 7 predicted proteins | sample 1015_SJ02_MP02_2_FD_132471 | JGI IMG/M metagenome (GOLD analysis project Ga0187783, IMG submission 132471) | Tropical peat soil microbial communities from peatlands in Department of Meta, Colombia - 1015_SJ02_MP02_20_MG | ecosystem: Environmental > Terrestrial > Soil > Wetlands > Peat | place...
AGTCGAAGGTACTGGAGAGTCGCCGGATTACAATGGGCGCTGTTATTGACTTGGCAAAATGCACCATGAGTGCGAAGCTGGCTTTGACAACCTACCTGCTTGCTGCGGATCGCCCAGGTCAAGGTTCGCTACCGTCCGAGCAAGAGATTAGAGATGCGTTCGTAAGTTGCATGGAGACCCTGCATGGTACAAGCGCCATTAACCCAAATGTGGACCCTCGTTTTGCTAGCGGTGTCCAAGACCTACAACGGGAAGTAGATTCGCTGTTTACTATCCTTGACGCTGCAAAGTTTGACTTGCCATGATCGATGCAAACGGTCGTTCACGCACCGCTGGACTGCGCAAAAATTCTTTATAACATATAGCGTTTTCGCACGCTGCGCGATTTGCAAACGGCGCTGCAAAGTTTGCACGGCGCGCCGAGCTAGGGCCGGCGATCGGCGGATGCGTGAAAAAGCCTTATTTTGCGTGCTTTTTGGCCGCAGGCGTGGATCGGTGGCGATGTACGAGGGGGAGGCTGTTTTGGCCCGTTAACTCTATGCCCTTCACGCGGCGGCGCCGTGGCAACGCTTAAACTTTTTACCGCTGCCGCACGGACACATTTCGTTGCGTCCGACTTTGGGTTGATCGCGATGCATGGGCTTTGCGGGCGACTCGTCGTCTTTGTTGGTGTGGAGTTGCTGCACGCGACGGCCGGTGCCGGGCATCGGGCCGAGCAGTTGTTCGAGTTGCTGCGGCGGTAGCGCGTTGCCGGCAGCGACCGGCTGCGGCACCATCTCGCCCGATGGGATCGGCTCGAACTGCGTGCCGTGCGGGACCAGTTGCGGTTGTGGCGGCCCGTGCTCGATCTGCACGCGAAAGACGCCTTTGATCGCCTCGTCGGCGATGTTGTTCTTCAGCGATTCGAAGATCTCGAAGGCTTCCTTCTCATACTCGACGCGCGGATCTTTTTGACCGTAGCCGCGCAGACCGATGCCGGTCTTCAAGTGATCCATCACCCAGAGATGATCCACCCACTGGCGATCGATGATCGGCAGCAAGAGATAGCGCTGTTCGACGACCCGCAAAATCTCCGGCGTTACTTCCTGCTCTTTTGCGTCGTACGCTTGCTGTGCTTTCTCGCGCAGCAAGCGCCGGATCTCCTCGCGATCCTTGCCGGCTAAATCGTCCATCGCGAGATTGCGCTTGATCGGGAAGACCAGCTCGAGCTGATTCACCATCTCCTCGAGATCCCACTCGCTCGGATGCACGTTCTCGGGCGCGTTTTCCTCGACGGCTTCGTCGACTTTAGCTTCGAGCGTCTGCGTCATAAACGTCCGCGAGTCGAAGTTGCCTTCCAACGTCGCGCGGCGGTCGCCGTAAATCACCGAGCGCTGCTTGTTCATCACGTCGTCGTACTCGAGCACGTGCTTGCGAATCTCGTAGTTGTGGTTTTCGACCTTGCCTTGCGCGCGCTGAATGGATCGCGTCACCAGTCCCGACTCGATCGGCTGCTCGTCGGTGAAGCCGACGCGCTCCATGATGTTGGTCATTCGCTCGCCGCCGAAAAGCCGCATTACCTCGTCTTCCAGCGAAACGTAAAAGCGCGACGAGCCGGGGTCGCCTTGGCGTCCCGAGCGGCCACGAAGCTGATTGTCGATCCGGCGCGACTCATGCCGCTCGGTGCCGATGATGTGCAGGCCGCCGTTGCGCGCCACGCCATCGCCCAGCTTGATGTCGGTGCCGCGGCCGGCCATGTTGGTCGCGATCGTCACTTGGCCTTCTTGCCCGGCGTCCTTGATGATCTCAGCCTCTTGCTCGTGATATTTTGCGTTGAGCACGTTGCACTCAACGCCTTTGCGGCGCAGCATCGCTGCCAGCAGCTCGCTCTTTTCGATCGAGCGGGTCCCGACCAGCACCGGGCGTCCCTTTTGATGCTCGGCGATGATCTCGTTGACGACCGCCTCGAACTTCGCCCGCTCCGTCTTGTAGACGATGTCGGAGTTGTCTTTGCGGACCATCGGCATGTTGGTCGGAACGACGACGACGTCCAAGCCGTAGATGTCGCGAAACTCGCGCTCTTCGGTCTTGGCGGTGCCAGTCATGCCGGCCAGATGCTCGTACAAGCGGAACAGGTTCTGGAAGGTGATCGTGGCCAGCGTCTGATCCTCGCCGCGAACTTTAATGCCTTCCTTGGCTTCGATCGCCTGGTGGATGCCGTCGGAGTAGCGACGACCGTACATCAGGCGACCGGTGAACTCGTCAACGATGATCACTTCGCCGTCTTTGACGATGTACTGCTGATCGCGATGGAAGAGATTCCACGCCTTTAGCGCGGCGTTGAGCTGATGCGTCAGCTCGATGTTGCGTTGCTCGTAGAGATTCTGGATGCCCAGCATCTTCTCGACGCGCGCGACGCCCGCTTCCGTGATCGGAACGGCGTGCGCCTTCTCGTCGACGGTGTAATCCTCGCCCTTCTTTAGCCGTGGGATGATCTGCGCGAACTTGTCGTACAGTTCGCCCGACTCTTGCGACGGACCGCTGATGATCAACGGCGTGCGCGCCTCGTCTATGAGGATCGAGTCGACTTCGTCGACGAGCGCGAAGTAGAGCTCGCGCTGCACGAGGTCTTCCACTTGCCAGGCCATGTTGTCGCGCAGGTAATCGAAGCCGACCTCGTTGTTGGTGACGTAGGTGACGTCGCTGGCATAGGCGGCTCGCCGCTGCGCCGAATCGAGCCCGTGCTGAATAACGCCGACGCTCAAACCCAGGAACTGATAGATCGGGCCCATCCATTCGGCGTCGCGCCGCGCGAGATAGTCGTTTACGGTGACGACGTGCACGCCGCGCCCTTCGAGCGCGCGCGCGTAGACCGGAAGCGTCGCGACCAGGGTCTTGCCTTCGCCGGTTTTCATCTCGGCGATGCGCCCTTCGTAGAGCACCTGGCCGCCCATGATCTGCACGTCGAAGTGCCGCATGCCGATGGTGCGTTTGCCGGCCTCGCGGACCACGGCAAAGGTCTCGGCCAACATCTCGTCGAGCGATTCGCCTTGCTCGAGCCGGCTCTTGAATTCCGTGGTTTTGGCTTGCAGCTCGGCGTCCGAGAGCGCCGACATCTGCGCTTCGAATTCGTTTACGGCCTTCGCCGTGCGCCGCAGCCTCGCAACTTCACGCTCGTTGCCGTCAATGAGAGTTTTGAGAAATGCCATCGGCGCCTACGGCACGAGACCGATTCCCGTTACCGCTCCTCGCGAGCTGTAATTCATCGGCGCGACGTTGCCGTTGGCTCCGGCGGGGAAGAAGTAAACTACTCCCGCACCGCTGGTTGTCACATCGGCGACGTAGACGACGCCCGCCGTACTGACCTTTACGTCGGTTGGGGCCAGAAGCTGCGTGTTGCAGCCCTGGATTTTACGGATCGGTTTCGTGTAGGGAATCTTCTTGTTGTAGGGCGGGAAAACGAGGATCGCCGGACTGTCGGACGAGCTGCAGCTCGCGCCTCGCTTTCCTTGGTCGGCGATGTAGATGTTGCCGCTCGTGTCGAGCGCGACGCCGTACGGCGTGATCACGCCGTTCTTGGTCGTGATGCTGAAGCGCGGATAGATGTTGACCGGCGTCGGCGTCGGCGAGGGCGTCGGCGACGGCGTTGGGCTGGGCGTGATTGACGGCGTGGGCGACGGGGTGGGCGTGGGCGTCGGAGTCGGCGTCGGCTTTGGAGTTGGCGACGGGGTCGGCAGCATGTACTGATTGACCGACTTGCCTTCAATGTTGGCCACGTAGATGTGACCCTGCTTGTCGATCGCAACTCCGGCCGGTATTTTCAATCCCGGCTTCGGTCCGGCAATTGCTTGATACGGCACCGTTGAACCCGCGACGAAGAGCAGTATCTGACTCGGATACGTAATCGTCGGATCGTTGTCCGCAATCACCATGATGTCCGGTGCCGGGCTGGCGGAACTCGAAGGCTGCGGCGTCGGCGCGACCGGAGAGAATGCGATGCCGCGCGGCCATCCTTCGAGGCCGACGGTCGTGAGCGGCACCACGTTGCCGGTCGCAAGCGCTTCGAACTCGATGAGCAACGCCTTCTGAGTGCTCGGGTTATAGTTGGTGACCCAAAGGTTCTGCGATTGATCGAAGGCGATGTACTGTGGACCGTTGAGGCCGGTGCTCGAGCCGCCGATCTGATAGGTGGGTCCGCCTCCGTTCTTCGTTCCGCTGGTGTAGATGTTGATCGCGTTCTGGTTGCTGTTGGTCGCATAGAGGGTCTGCGACGGAAAGTTCGGGCCGACGTTCTGGCCGGTCGTCATTCCCAGATTGCTGCACGCGACGATCGCGGCCGTCATGATCAGCCCCAAGACGGCCCGCTGCGGACTGCGCCTTACGCCGGCGCCAAGCAATTTCAACACTCTCATACGGTCCAAATATGCCACTCCCGTGCGGTTCCCGCAGCCGGGTGAGTTTCCTGGCCTAACGCGCGGTGGGCAAGGAACCAGATGGCCGCTACCAGCACGACGAACAGCACCGCCGAAACCACGAACCGGCGTGTCCGGCGGCGCTCGTACGCCGGCCGGCTGGACTCGGTATCGATGATTTGACGCGGCACCAGGAGTTAAACCGCGCGCCGCAGGGGATGGTTGAGCTCGCTCGTTTGCACGAGCTTGAGCAGCGCGCCCACGGTAACGAATCGGTATCCGGCCTGCTTGAACCGCTGTACGACGTACGGCAGCGCCTGGATCGTTGCCAGCTTTCCGCTGTGCAGCAGCACGATCTCGGGAGCGGTGGCGTGCTCCAGCAGGTGACGCTGCAACCGTTGCACCGATACCGTTCGCCAGTCGCCGCCATCATCGGTCCACAGCACGACCGAATAGCCGAGGCTCTGGGCGATTCTCAGGGTGCGCTCGGTGTAGCGGCCGTGTGGCGGACGCATCAAGGTGCGTACCGCCGGATCGTGCGTCAGTGCCCAAAGCACGTCGCCGCCTTTGAGAATTTCCTCGCGCACCTGCTCCGCATTCTCTTGATCGAGGTTCGGGTGCGTGTAGGTGTGATTGCCCACCTCATTGCCGTCGGCTTCGATGCGCTGCGTTAGTTCGGGCCACTGCTCGGCATCTTTACCGATGAGGAAAAACGTTGCCGGTACGCCCAGATCGCGAAGCACGTCGAGCAGCATCGGCGTGTATATCGGATAGGGCCCGTCGTCGAAGGTCAACGCAATCAGTCGCGGACGGTTCGTACGATTCTCGAACGGAAGCTCGTGCGTCACGCGGTAGGCCCGAGCGACGACGTCGCTGGAAAACTCCAGATGCACGTTCGTCCGCGGCGTGACGATTGCCGGAATGACGTTGCTGCGGTGCACGACCGCACGCCAGCCGCCGTAGACCACCGCGGCCCCGAGAACGATCGCGACGATGCTCTTCACGTTAAGATTTCTTGGCAAAGTCGCTGCCCACGATAACGGTTACGTCGCTCTTGGTCGCACCGGACGACGCGGGCGCAGGGTCGGAAACGACCGAGGCGTCACGCAGCGTGGCTGGAAGCGCGTCGCGCACCCGGTCGCCCGCGAACGTGACGCTCGAATGCTCGTGGATCTCGGTCGCGGTGTAGTCGGAGCGATCCGCGTCGCCGACGTCGCCGATGACAAAGCCGGCTTGCCGCAACAGGGCCGCCACGCGGCCTGCGGCGCCGGTGACGCCGGATCCATTCTCCACGTCCACGCGTAGGGTTGAAGCCGGAATCGCCGCAAGCGCGAGCGCGTCGGGCGACGGCATCGGCGTCGTGGGCGGCGCGAGCATGGTGGCGACCAAATGCGCGCGCGCTCCGGTGTCGGGAATCAATGAATCGCCTTCGTTGGGTAGATTGACGTCGCTGGTATACGGCACTTGTGCGCTGACGATCGCGCTGCTCGAAACGCCTTGATAGTAGGTGAGCAGCGAAACCAGCTCGGGATTGTTGAAATCGGTCTCGACGTATTTGTGAAAGACCGCTAGCAGGTCGCCGAGATGCAGGAACGTGTTGACCTTGTCGCTTCTCAGCTTGTCGGTGAGCGCCCGCAGTACTTGCTGCTGCCGCATGATCCGGCACGGGTCGCTGCACCAATCTTCGCGGAAGCGCATGTACCCCAGCGCTTGCTCGCCGCTGAGGTGCTGCCGGCCTTCCTTTAAATGGATGTGCAGGTGGCCCCAGGTGTCGTCGTAGTCCAGCGTCTGGCCGGTGCAGTTCGTTTTGTAGCGAAGGCAGTCGGACGACTTCACGTCGACGTCCACGCCGCCCAGCGCCCCGATCAGTTCCTTGGTCGCGTCGATGCGCAGGATCACGTACTTGTCGAAGCCGGGAATCCCGAGCCATCCTGCAATGACCTTCTTTGCTTCCTTCACGCCGCCGTCGGACTGGGCCGCATTGATCTTTGCTTGGGTGCCGTTGGGCAGCGTCGCGACCATGTCGCGCGGAACCGACAACTCGTAGACCCGCTTGTTGGGGAAGTCGAGGTTGACGGCCCAAATCACGTCGCTGCGCGAGTCGGTCGAATACTCTTCGTCCTTCTCGTTGTAGTCGTAATCGAGCCCCTCGACGAGCACCAGCAGATTCGATTTACCGAAGACTTGCTGCGGCGTCGGCACGAAGGCTTGGGTGATCACGGTGACCGGATTGCGGTGTTCGACAATCGCGTAACCGGCGAACGCCGCACCCGCGCCAAGCACGATGAGTCCTGCGATTAGCGCGATTCGCTTAGCGATCATACCGCACATCGCTTCGCGGAGATCGCACGGCCAAAGAAATCAAACGGTCCGGCGCCTTCCAGCCGGACTTCGGCAAACTCGCCGGCCTGCGCGTCGCCGCTGAAGTAGACCCCGCCATCAACTCCGGGCGCTTCACCTTGGGAGCGTCCGAACCATGCCCGGTTGCAACCGAGCTCTCGCCGCAGCGGGTCGCGCTCGCGCAACCGGCGCGACTCTTCTACCAGAACGCGCACGCTCGACCCGCAGCGCTTTGCGCGGGCGTGCTGCGAGGCGACCCGCTGCGCTTCGCGCAATCGAACGAGCCGTTCGCGGCGACGCCGCACGCTCACGTGGCCGGAAAGCTGCGCAGCCGGCGTGCCTTCTTCCGAACTAAACTCAAAGAATCCAACCCGATCGAGCTGCGCGCGAGCGATCCATTCCTCGAGGTAATCCACGTGCTCGTCACGCTCGCCGGGGAACCCCACGATGAACGTCGAGCGCATCGTGATACCTGCAACGCGCGAGCGGAAATCTTCGATGATTTCCAGATACCGCTCGCCGTTGCCGGGACGGCGCATCGCGCGCAGCACGTCGGGGTGCGCGTGCTGCAACGGCATGTCCATATATTTGCAGACTTTCGGCAGCACCGCGATCGCTTCAACGAGCTCGCGATCCACCGTCGCAGGATATAAGTAAAGCAGACGAATCCATTCTAAACCGTCGATTTCGTGCAATCGTTCGAGCAGCGCGGCGAGCCCGCCGCGGCGAACGCCGCGATCCCTGCCCCACATCGAGGTGTCCTGCGCGATCAGAATCAGTTCTTTCGCGCCGCCCTGCGCGAGGGCTCGCGCTTCGCCGACGATCGATTCGGACGTACGGCTGCGAAAACGGCCGCGCAGCGCCGGGATGATGCAAAACGTGCACGGATGATCGCAGCCTTCGGCAATCTTGAGATACGCGGTGGCGCGCGGCGTGGTAACCAGCCGTGGAAGAAAGTCGTGTTCGGGCTCCGGTTCGAAATCGAGCCGAACCGGCCGGCGCCCGGCTTCGACGTCGGCGAGCAACTCTACGATGCCGGCATATGCGCCGGTGCCGACCACGCCGTCGATTTCCGGCACGAGGCTGCGCAGCTGTTCGCCGTAGCGCTGCGCGAGGCAACCCGCAACGATTAGCTGCTGTCCGCGGCGTTTGCGAGCCGCGTGATCGAGAATCACTTGGGTCGATTCGGCCTTAGCCGGATCGATGAACGCACAAGTGTTGATCACGACGGTGTCGGCGCGAGTCGGCTGCGTTTCGAGGTTCCAGCCGGCGGCACCGAGCTTTGCGATCATGACTTCGGTATCAACCAGATTCTTCGCGCAGCCCAAACTGACGAACGAAACGCTCGGCATCGTAAAACGGCTACCGGTAGTTGACGAACTGCAGCGGCAGCTCGAAGTCCATCGCGCGCAGCGACGCGATCACCTTCTGCAAGTCGTCCTTGTTCTTGCCCGAGACGCGGATTTGCTCGTCTTGGAACTGCGCGCTCACCTTGAGCTTCAGCGACTTGATCCGCTCGAGCAGCGGCTTGCTTCGATCTTTGGGAATCCCGCTGCGCAGCGTCACCACCTGACGCACGGTGCCGCCGGCCGCCGGCTCGACGGTGCCGAACTCGAACGCCTTGATGTCGATGCCGCGCCGCACCGCTTTAGTTTGCAGAACGTCCACGACGTTCTTCATCTTCAGCTCGTCGTCGGAGATTAACGTGATCTTCTTGCCGTCGAAATCGATGCTGGTTTTGCTGTGCTTGAAGTCGAAGCGGTTCTCGATCTCTTTACGCGTCTGGTTGAGCGCGTTGTCGAGTTCTTGCTGATCGACGCGCGAAACGACGTCGAACGAGGATTCGCTCGCCACTGATTCCTAAGATGCTCCTCTCAGAGAGTAAAGGCGTGCTCGACGACGTCGCCGGACTTGCCGAGTTTTCCAAGGTCCTTGCCGTTAACGTAGATCTCCACGCCGCCGGCGTTGCCGATCCGCACCAATGCGTTCTTACCGTGAAACGTCTTGGACGTTCCGGCGGGGAACGTACCCTCCATGCTAACACTGCCGTCAACGGTGACCCTGAGCCAGGACGGCGCCGAGAGCACCAGCGCCAGCGAGTTAGCGCCGTCAACAGCCGGCGGCGTGGCGGTCGGGACGGGCGTCGCGGTGGGCGGCGGAGGCGACGCGGTGGCGGTCGCGGAGACGGCGCTTGCCAGCGTCTCCGAGCGGCGCATCGTCAGCTCGTTGTAGACCACGAACGCGATCAGGACGACCGCAACCGCGCCGGCCACCCAAAGCAGGATCGACCCCACTGGGAGCGTTGCTTCCCGGTCCGCGGCCTTGCGGCCCGAGTTTGGTGGTTCCGGCTGCGCGGGCAGCGTCTTTGAGAACGACGCGACCGCTTCTTCGGGGTCGATTCCAAGGAAGCGCGCGTAGGTTCTAAGGAAGCCGCGCACGTAGACCGGAGCTCCGACCGCGCTCCAATTCTCATCCTCGATTGCCGCCAAGTAGACCGAGCGAATCCGGATTTGGTCGGCAACGTCGGAGAGCGAGAGGCCGCGTGCCTCGCGTGCCTCGCGAAGCCGCTCACCCAGCGCGTCGGAGGCTCCTGCCATTTGGGCTTTGAGTTAGCCCCGCCTTAATGTTATCCTGTTCCACGCGACATGAAGAAAGAACGCGTCATCGCTGCAATGAGCGGCGGCGTAGACTCGGCGGTTGCTGCCGGTCTCTTGGTCGAGCATGGTTACGACGTCGTCGGAATCACGATGAAGATGTATTCGCCCTCGAGACCCGCGCACGCTAAGAGTTGCTGCGGCATCGACGATTTCGACGACGCGCGGCGCAGCGCCGACGTGCTCGGCATTCCACACTACGTGCTCGACTTCGAAGAAACGTTCCGGCGCGACGTGATCGATCGGTTCGCCGACGATTACGCGGCCGGGCGCACGCCCAATCCGTGCGTTTCCTGCAATAACTTCGTGAAGCTGGGAACGCTCGCGCAGTACGCCGACCGGCTCGGCGCGCGCTACGTCGCGACCGGCCACTACGCGCGCATCGAGCGGCGCGACGACGGTCCACATCTCTTCCGCAACGAATACGCCAAGGATCAAGCCTATGCGCTCGCACAGCTCACGTCGTCGCAACTTGCGGGGCTGTTGCTGCCGCTGGGCGATTTCGACAAAGCGACGACGCGCGCGCATGCGCTCCGGCTCGGCCTGCCGGTTCACGACAAACCCGAATCGCAGGACATCTGCTTCGTTGAAGGCGGCGACTATCGCGACGTGCTGTCGCGCTTGCGGCCCGGGATAAATTCGGCCGGCGCAATCGTTGCATCGAGCGGCGCGCGCGTCGGCGAGCATGCCGGCATCGCCAACTACACAGTCGGCCAGCGCGCGCGGCTGCCGGGGTCCGACGACGGCGCGCGCTACGTCACGCGCATAGATGCGACGACGAATACGATCGTAGTCGGACGCGAAGACGAGCTGCTGGCGCGCGAGCTCGAAGCCGACGAGCTGAATCTGATTCGGCCGGAGCGCTTCACCGGTGCTGCGACGCCAGTCCGCGCGATGGTCCGCTACCGCGCCGCGCCGGCGCGGGCTTTTGCAACGATAAGCGGCCTGAGCGGGCTGCATCTGCACTTCGAGCGCCCGCAACGCGCGATTACGCCC
>Ga0187783_10004456_pt1 | contig 10380 bp, 8 predicted proteins | sample 1015_SJ02_MP02_2_FD_132471 | JGI IMG/M metagenome (GOLD analysis project Ga0187783, IMG submission 132471) | Tropical peat soil microbial communities from peatlands in Department of Meta, Colombia - 1015_SJ02_MP02_20_MG | ecosystem: Environmental > Terrestrial > Soil > Wetlands > Peat | place...
GCGCGTGACCCGCTGCCGTGCGATTGATGGCAAGTTGTGACTTTTTTGGCGAGAGATCGATGCAGTATGGAATCTACGCTTCGGCTAACTCCTACCAGCAGTCCGCTGGCCGGCGTGTTACGGGTCGGCGCGGATGCGGGGAGTGACGGATCGTAATCGGATTCGCGGAGTCCGCAAACCCAACGCCGACCGCGGTGACGGAGCGAATGACCCCGCTGAACTGCGAGAGAAGGGCGACAAGCTGATGATCCCAGCACGCACCACAGGCGCGAACGGGGCGAGGAGGGAGGGCGGACGATGAGATTCCGGAGCAAGATCATCGCAGGGCTAGCCCTCACGGCGGCGAGCACCATGGCGATCGCCGCCTGTAGCAGCAGCAGCACGACCACCAGCGCTCCCTCCGCCTCCGCGACGCCGGTCAAGGGCGGCACGGCGACGTTTGCCGAGCTTCCCTCCTCGCCGCCGAACTGGATCTTCCCGATGGCGACGCTGGCCTACTTCAGCGTGGCCAACTTGTCGCAGTTCCAGCAGCTCATGTACCGGCCGCTGTACTGGTTCGGGGGCAACAACACCTCTCCGACGATCGACTACACCTTGTCACCCGCGAACGCCCCGATCTACACCAACGGCGGCAAGACCATCGTCATCAACATGAAGGGCTGGAAGTGGTCCAACGGCGAGACCGTTGACGCCAACGACGTGATCTTCTGGCTGAAGATGATGACCGCCGAATTCAGCAACTGGGCGGGCGCGTTCCCTGGCGGCATCCCGCTCAACATCACCTCGATGACGGCCACCGGGCCGAACCAGGTGACGCTGCAGCTCAACAAGGCCTACTCGAGCCTGTGGTACACCTACAACAACCTGTCCCAGCTCACCCCGATGCCGGACGCGTGGGACGTCACCAGCCTCGGCGCCGCGCCGGGCAGCGGCGGCTGTCTCACCGACAGCGCGGCCGACAAGTGGGCCAAGTGCGTGGCCGTCTACAACTTCCTCACCGCCCAGGCCAAGGACACCTCGACGTACGTGACCAGCCCGATCTGGTCGATCGTCAACGGCCCGTGGAAGCTGTCGAGCTTCAACACCAGCGGCAACGTCACCTTCGTGCCGAACCCGTCGTACTCAGGCAGCCCGAAGCCGACCCTCTCGGCGTTCAAGTTGGTGCCGTTCACCGACGACTCGACCGAATACACCGCGCTCAAGACCGGCTCGCTCAACGTGGGCTACGTCCCGTCCGCGGACCTGCCGGTCAAGGCGCCCAGCGCCGTCCTGCCGGGTACCAACCCGCTGGGCTCGACCTACGCGCTGCAGCCCAACTACGCCTGGGGCTTCGCCTACTACCTGATCAACTTCAAGAACCCGGCCTTCGGGGCGGTGTTCAAGCAGTTGTACGTCCGGCAGGCGCTGGAGGACGTGGCGGACCAGGTCGGCATGTCCAAGGCCGTCTACCGCGGCTACGCCTACCCGAACACCGGCCCGGCCCCGGCCGAGCCGACCAGCAACCCGTGGCTGCCCAGCAGCCAGATGTCCAACGGCGGCGCGGGGCCGTACCCGTTCAGCATCGCCGCCGCCACCAGCCTGCTCACCAGCCACGGCTGGAAGATCGTCAGCGGCGTGGCGACCTGCGAGAACCCGTCCCTGTGCGGTGCCGGGATCGCGTCGGGCCAGCAGCTGAAGTTCACACTGGACTACTCGACCGGACAGGCCGCGTTCACCTCTGAGGCGGCCATCTACAAGTCGGACGCCTCGCAGGCCGGCATCGACGTGGACATCGTCGGGCAGACCTTCAACACGATCATCGGTGAGGCCGTGCCGTCCAACCCGAGCTGGCAGGGCGCGATGTACGGGCTGTGGATCTACGCGCCCGACTACGAGCCCACCGGCGAGGAACTGTTCGCCACCGGCGCGGGCTCCAACGGCGGGAGCTACTCCGACCCGACGATGGACAGCCTGATCGCCACCACCGAGACCAGCAGCAGCATCTCGGATTACCACACCTTCGCCAACTACGCGGCGCAGCAGCTGCCGTACATCTACATGCCGCTCGAATACACCATCGCGGCCGTCAGCAGCAACCTGCAAGGCGTGGCCTTCAACCCGCTGCAGACCCTGACCCCCGAGTACTGGTCCTTTACCTCGTAACACTCGACACGGCTTCCGGGCCGCCGCCGTCACGGCCATCGTGACGGCGGCGGCCCGGAGCCTGGCAGCGCGGGCTTCCGGGCCTATCGGCGCCTGGTGGCGCGGGCTGCCGGCCTATCGACGCCCGGCCCCGGCTGGCCTAAGCTGGGGTTGACCTGCAGTACCGGCCTCGCCACCTGCGGGGGATTGGAGACCTCATGACACCGACGCCAGAGGTGACCGCATCCGGGGCCGCTGACAGGACAACCGCGCCATGATCGGCTACCTGATCCGGCGGATCTTCCAGGCGCTCATCGTCTTGTTCATCGTGACCGTATTCACGCTCGCGCTCGTGCACCTGTTCCCCGGGGGCCCGATCCGGGCGCTGCTCGGACCCAAGGCGAGCCCGGAACAGGTGGCCTACTACAACAAGCTGTACGGTTTCAACCAGCCGTTCTTCGTGCAGTACGGCAAGTGGGTCGCCCAGCTGTTCCACGGCAACCTCGGGTACTCCATCAGGCTCAATCAGACCGTCGCCAGCGAGATCGCCCTCTACCTGCCGAAGACCATCATCCTGGTCGGCCTGGGCCTGATAGTGTCGCTGGCCTTCGGCATACCGCTCGGCGTATACCAGGCGGTGAAGCGTTACACGGTCGGCGACTACGCGCTGACCGGCCTGTCGTTCCTCGGCTACGCCACCCCGACGTTCTTCGTCGGCCTGCTGCTCGTCGAGTGGTTCGCCATCGACGTCCACCTCTTCCCTCCGTTCGCGCCGCAAGCGAGCTCGGTCGGCGCGGTGCTGTCCCAGCCCCGCGCCCTGGTCCTGCCGGTGATCTCATACGCGTTCGTGCTCTACGCGCTGTGGAGCCGGTTCATGCGGTCCTCGACCATGGACAACCTGGTGCAGGACTACGTCCGTACCGCGCGGGCCAAGGGCGCCAGCGAGCGGCGGGTGCTCTGGGGCCATGTCTTCCGCAACTCGCTGATCTCCATCGTGACCCTCCTGGGGCTCTCGCTGCCGACACTGGTCGCCGGGGCGATCTTCATCGAGGTGGTCTTCAACTACCCGGGCATGGGGCTCGCGTTCTATCAGGCGGCGCTGAACGTCGACTACGCGACGCTGCTCGGGTTCACGCTGATCGCGACGATCGCCACGATCGTCGGGAACCTGCTGGCCGACATCGGCTACGCCTGGCTTGACCCGAGGGTGAGGTACAGCTAATGGCCATGTACGTTCCGCCCCCCGACCCCTCGCTGCTCCCGCCGGGTGAATCCGAGGCTGCGCTCGACGTGATGCACGGGTCGGCGCAGCCGGCCGTCGAAGACAGCGTGCTCGCCGGCCTCGAGGCGCAGGAGGCTGAGCTCGAGGCCCTGCAGAAGCCGCGCAGCATGCTCCGCCGCGGTTGGGAGGTCTTCGCCGAGAACAAGCTGGCGCTCGTCGGCGTCGGCACCGTCGTCTTCATGATCCTGTTCTGTTTCATCGGGCCGCTCATCTACCACACCAACCAGGTGAACACGAACCTGGCGAACTACCTGTGCCCGCCGAGCGGGAGTCACCTGCTGGGCTGCGACGACGTCGGCTACGACGAGCTGGGCAGGCTCATGGTCGGCGGCCAGACCTCGCTGGAGGTCGGTTTCGCCGCGGCGTTCGTGTCGGTGCTCATCGGCACCTTCTACGGAGCGATTTCCGGGTACATCGGCGGGCCGGTGGACTCGTTCCTGATGCGCATCGTCGACGCCGGCCTGTCGATCCCGTACATCATGGTGGTCATCATCCTGTCGGTGGTCTTCCACCCGAACACGGCCATCATGATCTTCATCATCGCGGCGTTCTACTGGCTGGGTGTCGCCCGGCTCGTCCGCGGCGAGACGCTGACGCTGCGCACCCGTGAGTACGTGCAGGCGGTCAAGGTGGCGGGGGGCGGCAGCATGCGCGCGGTCACCCGGCATGTGGTACCGAACGCGATCGGCACGATCATCGTCCAGGCCACGTTCGCGGTCGCCGACTCGATCCTGATCCTGGCCGGGCTCGGCTTCCTCGGCCTGGGCGTTCAGCCGCCCGCCACCGACTGGGGAACGATGCTCTCGAACGGCCTCACCTACCTACAGGGGGGCGGCTACTGGTGGCTGATCTACCCGCCCGGCATCGCGATCATCGTGACCTGCATCGCGTTCAACTTCATCGGCGACGCGCTCCGCGACGCGTTCGAGACCCGGCTGCAGCGCCGGTAGTGAAGGAGTGAGTCAGTGGCGCCGCTACTGGAGATCGACAGCCTGCAGACCCATATCCGCATGAAGCAGGCTGTCGTGCGCGCGGTGGACGGGATATCGCTGTACGTGGACCAGGGTGAGACGCTCGGCATCGTCGGCGAATCCGGATGCGGCAAGACGATGACCGCGCTGTCGATCATGAACCTGCTGCCGGTCGGCGGGCACATCGTGGGCGGCCATATCCGGCTGGGTGGCCGGGATATCAACGGCCTCAACGATGAGGCCATGCGCTCGATCCGCGGCAACGAGATTGGCATGATCTTCCAGGACCCGCTCACGTCGCTGAACCCGACCATGACCGTGGGCAAGCAGATCGCCGAGGCGGTGATTCTGCACCGGGAGGTGAGCAAGGAGCAGGCCTACGACCGGGCGGTGGAGGTGCTCGAGCTGGTCGGGCTGCCGAAGGCGCGCGAGCGGATCAAGGATTACCCGCACCAGTTCTCCGGCGGGATGCGGCAGCGGGTGATGATCGCGATGGCGCTGGCCTGCGAGCCGAAGCTGCTGATCGCCGACGAGCCGACCACGGCGCTGGACGTGACGATCCAGAAGCAGATCCTGGAGCTGATCGATAGCCTCCGGCGGCGGCTGGGGATGTCGGTGATCCTGGTCACCCACGACCTCGGAGTCATCGCCGGCCGGGCCGACCGGGTGACCGTGATGTACGCGGGGAAGATCGCGGAGACGACCGACACCCCGACGCTTTTCGCCAACCCGCGGCACCCCTACACCGAGGCGCTGTTCGAGGCGCTGCCAGACAAGGCGGCAGAGACCAGGGAGCCCCTGTATTCGATCCCCGGCAGGCCGCCGGACCTGATCCGCCCGCAGCCGGGCTGCCGGTTCGCGCCGCGCTGCCGGTACGCCACCGACCGGTGCCGCGCCGAGGAGCCCCGGCTGACGGGTGAGACTCTGGCGCACCACTTCGCGTGCTTCCATCCCGTCGGGGACACCGAGCGGCCGGGGCAGGTCGTGGCCTCCACCCCAGCCGAGGCACCCGCCGTTGCCCTGGCGAGCCCGGACAACGCCGAGGAGGTGCTGGCCGTCAAGCACCTAGTCAAGGACTTCCCGGTCACCACGGGAGTGCTTCAGCGGCGGGTCGGCTCAGTCAGCGCGGTCGCCGATGTCAGCCTCGAGATCTGGCGTGGCGAGACGTTCGGGCTGGTGGGCGAGTCCGGGTGCGGGAAGACGACGATGGCCCGGATGATCGTGGGCCTGGAGACCCCGACCAGCGGGACGATCAGCTTCCGCGGCCAGGACATCACGAAGAGCGGCGGCCGCCAGTACCGGCGGCAGCGGCGGAAGATCCAGTTCATGTTCCAGGACTCGTACGCGTCGCTGGATCCGCGGATGCGGGCCGGGACCATCCTCAGGGAGCCGCTGGCGGTCCAGGGCATCGGGTCGCGGAAGGAACAGGACAAGCGGATCGCGGAGATGCTCGAGAAGGTCGGCCTGCCGCGTTCGGCTGCCGAGCGCTACCCGCACGAGTTCTCAGGCGGGCAGCGGCAGCGGCTCGGGTTCGCCCGGGCGCTGATGCTGCAGCCGGAGCTGATCGTTGCCGACGAGCCGGTGTCCGCGCTGGATGTCTCGATCCAGGCGCAGGTGCTCAACATGATGCGCGAGCTGCAGCGTGATCTCGGGCTGACGTACCTGTTCGTCTCGCACGACCTCGCCGTGGTGCGGTACCTGTCCAATGACATCGGCGTCATGTACCTCGGCAAGCTGGTCGAGGTCGGACCCGCAGACGAGGTGTACCTGCGGCCCGCGCACCCTTACACCCAGGGGCTGATCGACTCCGCGCCGGTGCCCGACCCGCTGGCCGAGCGGGCCAAGGTGGATGAGGGGGTCAAAGGCGAGCTGCCGAGCGCCATCAACCCGCCGTCCGGGTGCCGGTTCCGGACGCGGTGCCCGCTCGCTCAGGACCTCTGCGCCGCCGAGGAGCCCGTGCTCCGCTCATTCGGCTCCGGCCACATGGCCGCCTGTCACTTCCCGCTGCAGACCCCTGACGCATCGGCCACCGACACTCACGCCATGACCACCATCGCGGAGCCGCCGCACTAGCCCGTCGACGCCCGGCCCTGAGACACCACGGCGTCCGTGGCAAGTCCCTTGCGTGACCGGCGCATGATGCCGATACTCCATTCATGGGAGGGTCGGCGGCGGACACGCCCGCAACGCCCGATTATCTCCGCGCCTCCGACGCGGAGCGCGATCACGCGATCGACAAACTCCGGCAGGAGTTCGTCGAGGGCCGGCTCTCGCACGAGACCTTCATGTTCCGCGTGCATAGCGCCCTCGACGCGCGGAACCAGGCCCAGCTGGCGCGCCTGTTCAGCGACCTGCCGCCGCGCCGGGCCCACCCCTTCAACCCCTTCAGCCCCTTCAGTCCCTCACGGCTGATCGCCCGGCTGCGCGCCGCCTTCCGGCTACGGGATCATGACGCCACCGGCGCCGCGGCGGACTGGAATCAGGGGGCGCTAGCCGCCGCAGGACACCGCGCGCCGTCGGCCGGCCCGCCGGCCGTCGGCGATATACCCGGCGCCTGGGGATGGCCCGCCGGGGGCCGGGCACCTGGTGCCCCCGGCGGTGCGGGATCCGGCGCCCCTGCGCCGCTGTTCTTCCCGCCGGGCCGCGGGACCAGCTTCACCATCGGGCGGACCCGCGACTGCGACCTCCGCATCGAGAACATGTCGGTGTCGCGCCTGCACGCCAAGCTGAACCGGGGCGAGGACGGCTGGCTGCTCATTGACCTGGACTCTCATAACGGCACCCGGGTGAACGGCTGGCTGGTCCGGGAGCCCGTCCCGGTGCGCGCGGGCGATCTGGTGCAGTTCGGCTCGGCGATGTTCATCGTGCAGACCCCCTCCGAGGCGGGCAGCCTTCCGTCGGAGGGGTCCGGGGGTCTCCCCCCGGTAGAGTCAACACCGTGACGACCGTTCTGCTGGTACGCCATGGGCTCACCGCGACGACCGGCCACGTGCTGACCGGATGGATGCCAGGCATCCCGCTCGATGACCGCGGCCGGGCCCAGGCGTCCGCGCTGGCGGCCAGGCTCGCCCCGCTCCGGCTCGACGCCATCGTCAGCAGCCCGCTGGAACGCTGCCTGCAGACCGCCGCGGCGATCGCCGACGGCCGGGACGGCCAGCAGGTCATGACCGACGACCGGGTGGGGGAGTGCCGCTACGGAGACTGGACGGGCCGGCCGTTGAAGAAGCTGGCCGGCGAACGGCTCTGGCGCGTGGTGCAAGCCCACCCGAGTGCGGTGACGTTTCCCGGTCCGGACGGGGAGTCCATGCCGGACATGCAGCACCGGGCGGTTGCCGCGGTCAGGGACTGGAACGCCAGGCTGGGCCCGCATGCCACCTACCTGATCTGCTCCCACGGAGACGTCATCAAGGCCATCGTGGCCGACAGCCTGGGATTGCACCTCGATCAGTGCCAGCGGATCCAGGCCGATCCCTGCTCGCTGACCGTCATCAGGTATACCCCGCTCAGGCCGTTCCTGGTCCGGATGAACGACCGGGGGGGCGGGGTCGATGACCTCATGCCACGCGCCGAACGGCACGGCACCGACGGCGCCGCGCCCGTCAGGGACAGTGACGCGGCCATCGGCGGCGGCTCCGGCGGAGCGGCCGTGCTGGGGGCCGTGAACGGCGCGGCCGCCGCCCCGGCCGGCCCAGCCCCTTCGAACCCAGCCCCTTCGAACCCAGCCCCTTCGAACCCGGCCACCCCTTCGGTGCCTTCAGCAGCTTCTGGTCGTCAACCGTCGGCGGACACGCGAGGATAGGACTATGCCGGTCTACTTCTATGACCCGCCGGACAGGTTCGTGGCGGGCGCGGTGGGGCAGCCAGGTGAGCGGACCTTCTACCTTCAGGCGACGTCCGCCGGTCGCGTGACCAGCGTCGTCCTGGAGAAGTTCCAGATGAGCCGGCTGGCCGAGAGCATCGACGAGCTCCTGGACGAGGTGCTCAGGCGCACCGGCGGGTCGCCCGTGGTACCGGCCGCGGCGCCCGCCGCGCTGGAAGATGACGGGCCCCTCGACCTACCGCTGCTGGAGGACTTCCGGGTCGGCGCGATCGCCCTGGCTTGGGACGGTGACGGTGGCATGGTCGTCATCGAGGCGCAAGAAGAATCGGACGAGCCGGTGGAGCCGCTGGCCGAGGACGTTCCCGCCGACGGTCCCGGGGTGCTCCGGGTCCGTATCACGCCGGGCGCCGCCCGCGCGTTCGCCCTGCGCGCCTCCAAGATCGTGGCGGCGGGCCGCCCGCCCTGCCCGCTATGCGGACTGCCCCTGGACACCGACGGGCACATCTGCCCGCGGCAGAACGGGCACCGCGTCGGCCATGCTTGATCCTCCTGCGTCCGCTCCAGATCCCGACGACGGTGAGCAGGCCACGCTCGCCCTGCTCACCCACGGGAATCTGGAGGTCGAAGGCCGACTGGTGGACGCGTCGAACGCCACGCTGTACTGCACGATCGGCATCTCTGGACGGCCGCAGAAGAAACAGAAGGCGTCAGCGGACACAATCGCCTGCGTTTACAAGCCGATCGCGGGCGAACGACCTCTGTGGGACTTCCCGGCGGGCACGCTGGCCGGCCGGGAGGTCGCCGCCTACGTGGTGTCCCGCGCGGCCGGATGGGACGTGGTGCCCCCGACGGTCATGCGGGACGGGCCGTTCGGGCCGGGCATGTGCCAGCTGTGGATCGACCCCGATCCAGGCCAGGACCTGATCGCCCTGTCCCGCCGCACCGATCACGCCGGCCTGCGCGACATGGCCGTGTTCGACGCGGTGGTGAACAACGCCGACAGGAAGATAGGCCATCTCCTGCCCGTGGCCGACGGACACCTGTACGGCTGCGACCATGGCGTCTGCTTTGCCGAGGACTACAAGCTGCGCACCGTCTTGTGGCAGTGGCGGGGGAAGGGCCTTCCCCGGCGCTCGGTGGAGGCGCTGCGCCGCCTGAGCAGGCAGCTCACCGACGGTACCCTGACCGCCGAGCTGTCCGCGCTGCTGACCGCGAGCGAGATCAGCGCCACCAAGCTCAGGGTGGAGACCCTCCTCGAGCACCGCGTCCACCCGTACCCGCCCGCGGACTGGCCCGCCGTTCCCTGGCCCCCGATCTGATCCCGCCCAGGCTCCCGGGCCTGGCCGGTCAGCTTCCTCCCGGACCCAAGGACCCGCCCGAGCGGCCCTGGCGCCTGAAGTACCGCTCGAATTCGCGGGCGATGGCGTCGCCGCTCGCCTCGGGCAATTCCATCGCGTCCTTGGCCTCCTCCAGGGTCCGCACGTAGTCGGCGACCTCGGAATCGGCCTGGGCGAGTTCGTCCACGCCTCGCTCCCAGGCCCGCGCCTCCTCGGGCAGATCGGCCAGCGGCAGCGGCGCGTCCAGTACGTCCTCCACGCCACGCAGCAGCGCCAGGGTGGCCTTCGGGCTCGGCGGCTGAGCCACGTAGTGCGGCACCTGAGCCCATAGCGAGATGGTGGGGATGCCCGCGCCGGTGCAGGTGTGCTGGAGCACCCCGATGATCCCGGTCGGGCCCTTGTAGTCGGCCCGGCCGACATCGCCGACCGCCACGTCGGCGGCCAGTTCCGCGTTCGATGAGCCGACCGTCACCGGCACCGGGCGGGTATGCGGTGCATCGGCCAACAGCGCGCCGAGCAGGATGACCAGCTCCACGCCGAGGCCTTCCAGGCCACGCACGAGTTCCTCGCTGAACGCCCGCCAGCGCATGTTCGGCTCGATGCCGTGCACCAGCACCACGTCGCGGGACAGCCCGGTGGTAGGCGCGGCGGAGCCATCGGGATCAAGGCGGTCAGGGTTCTGCGCCCGTGCCAGCGAGACCCTGGTCGTCGGCCAGACGAGGCGCTTGGTATGGCCCTTCTCGACTTCGATCACCGGCCGGTTGACCTGGAAGTCATAGAAGTCCTCGGGATCGATGGCGCCGATCGGGGTGGCCTGCCAGACGATGCCCAGGTGATTGACCACCCCGC
>Ga0187783_10004458_pt1 | contig 10376 bp, 8 predicted proteins | sample 1015_SJ02_MP02_2_FD_132471 | JGI IMG/M metagenome (GOLD analysis project Ga0187783, IMG submission 132471) | Tropical peat soil microbial communities from peatlands in Department of Meta, Colombia - 1015_SJ02_MP02_20_MG | ecosystem: Environmental > Terrestrial > Soil > Wetlands > Peat | place...
AGGCTGCGCTACGCCCCGACAAGAAGTGCGTATTGATTATACGGCACTTCATTGAGCTTGCGGCACAATCACCGATCCTAAGTGAACTTGCGTATGCGAGATCAATCTAGCGCAAGTCCGGTTTTAGGTTCCGGCTCGTCAGGCAGCTTCATGGGTGAGCTTCCAGCCCGATGGCCTTGGCAACAGCATGCAGGGTGGAGAGAAACAATTTCCTTTCGCCGACGCCGAAATAATTAAGGGCGACCAGGCCCCGCTTGCTTGAGAAATGGACCGACAAAAAGATGCCATAGTCCGCTTGAAACCACAGAAAATGGCGAATTTCAGTGGCAGTTTCGAAGCTCTTACGAATCGTACGGCTCCGTAACGAGTCTGGGTGGCCCCTGCGCGATGACCGACAGGCTCCACTCATTTCAATCTGGATCGGTCCAGCAATGACCGGTCAGAGCTGCAGGGCCAGGCGGAACCGGTCACGGTCCGTGGCATTAGCGAGGGAGGAGTCGCTGAGGAGATTGCCGCGTGTGGAAATGTTCGAAGAAAAATCACCGGTATTCCTTTTTCTCGTTATTAGACTGTTCCCGGGTTGCTTACCGAGGCTGTCGGACGGCGGCAACAGCTATGGAGCTGTAGTATCCTTAGCGAATCGCGACCATGACGCGAACTACTCAGGCCGACTTGAAATGACCTGAGGGAATTTTCTGGCTACAGATATGAGCATCCAGTAACAATCTCGGTGAGAGGATCAGATGCGAACGCACTTTTCGAGGTCGGGATGGGCTCTATTGCTTTTCGCAGTCATCTCCGTCGGGATGACCGCGTTTTCGAGCAAATGCATCGGGCTGTATCTTCTGGGTAGAGCCTCGAGTCTCGCCGAGGATGGATTGACGCGTGTGGAAACATCCAACGATCCGCAGAAACTACTAGCTCAGGCAAACCGTCTCTCTTGGCTCTTCAATGAGCCTAAGGCGGAGCCGCTGTACGCACGGGCTGAAGAATTATTCAAAGCACAGGGAGACGCCAGAAATGAAATTTACGCCCGAGTCGGACGGATTCGGGCTCAATCGGAAACGATGTCCTTCGAAAATGTCTCCCGGATGATCGGGAATGAGCTAGAACAGCCGGCCGCGGGGACCGATTTGGAGCTGCGGCTGTGGTGCTTAGCACAAAAAGGATATACAGACATCGAGATCAACATCACATCGGCAAAAAAGGCCTGGCTTGACGCTCGCGCGCTGGCGCGCTCGCTCCGAGAAAAAGAATGGGAAGCCCGAGCAGAAGGCGAACTCGGCATTATTGCGTTTCTCGAGGGTGACAGTAAACGCGCAGCGGCTATGGTCGGGCACTCGTTTGCATCTGAGGTCGCGACCGGCGACATCGGTGGGCAGGTTCGGTCTCTGGAGATGCTGGGCGATGGCTTCAATGAAGTCCACCGCTATGGAGAGGCTCTGGCGTTCTTTAACCGAGCAATTACAATCGCCCATGATCATCTTGAAAGCGGATTCCCTTACACCGCATACGAGGGCAAGGGGCTGGCGCTCGCCGGACAGGGAAAATTCGATGAGGCTGGCCGGACGCTGGAATATGCGCTGGCGATCGCGCGTCAATCCGAAAAGTACGGGCATCAGTCTCAAATTTTGATCGAGGACGGCGAGATTTCAATGCAAACTGGCAATCGCCGAAAAGCAATCGATTCACTTGAGAAGGGCGGCGACCTGGCTCAGCAACACGCATTCTTTCGGATGGCCGCGCAGGCAATGTTCGATCTCGCGAAAATCTACCGCGATAATGGGGATCTTCGATCCGCAAAAGACCGCGCCACTCTCGGAGTCGATGCCAGTAGAAGGGTTGGGGATAGATACTTCCTGCCCCGCAACCTCACGCTCCTGGCGGATCTGAAAGATCGTGAGGGAAATGTGGCGGGTGCGGAGCGTATGTTTAGCCGAGCTGAGGAGGTAATCGACGGGATGCTCGTGAATTCGAACGAAGCCTATTGGAACAGCTCTCTGGCCGAGGCGATGAGCGAGACATACCTTCTCCACTTCGAATTGGAGGCGCGTCTGAGCAATATCGACCGCGCCTTTCGCGTTTTGGAGAGCGTGCGTGGCCGGACGCCAGCAACGCTGCTCGAAAATGTTGGCGCACGCGACGCGACGACGTCGAAGGGAGTGCAGAAGCTCGAGACCGACGTTTCGACCTTGCAATTACAACTCTTGCGATCTGATCGCCCCGCCGAACGGGCTCAGCTTCTTGACCAGCTTGTCGAGTATGAGAGGCGACTGAGCTGGATGCAGTCGGACCTGGATCCTGCAAAGCCGGAGTGGTTTGACCGACCCGTGCCTCTCGCTCGCATTCGTTCGCGACTCCGTCCGGACGAAATGCTTTTGGAGTATGTCCTTGCTGAGCCACAGTCGTTCTGTCTTACAATTTCGGAGCATGCAGAAGGCATCGCTGTCCTGCCGGCCGGAAGACTGTACATCGAAAACGCGGTGAGGGAGTTTCTTGCCTCCATCCGCGCAAGACGGAACGACGTGAATCTTGCGACCCGGCTCTACGATATTCTTTTGCGTCCGATCAGTCGGCAAACGACGCTGGACCGCCTCATTATCGTTCCGGACGGGATTCTGCATTTGCTTCCGTTTGAAACGTTGCGAGATTCCTCGAATCCGTTGCTGCTTGGAAGAACCATTGTCAGCTACACGCCGTCCTCAACTGTCTTGTATGTTTTGCGTAATGCAAACAACCCTCGGCATGACCGGCGGACGTTGCTTGCCTTGGGTGATGTTCCCTATCAGAACCAGGGCAACGCATCGGCAGAGATTGCTCCACCTCGCGGCATCAATCAACGACTACTCAGGGGAATGTCCGATCTCTTCGGAATGCGGCTCTATGATCTACCTGAGACCAGAGCAGAAGTTCTTGACATCAAGGGCATTCTGGGCGGAGGCACTGTGCTCCTCGGTCCAAACGCGACTGAAACAGCATTCAAGTCTCAGCCCCTGGCCGATTTCAAAATCGTTCACCTTGCAGCTCACGGTTTTTCAGATTCTCAGTTTCCCGAGCGTTCAGGGCTGGTCTTGGGGGTGGACAAGGCAAGTTCGGATGATGGAGTCTTGCAGGTCCGTGAAATCATGGGCTTAAGGTTTGATGCCGACCTCGTCGCGTTGTCTGCTTGCGACACGAGTGTAGGAAAGCTACAAGGCGAAGAAGGTATAACGGATCTCGCCGAAGCGTTTTTGGTCAGAGGCGCAAAATCTGTGGTCGCCAGTCTCTGGAGTGCAGACGACACATTCACGCATGCCTTGATGAACCAGCTCTACAGGCATCTCGTCCAGGGCGAGGATCGAGCATCCGCACTTCGCAACGCTAAGTTGGATCTTCTCGTACGCTACGGTAAGCAACTTCCGCCGTATTATTGGGCAGCATTCATCTTGACTGGTGACGGCAGCTCGCCGATTCCACTGCAACCCAGATGACTCTCGACACGAAATCCCGAGAGCGGATCTTTTCGCGCGTCTCCGAATTAGTTACGCGGAAGCATTTCGATCCCGCACTGAATGGCGCTGATTGGCCTGCTTTGGTGGCAGCGAGAAAGACCCCGGTCCTTTGCAGTAACACTGACGAAGTGTTCGAGCGGCGGATAGACGGGCTGCTGAATGAGCTGAAAACTAGCCATACGGGTTTTCGACATTCGAAGAATCCTAATATCCCTTCTCGGTACACCATCAGTGCCACGTTCAAGAGATGCGAACTCGATGACGGGCAACGTTGGATGTTCCAGGATGTTCACGAAGGAGGTTTGGCGCATGACGCCGGTTTGAGTACTGGTGACGTTCTCCTTCAAATCAATCATTGTGAGCTCCGACCACCCGATCCACCGATTTTCCCTGTCGGCGAAGACTCGCATTACGCAGTTCAAAAACCCGACGGCAAGCTAGTGACTGGCTGTCTTCACGTGCCTCCACCCGGCTCACCGCGGTATCCGGCCATTGTTCCGAAGTTCGTGTTGTGTTCGCAACTTAGAGAGGGAATTGGCTGGCTCAAAGTCACCATGTTTCCTGGGACGGTTGGCATTGACCTTGCGAAAATGCTCGACGCAGCCATCGCACACTTGAAATCGTCGACACGGCTCATTGTGGACCTCCGTGGAAATACAGGAGGCGGCATAGGTAGCTTGCGTCTCATGAGCTATCTGACACCGGGGAAGCACGAAGTCGGCTATAGTCTGACACGCGCCAGGAACGAGAGAGGCTACGAGCGGGAGAAGCTCCCGAGGTTTGGCCATATTCCGCGCCACAAGGCCACCCTGATTTGGCTTGCGTTGCGCTACGGTCTGATCGACAAGTCCATAGTTGTCGTAACGGAAGGCCTCGGTCCCCAGCCCTTCCATGGCAGGATTGTGATCCTGATCAATGAACACACGGCCAGTGCAGGAGAAATGGTTGCGGGATTTGCAGAAGAAAATCAGTTAGCGAGTATTGTCGGCACGAAGAGTTCCGGTCGGCTCCTGACCGGTGGTGCATTCAGAGCCGGATTCGGGTACATTGTGGGCCTACCCGTGGCCGGCTACGTTACGTGGCAAGGAAAAATGATCGAAGGTGAAGGGGTTACACCAGATGTAGCTGTTGACCTGGGTGCCCACGAGGTTCTCGCCGGTAACGATCCGCAAATGAAAACGGCGTTGAAACTCGTCCGCGAGTTATGATTTTGCCCTCTGCCCGCAAATCGAAAGCGAGATGCTCTCCTTCCACGCTCTGTCATTTCAACTCAAGCTCATATGAACCTTCCTGCGATCCGTTTCGCCACAAATGCAACACATATGGTCCAGAGGGACGTGCGGAGAAATCAACTGACACCTCGAGTATCGCCACATCATTTTTCAATCTCGCTGCAGTGGAAGTTCGCAGCAACAGCGCTCCTGAAGGAGTAAGAAGGCGTACTTCATAAGCGCCATCGTCGCTGCCCAAAGGAAGGTAGATGGCCCAGAGTGTTGCTTTCCGACTGACTTGCAACGGCGGCTGGAATGAGTTCGGCTCGGCGCCGCGTGGAATAGAGCGATCCCTCAGGTCGAGCACGGCGACTTGAGCTATGGTCTGACCCTTTTGGCTCGTAAGCCAGTGCCAACCGGCAACCGAAGCGACGACCAAAATGCCTGCGGCGATAGCGAATAGCGTGCGCGCGCGGTGCCGCCTTTGAGCCTTTCGCAATTGCGAAAAATCGCGATAACAGTAACTGCAAGACGTCAGGTGATCGAGCCATCCATCCGCTTCCGACAGCGACATCCTATGCGACGCAATTCGTTTAAGGATGTCGGGCTGAGGGCAACCGGCTCGCCGCGGATTCGGGAACTCTTTGAGCAAACCGCGACCCAACGCCTCAAGAAGGCGCTTTTCCTGCCTCGCAGAGTAAGCTTTCTCGATCGGGTGTTCTGCCTCCCGCTGACTGAAACGCGATGCACCGCGAATCACACGAAAACTCATCTTTCATTCTCGCTTTGGCGTTGACGACGACGCATGAGTTCGATCATGCGTTGACGTGCCTTATCCATGCCACCCCTGAGTTTTCTCTTCGCATGTCTCTCGGTTACTCCGAGGTATTCGGCAATCTCCTTCCATGAATACCCTGCTTGGCGTGCTTTCCAGATCCTCCGGGTCGGTTCGTCCATATGGGCTATGACTGTCTTGACCGCAATGGCTCGTTCGAGCTGGATAGCCCATTGGATGTCCTTCGCACTTTCGAACTTTTCCAAATCGAGCGTGGACGGGAACATCTCGAAAACGTCCACTCGCCTTTGTTCTTGCCTGCGAATTCTCTTGAGGCGAATGTGGAATGCCCCAATCAAATACGCCTGAAGATCAAGAACTGGCGTCCGATGCTCTGCTGAACGCTGGCGAGTCCTCGAAACCGACCGCAGGACACTTTCCCAGATCTCTTCGGCGAGTGCGGTTCTTTCTGAGCTGGCGGCTCTGTCGCTTAGCTCCCTCCGAGCGTGGGCCAGTGCATGAGGCCAAGCGGCGCGTGCTGCGGCCAGCAGTTCTTCATCGCAAGCGTCGAGGCCATCATGTTTGCCCTGCCTGTCGCCCCGAATCACCCATTCGCCGTACGGATCGCTTGTTGCCATCCTCTGTCCTTAATCGCTCCGACATTCGAACCGGCTCTAAAGACTGCCACTGCGTTGCCTCGGACGTCAATCACAAGCTAAATGTCCCTTTTTCCCGGTTGCCTGCTCCCTAGTAATTGAGGGGGCTCCTGATCGATGGAAGGAGTGTCCGAAGCTTACTAAGCCGCTCGAATGTTGAAATTGGGAGTTAATGCTCGAGTCCTTGTGTTTGGTCGGGCCCTTTCGGTCGATCAACCGAACAGGACGACTCAGCCTTCGAACAGTTTCTAGAACTCGACGTTCTCTTGCGATTCGCGGCTTCCCGCCAACCGGACATAGGCGACTGGCGCAACGCCTAGAGACAGAGGCGGCGAGAAAAGGGCGGTACTCCGCGAGGGAATGTCAGCTGCGACGCAATTTTGGTGCCCCTGAGCAGTTCTATGACGGATCGCTGGGCCCATACAGTTGATGACTACACCTTCCGGTTCTTTTCTCCGGAACAGGCGGACGAAATTCTGCGTGACGGCGTCCGACGTGGGCGCAAAGCCTCCCATGCTGCCATCGAAAGAATTCTGAAGCTTGAGCCAGGAGTCGAACGAGCGGAACTGTGGCAGCGCATCCGGCAACTCAAATTCTCTTCGAACGGCCCACGGTCGCACCGGAGCATCTGGAGTGCCGAAGACGATGACATTCTCTTGTTTGGGTACAAAAAAGGTTGGGCCGGCAAGCAAGGAGCAGTTCGCAAGCTCTTGGAGCGCCATCCAACTTGGCGACCGCACATAATCTGGAAACGCGCCGCGAAGCTCCATCTGACGCGACGAGAGCCCAAGCGTTGGCAGGACCGTGCAGCCTGCGCATGGTCAGAGCAGGACGATCAACTACTTTTGAGTTTTGCCGGTTACAAGTCGGCACGAGTTATCGCGAGGCTTCTGCGCCGGTCTGAGGCTGCGGTCCGCTGTCGCCTGATGGTTCTCGGCAAGAGCAGCCGCGTTCATGTGGACGGTTTTTCACGCCAAGGACTGGCCGCAGACTTGCACCTGGGAAAGCGAACTGTCCAGCGGTTAATTGTTGAAGGGCTGCTTGAAGTTCGCGACCCACGAATCACCCGAGAGTCGCTCAATCGCATGTCCCAAGTTGATAAACCCGCGCTTGACACCGGCCTTATCGCACTGTGCTCAAAACTTTCAAACGGGGAACCAGCTGCCCCGGAGATCAGCGTCTCCTCGCGCGCCCTCAAGTGTGCCGGTCCGCTAGACAGGTCTTCACGCGCCGAACGGGTCTGGAGCGAAATTGCCCAGTCGCTCGGTGTGCCAATTTCGAATATCAAGCTCTTAATTTTGCGTGGCGCTTTGAAGCTGTACGACCCCACAATCACAGAGAAATCACTGCGGCAGTTTTGCCAGCGTTACGGTTCGCTGGTCAATTACGAGTTCCTAAGCTGCGAAATGAGAGAATGGCTCCATGATTCGATGGATTTGGTGCGTGGGTCAGGAGAATCCGCTTCACGTCGTCTGGTGCCGTTCCGTAAGCACGCGCAGATTGTCAGACAGTGTACAAAATGCGGTCACGCGATCCGAGGAAATGTGTTTTTCAGCCATGTCAAGAAGTGCGCCAATGAACCATTGTCCGCAAGATCGGGAGTGCGCATCGGACCCCTAATTCGGGCCAAAGAAGTTAGTCTGAACGCCACTAGCAATAAGCCTTAGACATCACCTCACAGTCCATGACCGGCCTGGCGCGGTCTAGTGCGAGACCAGAGTTTCATCCGCCAACCTGCATGCCACCTCCCCGCCATTGTCAAAGCACTCGCGTGACCCCGAGTGCCTCGCCGATGCCCCGATTCATAATCTTCAATCATTCGCTCAAACCGTCGAGTTCATGGCCTCGGTGACCTGGTGAAATTGGCACGGGATCTGAAAGGCGTACTCATTTGGCGATGGAATACTCATAACAACGCTGCGGTGATTATTGCCTCGGCCATCTGACCCACTGAAGCTAGCGAGACTAGAGCTCGGCTCTGCCGACGAATTACTCGTTAGAACGACGTAAACGCAAACTTTTCGATTAACCGATCGGACTTCAACAAGCGCGCCGCATTAGAAGGTAGTCATGAACTTCCAGATTAGACAAAAAGTCCCAACGGCAGACCACCTGGAAGGTCCATAGCAAGTCTGACGGCTAGGTCACGCCAAAGCTAGCTATGAAGCAGAGGATTGGGGAAAACTTTGCTATTCGCCGTGCCGCCCGTGTATTTCGCTTTGCGATATTGGCAGAAGGGCGAGATCGAGGCGTCGATGGAAACAGACGTGTATTCTGGCCAAGCGCGGTGAGACCCTTGAAAAGTAGGCTGATTTGGCCATCAGAATCCCATCGCTCTTCGTTCCAAAAGGCTTGTGTTTCGACGCGGTCTGTCTGCCAGGTAGCCGTAATCCACTTTGCGAATTGGGCAGATGAGTTCGGGCGAGCGAGGAGAACCCGCGCGGTTACGTGCGAGTCAGGCCGTTCTGGCTTATGTTCCTTTTGCGGGGAGGCGAACCGATGTTCGCATCAGTGAGACAACTCGACAGGGAGCTGAGGAATGCACAGTACATAGTCGATCGCGCGACCCTAGAGGTCATTTATCTCGCGGCGAGGATGCAGAAGCCATTGCTGGTGGAAGGACCACCTGGATCTGGGAAGACGGAACTGGCGTATGCAGTGGCAGCCGCAGCAGGGACTGTAGTGGAGCGTCTGCAATGCTACGAAGGAATCACGGAGGAAAAAGCCATTGGCAAATTCGACGAAGCATTACAGAAGCTCTTTGTCGAAACACAGAAGGATGGCCTGGGTCGGGATTGGAACGGCATTTTAAGGCGGCTGCACTCTCTTGATTTTTTCGCAGAGGGTCCGCTGTTGCGCGCGCTTCGGCACAATCCGAGGCCATGCGTGTTGTTGATTGATGAACTCGATAAGGTCGACCGAAGTTTCGAGGCCTTGCTCCTCGAAGTCCTAAGCGCGTGGCAAATCACCATTCCGAAATTAGGGCCGATCAAGGCTGAGACCGTGCCCTTTGTTGTTCTGAATTCGAATGAAGAACGACGCCTCGGCGATCCTTTGCGACGCCGATGCCTATATCTGAGGATCGAGTACCCCGCCGTCGAACGAGAAGTCGAGATCTTGACTGCACGGAGCGAGAATCAGGAGGCTCCACTACTCGAACAAATGGCTGGTCTAGCGCACGCACTAAGAGGCTGGAATATGGAAAAGCCGCCCTCGATAGCTGAAATGATCGATCTGCTTCAGGCCTTGCAGATTCTTGGCCTGAAGGAGGTCACGCCCGAGCAAAGAGACGTTCTTTTACCTTTGCTGGCCAAAACAGAAGCAGACCGCGGAAGGTTGTTGCTCCGCGAAGGTTTCGAAGGCCTCGTCATGGATTCGAAAGTTTACCGTGAGAAATTCCATCGAACGAGGAATGCGTCATGCGCTGCGGTTTGAAACGTGGGGGTGCACCACCGGCGAGAGCAGCGGTCTTGCTCGTCTTGGTAGCCCTGTTTTATGTTCGTGTGTCTGGTGCCGAGGATGTACGACACTTTTCCGCCCGGTGTGCCGGTGCCTATGCGTCAGCGTTCGAGGTGCCTGTCGAGCTCGTAGACGCAATTATCCAGGTCGAATCGGCTTGGAATCCTTACGCTGTATCGATGAAAGGCGCGGCAGGCCTGATGCAACTGATGCCTGCCACGGCCATGCGTTTCGGGGTACGAGATCGCTTCAATATTGAAGAAAACATTCGAGGTGGGGTTGCCTACTTGGCTTGGCTGATCCAGTTGTTCCGTGGCGATCTGCGGCTTGCCGTTGCCGCTTATCAAGTGGGCGAGTCTCAGATCCTCTCGCGGGGACTCGAATACTCCTCCCCGGAGGTTTTCCAGTACGTGAGCCGAGTAGCAGAGCTATATCGAGTTTTACGCCAGCGAACCGCCCCTGGGATCACTAGGAGCAGCGGTTTTCGAGCAGGTTGGAGTGAACAATGAAAATGTTTAGCGGGTTCTTGCTGCTCTGCTTCGTGGCTCCCCATGTGCTAGGCCAGGCCGCCGAGGTGGACCCTCAGATCGTCATCGAAACCAATCTCGAAGAGAAGGTTGCGGTCGTTGAAGTGGCTCCGAGGTTTGTCACGACAGTTCGTTTGCCAGATGCAGTGAACTCTGTGGTTCTGGGAGATCCGTCCCAGTTTCAGGTGGAGCACTCGGAACGGGAGTCGAGACTCGTCTTTGTCAAAGCTACCTCGACGAAGCCCGCCGAGACGAAC
>Ga0187783_10004459_pt1 | contig 10376 bp, 7 predicted proteins | sample 1015_SJ02_MP02_2_FD_132471 | JGI IMG/M metagenome (GOLD analysis project Ga0187783, IMG submission 132471) | Tropical peat soil microbial communities from peatlands in Department of Meta, Colombia - 1015_SJ02_MP02_20_MG | ecosystem: Environmental > Terrestrial > Soil > Wetlands > Peat | place...
GCATCTTCAGCTCAGCCAATTCGACCATCCACCGGCAGCGTGGTGGCTCGTGTGGGGGGCCAGTCGGCTGTTTGCAACGGAACGCGCCCTCCCGCTGCGGCTCCCCTTCATCGCACTATTTGCCCTGACGACATGGCTGATGTTTCGGCTGGCCACGCGATTGTTCGGCGAGAAGGCCGGCCTCTGGGCTGCAGCCACCCTCAACTTCGCGCCCGTCCTTGCGTGGACCAGCGGTACCTGGATCCTTCCCGACGGCCCATTGAATGCCGCACTCGTCGCCGGCGCCAATGCTGCGGCAGCGGCGCTGTTTGGCGCGCGCTCGGCGGCACCGCGCTGGTGGCTAGCGCTTGGAGCCTGCGCTGGCTTTGCCCTGCTGTCGAAATTCCACGGGGTGTTCCTATTGGCAGGCGTCGGCCTCTTCCTCGTCACGGTCCCTTCGCACCGGAGGTGGCTTGCCACGCCATGGCCCTATGCGGGGCTCCTCGTGGCGACGGTCGTCTGCCTGCCCGTCATCGTTTGGAACGCGCAGCACAACTGGATGGCGTTCGCGTTCCAGGGGGGGCGAGTCCACGTCGGGAGGATCGATCCCTGGGGACCCCTGGCCGCGCTCGCCGGACAGGCCCTGTACCTGCTGCCCTGGCTATGGTTGCCGCTTGTCATTTGCCTTGTCAAAGCCGCCGTGCGAGGGCCCGCCGACGATCGAGGCTGGATGATCGTGTGCCTGGCGATTGGCCCTATCTTTGCCTTTGTCGCCGTGGCGTTGACGGGCACACGCGTGCTCTATCATTGGGCGGCGCCGGGATATCTCATGCTCTTTCCGCTGCTCGGCGCCGAGGTTGCCGCGGCGATTGCCAACCACAGCCGCTACGTGCGGCCGTGGCTGATCGCAACGACGGCATCCCTTGCCGTCGTGCTGGCGACGGTCGTCCTCATGGCCGAACTGCCGATGCCCGCGATTGCACTGCCCCGGGGAAAGACCGTGCCGTATCCGCTTTGGGAAAGCTTGGATTGGACAGACCTCGCGACAGAGCTTGAGGCGCGCGGCCTCTTGGCGACGCCGAGGCTGTTCATCACGGCGACGCGCTGGCACGAGGCGGGCAAGATCGACTATGCCCTCGGGGGAAAGGTGCCGGTCTTGTGCCTCTGTCGCGACCCGCGCGCTTATGGCGTACTGACGCGGCCCGACGCGCATCTCGGCGAAAACGCGCTCATCGTTGGCCGCGCCCTATCGCCAGAGCGCGCGGCGGCGGAATACGGTGCTTATTTTGAGACAATCGAGGAAATGCCGCCGATCGCCATAACCCACGCCGGCAGGCCGGCATTTGAGCTGTCCGTCTACCTCGCACACGGCCTTCGCACATCGGCCGCGACGCCGAACCTACTCGATCCCCTGTCGCTGAGGTCGGTACGCCGGTAGTCAGGCGTTCTTTGCAGCGACGTCGCGGGGCCGCTTGTAGGCGACCGGCCCAAATACCGCCCGATAAACGACGACAACCGTCAGCGCCATGAACACCCCGGCAAAAACCACGTCGCTCAAAAAGTGAGCGCCCTGGGCCATCCGCATGAGCCCGGCAGCGAAGCCAAGCAGGGTGCCGGCCATCAGCAATATCCCCGACCCCCGAGATACCAGTAGGCTGGCGGCGTAGAAGGTTACGAAGATCGACGCCGCTTCGCCGCTGACGAAGGAGCAGTGGTTCGCGCACTGATCGGCAGGGAGCAACGCCGGCGTAAACGCCTTGGCCCCTCCAAATTCGACAATCGCGTTGGGCCGCGCACGTCCCCAATGATCCTTGAAGACGAGATTGGCGACAAATCCCGGTCCCGTCACGACGCAAATTGCCAGGAAGAGCCACTCCGCAAACGTGAAGCGCAGCCACCTGCGGGTACGCTCTCGCGTCATGAACAGTCCGACGAGCGAACCTGCAACGCAGAGCCAAAAGACGACGATAAAAGCTGTTCTCGAGTTTTGCACCCAGCCCAGCGATTGACCCGCAAAACCTCCATGGCCGTCGTAGAAATAGCCGCTGACCAGCAAATCGATCTCGGGAAATGCCAGAAAGGCCAGGGCTGCGAGGAGCCCGAGCGCGAGTGCGCATGCGAGAAGACGGAACAGGAATCGGCCCGTTGTTTCCGAAATCGACGCGCTGCTTGACGGCATGTCCCTGACTCCCGACTCACACAATGTCCCCATCAACGAGGCAGCCTGACCGCCGTCCGTGACGTTTCGGTGTAACTTTGGTGTCAGTTTGGTGACGGGGCAACACCTAATTTCATATGGCATGGTGGGGACGCCGCAGGCTCGGTGGGGATGCCGCTGCGGAACCCCCGGAGAACGCCGTAAGGCCCGGAGAACGCCGAAAGGCATGGCAAGCGCATGGCCCCGGGCCGAAGGATCGGCCGCTGCGCCTCAAGGCCCGTTCGCGCCGCGACACGTGGGTTCCTCGTGCGCAGACGGGCCTGCAGCTCGAAAATCCGCGGTCGAGCGTTCGGCCGATTGCGGCAGTTCCACGCGCCTTTTGCAGCGAGACGATGCGCCGCGAAACTGACGGCGCGCCGCTCGCGCTTCGCCAATTGCCGCCGGGCCACGCCGGACGCGGCGAGGCCCCGGTCTCTATCGATCGATCCCCAGACGCGATCCCCAGACGCGCGATCCCCACGACACGATCCCCACGACACGATCCCCACGACACGATCCCCAGACGCGTACCCCTGCTGTCGACCATCCCGAGTGGACGGCTGCGCAGCGCACCCGAGAAACCTCATCTTCCTCGGTCTTGGTTGCCCGGCGCAAATCGACGCTCTTTGGAATTTCGGCCGCGCCGGCGACCTGGCTGAAGGCCGAGCCTGGCATTTGCGAAGATCGCCCGGGGACCGAGCCCAGTCCGGCGCAACGGCAGCCTCAATTGTAGATGTAGGTGACCAGGAACGTGCGGTCGCTGCGTGTCGAGCCGTTGGGTGGGATGGGAAAGCTCGATTGCTTCACGGCAAACACCACGCTCTGATCCAGTTGCGAGTCCCCGGAACTCCTGACGAGCTGCACTTCGGTGAGATTGCCGGTCTCGGACAGAAATAGCCGCACGGTGACCCTGCCGGTCGTATCACGCAGGCTTGGCATCGTCTTCCTCAGAGCACGAACGACGCCACGTCCAAAATCGTCATTCTCGCCGGATCGGGTAATGTCGGCCGGGCGGGCGAGCGCAGCATCGCGATTTGGCGAGGTGATCAGCGCATTATTGGAGAGATGCGTGGGCGGCGACAGGTCGAGCTGCGGCAGCCGGCCGGACATTTCCCTCATGGAAAGGTCGGCGCCATTTTGCATTCCCGCGAGGTCTGAGAGCGAGAACTGATCGGGTGTTTGCTTATCCTCGTTTGCCGATCGGTTTGCCTTTGCCTCCTGGGAAGTGGTGGCTTCGTGCGGTGGACGGGGTTCCGGTGCCGCGGCGTCCGCCCGACTTGGCGCCGCGTTGCTGCCCATGAAATCGGCCTCATCGATCAGGTCGACGTTCAGGGCATCTGGCGCTCCATCGCGTTCGCCCAGTTGCCGCGGCGGCTCTCTGTAGGCCCCAAGGATGAGGAGGGCATGGATGGCGGCAGCACAAGCCAGCCCGATCCAGAAAATACGCTCGTGCGGGTTGCGCGCGGCCATTGCGCGCTCGAAGGGGAGTGTTTGCTTGCCGGCGGCCATATGCTCACTCAGCCCGATTGCCCCGGGGCCTTTCCAAACGCCCCGCCGCGGGGAGTCCATCGCCTTTCCCACGGACCTGCCGGCCGCGTCCAGGGCTATCGACAACCCGCGACGTCGTTGACGAGGAAAAGTCGATCGGCCGCCGGTTCACCCCGGGAGCCCGACCGAACTTTGCGCTGGCCGGGCGCGTCCCGGCAGATGGCGCCGTGCTGGGACGCCCATCGCTCGCAGCGGTCGGGGACGGCAACACCGGGCGGAGGCCGTAGCGATGCCGCCAGCGCCGTCGAGGCGAACGATCGGGCCGGCGGATCACGCCGCCGCGTGCAGGGGATCGCCCGACCCGGCACGTCGCCGCACCGGGCCTGCGCACACGCAACAAGCATAGCGCCCGTTTCACCCTGGCCGGCTCGATGCTCCGCCCCGTGAGCCCCCGTCTCCTGCGCCGATCGCTACGACCTCGGAGGTTCGTCGTCCAAGCAAGTCACATCCTGCAGCCGCCGCCGCGCCCGCAGCTGGAGCGGCGGGTACGGCAGGCGGCTCATCCGCATCCGCTGGCGCGCCTGATGCGGACACTAGCATAACGCCGAGGGACCGCGCTCCCGTCGCCTCGATCGCGCACGATGCCGAGGCGTTTGTGATCGACCATCGGCAAGCCAATGCGATGGGACTAGCGCGGAGATGTCTGCGGATCGGCGCCCTTGTGCAAGCCGGTAAGCGCGTCTCCCTCAGCAGAGGTTGCACTTGACGAAGCGGCGGCGGGCTGACATCACCGCGCGCGATCGGGCCGATGGGATGTTGCCCGGCTTGGACGCAGAGCTGCGTCGCTGGGAGACCCTGGATGCTCCGCAACGTCGCCCTCGCCGCGGTCGGTCTGGCGATCCTGGGTGCCGCCGCGCTTTATCTCCTGAGCGCCCCGCAGGTGATCACCCCAGATGCTCTTGGACCACATACCGTCGACCTCGCCAACGGCGCATCGATGTTCGAGGCTGGCGGCTGTGCCTCCTGCCACGCCGTACCCGGTGAGGCCGACATGCGGCGGCTCGGCGGCGGACTTGCGCTGCGCTCGCCCTTCGGAACGTTCTATGTGCCAAACATTTCGCCCGATCCGCGGGACGGCATCGGCTCTTGGACGGAAGCGCAGTTCGTTACGGCCCTGAACAAGGGTACATCGCCCGACGGCCGACACTACTATCCTGCGTTTCCCTATACGTCCTTCCAGCGCATGGCGATCGGCGACCTGCGCGATCTCTTCGCCTACATCGAGACCCTGCCGCCGGTGCCGGGCAAGATCCGTGGTCACGACCTCCCCTTTCCCTTCTCGATACGTCGCGGGATTGGACTGTGGAAATTGCTGTTTCTCGACGGCCGACCGTTCCAGCCTGACGCCAGCAAAGACGCGACCTGGAATCGCGGAGCCTATTTGGTCAACGGTCCTGGCCACTGTGCGGAATGCCACAGCCGCCGCAATATACTCGGAGCAATCGTCCCATCGCAAAGGTTTGCCGGCGGGGCCAGCCCCGATGGGCGCGGCTTCGTCCCCAACATCACTCAGTTGGGCCTGAAGGACTGGTCGCAAAAGGACATCGCCTTCATGCTGCAAACCGGGCAGACGCCCGACGGCGATTTCGTCGGATCGTCCATGGCGGAGGTGGTTCGCAATACCGCCCGGCTCGCACCGGAGGATCGCACAGCGATCGCGACCTACGTCAAATCGCTGCCGCCGGTCGAAGGCCCCAAGCCGCCGAACGCCCCCGAGCATTAGGACGCGGACCCTGCCGTCGCCGACCTCGCGTTGCCATCGCAGCCGGTTCACGGTCCCGAGCTGGCTCCCGGACGGCCGACGCCCCCGCTTGGCCAAGTGGCGGCCATGCCGGTTCGGCACAAGCGTGCCATCGAACGCCCTGATAGCGCTCATACCCAGTGCTGGTAGGACGCGGGAGTCCAGCGGTAGACACCGGCGTGGCGCTCGACATAGCCGACCGCGGGAAACGGCATGTGGTGGCCGATGATGGTCAAGCGATCCGTGGCGGCCATGTCGAGGATGCGCCTGCGCGTCTCGATAGCTTGCGTCTTGTCGTCGTCGAACGCGACTTGCCAGTCGGGGTTCTGCAGGGAAAACACGTAGTGATTGGTCGTGTCGCCCCAAACCAGCAGAGTCGCATTGCCGCTGGCGAGCATGTAGGCCATGTGCCCGAGCGAATGGCCGAATGCGCCGACGGCCGTGATGCCCGGGACGACGTCATCGCCGGGCTGCAGAAACGTCATCCTATCGGCGAGCGGCCGCACTATCTGCCGAAACAACTCGAGGTTCTCCTTGCGCTGGGGCGGGATTTTGCTGCCCGCCGACCACTCGTCGAACTCGCGCTGGGCGATGGCGAAGCGGGCATTGGGGAAGGCCAAACGCCCTTCTGAGTACACCCCACCGATGTGATCGGGGTGGACGTGGGTGAAGGCGATGATATCGATGTCCTCGGCCGCATAGCCGGCCGCGGCCAACCGTTCCCGCAAGTGGCCAACGGCGGGATCCTTGCGGAGGCCGCCATTGCCGGTGTCGAACAGGACGAGCTCCTTGCCGGTATTGACGATGGCGGGAGTGTAGCTGTTCTCGAACCGGTCCGCCGGCAGCGCGTTTCTTTCCGCGAGCGCCGCCAGAGCGGCGGCGCTTTGGTCGACGGCGAACGGCGGGCTAATGCCCTGTCGGACCTGGCCGCCGTCGAGAATGGTCGTCACCTCGAAAGCGCCGAGGCGAAATCGGTAACTGTGGGGGCGCAGGTGTCCGAGCGGCGGTGCGGGCATGGCGTGGTCTCCAGGTGAAGTGAGCGGATCTTGCTCCCACGTAGCTCGGCCCGGCGCAACCGCTATCGGCGGGGCTGTGCTCGCGGTCGTCGCGTGCTAGTCTCGGCCGACCGCCCTGAGCGGTCGATCATCGCGAGCGCCGGAGCTGACATGACGAAGGTTGCCTACCGCCAACTTGGCAAGAGTGGCCCGATTGTCTCCGCGATCGGGCTTGGCTGCATGTCCTTGTCGGGCATCTACGGCGCGGCCGAGGATGCCGGGTCGGAGGCACTGATCCACCACGCGCTCGACGCCGGCATCAATCACCTCGACTCCTCCGACATGTATGGCTGGGGCCACAACGAAGAGGTCGTCGGGCGGGCGATCAAGGGAAGGCGCGACAAGGTCGTGCTGGCGACCAAATTCGGGCAGGTGCGCCGCGAGGGCCAGGCAAACGGCGTCGACGGACGACCGGAATACGTCAGGGCGGCGTGCGAGGCGAGCCTCAAGAGGCTCGGCGTCGACGTGATCGACCTCTACTATCAGCATCGGGTCGATGCCGGCGTCCCGGTCGAGGAGACCGTCGGCGCCATGGCCCGTCTCGTCGAAGCGGGCAAGGTTCGCTTCCTCGGACTCTCGGAAGCGAGGCCCGATCGGATTCAACGCGCCCACGCGGTCCATCCGATCGCCGCCGTTCAGACCGAGTACTCGATCTTGTACCGCACCGAGGCCGAGGAGACGCGCGAGACGACACGCGCGCTCGGGATCGGTTTTGTCGCCTATGCGCCGCTCGGCCGCGGGTTTCTGACGGGCGCCATCAGGGAGTTCGCGGATGTCGATGGCCGGCGCGCACAGCATCCCCGCTTCCAGGCCGAACACTTCGACCACAATCGCCAGCTTGTCCGCGGCATCGAGGCGATCGCCGCCGCAAAAAGGTGCTCGGTCGCTCAGCTGACCCTTGCCTGGCTGTTGGCGCAGGGTGCCGACGTCGTCGCCATTCCGGGTACGCGCTATGCGCGCCGTCTCGATGAAAATACCGGTGCCGCGGACATCGAGCTCACCGCGGCTGAGATCGAGCGCATCGCCTCGGCGATTCCCAAGGGCTCGGCATCGGGTACGCGCTATCCTGCTGGCGGCATGCACGCGGTCTATCTGTAGTCGCGGATCGGGGCGGCAGCCGTCGGTCGAGCCGGGCGCGGGCATGCCGAGATCGAAGCCGGACAGGCAAGGGGCGGCGATGGGCGACCGCCCACCAGCGCGCGGGGTCGGCGCACGCCCGCCCGATTGGGCTGGTCGCGACGCCCCGCGACCCAAGCAAACCCGCCGGGCGGTTGCCATCGCCCGAGGCCGCCCTTGCCGGCATGGCCAAGATGTGATCGCTTCATCGTCAGTCTGGCGTCAGGTCCCTGACCTTCCCTCGGGCTCCCTGGCGCGCGCACGCGGCGGGTGAGCCGGCGTTCCGATGCGAGGTGACGCATGCCACAGAACAAGCTGCCGGCCGTATTCATGCGCGGTGGCACGTCCAAGGCGATCATCTTCCATGCCCGCGACCTGCCGGACGCACGCACGGACTGGGAGGCGGTCTTTCTCGCGGTCATCGGCTCGCCCGATCCAAACGGCCGCCAGCTCGACGGCATGGGCGGCGGCGTATCCTCCCTGTCCAAGGTGTGCGTCATCGGCCCGCCGACCCGAAGAGATGCCGATGTCGACTACACCTTTGCCCAGGTGCTGATCGACAAGGCGCGCGTCGACTACAACAGCAACTGCGGGAACATGTCGTCGGCGATCGGTCCGTTCGCCATCGACGAAGGGCTCGTGGCAAGGCCCACTGAAGGCCCGGCGGTCGTGCGCATCCACAACACCAACACGCGCAAGATCATCATCGCCAGGTTCCCGCTGGACGGCGGGGAAGCGGCGGTTGCGGGCGATATGGCGCTCGACGGCGTGGCGGGAACCGGCGCACCGATCCGCCTCGAATTCATGGACCCGGGGGGCGCCAAAACCGGCAAATTGCTGCCGACCGGCAGAGCAACCGACACGTTGGATGTGCCCGGAGTGGGCCGGGTGGCGGCGAGCATGATCGATGCGGCCAACCCTTGCGTGTTCGTGCCGGCCGAGGCGATCGGGGCGTCCGCGGCCGAGGCGCCGGCCGAGATCGAGGCGAACGCCGCGCTGCGCGACAGGCTGGAGGCGATTCGGCGCGCGGCCTCGGTGGCGATGGGGATCGCCGGCGACCCTGCGCGAGCGGGCGACCTCAGCGTGCCGTTCGTCGCCTTCGTCGCGCCGCCGCTGGCAATGCGTGTGCTGTCCGGGACCGAGCTACTCCCTGCTGACATGGACATCGCCGTGCGCATGATGTCGAACGGGCAGGCGCACCGCGCGACACCGCTGACCGGCGCGCTCTGCCTCGCCGTGGCGACGCGCATCGCCGGGTCGATACCCAACGCCCTGGCGCGCCCGTCGCCAGGGGCAAGCGCGATCCGCATAGCGCACGCCTCGGGCCGCATCGTCGTCGATGCCAAGGTCGACGGAGCGGCGGACGGCGGGCCGCCGCACGCCGCATACGCGGCCGTCTACCGGACGTCGCGCCGCCTGTTTGACGGGCGCGTGCACTACCGCGCGAACGGTTGAGCGTCGGCGCATCAGCCGGCGCGGAGCGCGGCGGCAAGCTCCTCGACGGAAATGGCCTCCAGGCCGAAGATCGCATCGCGGACGCGCGCGGCCGTGGCGTGGGCGACGCTGAGTTCGGCCGCGGCGAAAAACTTCTCGACGATCGCGTCCCGCTCCAGCGCCCTCTCGCCCGCACCGCGGTTGATCGCCACGTAAGCGTCGTGGTGTTGGCCATCCGCGGTGGTCAGGCCGACGCCGCCCGACATGTACCGTGGATAGCGGGATGCGGCATCCGCCTCGACGACGATGCGACGCGCAAGCGCGCGCACGCGGGCGTCATGGCGCGCCTCCTCGGTCAGCTCGGCAAGGCCTATGCGTCCCTTGAGCAGGCAGGTCGCGACGACAAACTGAGCGCTGAATTTGGCGTCATAGTCGTTGGCCGGCGCCACTTTGACCTCGGCCGGCTCGGCGACGATCGGCAACGTCGCTCCGGGGATGCGCACGCGAACCTCGACGAGATTCTCGACGGTGGGCTGCAGCGCGCCGTTGAGCCGCATCGCCGCCTCGGCGGCCCCGTGGAGGAAATGACATATGGGGTAGGGCTTGATTGCCGTGTTGGTCAACTCCCAGGTGCGTCCGAGGCCGTCGGTTATGGCGGCGACGTCGACGGCGTGAGGATCCGCCTGCAGGTGCGTGTCAAATACGCCAAAGCGTCCTTCGTAGGCGCGCGAGGGCCCGAAGAAGCCGTTCTTGGCGAGCACCGCCGCGGTGATACCCCCGACCGCACCCCAGCCCGGATGCAGCCGCTTGGTCCAAGCACCCTCCTCGAGGAACAGTTGCACGCCGCTGGCGGTGGAGGCGGCAATGCCTTGCGCGTCGACGAGCGCATCGCTGTCGAGGCCAAACAGGCGCCCGGCAACGAGCGCGGCGGCGAAATGCGCAATGATGCCGGTCGCATGGAAGCCGACGTGGTGGAAGCCGCCCTTGACCGACGCGCCGACGCGGATCGCACACTCCATCCCCGCGATGTAGGCGGCGAGCATGTCGGCGCCGCTCGCCGCTTCGGCCTCGGCAACCCCGAGCGCGGCGGGAAGGCAGGTTGCGGTCGGATGAATGATGGCGGCGAGATGGGTGTCGTCAAAGTCGAGGCCGTGCAGCAGCGCGCCGTTGACGAGCGCCGCGTCCCTGAGGGGCAGCCGCTCCCGGTGGCCGATGACGCTGCCCAATCCGCGGCCGCCGAGCGCAAGCGCCCCGGCGAACATGCGTTGTGCGAACGCGTGAGGGCGCGCTGCGAGCCCCACGCCGA
>Ga0187783_10004460_pt1 | contig 10376 bp, 10 predicted proteins | sample 1015_SJ02_MP02_2_FD_132471 | JGI IMG/M metagenome (GOLD analysis project Ga0187783, IMG submission 132471) | Tropical peat soil microbial communities from peatlands in Department of Meta, Colombia - 1015_SJ02_MP02_20_MG | ecosystem: Environmental > Terrestrial > Soil > Wetlands > Peat | place...
ACGCCCGCGCCGGAGCTTCATCCGGATTTGGGGCAGCCCTATTCGGCGGGCCAGAGGTGAGCGTCGATCCGGAGCTTCGCCACGGCCCTGGCTACCGTGCTCTTCACGGTCCCGAGCGTTACGCCAAGTACCTCGGCGACTTCGGCTTCCGTCATGTCGTCGTAATACCGCAGCATGACCGCCGCGCGCATTCGCTCCGGCAGGCGGTCAACGGCCTGGCGCAGCGTCTCCTGCAGGTCACTGCTGCTCGCGTGATCGGCCACCGCCTGGTCCGGGAGCTCGTCCGTCGGGTATTCCTGCACTCGGCGCTTACGCCACCAGGAGATGTGGGTGTTGACGATGACTCGGCGGACGTACCCGTCCAGCGCGCTACGATCTTCGATTCGATCCAAGGCGAAGTAAGTCTTTGCCAGCGCGGACTGGACCAGGTCCTCGGCGTCCGCCAAATTCCCAGTCAGGAGGTACGCGGTGCGCAGCAGAGCGCGCCTGCGGGTTCGCACATAGTCGCGGAAGTCTGGGCTCGCGCGCTGCTCAGGCACGGCAACGGGCACGGCGCCCGGAATCTGCCGGAGGGCATGAGGCGCGGGCCTTGACGTTGTCGGACTGACGGGGTCTTCGCCGACCGCTTGACCATCGTGATGATCCGCCGCAGCGTCAGCTACCTCGGCCGGATCCCCGTAACCGGTCCGCGGCGCTGCGCTGACGGTCCGCGCGCGGTTGGCTGCGCCACCGTGATCGCCCCCGACGCTCACACGCTAACCGTACCCAGCCGCCATTCACTACAGTCAGTTACCCCCCGTTACTGCCCGTCACAGGTAGCCGCGTTGTGCGGCGGATGTCGGACGGATATCTGGCGCCGACCAACAGAAAGCTCACGCAAACCGCTTGACGACAGGCTCGGGCGGTAGCCATCGTCGTGAGGCTGGGTCAATCAGGGCCAGCGACTCCAGAGCGGGAGGTTCAGGTGCCGAGCGCGCCAGCGAGCTTCGCCTGCTGCGAGCGATGCACAGCGTCAGGCGACACGGCAGGCGCGCTGGCGGCAGAACCTGCCCCGGCTGGCGCTAGGTTGCCGGCCAGTCCGAGCATGGTGGCCCGGCGACGGCTGCTGAAGGCCGCGGTGCTGCGCCGGGGTCCCGGCTTCGGCGTTGCCTCACGGCCGCATGCCGATCCGGTCGGCGTGCGGCGGACACCGGAATTTACGTCGGCGGACCGGGCTACCGCTTTACCTGCCGTCGAGACCGCCGCGGCGGCGGCGGCAAGCGAGGGCGGCCAAACAGGCGACGAAGCTGCCGGGTTCGCCGGCTTTGCGGACAGCGCGCAGCTGCCGCGAACCGTGTGCGGCACAGTCGTGGACGTCGGCCCGCACGTGCTCGTCATCGGGGATACGGACTACGAGCAGCGCTTCATCCTTACCCCGGACGCTGTCGCCTGGCGCGGTGGCCTGCTCGAGCCCGCCGCGCTCCGGCATGGCGATAATGTCGTGGTCCGGCTGCACAGTGGTCACCGCGACGTGGCGGATCGGATCTGGGCCAACATTGGCCGGGTGACCGGAGTGATCGCCGAGCGCGCCGGCAACCAGCTGCTCGTCGACGAGGGTGCGACCAGGAAGCCGCAGCACGTCATCCTCCATCGGCACGCCGCCGGACGTATCCAGGTGCGCTTCCCGACGCTTGAGCCCGGCTTCCTCGTGGATATCATCGGCCGCCGTGACGGCGACGAACTCGTGGGCCTGATCCCCGCAACCTCGCAGCCCAGCTACCCGGCCGGCCAGATACCGGCCGCGCCGCTCATCAGCGGGCGGCCACCCCGCGCTATTACCGGCTCGGCCACCTGGCACGAGCCGCACAGCGAAGCCCCCGGCGTGCTGGGCGTCTCTTATCCCGCCCTCGATCCGGAAACTGGCTGCGTCGAAGACGCCGTGACCGGCGCCCGTCAGGGCTATGGCCGGATGCCCTATCTGGCCATGGGCAGCGTGCTCCGCATCAGGAACGACTGCACCGGCCGTGACTGCCTGGTTCCGATTACTGGCTGCGCGCCGATCGCCAGGCTGTTCAACGATCGCTGCGTTACCTGCGGCACGTCCCCGCGCGGCCGGGTCGCCGACCTTACGATGGCCACCTTTATCGCGCTCGGCGGTGAGCTCGAACGCGGCTGCTTCAACGCCACCCTTTCGGTAGGCGAGTGATCCGTGATCCTGCTGAATGCCGTCCGGGAAGTCCAGATACCGCTGCTCGCCGCCATGCTGCTCGGCGCCGCCGGGACGAAGTTCGTGCAGATGCTGCGCAGCGACTCGGCCGGCGTGGCCTTCGGGCCGACGGCACTGTTCCCGGCACATCTGCGCCGACCCGCAGGTGCGGCCCTGTGCTTCGTGGAGTTCGGCCTCGGCGTCGGTCTCGTCGTGACCGCCGGCCCGATTGGCGCCGGTCCGCCCGCCTACGCGATCCGGCTCGCGTCGTGCGTGCTGTTCGTGGTCGCCACGTGTGCGCTCATCGAGCTGCGCGCCAACCGGCCGGAGGTGGGCTGCGGCTGCTTCGGGGACCTCAGCAAGGCGCCCGTCAGCGCCCGCGCGCTGGCCAGGTCGGCGCTGCTGGCACTCGCCGGGCTTGCGACGATCGGGCTGCCGCCCATCGTCACGCTGCCGAGCTCGATAAGCGCCATCCAGCTCCTCGCCATTCTCCTCGCCGAGACGGTGGTCATCGGCGCGCTCTCGCCCGAGATTGGGGAGAGCCTGATCCGGCTGGGCTACTCCGAGCCCTGCGAGCTCCGGGACGTGCCGTCCCAGCGGACCCTCGCGGCGCTGCGCCGGAGCCGATCGTGGCGCCGGTACTCGCCGCTGATCACATCCGACGCCCCGGCGGATGTCTGGCGCGAGCTGTGCTGGCGATACGTGGTCTATCCGAGCAGCCACGAGGGTGCGCCAGCGGACCTGGTCTTCGCCGTCTACCTGCAGCAGCGCCGACCCGCCGTCCGTGCGGCGCTGGTCGACTCCGCAACCGGTCAGCCACTGCAGTGGCCCGCTCCGTCAGCCACCCGTCGCCACCGCTCGCTGCGTTCCGCAGGCGGGGAGCCGCAGTTGGCGGCCGGACTGGCCACGACGTCGGCCGCAGCCGTACGAAGCGATATGGCGGTCTCTACGGACGTCTAGACGGAGGGCTAGACGAGGCTAGAGACGGCCAGAAATCGGCCGCAGCCACGCGAGGCCGCGTCGGCCCCAGGCTTCACGCAAGCTGTGCGCGCAGGAACCGGCCGAAGTGCGGGACTGTGAACGCGATCAGCCCGCGCTCGGAGCTGTAGATCAGGCCTTTCTTGATGAGATTGTCCCTGGCCGGGGACACGCTCGCGGGCTTGCGACCGAGTTCCTCAGCGACCTGGGCCGTAGGCACCGGCTCGTCTCCGAGCAGCGCCATGGCCCGCATGTATTCGCGCTCGGCGGGCGTCGCGCGCTCATACCTGCTGCCGAAAAAGCCAATCGCGAGCTCGCCCGCCGCTATGGGCCCGGCGACGCTGACGTCGTGCGCGGTGACCGGGCTGCTCGCCGCGACGTCCCAGGTGGCCTTGCCGTACGCCTGCACGAAGTACGGGTACCCGTCGGCCGCCGCGTACAGCGCGTCCAGGGCCGCCGATTCGAAGTCTGCGCCCTCCCGACGGGCCGGCGCGAGCAGCGCGATGTCCGCCGACTCCCGGTCCAGCCGGTCGATGGCCACGTACCGGAACAGCCGCTCCGAATAGCTCTTGCTGGCCGAGAGCACCGACGGCAAGTGCGGCAGCCCGGCCCCGACGACAATCAGCGGCCCGCCGCTCTGGGACAGCTCGTGGCACGCTGCGCAGAGCGCCGAGACGTCCGCTGACGGGACGTCCTGCATCTCGTCCACGAACACGGCGATACCGACGCCGAGGTCCCCAGCAACGGAGGCGGCGTCCGCGAACAGCTCGGTCAGGTCGACCTCGAGATCGCCCGAGTCGGCCCGGCCGCGCACGGCGGGCACATCGATGCCGAGCTGTCCCCAGGTCGACCCCTTGGCTGCCCGGTTGTCCTTCGCCGCGAACGCCTTGAGCACGCCGAGAAAGTAATCGACTCGGTCGGGAGCCCGGTGCCGGGGCGCGAGTTCCCGTACCGCCATGTGCAGAGCGCTGGCCACTGGCCTGCGGATCGACTGGTCCGGCCGGGCCTCGAGCTTGCCCGTGCCCCAGCGGCGCTGCATCGCCATGGACCGGAACGAGTTGAGAAGAACGGTCTTGCCAACGCCGCGCAGCCCGGTGAGCACGATGCTCCGCTCGGGACGGCCTCGCGCGATCCGCTCAAGCACGACCTCGAACTGGCTGATCTCCCGGTCCCGCCCGGCTAGCTCAGGCGGTCGCTGGCCGGCTCCGGGCGCGTAGGGATTCCGCACCGGGTCCATGCACAGCAGAGTATGAGCAGTTCTAGCGAATTCCCTAGATTGGCCTAGAAAGCGCCAGCCGGCGTGTCGTGGCCCACAGCCCACCGGGCCGGGCAGCGGACGGGGCCACTAGTCCGCCGCCCTTCGCCCGGTGAGCGACGCCGTGCCTACGGGTGCGGCCACAGCACGGTGCTGATGGTTAGCACGGGCGGGTCGGCCAGACGGTTCAACCGCAAGCAAAATTCTTGTTGGGAACAGGGCCGAAAGGGGCGATTCGGCCTTGGGTGGCCGCCGAGTGCGCCAGCCCTGGCGGTCCTCGATGCCGGTCTACCCGCCGGGCTCGTGCTGCCGGTTGAGCCTGGCCAGGTACGCGTTGTAGGCCGCGAGGTGCTCGTCGTCGTCGATGCCGCCGCGATCGTCGGCCGACGGCACCGCACCCGCACCGCTGGCTGCTGCGGACGCTGGCCCGGCCGCGGCGACCAGGGCGGCAAGGTTCTCGCGGCGGGCCCGCTCGAAGAAGCTGCGGCCGCTGACATGGGTCCGCTCGTCCCGGGCCCACATCAGGAAGACGATCATCATCAGTCCGAACATGATTGCGTCGCCACCCACCCACATCACCGCGCCGCCGGTGTGCAGGTCCGACACCGGGCTCGGCGCCCAGGCTGGACGCGGGCCAGTCGGCACGCCGGGGGAGGTCGCGCTGCCGTAGCCGAGCGCGATACCTGTGAAGGTGTCGATGGGCATGAGCAGCACAAGCAGCACGAACCTGACCGGGTACGACAGCCGCCACCGGATCGGTTCGGTGCCGAGGATGGGCAGGAAGAACAAATACCCGATGATCACGAAGAGCGCGTGCTCGGCGTTGTGCGCGCTCTGGTTCCGCTCGACCACGTTTGCGATCCCGGTGAGGTGGGCCGCCATGACGCCCAGCGCGTACAGGGCCGTGCCGAACACCGGCCAGGTGAGGAAGCTGGCAACGCGCGACCTGATCACGCGCTTGGTCCAGGTGTGCAGCGGATTCCGGCTGGCGTGCAGCAGCAGCGTCAGCGGCTGACCCGCGATGAGTAGCGGCGGCGCGACCATGAGCAGCAGCAGGTGCTGGACCATGTGGTCGTAGAACAGCAGGTCGTCGTAGCCGCCGATGCCGCTCTGCGTCGCGACGACGATGACCAGGAGACCCGTGCCAAAAAACGCGGTGCGCCACCGTGGCCACGGCCGGGCGGGATGGCGGCGCGCCACCCGGATGACACCCCAGCCATAGAGCCCCGCCAGCACGACGACGACCCCGGTCACGATCGGCGCAAATTGCCACTGCGTGACCACGGCCGACACCCCGAACTGCGGGAGCATGCCTGCCTCCTTCCTGGAGTGAGCCTACTCAGCTTGCTGGCAAGCCCGGCTGCTGGAGCCGCACCGCTATGGTTGACGCGGAGGGTTCGCCTAGTGGCCGAGGGCGACGGTCTTGAAAACCGTTAGGGCGCGTGAGTGTTCTCGTGGGTTCGAATCCCACACCCTCCGCTCATCATCGTCAGCGGCGGCATTCCTGCCCCGGCACCCGAGCGGACCCCCGCTTTGTGCCAGCTCCCCGCGGCCGACAGACTAGGCAGCATGAGCGAGCCGAATGGTGAGACTCCTAACACCCCCCGCATAGTCGTCGTCGGCGCCGACGGCGTCGCAACAGAAACCGATATGGCGGAAGCGCGCGAGCGCCCGGTCACCGAGATGATCGAGCAGCCAGCCAAGGTCATGCGGGTTGGCAACATGATCCGGCAGCTGCTCGAGGAGGTCAGGGCTGCACCGCTGGATGAGAAGAGCCGGGCTCGGCTCAAGGAGATCCACGCCAGCTCGATCAAGGAACTGGAAGACGGACTTGCGCCGGAGCTGGTGGACGAGCTGGAGCGGCTGTCGCTGCCCTTCGCGGAGGACGAGGTACCGAGCGAGGCCGAGATCCGGGTCGCCCAGGCCCAGCTCGTGGGCTGGCTTGAGGGCCTATTCCACGGCATCCAGACCACGCTTTTCGCGCAGCAGATGGCAGCCAGGGCACAGCTGGAGCAGATGCGCAGAGCATTGCCGGCTGGCATGTCGCCGCAGTCGGGCGAGGGCGACGACCTGCAGCGTCAGCGCTCGGCCGGCCCGTATCTGTGACGCTGACCTACCGCTGGCCGGATCTGATCCTCGCTAGCCAGTCGGCCGCGTCGACGAACTCGGCATCCGACTTGTCGGCTGTGCTGGCCGGATGGGCCGAGCTGCTGGTCCCGGTCGGCCGCGCCTGCGGATAACTGCCGAGGAACCGCACAGCGCTGCAGACCCGGCGCAGGCCCATCAGCGCCTCGCCCACCCTGGCCTGGCTGACGTGCCCCTCACAGTCGATGAAAAAGCAGTACCGGCCGATGCCATCACCGGTCGGCCGGGACTCGATTCTGGTCAGGTTGACACCGCGAAGCGCGAACTGGCCCAGGATGTCCATCAGCGCGCCCGGGTGGTCGTCGGCCAGGAACGCCACCACCGATGTCTTGTCCGCACCCGTCCGCTCGGGCGGCGGACCCGGAAGCCGCACGGCCACGAACTTCGTCACCGCTTCGTCGCGATCGTGCACACCCGTAGCCAGCGCCGCCAGTCCGTACAGCTCCGCGGCGAACACACCCGCGAGCGCGGCGTCGAGCCGACCCTCCGCCACTTGCATCGCCGCGTCCGAGTTGGAGGCGGCCGGCCGGAAGCTCGCCTGCGGGAGGTTGGCCGCCAGCCACCGACGGCACTGCGGCTGCGCCACCGGGTGCCCGCCCACTACCCGAACGTCCGCGATTTTTGTGCCCGGCCTAGCCAGCAGCGCGAATTCGACCGGAACGAGTACCTCGGCCTGGATGACCAGCTCGGTGCCGACAGCAAGCTCATCGAGGGTGGCGGTTACGGCGCCCTCGACCGAGCTCTCGATCGGCACGACGCCGAGCTCGGTCGCGCCGGACCGGACAGCATCCAGCGTGGCTTGTATCGAGGGGCACGACAGCGCATCCGGCTCCTGGCCGCCAGCGAGCGCCCGCACCGCGGCCTCGGTGAACGTGCCGGGCGGGCCCAGGTAGGAGTAGCGGTACGTCACCGCATCATGATCCCATCGCAGCCGCTCGTGCAGGTCATCGACCGCTCGGCCTGCTCAGCCGGGCGCGTGCCTGGCTGCGCAGCCGGCCCACGGTCGGCTCTCTCGCCGCCAGGGCCCTGCTCACATCGACGAGCTGCTGCAGCCGATGCAGCTGTGCCCGCCAGTCGTTGCCGGTCGCCCGGTGCGACAGCGGCACCTCCACCTCGGTAATCCGCAACCCCTGGCGAGCCAGATCGATCGTCATGCCGGTCTCTGCTCCCCAGCCGGATGCGAGCGGAAGCGCCGCGGTGAAAGCCGCACGAGTCAGGCAGCGCATGCCGTTGAGCGGCTGGACCGGGCGCCAGCCGATGGCTCGCTCGATCCCCGCGCCAGCGGTTGCCACGACAATGCCGAAGCCACCCTTGCGTACCCGAGTCGTGAAGATCGCGATAGTCATGTCCGCGGTGCCTGCCCGGACCGGGTCGACCAGCGGTCCGGCGTCGGCCGCGCTGTGCGCCAGGTCGGCGTCGAGGAACAGTAGGTAACGCGGCCCGGTTGCCGCAGGATTCGCGGCATCGCTGGCGAGGGGGCCTGTCTCGCTGAGCCGCACTGCCTCAGCGCCGGTCTCCATGGCGGCGGCCTTGCCGCGCTTTCGCGCGTGCCGGACGACGGCGGCGCCCGCCGCGGCGGCCCGGGCTGCCGTGTCATCGGCTGACCCGTCATCCACGACGACCACGACGTCGGCCCCGGCCAGCTTGCTGGCCGCCTGGACCGTGGCGGAGATCCGCTCGGCCTCGTTCCAGGCCGGAATGATGACGGCGACGTCGCCTCGGGGCATGCCACCAGATCCTAGTTCGACGCCCGTGCTGCACCAGGCTGTGGAAATCCTACTGGCCGGTAACCTTGGCCGGGCTGTCGAGCACGGTAAAGACCGACTCAAGGCCGGTCACCTGAAGCACCTTCCGCGTAGCCGAGCCGGGCCCGGCGAGTTGCAGCTCGCCGCCCTGTTCGCGAGCCTGCCGGTGCGCAGCTAGGAGCACGTTAATGCCGGTCGAGTCGCAGAACTCCACGCCAGACATATCCACGATCAGCCGCGCCGGATTTCCGCTCAGCGCGCTCATCAACTCGGACTGCAGCCTGGGCGCTGTGTAGAGATCGATCTCACCGAGCACGGAGACAACAGCGTGATCGCCTTGCGATCTGGTCGTGACCTTTAGCTCCACGTGCCGCAGACTACCGGGTGGGCCATCGGGCCGGCTAGATGGGCATCTAGGCGCGACCGGCTAGCGCCCATTTCGCCGGAACCCGTGATCCGCGCCGGGCGCCCAGTTCTGGCGCGGCCCGCGAGGCAGCTACCCACCTACCTCGCGAGCCGGCGGCAGGCTAGACGTAGCGTGGAAACATGCTTCGCATCGTGCTGCTGGTCCTGGCCGTGATCTTCATCGTGTTCGTGGCCGCGGCCGTTGTCAGAACCCTGGTCTGGCTCGCGCTCATCGCGCTGATAGTGGCCGCGGCAGGCCTGCTGCTCATCGGCGTCCGGCGGGCCCACGGCTCTGCTCGCCGGGCCCGGCGGCGCAGCTAAGACCCGCGTCGGCTTCGGCCGCCGGCCGCACCGCACTCGGACAGCCCGCTGGGCACCCGGTGAGCTGTCCCTTATGTCCGATGTGCCGCGGGGATCGGGTTCGAATATGCCGGCTCGCGCGAGCTCGGCACAGCGACGGGATCGGCGGCCAGCGGGGCGGGCACCCAGTCCGGGCGCGCCGAACGGGCGCTTCGCTCCGGCTGCAGTCCGCGCGCTGAATCCCGGCTGATGCCGCACGTCATGCACCGGGGACCACCCCGGATGCTGCCCAGCTCGCTGCTCGGCACCCGGATCACCCGGACGCCGGCCGCCTCGAGGCGCGCGTTGGCCTCGGAGTTGCGCTCGTGACTCACCACCACGCCGCGTCCGACTGCAAGCACATTGCTGCCGTCGTCCCAGCGTCCGGTCGGGCCCCAGACCGGCTCGGTACCGGAGTCAATCACGCGTACCCGGTCGACGCCCATTGCTTGCGCGGCCGCTTCCAGAAATGGCTGCGACCTCGAGACCCGCATGCCATCGGCCTGTGGCGTAATCGTGTGCGCAACCAGCGTGTAGGCGGCAGCCGGGTGCATGAGCAGCGTTCCATGGTCGATAACCGTGCAGACCGTGTCGAGATGACCGGCGCTGGCGGCCCCGACCTGGTCACCCGGCCTGGTGCCTGCATGTCGGCCAATCGGCACCGCGAGGATCGTGTGCGCCAGCCCGGCTCCGAAGAGTCGGCGTGCTAGCCGCTCGGTTCCGGCGGGTGTCGTCCGCTGGCCCACCCCCACGGCGACCACGCCTGGCCCGAACAGCAGCACGTCACCCCCGTACACGTTTTCCAGATCGGGCTGGTAAAGCCACTTAGTCCGGGCGAACCGGGGGTGATGACGGTAGATGACGCCCATCAGGTCGGCTTCCCTGCGCCGGTCCGCCGCAAGGCTGGCCACCCCTACCCGGTCGCCGACCCAGAAACTCGAGTCCCTGGTAAACACCAGATTCGGCAGCGGATCTAGGACGAAGTCGTGCCGGTCGAGCAGTTCGAACACCACGCCGCGCCCGATCCGCAGCTCCTCCGGTGTCAGACCCGCGACCAGCACCATGGCGAGTTGCCCGGAGTCCAGGGTCTCCAGGTACGCGCGAAGCTGCGTCCTCAACTCGTCCCCGAGCCGAGTGTCGGCGACGGCCAGCCGCACTGCCTCGTCCCTGGCACGTGCGTACTCGAGCGTTTCCTGCAGCAGGGCAGTGAAATACAGCACGTGCACACCCTGATTGCGGAGCTGCTGACAGAGGACGTCGTGTTCTTCGCGCGCCTTACTCACCCACGGCAGCGTGCCGAAAAGCAGCCTGCTGACGTGCCGAG
>Ga0187783_10004461_pt1 | contig 10375 bp, 9 predicted proteins | sample 1015_SJ02_MP02_2_FD_132471 | JGI IMG/M metagenome (GOLD analysis project Ga0187783, IMG submission 132471) | Tropical peat soil microbial communities from peatlands in Department of Meta, Colombia - 1015_SJ02_MP02_20_MG | ecosystem: Environmental > Terrestrial > Soil > Wetlands > Peat | place...
CCGCCGTTCTCCAACCTCTCGCACCAACAGCCTCCAGGACGCAGCGTGAGCGTAAGATTGGAGCTGCGTCCGGAGTACGTGTGCTGCGGGTTCCACCAGCTGCCGACGTCGATCAAGCGCTTCCAGGCGATGGCAGGCGAACCCGCGAACTGAACTTCTTCGCGCACCGTGAATCCGTCGGCACCGCTCCCCACGACCGCAGCGCGCACCGGGCTCGCTACCAGTGCAGCCGCCAGGACGGCAAATTTCCAGTATGAGCTTCGCATGACAATCCCCCCCCGGACGGTAGAAGCCGAGCATACACAGCCCGGCGTTCTGAGCTCTAGCAGCCGGTCCCTGCGTATCTACTTGTACTCGATCAGGCGCGATGGCGCGTTGCGCACGCGGTCGCGCAGGAACCCGACCTGTCCCAGCATTTCGGGGAATTTGCCTAGCACTAACGTGCCGGCGCGCCACCAGTTCTCCCGCCGCGAGCGCCGACCCTGCACTGCGAGCCGCACGACGGAGAGTGGATAGGCGACCAGAAGCAACGCCGCCCACGCGCTGACCGTCAGAGCGAGCAGCACGGTTACCAGCGGAATCAACAGCCCCCAGATCCACGCGCGGCGCGACTCAGCAAGGAAATGTTGTTCGGGTGCAGCGCCATGAAGATAGACGCCTTGAACGTATGCGTACCCGGCTCGCCGCGAGCGTGTCCACCACTGCCCGAACCTATAGAGTGCGGCATCATGGAGTGTCATGTCGTGATTCAGTCGCCAGATGCGCCAGCCGTGCTGTCGCAAACGCACGCAAAGCTCGGGCTCCTCACCGCAAATCAGGTCCGCACGATAGCCGCGGACTTGCTCGAATGCAGCAACACGGATCACCGCGTCGCCGCCACAGGCTTTGGTCTCCCCGAAAGGATAGTCGGCCCATTGCAAGTCACACAGCATGTTGTAGACGGACTTTTCGGGGTAGCGCTCGCGCCGGCGGCCCCAGACCACGGCGACCTTGGCATTCCGTTCCAGAAAATCGACCGCTGTCTCGATCCAGCCGGGCACAACCTCACAGTCACCATCGACAAAGAAGACGTATCTGAGCAGCGGGTGCGCTGCCAGCAGTGCGTCATATCCGGCATTGCGGGCGCGTGCAGCGGTGAAGTGCGTGGCGCGATCGAGCTCGACCGTCACAACTTCCATGTTACGGCTCAATGCCACCGATGCGTCAGCGGAACCTGAATCCACGTAAACCATGCGCGTGGACATCGGACGCAGAGATTCAAGGCAGCGTCGCAGGCGTTCCCCCTCATTACGCCCGATGACAACGACTCCAGTCGCCGTCGTGCCTGCACTCTGGCGCCGGCGCGGCACAGTCGCCTCGTCCGTGTTCACGCCTGCGCCGCCGCGGTGCTGATCATCTGCGTTTGCAGCCCAACGTGCGACTCAGATGTTGCGCGGTGAACCATGCTCCGCAGGCGAAACGGGTAAGGGGACCGAACGAGTTCGCCGATGCGAGGCCCACCATGTACAGCCCCGGTACCGAAGTTTCGAAGTTTCTCGTCAGGACGGGAGAGTCCTCGACGCAGCGCAGAGCTTGCGCCAGGCCAGAATCCAGGAACCCGAGCCGCCGTACTGACGCACGGTAGCCCGTGCCAGCGATCACATGGTCGGCGACGAGTGTCGATTCGCCCTCACGCTGCTGCTTGTAGGTCAGGTGTACCCGGTTATTGCGCACCGCCGCCGTCCTTAGCTCCGCACCCAGGTGCATGGGGACGCGACCGACCACCTTATCTCTCATGAACCAGCCCGGTGCAGGCCCCAGATGACGACGTACGGCGCGCAGGCGTAGTCGAAGCGGCAGCGCGTGAAACAACAGCGGTGCGTCCGTGCAGAGCCGCGAGCGCCACCCCAGACCGAGTTCAGAGCGTGGGTTTAACAAACGCTGCGGCCACGGTCGTGGCTCCGCGGGTTGTGAATGAAATGCGAGCGCGTCACGCCGCGCAACCAGGCGCACGTCGACGCCTGCCTCGTGCATGAGCCCGGCGAGATCGATGGCTGAAGCGCCGGCACCGATCACGGCCACCGAGCGCCCCCGGTACAGTGCAGGGTCGCGGTGCTGCGAACTGTGAGTTACGTGCTCCGGCCCCAGGTCGGAGAGGGGAGCCGGTACGTACCCGAAGTGGCTGATGCCAACGGCGACCACGACTCGCTTTGCGCACAGTGCTTCACCAGCGTCGGTCCGCAGGACAAAGCCCGCGTGCACCCGCTTGACCGACGTGACGTCTACTTCCTCCAGTGTCGGCACCAGCCGCCTTTGAAACTCCAGTCCGTACTGAATGAAAGTCTCAAGCGGCACGGGGTAGCCCACGTCCCGGTAGGGCAACCCACGTTCGCTGCTGTAGGCGCGCAGGGTGAAAGAGCCCTCAGCGTCATAGAGGTTGGAGGCGAACCCTTCGGACTTGAGGCACATACCCGCAGGCATTCGCCGACGCCAGCTGTCCATCGCGGTGCCAAAAATCCTGAACGGGACACCCAAGTTGCGCAGGTGCGCGGCGATTGAGAGCCCATAAGGACCAGCGCCAATTATTGCGACGTGCGTCGCAGAGTTTCCCGTCTGCACACCCGAGCTTTCTGTCAAATTTCCGCACTGCGGATCACCCAACACTCTATGCTTTCATTCGGATCGGCTGCAGCGAAGAACATCAAAATTTCGAACGCCGATACCCAGGAACACGGTGCAGCAGAAAAAGCCAATGGAGGTATTGTTAGTAGCGGGCAACTGGTGGCCGGCGGCCGCGCGCCTCGCGACGGCGCTGATTGAGCACGGCAGCAACGTCTCGGCTATCTGCCCGCCTGGACATCCGCTGCGTTACGTACGAGGCGTCCGCGAAATACATACATTCAGCCGCCTCGCGTCGCGGCGCTCTCTCGCGGCCGCAATTCGCCGCGTCGACCCCGACCTCGTGGTGCCCTGCGACGATCGCAGCGTGTCGCAGCTGCATGAATTGCATCGGCTTGATCCGCAACTGCGCGAACTGATCGAGCGCTCGCTGGGCGATCCTGCAGGGTTTGATGTGCTGGAGAGTCGTGGCAGGCTGCTCGACGCGGCACGGAAACTGGGCATCCGCACTGCTGACGCATGCACTGTCACCAGCGCGTCGCACATTCGAGATTGCTATACGCGCTACGGACCAATCGCTCTGTTGAAAGTTGACGGCAGCAGCGGCGGCCAGAACGTACACATCGTGCGCTCGGAGCAGGAGGCCGCGGCGGCTTTTCGACGCCTGACGGACGCCACCCGTCTGGCCACAGCACTCAAGCGCATGATCGTCAATTGCGAGCCTCAGGCATTGTGGTCCTGGCGCCGGCGTCACAAGGCCGCGATAACCATGCAGGCGTTCGTACACGGAACTCCGGCGAACATCATGGCGGCCTGCTGGCAGGGCGAGATTCTCGGGGAGGTGAGCGTTCGCGCGATCTCGTGCCAGGGACCGACCGGCGCAGCGCTCGTGGTCCGGTTGATCAACGACAAAGGGTTGAGCAGCGCGGCGGCGCTACTGGCGAAACATCTGGGCTTGTCCGGATTCTTTGGCCTGGATTTCGTCCTGGAACACGGCAGCGGCGCGGCGTATCTGATCGAAATGAACCCGCGCTGCACGCAGTTGGGGCACCTGAAACTGCCGCGCGGCGACCTCGCCGGAGCATTATGCGCACGGCTCGCGAGAAGCGAGACCCGAGCACCCTCGTGCCCGATCGTGAGCGATGAGATCGCCTTTTTCCCGCAGTCCTGGCAATGGCAGACGCAGAGTGCCTTTCATGGAGAGGTGTACCACGACGTGCCTTGGGAGCAGAAACGCCTGGTCGAGGCGCTGATGCAGCCCCCCTGGCCGGAACGCACCTGGCTGGCACGCGCCTATCACCTGTTCCGCAGGCCGGCGTCGCCGGTGGCGGTTGAGACGGCCAGGGATAGCGTCGCCAGCTCAGCTACGTCTTCCGCTCGGCGCGGGCTGGTTGGCAGATCGTTTCGAGCGGCCCCGTGCCCTCGGCGAGCAGCCGAAACTGCGCGTCATTGAGGGTGCAAGTCAGCGGGACATCAGACAGCCGATAGATGAAAGCTCCGCAGAGAGCTCCGAGAAACCAACTGTAGCGGTCTCATTCACGGTCAGCTCGAGCTGAGTCAGCTCACTGCGCCGTCCAGCCCACAACCGCGCGTCTGCGGCGCGGCGCCGTTCCCCTGTCCTATCGCTTTGAACCCTCGGTCGCGGCGACGTCACTCACGATCATTGAAAAAGCTGGACTCCCCATCAGTAGTGCAAGAGGCAGACTATGAAGACAACGCGCTCCTACATTTCTCTCACGGCGGTCAGCGCTAGCGCATTGGCTCTGGCTGCTTGCGGTGGCGGCGGCACGGATAGCTCCTCCGCGGCCGCCACCCCCCCGGCCACCTCGGCTGCGACCGTCAACACCTTTGTCAATCGGGCGTTGGTCTCGAACACCCCCGCGGGCACGGTGGACGACCTTCCGGCCAACACAGTTGCCAGTGGGGACAGCAGCACTTTCACCTTTCCCCAGACCGAAAATCCAAGCCTGGATCCGCATCTCTCGCATGGCTGGGGCATCGCATTCGGACCGGGCTCCGCGGTATGGGTCAACGACCATGCGAGCAATCTTTCCTCTCTTTATGATGGAGACGGCAATTTGATCCCGTCGTCCGAGCAGCCGGCAGTCGCGATTCCTGCGAATGCGAGCGGCGGCCCGGCGGGTCCCACCGGCATCGTCGCCAACGTCGATACTACGCAGTGTCCGACTATCGCCGCATCGACTTGCTCCTTCGGGTCAGGTTTTAGCGCCGGCGCTGGTCCGGCCGAGTTCATCTTCGACGGGACGGGAGGCACCATTTCGGCCTGGGCGACGGGCGCGACAGCTATAACCGAGTTCGACGGCAGCGCCAACGGAGACACCTTTACAGGACTCGCTATCTACACCCAAAACACCGGGCAGACGTATCTGCTGGCGACCGATTTTCACAACGGTGCGGTGGACGTGTTCGACTCGAGCTTCGTGCCGAACGAGACCGCCTTCCCCGGCGCGTTCAATGATCCGAACCTGCCCGCCGGCTACGCGCCGTTCGGCATCCAAACGATCGGGAGCCTCATCTACATTACCTATGCCAAGCAGCCCGCTACTCCGGGGCCCGAAGTCGATGGTGAGGGTCTCGGCGTAGTCGATGTCTTTGACGGGACGGGTACACTGGTGAAGCAGCTGATTCCTTCGGGTGGTCCCCTCAATGCCCCTTGGGGGATGGCCATCGCCCCTCAGGGCTTCGGCTCCTTCGGCGGCGACTTGCTGGTCGGAAACTTTGGGAACGGCCGGATCAACGTGTTCGATCCCACCACCGGTGCGATGCTGGGAACGCTGATGGATGCCACCACCGGGAAGGCGATCCACATTCCCGGTCTGTGGGGCATCGGATTCGGCAACGGTGCGCTCAACCAGTCGAGCACCACGCTCTACTATGCCGCCGCGCCAGACATGAAGACACAGGGGTTGTACGGCAGCATTAGTTCGAGCAATAGCAGCTCGGGGTCCGTTACAACGCCGGGCTATTAACTTCGAGGAAGCTGGCTCACGCCGAGCAACGGCGTGGGCCGGCACGCGTTAGCTTCGTCCTTCGGCGCCACGGTCGGGAGCACCGTGCGCCCGGTCATCTGCGGTGCCAGTAAATGCTCCTCGGCAGTCGTCACGAAGGCGTGGAGCTTCATCGGGCGCTCCAATCCCGAACGCGATAGCATCGCGGCGCATGACGATCAGCGAGTACCTGCGGGAGCAGACTCGAACCATCAACACGGCGAAGTGGGTCGGGATCGGGGTGGCCGTCATAGCGGCCTTTGTTTCGGCCTTTCTAAAGCAGTCCAGGGCGGCTACGTATGCCTGGATTTCCGCACCGATGTTGCCGGCGGTCGCCGTGATGCTCTGGATCGGTAGGCGACTGAGATGCCCGCGCTGCAAGGCTGACCTTAGGCAGCAGCTCATGGTCGCACGAGGTCGCGTTCAACTCCGCTTCTGTCCACACTGCGGGGCCGACTTCAGCGAGCAGATGCCTGAGAACCCCATCGGTCAGTGAGGGCACATGAACGAGACCATGCGCGAGTACCTCAAGCGCCGGCAACGCTGGTACCTGGTTGCCTCTGTCGTGGGGCTGGCGCTTCTGTTCTTGCCCGCGGTCGTGGCAAACGCGATTGATCGTGACTGGCTGCGTGCGCACCGCGAGCTGTACATGGGGGCGAGAGCCGCAGGGCTCCTCATCCTGCTCGGTGCGGCGCTTCTGAGGTCGCGAGTGAAGTGCCCGAAGTGCAATAAGCAACTTGCCGCTCAAGGGCGCTGGAGTAGCAACGTTCCCGCCTTCTGTTCCAGTTGCGGCGGGAACTTCGACGAGCCGATGCCGCAGAACCCTATCTCGCCGATTTCTTAGCCGATGCGACGTGCAATCCTCATCGCCTCTGTGCTCGCACTGGCCGGCTGTTCCTCGGAACGCGTCCAGCCGACCGGATTTCATCAGTACATGGTCGCCGCTAATGGGGAGCAGGCATACGTTCAGGCCACCGAGACCTGCGAGAAGCAAGGAAGAAAGTGGACTCCACTGGCTAATCCGCCCGGAAGTCCCGCGGCCGAGTTTAGATTTGAGTGCGTCAACTCCTACGAAATCGTTCCGGCCGGGAAGGACACCGACAGAATCAGGGTGTTCACACCAGACATTCCACTGAAGCACATCACGATTCCGGCGAGCAAAGAAAAACCCGCTGATACGGAGTGGGTGCTTAACCCAGAGCCTGTTGATAAAGAAGCCAAAGAGCGCGCCACCGAGTACTGCGCGAAGAAGAATAAGGCCATGAAGATCACGGGCGAGGGCTTCGATACGGATACCGGACTCGACATGACGTTCATGTGCGTACCGTCCGGAAATGGCAGTCCGTAGCTTCATGCGCGAATGGGAGGACTACTCCGGCCCTACGGAGCCCTCGATGGGCAGACTCCCTACGAACGGCTCCTGGTAAAGAATGACCCTGCCAGCGTGTCACCGAAGTCGTGAGACCTTACATTGAGTCAGTTGGCGCCCCCGGCCGAAGCGCCCGACGCCAAGTCGAGAAAGGAATTCTTATCACACCGACTGTGCTGTGTACCCGTCGCTGTACCCGCTACCTAGTCAATGCGCGCCCAAGCGGCCCAATGCTTGCTTCGCGGCGTCGGCGACCGGTATCAGGTCGTCAACGTGGCTCCGGTCCTTGTCGTCGAGCAACCGGTACAGCGCTGGAATCGCCTCCTTCGCTTGAAGCTTTTCAAGCGCGCGAATCGCAATAACTCGCACCGTCGGGTCCTCACTCGACAGCAACGAAATCAAGGGCGATACCGCGCGGTGGTCGCCGATCTCGGCCAGCGACCAGACTGCAGCCAAATTGATGTTTGGCTCGTTGAGCACCGAAATTAGAGCGGGCACCGCGCGCGGATCCCTGAGTTCCCCGAGCACGTGCGCCGCGTAGTATCGGTCGGACTCAATCTGCTGCTTCGTGTGCCGGGGCCCTTCGATCCTCTGGGTAGGATTGGCATTTGCTGGAGCGATTCCACTGCCGAAGCCTGCAATTCCCTGGGCGTCGGGCCGGTCATCCCGATCAGCCAAAATCGCCTCAAGAACTTCGAGGCCGCGCCGGTCGCCCAGGGAGGCAAACACGAATGCTGCGTTCGCCCTTTCATGCCGATCCTCAGCCGTCAGATAGCCCACGAGATCCGGAAGGGCGCTGCGATCTTCGAGCGCAACTATCGATTTGCCCACCTCGAATTGCCGCCAGAATATGGGTGTATCGCGGAATTGTTTTACGAGCTCGTGGGCCGATTCGGAACGCAAGTCCGCGGCCGCGCAGATAACAGGTGCCAAGACGACGATCAGCGCGGCCGGACCGGTACGCACTCTCACGCAACTCCACGCGGCTACCACAGCGGCATTTTAGCCGGCTTTCGGAAAGATCCTTAGCGATGTTCACGCTCAGGTATTCGCCTGCCCATTCGTAGATCTCTCCGAGCCCGACGCGGACGGATGACTTTCCCAAGACCTCGACTCGAAAGGAAGACAGCGGACCTTCTACTCGACACGCATTTCGTCGTGCGCGTGCCGACCGCGCCCGGTATGGGCATCATTCCACGTGCCCCGACCAACTACGATAAGCTCCCGTCCACGGAGGCAGTGAGAAGACCTCCGCTATCAGGGGTGGGTCCGCAGTGGCCGAGGCATCGCACGCGGTGTTTCTGAGCTATGCCTCGGAAGATGCCGAGGCGGCGCACAAGATCTGCGAGGCCCTGCGTGCGGGCGGCATCGAGGTCTTCCTCGATCAGAGCGAGCTGCGGGGCGGGGATGCGTGGGATCAGAAGATCCGGCACGAGATCCACAACTGCGCCCTCTTCATTCCGATTGTCTCCCAGCATACGCAGGAGCGGCTTGAGGGCTATTTTCGCCACGAGTGGAATCTCGCCATCGAACGCACCCATCACATGGCCCAACAGAAACCCTTCCTGGTGCCGGTCCTCGTTGACGGTACGCGCGATAAGGAGGCGGTTGTCCCTGATGCGTTCCGGGTGGTGCAGTGGACCCGCCTGCTCGACGGCGAAACGCCCTCCGCTTTCGTCGAACGGATGAAGTGCCTGCTGTCACTGGAACTGTCGCCATCGAGCCCAGTATCCACGGCCGCACCGGGAACCCGGGGGCAAGTCCCCGTATCCCGGTGGTCTAAACCGGCCCCGTTAGTGATCGTTGCGGGCGTCGTCTTCGCGGCGCTGGCGTACCTCGTTGCTGACAGGTTCTGGATATCGAAGCACTTGGCCGCCTTCTCCCCGCCGCCCCACTCGATCGCGGTGCTGCCCTTTGTGAATATGAGCGGAGACAAGGAGCAGGAGTATTTCTCCGACGGACTTACGGAGGAATTGCTCAATTCCCTGACTGAGATCAATCAGTTGCAGGTCGCCGCGCGCACCTCGGCTTTCTCGTTCAAGGGCAAGGACACCGACATTGGCACCATTGCACGCAAGCTCAACGTTGGTGCGGTGCTGGAAGGGAGCGTGCGCCGCTCGGGCAACAGGGTGCGCGTCACCACGCAGCTGATAAATGCGGTCACGGGATTCCACCTCTGGTCCCACACCTACGACCGAGACCTGGGCGATGTGCTGAAGCTCCAGACCGAGATCGCGGATGCCGTCGCTAGCGCCCTTAAAGTGAACTTGCTCGGGGATGCGGCGACAAAGATCGAGCTGGGCGGGACGCACAATCCGGCCGCGTTCGACGCCTATCTGCGTGGCCGGAGGGCTCACCTTGCAGCGAACAATCACAAGGATTATGAAACCGTGATCGCCGCCTACACCGAGGCGATCGGGCTGGATCCGAACTACGCACTCGCGTTCGCTAACCGATCGATCGCGTTCAGCGCCTATGCCGGGTTCCACACAGGACCGGCCAGACTGGAAAGCTTCGACAAGGCACAGTCGGATGCGCTGAAGACGATTGCACTCGCGCGGGATCTGGCCGAGGGTCACCTGGCGCTGGCGGTATATTTCGAGCTGGGAGCGCTGGATTTCGCCCGCGCGAATGAAGAGTACGAGCGGGCACTCGCGCTTGCGCCGGGCAATGCGCGGGTGTTGCGAGTCTACGGCCTCTTCACCGCACGCATGGGCCGGAGCGAAGCGGGCATCGCCGCCGCGCGGCGCGCGGTCTTACTGGACCCATTGAACCGCTTCGCACACAACAATCTCGGCTTGGCGCTGCGTGACTCACATCAGTACAAACAGGCGATCGTTGCCTTTCAAGACGCCTTGGCGATCGACCCAGAGGCTTCACTGACCTATGAAATTCGCGGGCGCACCTACTACCTGCTCGGCAACTTGCAGAGCGCGCGTGACTCGTGCGAGACGAAAGCCGACTCGATCTACAGCCAGGTGTGCCTGGCGGTGACTTACGACAAGCTCGGACGGCATGCCGATGCTGAAAGCGCGCTTGCGAAAATAAAGGCCTCAGAGGGTGATGCTGACGCCTACCAGTACGCCCAGATCTACGCGCAATGGGGCAATGCGCCTAAAGCGCTCGAGTGGCTCGAGACGGCGCTGCGGTTACGCGACCCAGGCTTGGCGGAGTTAAAGGTAGACCCATTCCTCGATCCGCTGCGCAGGGAGCCGCGATTCCAGGCGCTGATGCGGGAATTGAAATTTCCGGGGTGAGCGAGGTCGAGTGCTCAAGTCGTTTCCGTCGCGATCGAACGACCGCTTACCGGAAAAATACGAAGTGGGAGTGTGTGGCGGGTTGTGGCCGATCAGACCCCGTTGCTCCCTATGAGACAATGACCGCTTGGGCAAGGCGCACG
>Ga0187783_10004462_pt1 | contig 10373 bp, 7 predicted proteins | sample 1015_SJ02_MP02_2_FD_132471 | JGI IMG/M metagenome (GOLD analysis project Ga0187783, IMG submission 132471) | Tropical peat soil microbial communities from peatlands in Department of Meta, Colombia - 1015_SJ02_MP02_20_MG | ecosystem: Environmental > Terrestrial > Soil > Wetlands > Peat | place...
ACCCATGTTCAGCAGCTTGATGAGCCGCGCGTCCGCAGGCCCGGCCGACCGCAACGCGTGCAGCATTGGCAACGTCCGCACACCCTCGCGCAGATCTGTGCCTGGCGTCTTGCCGGACTGGGCGGACTCGCTTGCCACGTCCAGTAGGTCGTCGGACAGCTGGAACGCAACGCCCAGCGCGGCGCAGGCTGCTGCGATCCTGGTCACCACGTCGGCCGGAGCACCGGAGAACAGTGCGCCAAACCGGCCCGCGGTGGCGATCAGCGACGAGGACTTCTCGGTCACTACGTACAGATAGTGCTCAACCGGGTCGGTGCCGGGCCGTGGGCCCACGGTCTCCGCGATCTGGCCAGTGACCAGCCGGGCAAACGTCTCGGCCTGGATCTTAATGGCCTCGGGCCCGAGGTCGGCGAGGATGAGCGACGCGCGCGCGAATAGGTAGTCCCCGGTCAGGATTGCGACCGCGTTGTCCCAGCGCGAGTTCGCACTCTGCCCGCCGCGCCGGGTGTCGGCTTCGTCCATCACGTCGTCGTGATACAGCGTGGCCTGATGCGTGAGTTCGACGGCGACCGCGGCCGGCACGAGACGTTCGTCGTGCGGGTTGCCAAACTGCGCGGCCAGCAGCAGGAGCATCGGCCGGAACCGCTTCCCGCCCGCATCGATGAGATGCAGGGACGCATCGCGCAGCACCTCGTGCTGGGCGCGGGCTGCGGCCCGGAGACCGTCTTCCACGAGTGCGAGGCTGGTCTCCACGTCGGCGGCGAGCGTGGCGTCGGTGAGCTCCACACCTACAGCGGCAATCACACCGGTCTCCTCGTCAGTTCCGGCCGGGCGCCCCGCCGGACCGGCTTTAGCTGAGGCTATCTGCTAGCAGCGCGCCACGATAAGCGAAAGCGGCGTCACAGTCCGTGCCGCTACCGGACGAACAGCTGGGTGGCGGCGTGGTTGGCGAGGCTCAGCAACGGCTGCGGGATGATGCCGAGCCAGAGGGTGACGAGGGCCCCGATCCCCACCGCAACGCCCGTGTATGCACTGGGCCGGACGACAACCGGGCCTTCGTCGGCTGGCTCGCTGAAGAACATCAGCACGATCACGCGGACGTAGGGGAACGCCAGGATGGCGCTGCTGATCACACCGATGATGACGAGCGGCGTCGCGCCACCAAGAATCGCCGCCTGGAACACCGCGAACTTGCCGGTGAACCCGCTCGTCAGCGGGATGCCGGCGAGCGCGATGAGGAAGAACGCGAACACCCCTGCAACCAGCGGCGACCGCTTGCCGAGGCCAGCCCAGCTCGACAGGTGCGCCGCCTCGCCACCGCGATCGCGGACCAGCGTGACGATCGCGAATGCGCCGGTGATGGTGAAGCCGTACGCGGCAAGGTAGAACAGGCTGCTGGACAGGCCGCGGCTGCTCGCCGCGATGACGCCGGTGAGGACGTAGCCCGCCTGCGCGATCGAGGAGTAGGCCAGCAGCCGCTTGACGTCAGTCTGGGTGATCGCGATCACCGAGCCGGTCAGCATCGTCAGGATGGCCACTGCCCACATCGCCGGGCGCCAGTCCCAGGTCAGCTGGCCGAATGCGACGTAGAACACCCGCAGCAGCGCGCCGAACGCTGACACCAGCGTGCACGACGCCATCAGCGCGGTGATCGGCGTGGGCGAGCCCTCATACACGTCCGGCTTCCAGGCCTGGAATGGGACCGCACCGACCTTGAACAGCAGGCCCACGCCCAGCAGGGCGATCCCCGCGTACAGCAGCGTGGCTGACGCCGTGCCGGTCTGCGCGGCGGTGGCGATGGCCGACAGCTGGACAGAGCCCGCGTAGCCGTACAGCATCGCAACGCCGAACAGGAAGATCGCGGACGAGAAGGCACCCAGCAGGAAGTACTTCATCGACGCTTCCTGGGACAGCAGCCGGCGACGCCGAGCCAGGCCGCACAGCACATAGAGGGGCAGCGACAGCACCTCGAGCGCCACGAACATCGTCAGCAGGTCGTTCGCCGCCGGGAACAGCAGCATGCCGCCGACCGCGAAGAGCGTCAGCGGATAGACCTCGGTGTGCACCACGCCGGCGAGCACGCCCTCGCGCTCCTCGGCGCTGCCCGGCACGGCAGCGGCCTGCGGCGTGAACGCGTGAATCTCGCGCGACGACTCCGCGATCACCAGCACGCTGACGAATGCCAGGATGCTGATGGTCGCCTGGATGAACAGCGTCGGCCGGTCCACGCCGACGCTGCCGACCGCGACCACCGCCCCCGGCTTGCCGCCGGCGAAGATCGAGCTCGTCGCGGCTAGCACGATGCTCAGCACGAACGCGCCGGCCAGGCTGCCTAGCGCGAGGACAACTTGCAGCGGCCGGCGCAGGTCCCTGGGCGCGAACGCCTCGACCAGCACACCCGCCAGCGCGGCCGCGAACACGAGCAGCATCGGCGACAGCAGGCTCCACTCAATGTGCGGTGCCGCGATGGTCGATGCTGCGGCCGCGACGGTCCCGGTCACGCCGAGCTCCCTTGCTTGTGGGGGGCAGGATGTTTCGGCACGTGCGATACCACCGCTGTCCGGTCAGCCAGACGCCGACCATGGTGCAGCGCGCTCGTGGTGCTGGCCGCTGCCGGGTGGGCCGGTACCGGATCGGTGCTGTGGGTGCCGACCAGGGTCGAGTGCACCGCCGGGTTGATGATGTCGAGGACCGGCTTGGGGTAGACCCCGAGCACCACGACGAGCGCAATCAGCGGGGCGACGGCCCACAGCTCCCTGGCCTTGAGGTCGGGCATCGCCGCGACCTCTGGCCGGACCGGGCCGGTCATGGTCCGCTGGTACATCCACAGGATGTAGATGGCGGCCAGGATGATGCCGGCGGTCGCGAGCACCGCCGCGGCCTCGTACCGGGTAAAGGTGCCGATGAGTACCAGGAACTCGCTGACGAAGGTGGACAGCCCAGGTAGCGATAGACCGGCTAGCCCGGAGATCAGGAACAACCCGGCCAGCACCGGCGCGACCTTCTGTACCCCGCCGTAGTCGTTGATGAGGTGCGACCCGCGGCGGGTGACCAGGAATCCGGCGATGATGAACAGGGCGCCCGTCGCGAAGCCGTGGTTGACCATGTAGAACGTGGCACCGACCTGGCTCTGGCTGGTCATGGCGAAAATGCCGAGGGTGATCAGGCCCATGTGCGACACGGACGTGTAGGCGATCAGCCGCTTCATGTCGGCCTGGCCGATCGCGACGATAGCGCCGTAGAGCACGCCGATGACCGACAGCACGATCACCAGCGTCGTGAAGTAGTGTGCCGCCCCCGGGAATAGGTCGAGGCAGTACCGGATCATGCCGAACGTGCCGACCTTGTCCAGTACACCGACCAGGAGCACCGCTGCCCCTGGCTGTGCCGACGTGGCCGCATCCGGCAGCCAGGTGTGGAATGGCCAGAGCGGCGCCTTGATCGCGAACGCGATGAAGAAGCCGAGGAACAGCCAGTCCTGCGTCGTCGGGCTGAGCGCCAGGTGCGTGAGCTGGGTGAACAGGAAGGTGCCCTGGGTGCGCCCGCCGTGCGTGGAGTACACGTACAGCGCGATCACCGCGACCAGCATCAGCAGCCCGCCCAGCAGGCTGTACAGCAGGAACTTCACCGCCGCGTACTGGCGCTGGCCGACGCCGTAACTGCCGATCATGAAGTACATCGGCACGAGCATGGCCTCGAAGAACACGTAGAAGAGGAAGACGTCCGTGGCCGCGAAGACGCCGATCATCATCGTCTCGAGCACGAGCATCATCGCGAAGTAGGACTTCACACTGCGGGACCGCGGGGGCCGGCTCGGGGTCGTGGTGCCCGCGACCTGACCGCCGGTGGCCGTGACGTGCTCGACGTCGTTCCACGAGGCCAGGATCACGACCGGCATCAGGACCACGGACATCAGAATCAAAACGAGCGCGATGCCGTCCACGCCGACCGCGTAGTGCACGCCGAACTGCGGGATCCACTGGTAGACCTGCTGGAACTGGAACCGCGGGCCGCCGGGCTTGAACTGGGTGGCCATGATGGCGAGTTCAACGAGCGTGAGCAACGAGAATGCCAGCGCGATGCGCTTGACCAGCAGGTCGCGCGCGCGGCGGTCGGCGTCGCTGCCCGGTGCCGACCGACCCGGCGTCAGCGCGATCACGATGGCGCCGACCAGCGGGATTGCTCCCGCGACCGTCAGCCAGGGGAAGGAGCTCATCAGTTCGCCAGCCTCATCATTGTCAGAGCCGCACCAGCAGGAGCGCGCCGACCAGCAGCACGGCCCCGACCAGCATGGATAGTGCGTAGGAGCGGACAAACCCGGTCTGCACCCGGCGCAGCCGTCCGGACGATCCGCCGAAGGTGGCCGCGACGGTATTGACGATCCCGTCGATACCGCGGTTGTCGAAGTACACCGAAAGCCGGGTAAGCCACTGGCCGGGCCGCATCAGCAGCGACTCGTTGATGGCGTTCCCGTACAGCTCCTTTCGAGCCGCCACCGTGACCGGGCTTCCGGCCGGCGCGGTCACGGGCACGTCCCGGCGCCCGTACATGAGGTAGGCGATGGCGATGCCGACCGCTACCAGCGCGAGCGCGCCCTCACCGGCTGGGGTCCAGACGCCGTGCGAGGTCGGCGGCACTCCGGTGACCGGCCCCAGGAAGTTCAGCAGCCGATTGCTCAGGATCAAGAAAGCGCCCGCCCCGGCCGAGCCGATAGCGAGCACGATCATCGGCGACGTCATGACCGGCGGCACCTCGTGCGGGTGCACGGACTCGTCCCAGCGCCGCTCGCCCGCGAAGGTCATGAACATGACCCTGGTCATGTAGAACGCGGTGATGCCGGCCCCGATCAGGGCGGCCGTGCCGAGCAGCGCGCCAGAGGTGCCGCCCTTGGCGAACGCAGCGTCGATGATCGGGTCCTTGGTATAGAAACCGGAGAACGGGGGCACCCCGATGATCGCGAGGTAGCCGATGCTGAAGGTGACCCACGTGATGGGCATCACCCTCCACAGGCCGCCGAAGCGGCGCATGTCGACCTCGTCGTCCATCTCGTGCTTGACCGATCCGGCGCCGAGGAACAGCCCGGCCTTGAAGAAGCCGTGCGCCAGCAGGTGCGCGATCGCGAACACGTAACCGGCCGGGCCGAGTCCGGCGGCCAGCATCATGTAGCCGATCTGGCTCATCGTGGAGCCGGCCAGGGCCTTCTTGATGTCGTCTTTCGCGCACCCGATGATCGCACCGAACAGCAGCGTCACGGCGCCGACGATGGCGACGGCGAGCCGGGCACCGGCGGACAGGTCAAAGATGGGGGCGGACCGCACGATCAGATAGACGCCCGCCGTCACCATCGTGGCGGCGTGGATGAGGGCGGACACCGGCGTCGGGCCCTCCATGGCGTCCAGTAGCCAGGACTGCAGCGGCACCTGGGCGGACTTGCCGCACGCGCCGAGGAGCAGCAGCAGCCCGATGGCGAGCACGACGCCGTGGCTCGCCTTCCCGACCGTGCCGAACACCCCGGTGAACGTCACGGAGCCGAACTGGAAGAACATCAGCATGATCGCCAGCGACAGGCCGGCGTCACCCACCCGGTTGGCGATGAACGCCTTCTTGGCCGCGACCGCCGCGGCGGGCTTGTACTGCCAGAAGCCGATCAGCAAGTACGACGCGAGGCCCACGCCCTCCCAGCCGACGTACAGTCCGAGGTAGTTGTTCGCGAGGACGAGCAGGAGCATCGCGGCCAGGAAGAGGTTCATGTAGCCGAAGAACCGGCGGCGCTCCGGGTCGTGCGACATGTAGCCGACCGCGAAGATGTGGATCAGCGAGCCGACGCCGGTGATCAGTAGTACGAAGCAGATGGACAACTGGTCCAGTCGCAGCCCCATCGGCACCTGGAACCGGCCGACGTCGATGAACTGATAGATGGTCAGCTCGCGGGACCGCTGCGCCGCCGGGTAGCCGAGCATCTGGGCGTAAGCCGCGACGCCATACACGAATGCCAGCAGCGGCATGGCGACGCCCAGCAGGTGGCCCCAGGAGTTGGTCCGCTTGCCGCCGAGCAGCAGGATGGCGGCGCCAAGCAGCGGCAACGCGATCAGCAGCCAGGCCGCGTCTTGTAGCCCGGTGGCGTGCAGCGTCGCGATCGCCACCGCGGAATGCGCGAGCGAGCTGTCGGCTGAGCCGGTCATGGCTCCCTTTCTCAGTACTTCATCAGGTTCGCGTCGTCCACCGACGCCGACCTGCGGGCACGGAAGATGGCGGTCAGGATGGCCAGGCCCACGACGACCTCGGCTGCGGCCACCACCATCACGAAGAAGGCGATCACCTGTCCGTCGAGGGCGTTATGCATCCGCGCGAACGCCACGAACGCCAGGTTGGCGGCGTTCAGCATGAGCTCGACGCACATGAACACCACGATCGCGTTACGCCGGACTAGCACGCCGACGGCGCCGATCACGAACAAGATCACCGAGAGCGCGATGAAGTGCGCCGGACTGACCACTAGTGCTCACCTGCCTCCGGGCCAGAGCCGTGGCCCGGTCCGGGCGTCACGGCAGGCGGCCTGCCGCTGGGCTCGCCGCCTGGCTGTAGACCGCCGAGCGCTGGCCGCTCTGCACGGCCGCTGCCGACCGACAGAACCTCGCTCACCGACAGCTCGGACTGGCTGCCGTCGGGCAGCAGCGCCGGCATGTCCACGCTGTTGTGCTGGGCGTAGGTGCCGGGTCCGGGCAGTGGCGTGGGGTGGCCGCTGGCGATCCGGGCCGCCGCCAGCTCGCGCTGGGTCGGCTTGGGCCGGAGCCGCTCGCGATGCGCCAGCACCATCGCGCCGACCGCCGCGGTGATGAGCAGCGCGCTGGTGATCTCGAACGGGTACACATACCGGGTGAAGATCAGGTGGGCCAGCGCTGTCACGTTGCCGTCGGCGAACTGAGCGCTGTTCTTCGCCCCAGGACCGATGGCGGCGTGTCCGACGACGAGGCTCAGCAGCACCAGCATCGCGATGCCGGTCAGCGCCGCCCACATTCGCTGGCCGCGGATCGTCTCGATGATCGAGTCCGCGGCGGTGATGCCGACGATCATGAGCACGAACAGGAACAGCATGAGCACCGCGCCGGTGTACACGATGATCTGCACGAAGGCCAGGAAGGGCGCGCCGTTCATCAGGTAGAACACCGCCAGCGACAGCATGACGATGGCCAGCAGCAGCGCGCAGTGCACCGCGCGCCTGGACAGCACCATGCCGAGCGCCGCCGCTACCGAGGCGATGGCGAGCACCCAGTAGACAAGGAGCCGGGTGGTCTCGGCCGCCGGCCCGGCCAGCACGATGGAATGTGTCACCGCACGCTCCCCCGTTCGGCCTCCGGGTCCTGCACGGGCCAGTCCTGGTGCGGCTCGTCCTGCATCGGGTTCCACCCGCTCGTGCCCGGCTCCGTTCCGGACTGCGATCGCGCCAGCATGGCGCCGAGCCGGTAGTAGTCCCCCTCCGACTCGCCGAGCCGCATGGGGTGCGGCGGTGCCTCCATGCCCGCCTGCAGCGGGGCGACGAGCTGCTCCTTGGTCCAGATCAGGCTCTCGCGGTTGTCATCGGCGAGCTCGTAATCGTTGGTCATCGTCAGCGCCCGGGTCGGGCACGCCTCGATGCACAGCCCGCACAGGATGCAGCGCAGGTAGTTGATCTGGTAAACGCGCCCGTACCGCTCGCCCGGCGAGTATCGCTCCTCCGGCGTGTTGTCGGCGCCCTCTACGTAGATGGCGTCGGCCGGGCACGCCCAGGCGCACAGCTCGCAGCCGATGCACTTCTCCAGGCCGTCCGGCCACCGGTTCAGCTGGTGACGGCCGTGGTATCGCGGTGCGGTGGGCAGTTTCTGCTCGGGGTACTGAACGGTGTCGACCTTGCGGAACATCTGCCGGAAGGTGACGCCGAAGCCCTTGACCGAGCCAAAGAACTCAGGCACTGGACACCTCCTTTGCCTCGTCGTCGGCTACCCCGGCGAGCACCGGCCCGCTCGTGGCGACACCGATCCCGTGGTAGTGCGGAAGGTCCATCGGCGGAGTGGGGAACGCCGGTACCGGGGGCCGCGGCTCCTCGTCACCGGCAGCCAGGCGCTCCTGCTCGGCCTCCTCGGCCCGCCGCTCGGCTCGCTGCGGCGCCGACTCCCACTGCCACAGCAGCGCGAGCAGCACCACGATGATGCCGCCGCCGATGATGTACACGCCCGGGCTGGCGCCTTGCTGCCGGTACACCCGGGCTGTCGCGACGATCAGCGTCCAGGCCAGCGCGGACGGGATCAGCACCTTCCAGCCGAGCCGCATGAGCTGGTCGTAGCGAATCCGCGGCAGTGAGCCGCGCAGCCAGAGGAAGAGGAACATGAACCCGGCCACCTTGAGCAGGAACCACAGCACCGGCCACCAGCCGTTGTCGAACGTGGCCCACGCCGAGATCGGCCAGGGCGCCCGCCAGCCGCCGAGGAAGAGAGTTGTCGCCAGCGCGGAGACGGTGATCATGTTGATGTACTCGGCCAGGTAGAACAGCGCGAATTTCAGCGACGAGTACTCGGTCATGTGGCCCGCGACGATCTCGCCCTCGCCCTCGGGCAGGTCGAACGGCAGCCGGTTGGTCTCGCCCACCATGGTGATCATGTAGATGAGGAACGACGGCAGCAACAGGATCGCGTACCACGAGGGCCAGTGCCAGATGTAGCCGAAGAAGTGGAACTCGGCCCCGTGTATCTGAGACGCGACGATCTGCGAGGTCGACAGCGACCCGGCGTACAGGAACACCGGTACGAACGCCAGGCCCATGGCGATCTCGTAGCTGATCACCTGAGCCGAGCTGCGCAGCGCGCCGAGCAGCGGGTACGGCGACCGAGACGCCCAGCCGGCGAGCACGATGCCGTACACGCCCATCGAGCTCATCGCCAGGATCAGCAGCACTGCCACCGGCAGGTCGGTGAGCTGCAGCGGCGTCCGGTGACCGGCGATCGACACAATCGGGCCCCACGGGATGACCGCGAAGCTGATGAACGCCGGGATGGCCGCTATCGCCGGAGCGAGCCAGAACAGCACCTTGTCGACGGTCCGCGGAACGATGTCTTCCTTCAGCGGCAGCTTGATGCCGTCCACGAGGGACTGCAGCAAGCCAAACTTGCCGGCCCGGTTCGGCCCTGGTCGCTGCTGCATCCGCGCGAGGACCTTGCGCTCGGCCCAGATCATGAACAGCGTGCCGAGCATCAGGAACAGGAAGATGATAAGCACCTTGACTAGGACAAGCCACCACGGGTCGTGCCCGAAGCTCGCCAGGGTCGGCACGTTCGAGACCGGCGCTGTGCTCGCTGACATCAGGCCGGCTACGCCTATCATTCCGCGCTCCGGAGCGAGACGAGGCTGCCGTGCCCGGCGGCCAGCTGGCGGCGGATGGCGCTGCCTGCTGAGTTGGTCGGCAACCAGACGACCCGGTCAGGCATGTCTGTGATCTCCACGGGAACAGTTATCGAGCCGCGGCCGGTCGCCACGGTGACCTTCTCACCGTCAGCAGTGCCGACTTCGGCGGCGGTAGCGGCCGACAGCCGAGCGACGGCGGCACGCGCCGTGCCAGCCAGGTTCGGCTCGCCGTCCTGCATCCGGCCGGCGTCGAGCAGATTATGCCAAGTTGCCAGCAGCGCCCGGCCCGGGCCCGGACGCTCCGGCTGCAGCTGGCCAATCTGCCCCACAGGGGCGTCGTCCCCAGCCGGGGCAGCCGCGGCCGGCGACCCAGTCAGCGCAATCAGCTCCCGCCGGGCCGACTCGAGGTCTGGCAGGCCCAGATGCACGTCCATCTCGTCCGCCAGCGCGGCGAGGATATGCAGGTCGGTCCGTACCGTGGGCACCGGCAGGGCCGCCTCGAACGAGCCGCCCCGACCTTCCCAGTTGACGAACGTGCCTGGCTTCTCAGCCACGGCGGCGACCGGGAAGACCACGTCGGCCCGGTCGGTGACGGCGCTGACGCGCAGCTCGAGGCTGACGACGAAGTCGGCCGCCTCGATCGCCCGCAGCGCGGCCGCCGGGTCGGGCAGGTCGTCGGGGTCGACGCCGCCGATCAGCAGCGCCTCGATGTCACCGGTCGCGGTGGCGGCGAGGATCTCTCCGGTGGAGCGCCCGGCCGCGGGCGGCAGCGAGGCGGTGCCCCAGGCCCTCGCGATCTCACTGGTTGCCGACGCGGCGCCGATGCGGCGGCCGCCGGGCAGCAGGTTGGGCACGGCACCCGCCTCGATGGCGCCGCGCTCCCCGGCCCGGCGCGGAACCCAGGCAAGCCGTGCGCCGGTCTGGCGCGCCAGCCGCGCTGCCGCCGACAGCGCGCCCGGCGCCTCGGCCAACCGCTCGCCGACCATGATGATCGCGCC
>Ga0187783_10004463_pt1 | contig 10372 bp, 6 predicted proteins | sample 1015_SJ02_MP02_2_FD_132471 | JGI IMG/M metagenome (GOLD analysis project Ga0187783, IMG submission 132471) | Tropical peat soil microbial communities from peatlands in Department of Meta, Colombia - 1015_SJ02_MP02_20_MG | ecosystem: Environmental > Terrestrial > Soil > Wetlands > Peat | place...
AACCAGTCCTCCCCCGCGCAGTATCTGTGCCGCCTGCTCGAGCACGTCGATAGCTTCGGGCTTCTCGAGGTGAGTTGCGTCCACGGAGAGATGCAGAGTCTTCACAACTTCATTGTCGCCTTTGGGAGCATCGCATCGCCATGTGCCGGTATACTCGCTGGTACCGATGGCCATCGAAACCGAGATCAAGTTCTCGATCACCGATGTGGCGGCATTTGCGCAAAGACTTGAGGTTTCCGGCTTCCGATTGCTCACTCCACGCAGCTTCGAGAGCAACGTTCTCTACGACACGCCGGACCGGCAGATGCGCGCGCGGACCGAGATCCTGCGCATCCGCAATTACGCGGGCCGCTGGACGCTAACGCACAAGCGGTTGCCTGATGGCAGTTCGGGCGAAGACCGCCACAAGCACCGCGTTGAAACCGAAACGGAAATTGCGGACGGCAATGCGCTTGATGAGGTGTTTCGCTCGCTGGGGCTGGCAGCGGCATTTCGTTACGAGAAGTGGCGAACGGAGTGGGGCGACGGCGAAGGCCACTGCGTTCTGGACGAAACGCCAATCGGCGATTACGCAGAGCTCGAAGGTGCGCCACAATGGATCGATCGCACCGCGGCGCGCCTGGGCGTCAGCCATGCCGAATATCTGACGCTTAGCTACGGCAGGCTCTTCGATCTTTGGCGTGAACGGCACCGCAGCGGCGCAGAAGATATGACATTCTCGGCCGTCGCGCAGCGCGGTGGCTTGTAGTCAGCGCCCAATGATGTTTTGGCCATGGCAGGAGCAGACGCCGCCGCAAATGGAAATTCGAAGCCGGAAATTCCAACCGTCGCGGAATTCGTTAAACCCAACGATTCTGGCGGTTATAGGTCATTCAATACCACTTCAGTTTTAGTACCAAGGTTCCGAAAATCCCGCTGCAAATCGCATCGCACGAATCATTTGAACTATGATAAACATTTGGGAGCATCCTGTTTGTTATGCCGGAAGTTTCGAAGGTTCCAGTCGGGCCAGATGGAATCCCGCTGAACGTTGCAGTCCTGGGGCCCGATGAACACCGGCGTGGCGTCATTGCCGGCGCTTTGAAGGGAATCGAGGGAATTCAGTCGAAGGAATTTGCCTCGTACCCGCCAAGGCTTGGGGATCTGCCTCAGGCGCTCGCGGCACAATATCAAGCTGTCATTATCGACATCGACAGCGACCCCGATTATGCATTCAAATTGATCGTCAGCCTTTGCGCGAGCGGCCGCACGTATGTGATGGCCTACTCGGCGCAAGCCGATACGAAAACCGCAGTGCGTTTCATGCGCGCAGGCGTGCGCGAGTTTTTCACCTTTCCACTCGATCCGGCTGAGATTACAGGCGCGCTGGAGCGGGCAGCAACGCACCGGTTTCGGGCCGAGGATATGGCCAAGCTTCCCGGAAAGCTCATGGTGTTCCTGGGCACCAAGGGAGGCGTTGGAGTAACGACCCTGGGAGCAAATTTTGCGTTGGCGCTGGCCCAGGAATCAGCGAGCGAGACTCTCCTGATCGATCTTGGCCTTCCCCTGGGCGACGTAGCAATTAACCTCGGACTGTCAACTGAATATTCTCTTGGTCCGGCGCTGCTGGCGCCCGAGCGGCTCGATGCCGCCATGCTCGAAACTTTGGTCTCGAAGCATGATTCCGGGTTGTGGGTGTTGGCCGCGCCCACCGAGCTGCCTGACAAACCTGTTATGCCCGAAGCAATTGACAAGCTGCTTATTGTGGCCCGTGAAAAATACGATTTTGTCGTGGTCGACGCGGGGTCGAGGATCGACCTCATGGAGTCGGGCTTGTTTCAACCATCCTCTGTCGTGTATCTGGTGACACAGGTGGGCATTTCAGAGATGCGCAACACGAACCGACTTATGCTGAAACACTTCACCCGTCGTGAAGGCAATTTGCAGCTCATTATCAACCGGTACAAATCGACCGATCTCGCATTCGACGAGGCTCAGATTACGAAAGCTCTGACGCGGCCCGCCGATTGGAAGATTCCGGATGACTACGCGGCGGCACGCAGAACGCGGAACACTTCCACACCGCTGGCATTGGCCGACTCGTCGATCGCAGAAGCACTCCGCGAGATGGCCCGGACGGCGGCGGGAATTGTCGTCGAGAAGGAAAAGAAGAGCATCTTCCGACTCTTCGGATGAGCTCGCGCAATTGCGGCGGGAATCGTTTGGCGCCTATTGCGGTTTGCGCGTTAAGCGCAAAGTGGCGAACACCGCAGCCGCGCCGCCCACCAGCGCCAGAATGATCGTCGGGTCCTCGGGCGAATCGACGCAACCACTTTGCGCGGCGAGCGGCAGAGCCGCAGCGAGCATCAGAGACAGGCTCGAGAACCAAAGCGCTTTCCTCAGATCCATGTCATCCTCCAATCTCGATCGTTGTTGCTTCCTTCAACCCTCAACAATGACCAACTTTCATGGACCACGTCACCGGCCTATCCCAAGATTCAGGGCTCGTTGACCGCGTGCGCCCCATAGGGGCTTTTGAGATTAGCCACGATGGGTGTGACCACCGGGGCAGCCGCGCCTACAGCCTCGGTGAGCGCCTCGAGGTAGTAGTTCGAGAACCAGATATTGCCGGAGCCATCGATGGCCATTCCCCCCGAGTTTGGTGGGACCGCATAAAGAGCGCCGCTCTGAAAGCCCGTGGATGGACTCAGCGCCGTTCCAGTTGAGCTGAATTCGCTCAAAACGTTGCCGATGGTATTCCCAACCCAAACATGACCGACTCCGTCAATCGATATGCTGCCGGGATCGTCCAGACCGCCTCCGGTATATCCTCCGGAGGGGCTGATTGCGGTGCCGCTGGAACTGAATTTGCTTAGGCTGGTCGGCGTCATGCCGAACGCGAGGCTTGCCGCCCAAACGTCTCCCGAGGCATCGATAGCAACGGGGTATGCCCCGTTCTCTCCTCCGGACAACCCGCCCCCCGTATCTCCAGATGGCGACGGCGAAATCGCTGAGCCCGAAGAACTTAGCTCGCTGATCGAATCCTCACCGTTTGCAGTCCATATGTCGTTGGAAGTATCGACTGCAATTCCTAGTGGGTTATCCAGACCTGCGCCGCTGTAGGGAGAATCTGCATAGTTGGAACCGGAAGAGTTGAACTCTGAAACGTCATACAGGGTTGTAATTTGGTTCGGATTTGAGTTGGCAACCCACACATTTCCATCGCTATCGACTGCTACTGCCACAGGCAGGGAAAGTTCTCCGCCCGTGTAACCGTAAGGGCCCATCGAGATTGGGCTGCCGTTCGAAGCAAATTCGCTGAGACTGCCGTCTGCGCTCGCGCCGCCGACCCAATTTGTTGCCCAGACGTCGCCAGAGGCGTCAATGGCCACGCCATAGGGTTCGTCGAGACCGCCACCGGTGAAACCGGTGTTGGAAGCTGGCACCCCAAGTGGCGAGAACTCGCAAAGGGCGCTGGTGGTTGTGCTGCCGTTGTAGTTTGCGACCCACACATTGCCGGCAGCGTCGACCGCGAGGCCTTCGGGAGAATTCAGGCCGCAGCCAATGTATTCGATACCGACCGTCCAGTCGTTGGGAGAAGAAGGCAAAATGGGCTGGAATGGCGAGTTCGCCGTTGCCAGTTCCCAGAGCGTCATGACGTTCGCGCCGGGATTGTGCGCGATGTTGATGGCAGCCGAAGCCGTGTCAGTGGGCGTCGCGCCGCTGCTGCTCTTGGCATTGCTGAAAAGTGTGTTGCACGGCATTCCCGACGCCGTAGACCCGTTCGTGTTGATGCACGCAGCGATAATGTCGGCAAGCGTATTGATTTCGGTCCCCGGCGCGGTCCCATTCTGGCCGGGCGTGATGGTCAACGATACTCCCGTGCTGAGCGTTTCAAGGTTTTGCGGGGTGGCAAAGGCATTGGCCACGCCCGTAACGGCAAGCGCAGTTCCCGAACTCGAAACATCGGTCGAGTCGGTGGCATAGCCAGCAATGGCGTACGCGGTTGCAACCGTCGACACCTCATTCACCCAAATCGGCTGAAATGACGCTCCTGCGGACGCAAGCGCACTGCACGATCCGAGCGCTGCCATCAGCCCAGCAACCGAATTCGTGCCCGACCCCGAATTGCCGCCAATCGCATAGATGTAGACTTGCGCTGTCGCGTCGGTACACGTGTAATCGCCGGTTATCGTGAAATTGCCGCCCGCATCGGTGGTGACGTAATAGTTTCCGTTGTTGTCTTTTGTGCCTGCGGTCAACTCCGAAACCGACTTCCCCCCGTACCCGCTTGTACCGGCCGCGTAGAGATACACGCTGGCGCCGGAGATGGGCTGCTGTCCTCCGTGGACAATGCCCCGCAGAGCCACACCGGGTTTTGAATTCGTTTCGGGCGAAATTTTAAACGGCGCTCCAGAGCAACCAGAGAGAAACAGCACGCACAGTGCGGCGGCGAGAACCCAGCAAGAACGCATGGCCGGACTCCATTCGTTGGATTTGCTTGCAATCGGACCGAACTTACTGAAACTTTCTCGATAGAGAAAAAGTTCGAAGGGAGGGGGGAAATTACACGGACAAAATATCACGGAGCGCTCCGTGCTTCAACGAAAAAAACTGTAAATGCGGCCCGCAAGCCCGAGGCTAAGAGTCTGCCTGGACGCAAGTCTCGTAGTTTCTTGGGCCGGAAGGCACCGGGAGAATGCCCGGGGGAGCTCGCTGCTACTGGTTTGCTCCGTGGCATTTCTTAAATTTCTTGCCGCTGCCGCAGGGACAGGGATCGTTGCGCCCCACCTTTTCGCCGGTGCGCCGCTGCGAGGGCTGGCTGGCGTCGCCGCCGGAGCGGCTGGCGACGGCAAGCTCGCGCTCCTTCTTGCGGTGAAACTCTTTCTCCAGGGCATCGATGGTGGTCGCCGGCTGGCGGGTGGGAATCGTGATCTCGCGCGGCGCTCCGTTACCCACCATGGGGTGCGCGGCGCTCGCAACCGGAGGCGCCTGAGGTACAGGTGCTCGCGCCGGCATTGGCTGGGTGACCGGCTGCCCGTCGGGGCCGATGATCTGCATCCGGAAGAGGAAGCGCACCGTGTCTTCCTGAAACTTCATCATCATGGCCTCGAACATGTCGTAGGACTCGCGCTTGTAGGCCACGAGGGGATCCTGCTGCGCATAGCCGCGCAGGCCGATACCCTCTTTCAGGTGGTCCATCGAAAGCAGATGGTCTTTCCACAGCCCGTCGATGACGCTCAGCATGACCATACGCTCGTGATAGCGCATGGTGCCGGCGCCGAGAATGTTTTCCTTCGCCTCATAGGTTTTCGTCAGCTTCTCGAACAGCTCGTCGCCCAATTCGTGCCGGCTCAGCTCTTGAGGATTGACGGGATTCTCTTCCAATTTGAAGCCGAAATGGTCGACGATTTTTGCTGAGAGGCCCTTGAAATCCCACTGATCGGGCCGCGCACGCTCGTTGCAATACTCATCGAGAAGATTGGAGAGAATTCCGCCGACATAGTCCTCGAGAATCAGTTCGCGCTGATCGACGCCCTCGAGCAGTTGCCGCCGCAGGCCGTATACCGCCTCGCGCTGCTTGTTCATTACGTCGTCGTATTCGAGCAGGTGTTTGCGAGCTTCGAAGTTCTGCGCCTCGACCGCCTTCTGCGCGCCCTCGATGCGCTTGGAGATCATGCGCGACTCGATGGGCACGCCTTCTTCCATGCCCAGCCGTTCAAGCAGCGTGCTGACCCACTGCTTGGCGAAGATGCGCATCAGGTCGTCTTCGAGCGAGAGATAAAAGCGGGATTCGCCGGGATCGCCCTGGCGGCCAGCGCGGCCGCGAAGCTGGTTGTCGATTCGCCGCGATTCGTGCCGCTCGGTACCCAGGATGAACAGGCCGCCGGCGTCAGTCACTCGGTCATGCTCTAACTGTGCAGCCTGGGAGTGAATATTATGGACGCTGGCCCAGTCCGGCTCTGCCACTTCATACTCCTGCCCCTGGTAGTAGAAACGCAGGAATCCTGCCGGAGCCATGGGGTTAATTGCGCCCTCGGCTACGCTGATGGCACGCGCCTTGGAGCTGCCGTCCGCGTCCTTGGTCTTCACAAGTTGCTGGCGAGCCATGAAATCTGGATTGCCGCCCAACAGAATGTCGGTGCCACGGCCCGCCATGTTGGTGGCAATCGTCACCATGGCCAGCTTGCCTGCCTGTGCCACGATCTCTGCTTCTCGCTCATGGAATTTTGCATTCAAAACTACATGCTTGATGCCCTTCTTCTGCAAAATCGCTGACAGCCGCTCCGATTTCTCAATCGAAGTGGTGCCGACCAGCACCGGCTGGCCTTTCTCATGGAGCTCCGCGATGTTTTCGGCAACAGCTTTGTACTTCTCTTTCTCGGTGCGGAAGACGACGTCAGGATTTTCAATGCGCAGCAGTTTCTTGTTAGTCGGGATGACGACGATCTCTAGCTTGTAGATCTTCTCAAATTCGGCGGCTTCGGTCTCGGCGGTGCCCGTCATGCCGCTCAGCTTTTGATAGAGGCGGAAGTAATTCTGGAAGGTAATTGTGGCCAGCGTCTGGTCTTCCTTGCGTATGCTGACGTTTTCCTTGGCCTCGATGGACTGATGCAAGCCGTCGCTCCAACGGCGTCCCGGCATCAAGCGGCCGGTGAAGGTGTCGACGATGATCACTTCGCCGTCTTTGACTACGTAGTCGACGTCGCGCTTGTAAAGCGCATGCGCCTTGATCGCGGTTTCAACGTAATGCTTCAGGTCCCAGTTCTCGGCGTCGGCGATGTTTCCGATGCCCAGCGCCTTCTCGATCGTCTCCCAGCCCTGGTCGGTGACGCCGATGGTTCGCTGCTTCTCGTCGACAATGTAGTCGCCGCTCAGGTATTTCTCACCTTCAGCCAGCCGGATTCCCAATTCCTGCTGTCGCCTGGTATCGTGCCACTCCACCTCCTCGCCTTTTTCAAGCCGAGGAATGAACTGGCGCACGCGCTGATACTTGTCGGTGGTCTGGTCGGTAGGACCGGAAATGATGAGCGGGGTGCGGGCCTCGTCGATGAGGATGGAGTCGACTTCGTCGACGATGGCGTAATAGTGGCCCCGCTGCACGCAGTCCTTGATCTCGAACTTCATGTTGTCGCGCAGGTAATCGAAGCCGAACTCGTTGTTGGTTCCGTAGGTGATGTCGGCGCCGTATGCCGCGCGCCGCTCGTCGTCGCTGAGATCGTGGACGATGACGCCGACGGTGAGGCCGAGGAACTCGTAAATCTTGCCCATCCATTCGGCATCGCGCTTGGCCAGATAATCGTTCACGGTGACGACGTGCACGCCGTGGCCGGCTAGCGCATTCAGGTAACAGGCCAGGGTGGCGACCAGCGTCTTGCCTTCACCGGTCTTCATTTCGGCGATCTTTCCCTGGTGCAGTACCATGCCGCCGATCAGCTGCACGTCGAAGTGGCGCATCTTCACCGAGCGCCAACCTGCCTCGCGCACCACCGCAAAGGCCTCGGGCAGAATCTCGTCGAGAGCCGCTTTCTCAGCCGTCTTTTTTTCTTCGGGATCGGTGATTCCGTCAAGGCGGGCGGCGACGCGGGCCTTGAAAGCGGCTGTTTTGGCCTTCAGCTCCTGGTCTGAAAGCTTCTGCGTCGCCGGTTCCATCGCATTGATTTCATTCAGGATGGGCGTCAGGCGCTTGATGAGGCGCTCGTTGGCCGTGCCGAAGATTTTCGTCAGAATCGGATCGAGAAACACAAACTACTCCACTAGCCAGTGTAAATGGCAAGGCGTGTTGAAGACCTGCGCTCTAGGTCGAAGCGCCTGGGGGCTACGTTGTTTGCATGCGCGCTCGAGTTGGTCCGGCTGGATTGAAGGCTTTTTGAGCCGTCCTTTCAACGGCCCTTGTCGTCCGGCTTGGCGGGCTCGCCAAGGGAGTTTGCAGATGTCTCGCCAAACAGAGCCCAGTCGGCATCTGTTCTGATTCCGGCTCTGGATGGTCGACAAAACTCTTGTGAATGGAGCGAGTTACCGCCAGGGACTGATCTTTCACTTTGCTTCAGCTCTGTAACCCAATTTGCCAAGTTCTTCGTCAAAGAATAGGATCGGTAGCGGGAACAGTAGGTCAAGAGTGGCGGGCAAACGTTGAAGACATCATCGTCGAGCCGTCAAATATTCCCCTTGCCTGAAGTGCCATTCTTGCTTCAGGCAATCACGCGCTGCTCTTCAACCTTCGACGCGATCATCCCCGAAAGAGTTCCAACCGGCCGTTTCAGCGCACGTAGCACGGCTTGATGCGGCTGGGACAAGGTAATCGCCTGGAACGAGGTCGTCCGAGGGTTCCCGTTCGAGAAAAAGCTGCTCTCCCCCACTCCCCCGCTGGAGTTTCTCGAACACGAATATCAGATAGAGCTTCTTAGATCGAAATCGCTCGATCCCTAAGTCGGGTTGTGAACGGACCGAAACGGGGATACTCGCAGGGAGTCGAGATTATGGGGAAAACCAAGTTCAGCGTGGTCATCACCTGTAGAAATCAAGAAAACTTCATTTCAGATGCGGTGGGGTCCGCCTTGGCCCAGAGCCACGCGGCGCGTGAAGTGATTGTGGTCGATGATGCATCCACTGACGGGTCCGTGAGAATTCTCAAAAGCTACGGCAATCAAATCCGTCTGCTCGTTTTGGAATCGAACCAGGGAGTAGCGGCCGCGAGGGACGCAGGCACCGCGCTCGCCCAAGGCGAGTACGTTGCCTACCTCGATGGAGACGATGCCCTGAAACTGTGGGCGCTGGAACTTTACGATCAAATCATCCAGGCGCGGAGCCCGGTTTTGATCCTGGCCCGATTGCTGTTTTGCGGGGAACAATTGCCAAACAACAGTGACAGGGAACTCCCTCCGCAGATCGAATTCGTTAGTTATGAGAACTGGATTGAGAAAGACCGCATGTTCCGGCCCAGCGCAAGCGCAGTGGTGGTGAAAGGAACAGCACTGGAAGAGGTCGGGGGATGGAAGGGAGAAGTTTGGCCGTTCGAAGATTACTTTCTGCTGGCAAAATTGGCTTACTCCGGCCGCACAATTCAAATTCTGCAACCCTCGACCGTTCTCTACCGCGTGCATCCATTAAGCACGAGCCGCAATATCTCGCTGGTGCTCACGGGGTGCCACCAGTATGTCGAGGCCATGACCGCGCGCGAACAGTTTAAGGAGAAGCCAAAGCGACTGGCCAGACTTGCCATGGCGGGAGGAGCGGCACAGTGGATGGTGCGGAAACTGTGGACGAACGGCCGAAAAATCGAAGGACTGCGCCTGCTTTTTACTACGGCGCCATCCATCGCTGCCGCAGCGATCATGCGACTGCGGGCGATTCTTCTCGGCCAGCGGCCGACAGAAACCCTTTCCCTCGAAAATGCATTAGGCCAGAGCGTGGATATTCCTTCCTAGTTTCCTGCGCCGGCGGAAACCGGCGGGATCACGGCATAAGCCGTGGCCGCCTGATCGTGCGTCCGATCACGGGACAGCGAACGGATGCACGCTTGCCCAAAACGCGCCGGGGCGCGATCGCCGGCAGCACAGATCTCGGGCGGGCTATTTTTCGATCATTGCAACGGCCTGCGCGACGGTCATATCGTTGGGGACTTTGACGAAGTTGGTGTGGACGGCGTGCGCGTTCCACGCGAGAGACTTGAAGAACAAGATTCTGCCGGTAAAGCTGGTGTCATACTCCGTCGTCTTCCATTCCTGAACGCCGGGGTGATCGCGAGTGGCGTCAAAACGGCTGCCGGCACGGATCTTTGCCAAAATTCCGAACCCGAGGTTTACGTCCTGGAGCAGCCGGCCCTCGAGCCGGTGCAGCCGCATCGTATGGCGATCAATCAGAATCGTTCCCGCGATGCCGTGCATCACACGCTCTTCAAACGAGGCGGTCTTGAAATCGGGATTCGGCGTGAAGTCGATGCGGAGATAGCCGTCCTGGTCGCGCGCGCTGCTGAAGTTGAATGCCCTGCCCACGAGGAACTCCATCTGCCTGGCGTGGTCCTCATCGTCTTTGCGAGACTGCCATTTTCTGGCAAACGCCACGGGATCGGCAACGATGGCGGCAAGGCGGGCGCGTTCGCGCTCGCGGCGCTCGGGGCTCAGGGGCTTGCCGTCTTCGGCAATCAGCATGCGAATCATGCCCGCGCTGGTCTCGACTGCCATCTCTTTCCAGAGATGGCCGCCCGTCCTGTCGGAGCGTTCCTCCGACAGATACATGTAGTGGTCGCGATGGCGCGAGGCTGCGTCTTCGTTGGCCAACAAAGTGGCGACGATCTGCCGGGGTGAAGTACTCTCCGATGGCAAGTCCGATGTGGCGCCGGCGCACCGCGAAGGACACGCCGCGAGAAAGCAGAGCACGAAAAGAAAAGCAG
>Ga0187783_10004464_pt1 | contig 10372 bp, 8 predicted proteins | sample 1015_SJ02_MP02_2_FD_132471 | JGI IMG/M metagenome (GOLD analysis project Ga0187783, IMG submission 132471) | Tropical peat soil microbial communities from peatlands in Department of Meta, Colombia - 1015_SJ02_MP02_20_MG | ecosystem: Environmental > Terrestrial > Soil > Wetlands > Peat | place...
GACTGCCTACGTTCGCCTTGTCCACCGTCTTTCTGCGTGGCCCTATGCACGTCGGGACGGTGTTGTGGTGTCTCATAGCCTTCGGATGCCTGCGCTCAGGCCGATTCGGGTGGGCCTGGATCGTTGCCGTTTTGTTCCTGACAGCGGGGCTGCTCGGTGACTCGCTCACCATCGCATTGGGGATCCTTCCGATCATCGGGGCTGCGGCGGTCGCCTCGCTGCGGACTCGGACATGGCGAGCGGGCGGCCCCGAGGCGGGAGCGGCGCTCCTGGCGCTCGTCCTGACACCCTGCCTTCGTCAATTGGCGGAGTGGGCGGGGTCCTTCACGATCGACTCCCACCACCCGATTGCGTCGGCCGGGCAAGCGGCCGCCAACCTGCCACACGCGGCGACATGGACAGCGGGGCTACTCGGCGTGGGCAGTGATGGGGTTGGAAACGGAGGGGTGCCGGCCCCCCTTCAGGCAACTCATGTGGTCGGGCTCGGCGTAGTACTGGTGGCGGTGGTGCTTGCCGCCGGCGCGCTAGTCACGGGTGCTGCTCGTGGTCGTTCACCTTCGAGCGAGGAGTCAGCAACGTGGAGGCTCGACGATCTGCTGGTCTTGGCGTTCGCCAGTGACCTTGTCGTGTTCGTTGTCCTCACCACAAGCGACAATGTCGGCTACCTCCGTTACCTCACCGGAGCGGTGATCTTCGGAGCAGTACTCGGTGCACGCGCCGTCGGCGGGTTCGTAGAGCATGTTTCGTCGTCGAACGTGCTCAAGGTCTCTGTCGCGACAGGGATCGTGTTGGTCGCGTCGTTTGCCGCCGGGTTCGGCTTCACGTTGAGCGCGCCCGCGGCACCGCGGCCTTACAACCGACTGGGTCAGTTCCTCGAAGCTCACCACCTCTACAAAGGACTCGGAGATTACTGGAGCGCATCCGTCACGACGGTCGCGACAGGCGAAACCGTGAAGGTTCGTCCTGTCGTTGCGACACCCAAGGGACGAGTCGAGCGGTATCAGCGGCAGTCGAATTCGGCGTGGTACAGCGGTTCGTTCGAGTTCCTCGTGTACAACACGAAACCGCGGTGGGGTGGCGTGGACCTGGACAGCGCAACTACCACCTTCGGACGCGTAGCCCACATCTATGACGTCGGTGCCTACCGAGTTCTCGTATGGAACCACTCGATCCGGGTATCGAGTCATGGTTACGCCAACGACGCCGACGACGATTCGTGAGACCCTTCCTTTACGTCCCCTAGGATCGATCTTCCTCTGTCGCTTTCACCCAGGATCGATGGGGGCTTATCGCCAGGATCAGACGTGCTTCGGTTCTGTTTGGAACCAAGCCTGACGGGCTGGCCGGACGTGCGGCCTGAACTAGCGCCGCTGAGCTCTTCAAGTCGGTGACGAGGCCCCGGTTAGTCGATGACGAGGTCCGGCCAATCGGACGAGGTCCGGCTACTCGGTAGTGCGACGCCTGAAGAACCGCGACGCGACGGGAGCCGCGATCGCGAGGATCACGACCGACCACAACAACGATGCTTCGACGGGGTGTTGCATCGGCCACGCCTGCACGGTGGAGGACGGGTTGGGATTGCCCCACAGGTCCCGAGCAGCGGCGGTGACGGCGCTCACCGGGTTCCAGTTCACCAACGCCTGGAGCCAGCCCGGCATGTGCTGTGAAGGCACCATCGCGTTAGAGACGAACGCGAGTGGGAACAGCACGATGAAACCGAACGACGTGGCCGACTCCGGGCTCTTGCTGTTCAGCCCTACGCAAGCGACGATCCACGACAGCGAATAGGCAAAGAACAGTACGACGGCGAACCCTGCGATCACCGACGCGAAGCTCGCGTCGGGTCGCCATCCGACCGCCAAGCCGGTGAGCGCGACGATAAGAGCGCAAAGGCACGCGGTCATGAGATCGGCAAATGATCTTCCCACCAATACCGCTGCACGCCACATAGGAAGTGCACGGAAGCGATCGATCATGCCTTCGTGCAGGTCCGTGCTCAGTCCCACCGCCGTCCCCATCGTGGACGTGACAAGGTTCAAGGAGAGCAGTCCCGCCAAAACAAAGTCGGTGTAGCTCCCACCTCCGGGTATGGGAATACCTCCCCCGAAGATGTAGATGAACAGCACAGTGAAAAGGACCGGCTGGATGGTGACGTCCGAAAGCTGCATCGGCTCGCGCGAGATATGCACGAGGTTGCGTCTGGTCATCGCCCAAACGTCAGAGAGTCTGCCGAGAACGGGATTCGAAGACTTGGTGCGATCCGATTCGACCGGGAACTGGGTCAGTGTCGTGGTGGTCATGCGTTGATTCCTTCGAACTGGCGGTTATCTGGATTGCGCGTGGCTTCGCTCGACTGCACTTCGGACACCGCGTCCTCTAGATCGTCAGACTCGCCACCGTCGGCGATGTGGCCCCCGGTGAGTGAGAAGAAGACATCGTCGAGCGAGGGTTGACGGACTTCGATGTTGTCGACGATGACCCCGGCCTGGTCAAGGGCCCGCACGACCGAGGTAGCCAGTCCTGTGGTGATGTCCACGCCCGCGCTCAATCTGCGGCCGTCTGGGCTCACTTGGACCTTGCCACCAACGAGGGGGGAGAGTGCGGCCACAGCTACGGGATTCTCGGTCGCAAGGGTTATCTCGAGGTGGGCACCTCGACTCGCCTCTTTGAGTTCCAACGGTGTTCCTTCTGCGATGACTCGACCGTGATCCACTACGACGATCCGGCTGGCCAACGCGTCTGCCTCGTCGAGGTACTGCGTCGTGAGAAGGACCGTCACGCCGTCGGCGATCAAGTCCCGGATTGCGTCCCAGACCCTCTGTCGGCTTGTGGGGTCGAGCCCCGTGGTCGGCTCGTCCAAGAACAGGACCGGAGGACGCGTCATGAGACTCGCGGCGAGGTCCAGGCGCCGACGCATACCGCCTGAGTAGCCCTTGAGCACCCTGTCTGCTGCATCGGTCAGTTCGAACTGCCCCAAAAGCTCTCTAGCCCGATTCCTCGAGGCTGAACGTCCCATGTCCGAAAGCTCACCCACGAGGACGAGGTTCTGGCGACCTGTTAAAAGAGGATCCAAGGTCGCGTCTTGAGCCGCAACCCCGATGTTTCGCCGGACCTCACCGGGACTTTTCACGACATCCATGCCGGCGACGAACGCGTGCCCGGAGTCGGGCAGGGCGAGCGTGGTGAGGATTCGCACAGCGGTGGTCTTGCCTGCACCGTTCGGACCGAGCAGGCCGAGGATCGTTCCCGCTTCAACGGAGAAGTCCACGCCCGCCAGGGCCTGCGTGTCGCCGTAGCGCTTGGTCAACTCTTCGACTTCGATCATCGGAGTGGAAGCCGGTATCGCCATTCGTCTCTTCCTTACCTGTCGGTCGGTAACCTGGCTTCGAGCATGGTAAACTATTGACTTACCGGTCGTCAAGTAGGTCGGGCACTCATCCAGTTCGGTGAGCCCGGTCCTAGTCAGACTCCCAGGAAGACGAGGAAGGCAAAGTGACCAAATCGGCCGCAACCGAAGATGCGACGCTGGGAGTACCCCAGTCGCCAGTCGAAGGCGGACCAGCGCTCGACGGCGGACCGGCGCTCGGCGGCGATCCGGCGCTCGACGATGCGGTCTCCACCCGGGAACGAATCCTTGACGTCGCTCTGGACCTCTTCACGGAGAAAGGGTTCGACAGCACCTCGCTTCGGGAGATCGCCGAGAAGCTCGGAGTCACCAAGGCGGCTCTCTACTATCACTTCGCGTCCAAGGACGACATCCTCATGGCGCTTCATATGCGCTTGCACGAATTCGGCAAGGAGGCACTCACGAAGATGACGGGCGACCAACCCGTCACCCGCGAGTTGTGGGGCGTGTTGTTGGACAAATTGATGAGCCAGATGCTCACGCAGCGCACGATCTTCCTTATGCACGAACGCAATCAGGCGGCTCTCGAGAAGCTCCATCGCAAGGAGCACGAAGCGGAGCACGATGACTTGCAGACCCAGTTTCGCAAGGTGCTGACCGACGCACGCGTTCCCCTACGAGACCGAGTCAGGATCGCGGCGTCCTTCGGCGTCGTCTTCGCCGGTCTTTTCATGGCGGGCGACGCGTTTTCCGCCGTTTCCGACGAGGAGATCGGTGGTTTGCTGAGTGACGTGATCCACGACGTCCTCGACACCTAGCCCCATCACTCGAATTTCGGGAGTATTTGCCGACCGGTAGGTCAAGGAGAAAGGCGGATCATCTGGTGCTGATCCGTGATTGCGATTTGTCCCGTCGGTCCCGCCGCAATCGCTCGGTAGTTCGCCCTGGTCTTGGGGTCGGTGACCCGGGACAATCCGGTATAGATCACGCCGTCTTTCGGCGCTGAGTCGTCCGGCCACGATGAGAGGTCGATGTAGCCAAAGGTCGAAGCGGCACCGAAGCTCTGAGTGAAGTCGTCGGCCAAGGTGAAGTAGAGGCGCCCCGAGAAAATCGAGAGCCCGAATCCGTTCTCGAAATCCGAAGTCATGGGGATCTGGACTTCGTTCAGTTGGTTCGTCGTTTTGTTGATCCGAACGATGTCGTTGTCGCCGTTGTCGATGAAATAGACGTAGTTCGAGTTCGGAGGGGCGACGGCGTCCCAGGGCTTACCGCCGATGACAGACGCGGGATTGGTCGAGGGAAAAACGTATCTACGGGCAACGGTCGGCTTCGACGGGTCGGAGATGTCGATTCGGTCGATCTCGTTGTACGTTTGCCCGTTGACCGAGGCTCCGTAAAAATCTGTTAGCCAGATGGTCGGGGAAGACGGATCGATCACGACCTGAACTGGAAACTGGCCTCCGGTCGAAGACCATTTCAGCAGTCTTACCGACTCAGGCAACTCGAATGCTTGATTCGACTGACCGTTGCACGAAAGACCGGGGCTCGAGGGATTGAAACCGTCGAGTGATGGTTGGTCTCCGTCTCCTCGTGATTCCACGAACCAAACCCAACTGTCCGGCGCAGTTCCGGTCGACGCGACACCGGTCACCTCGTTGTTGTTTCCGGGCACGAGATACGTGCAGAAATTCTTCGTCGTCGGATCGAAAGCGACGACCTCTGAATGGTTAGGGGGATCGGGGTCGTACGCGGTTCCCTCGTACCGTCGCCAACCGCCAAAGGTCAGCCAGATCACGCCATCAGAGCTGATTACCTGTTCGCTCATCGCACTTTCCGAACTGCTGAAGCAGGGACCGGCATTGCAGTTTGCGAATGGAGCGTCAAAGACCGAAGGAGCCGAAGCTGGGGATACGACTCCGTAGTTATGGGCTTTCTTCCAGCCATTCTTGATCTCGATCAGATTGTGACTGAACTCGCTCGCGTTCCAGATCGAATCGTCCGACGACTGGAAAGTGGTCGCGAACGGCGAACCCGGTGTGTGGAATGTCGACAGTTGTGGAAAGTCGGACCGGTATGTCCGGGTGACCCAGTTTGTCTGCGATGGAACGGTGAGCAAGGCCTTTTGGGTGAGGATCGAGCAATTGGTCGAGTCACAGGAATCGAGGTTGATCGAGTACTGAGCTCCGGGTCGGGCGTTCGAAGGAATCTTCACCTTTATCGCGTCGGATCTAGTGATCCAGCTTGTTCCGGACCACCTAGGTCGTGGGTGGGTGCCGGAAGGCCACTGAACCACCGAGGTCGATGAGAACCGAGGAAGCGTGGAAGTGAGAACGAAGCGGATATGTGAAGGGCCAGACGCTCCGTAGCCTTCATACCAGTGAAGGCTCACGGTTGATCCGGGCAATACGTCGAAAGAAGCGTCGTCGAAACTGGGGAGAGGTGGTCCCGGGGCGTACCCACTGGCGGTAGTCGGACTCTGCGCGCCGGCAGTGGGGCCTGAAGATAGGGAAGAGACTGTCATGACGACGATCAGGGCGGTCGCGAAAGCGACGAAGAGCGATCTCGTCCTGTACCTGCAGCCCACTTTGCCCCCCGCGTGATCCCAACTAGGAACGAGCGCCGAGCGTTCCTTTCGGCGCGCGACCAGCGAACCCTAGCGGCTCGTACGTCGCTCGGGCATCCGCGGCGCCCACTGCTCGTAGTCCGTGTTACTGGCGCCCGACGGTTAGCTGGCCCGACTCCCTAAGCGTGGTGCCATGTGACCGAGAAGCTCGTGCCAGCAGGAGGAAGACTCGAGGGCTGCGCTTTGACCTTTCCCTTCTTCGTCGTCATGACCACTTGCTGATTGGAAAAGGCTGAGATGGGGCCCGCTGTTCCGTTTCCGGTCACCGAGGCACCGGAGAAGTTGACGGTCCCGAACTTCGCCAAGGGCAACACGGTGCATGTGGTCAGCAGACAGAGCGAAGGCGCTTCGGCTATCCACTCGGCTGACGATTCGGTTGCCGATGGAGCGCTCCCCGTCGTGGAAAACGTCCACCCCTCGCTGCTCTTCAGGGTCAGAGTGAAGGTGGTAGCCGAAGTCGCGGTCACGTCGGCTGACAACGTGTCGCCGGCCACGACCGGATACGTCGTCGTGGACAAGGTGACTGCGGAAGCCGGGTAAAGCTCGTAGAAGGCCGCGTACGAAGTCTCATTGCCGAGGCACACTGAATCCGTTCCGATCTGTTCCACCGTGTCGGAGTTGAACCCATCGATCCCGACCCAGAACGCCGCGTACGCCAAAAGCTGCTTTCCGCACGAGATGGACGGTTGTGTGAAGGTCCCCTGAACGTTCGTAAAAGTCGCGCCCTCGTTCGCATACCCCGCCCTGTTGAGAGTGTCCGTATTTCCGTTGGCGACATCTGCGGTCCGGTCAGGCGGTACGACGAAATGAGCAGGTGCTTCCCCAGTCGTGGCCTCAGAAAGAGCTGTTTGCACAGTCCGACCTGTCTGGATCGGCGCAAACAAAAGCACCATGAGAAGTGGCGACATGACCCAGGGCAATCGCTTCATCGCATCCCCTCGGTTCGATCCAAATTGGACCCGAGGACTGTATCACCGGAAGTCGATGAAAGGACTGTTGCAACAGCCACCGCTCCCCGTGCGATCCCGCCGGATTCAGCGCACGGGAGTGGGTTCGCGTGGCTGGACGCCGGCCGACCGGTAGAGGGCGTCTATGACAGCCATATTTGCGACGGCGTCCTGCGCTGTGGATGGGAACTGAACTCCATTTCTGACTGCTTCGACGAAGGCGTGCAACTGGCAGGAATAGGTGGATTGCGGCCAGTGCCGTTCGCGACGGCGATTTGTGTGGGTCCGGACGGTGATCGACCCTCCCATCTTGGGCATGAGCGGGTTGAAAGCCTTTACCTGCCCCGCACTTCCTCGAACGCGCAGATGGAGCGCGAGAACGTGCGTTGAGAGCATCGAGGCTAGAACGGAGCCTGTGGCTCCGCCGGGGAATCGGAGCTCCGCTCTCGCGAACCGGTCGACGCCTCCCTTTGTCATCTTGACTTCAGCGCGCTCGACCGTCGGTTCGCTCCCCGCGACAGTCCGGACCATGTTTATCGGATAGCAACCGGCGTCCATCGCAGCACCGCCGGCCAAATCCAGCTGCCAGCGGATATCGTGCGGCTTGAGGAGAGGAAAGCACAAAGCCGCCTCGATGTGTCGAATCTCACCAACTTCGCCACTGCGCACGATTTCAAGAATGCGTGCGGCCATTGGGTGGTAGCGCCAGTGAAATGCCTCCATCACCACCCGGTCGGTCGTCGAGGCGAATTCCGCGACTTCCTTCGCCTCCGTTGCGTTTGCGGTGAACGGCTTTTCACACAGGACGTGCTTTCCTGCCTCGAGCGAGCGGACGGTCCACGCTCCGTGCAATCCGTTCGGGAGCGGAATGTAAACGGCGTCAACCTCGTCGTCGGCGAGCAGCGCTTCGTAGGTGGGGTGGACCTTCCCGATGTCGTGCTTGGATGCGAAGGACTTGGCGCGACCCAGTTGTCGCGCTGCTATTGCCACAACCTCTGCGTCGGGGTCGGACTTGCAGGGTGCGACGATGGCGGCCGGGGCGATGGCAGCTGCTCCAAGGATCCCGAAGCGGAGCGGAGTCCGGGCCATTCAGACTTCACCCAACAGGCGAAAGGTATTGCAGTAGAAAAGTCGTCCCCCTGGTTCGCGCCAGTCGGCCCACGCAGCGAACTCTTCACTGTCGAATCCTCCGAGGCGTGGCGCGACGAAGTGCGTCATCGTCGAGAACGTCTTTTCCGGCTCGTCGGAGTCGAACTCGTAGAAGTGCATGTACATGGGGTCGACCGCTTTGACGTTCTCGAACACCGATATCTGTGTGAAGCCTGGGATGCCCGCTGCAGCGATGTGGCGAATATGGACGAAGTCTCCCCAGTCACGTAGTCGTGATGCGAGCTCGAGCGTGCGGGGGCTGATCCAAACCACCAACAAACCCTTGGTCGGATGGCCGCTCAGGATGCCTTGGCTCGGCCGTGAGTGACGGCGGAAGTGATGGGCATTGACCACCGATAACGACTCTGGAGCGGCGGGCGGGGAGAAGACCTCATCGACCTCGGCGACCACCAAAGTGGACCCGTCTTCGATCTTCATAGGCAGGTCTTTGCGCCGTGGAACGCAGTTTTCCCACCAAGTGACCCGTTGCACGCCGTCGAGCTGTTCGAGAACAGCAGAGCGCTCGACCCATTGTTCAAGCGACCCGCTGCCCAACTCCAAGTACATGCCCTGAGTGCAGCGATCTTCCACGGTCAGCAATCTTGCCAGGCGGGCGGTGCTAACCCACGAATCGCGCCATGTCATAGGGAATATCGCCCGCTGTACCCGTTGTACCCGCTGTACCCCCTGTGCCCCCTCTTCCGTCGAGCAGCCCGGCGGCTACCAGTGCGGCGGAATAGGGTCCGAGAAGGAGTCCGTTCGCCCCATGGCCGGTGCACACGTGCACGTTGGCAGTGCCCGGAACCCGACCCAACACGGGTCGGTCGTCGACGCTGGTGGGCCTCAGTCCCACTCTGACCTCGTGCAGGGTGGCTTCGGCGAGCCCAGGAGCGATCGCCAGGCACTCGCGGAGCAGATCACGAACTCCCGCCGCCGTCGGACGTGTGTCGAATCCGGCGTCGGCTTCGAACGTCCCGCCACACGCCACTCGACCACCGGGCCACGGGACAAGATAGAAGTTCAACACGGGATGGACGATCGGCCATCGGTCACTGGGGAGGGGTTGGGTTTCCGAGCCCCCGTTTGGCAGCACGACGTGGACGATCTGACCCTTCGTGGGACTCACGCGCAAAGCGGTGCCGAGCCGATCTCCCCAGAACGAAGACCAGGCACCAGTGGCGATTAGTAGCGCACCGCAGTCGGCGATCTCGTTCTGGGTGAAAACCGCCGTAGCCCTCCCTCGCTTGACTGCGACGTCGATTGCCTCCGAACAGAGAACTCGTGCACCTCGTTGCTGGGCGGCCGTGGTCAGGCCGTTCCTGAGTGCTCGCCCGTCCACACGCGCCGCCAAAGGGTTGAGTAGTGCACGCCACGTCCGGCCGAGGGGCGGGAACATCTCTGTCGCTTGAGCCGGAGACACTTCGGTTACGGCCTCGTCTCTCGATTTCGCCCGATCCGCGACCTCGCTGAACCACTTGTCTTCGTGCTCGGCAAGGGCCACGACCAGAGCTCCGCACTCGCTGAAAACGTCTGCTCCCAGATCGATCCCATCCTCGACGAGGCGGGACATGAGTGTCCGCGCGTGCGACGCTGCATTTTTCGAGAACGCGTAGAACCGCTCGTCGGGATCGGCGGACGTTGCCGGCGAGAGTATCCCTGCTCCGGCGTCGGACGCGCGTCCGGGGTGGGACGCGTCGACCAGCAAGACGTCGGCGCCGGAGCAAACGAGCTCGTACGCGGCGGCTGCCCCGACCAATCCGCCTCCGACGACGACTACCTCGGCCGATGTGTGACTGCTCATGCGCTCCTCTCCGCCCCGGTCTCCACCCACACGCCCACACGGTAACGGTGCAGACGGAGACGCCTCAACGGGGCGTCCCATACGAAGATCCCCACCCAGAAACGCACCATAAGGAACGGCCCGCACGGAATTCGTGCGAGCATTGCGACATGCGACGTCGATTTGCGCAGGTGGACGTTTTCACCGACGAGGCTTACTTGGGAAACCCCGTCGCCGTCGTCCTCGACTCCGATGGCGTCACTACCGACCAGATGAAGAGCGTGGCCCGATGGATGAACCTTTCGGAGACGACGTTTGTTCTGCCGCCCACCGTTTGCGACGCCGATTACAGAGTTCGGATATTCACCCCATCTGTCGAGCTCCCGTTTGCTGGACACCCGACCCTGGGGACCTGCCATGCCTGGATGTCCAACTCTCCCGTAAAAGATGGCGATCGCGTCGTTCAACAGTGCGATGCCGGGCTGATCTCGATTAGGCGCCTCTCCCACGGACTCGCTTTTTCTCCA
>Ga0187783_10004465_pt1 | contig 10371 bp, 6 predicted proteins | sample 1015_SJ02_MP02_2_FD_132471 | JGI IMG/M metagenome (GOLD analysis project Ga0187783, IMG submission 132471) | Tropical peat soil microbial communities from peatlands in Department of Meta, Colombia - 1015_SJ02_MP02_20_MG | ecosystem: Environmental > Terrestrial > Soil > Wetlands > Peat | place...
AGCGCAGTTCGAGGCGGCGCCTTCGACTCAGTGCGCGGCCGAGCCGGAAGCAGACACGGAGGCACCATGGGTCCACTCAGCGGCATACGTGTGGTCGAGATCGCCAGCCTTGCCCCGGCGCCTTTCGGCTGCATGATCCTGGCCGACCTCGGCGCTGACGTCGTGCGGGTCGAGCGGGCCGAGCGATGCGGGCCGCAGGCTGCGCAACCGCGTGATCCGCTGAGCCGTGGCCGCCGCTCGGCCGGCCTGAACCTTAAGGACCCGGCGGCCATCCAAGTGCTGCTGCGGCTCGTTGACGGTGCCGATGTGCTGGTCGAAGGATTCCGGCCGGGCGTGGCCGAACGGCTCGGCTTTGGACCGGATGTGTGCGCGCAGCGCAACCCCGGCATCATCTACGCGCGGATGACCGGCTGGGGACAGGACGGACCGCTGGCGCCGACCGCCGGGCACGACGTGGACTACATCGCGATCTCGGGCGCGCTCAGCATGATCGGCCGGGCCGGCGAGTCGCCGGTGCCGCCGGTGAACCTGATCGGTGACTTCGGCGGTGGCGGCATGCTGCTGGCACTCGGGATCCTCGCCGCCCTGGTCGAGCGGGCCAGCAGCGGCCTTGGCCAGGTGGTGGACGCCGCCATGGTTGACGGGTCGGCGCTGCTGACCTCGTTCGTCTACGGCCTGCGTGCCCTGGGCAGCTGGCAGGACAAGCGCGGCAGCAACCTGCTCGACGGCGGCGCGCCGTTCTACGACACCTACGTCACGGCCGACGGGGAATACGTGGCGGTCGGCGCGCTCGAGCCACAGTTCTACGCTGCTCTGGTCAACGGGCTCGGGCTGGCCGAGGCTGGCCTGCCGGATCAGCACGACCGGTCCGGCTGGCCGGTGCTCAGGCAGCGGTTCGCCGCGACCTTCGCCCAGCGCACCAGGGCTGACTGGGAGCAGGTGTTCGCCGGAACCGACGCCTGCGTCGCTCCGGTGCTCAGCCTCGCCGAGGCGAGTGCGCACCCGCATGCGCTAACCAGGAACGCTTTCGTTGACGTCGGCGGCATCATCCAGCCCGCGCCTGCGCCGCGATTCAGCCGGACTGCGGCGGCCAGACCCGCGGTGCCGCCGCGGCCGGGCGCTGATACCGACGCGGTCTTGACCGGGCTCGGCCTGACCTTGGCCGAGATCGAGGAGCTGCGGGCCAGGGGCACGGTTGGCTGACGGCAGCGAGGCGGAACCCAGGGCCGACGTGGCCGGCCGCGTGCCTGGCCAAGCCCTGTGGCGGCCTGGCCGGAAGCTAGCCCGATTGCGGAGCCCGCAGGACGCGGAAATCCTGCGCCTTGCGGTGCCAGCGTTCGGGGCGCTGGTAGCCGAGCCGCTCTTCCTGCTCGCCGACTCCGCGATCGTTGGCCGGCTCGGCACCGTGCCGCTTGGCGGCCTCGGCATCGCCAGCCAGGCGCTCACCACGCTAGTCGGCATGTCCATCTTTCTCGCCTACGGAACGACGGCTGCCGTTGCCCGCCAGCTAGGCGCTGGTCACCGGGACGCCGCCATCCGGCAGGGTATCGACGGCCTGTGGCTCGCAGCCGCTATCGGGCTGGTGGTGCTCGCCGCGGGCTGGCCGCTGGCAACGCACATCGTCTCGGCCTTCGGTGGCACCGCGGCAGTCAGTCACCAGGCCGTCATCTACCTGCGCATCAGCCTGCTCGGCGCGCCGTCGATGCTGACCGTGCTGGCCGGCACCGGCGTGCTGCGCGGCCTGCAGGACACCCGCACGCCACTGCTGGTTGCCGTCGTCGCGAACGCTGTCAATGTCGCGCTGAATGCGACCTTCGTACTCGGCCTGCGCTGGGGCATCGCTGGATCGGCGTGGGGCACCGTCATCGCCCAAACCGGCACTGGAGCCGCCTACCTCTACTTCGTAGCGCGCGGAGCGCGTCGGGCAGGCGTCGGATTCGGTCCTGACCCTGCGGGCGTCAGGACGGCGGCGTTCGCCGGGGCCGCCCTTGTGCTGCGCACGCTGGCGCTGCAGGCAGTTCTCGTGCTGATGACCGCGATCGCGGCGCGGCAGTCCGATGCGGCGATCGCCGCACATCAGGTCGCCATGCGCATCTGGACCTTGTTCGTCTTCGCGCTCGATGCGATCGCGATCGCCGCGCAGGCCATCATTGGCCGGTATCTCGGCGCGGGCGACGCGCAGGCCGCTCGGGCCGGAACCCGCCGGATGATCGGCTGGGGCTTTGGCTACGGCGCGCTGTTCTCCATGCTGCTGCTGGCCATCCGCCCGGTGCTGCCTGGCCTGTTCGGCGTCGCGCCCGGCGTCCGCAGCCTGCTGCTGGCTGTGCTGCTCGTGGTCATCGTCCAGCAGCCGGTGGCAGGGGTTGTCTTCGTGCTCGACGGAGTGCTGATCGGGGCCGGCGACCAGAATTACCTGGCGGCTGCTGGAGTTATGACCTTGGCGGTGTTCGGCGCCGCGGCCGCGATCGTGGTCAGGACGGACTCCGGCCTGGTAGCGCTGTGGGTTGGCTACGCGATCTGGATGCTGGCCAGGTTCGCGACGCTGACCCTGCGCGCACGCAGCTCGCGCTGGCTTGTCACTGGCGCCGTCCGGAGCTAACGGCGAGCCGACGGCTCAGTGGCCAGTCGCCACCCTGACGATGCCGAGCACCACCGCAGCCATCGCCACTACCAGATACAGCCACATACCCGTCATGCCGAGCCTGCGCCCGACTGACATCGGCGCCGGCGCAAGCATTGCCAGGGCAGGCATCCGCCAGCTCTCCTTGGTTGCCTGGTCTGGACGGGCCGGCCTGGCCGAGCCGCCTCGGTGAGTCCCGGCCGGCGCATCCGGCCCAGCCACTGCGTCCGCGCCAGCGGCAGCGTGCGCTACGGCTGGCTGGTGCGCCGCGGCAGGCGCTGTCCGCAACCGGCCGAGGGCCAGCAGTCCGCCCCCGGTCAGCACGGCGGCCGCGACGCAGACAGCCATGACCATCAGGATCTGCCGGGCACTGATGTGCGGGAAGGCCACCGATGACACCAGGATCAGGGACAGCATGATGAGCACCGCAATCACGGCCCCGGTAAAGACATTCGTGGCACGACCGTTGACCCACGGCCCGAGCACAGCCTTGTCGTTGCAGAGCATCAGCAGGAACACGGTTGCACTCGGCAGCAGCACGCCGGCGAGGACCTGGACGCCTTCGGTGAATAGGCCGAGCGGCGATTTGGGGATCAGCACGATGGTGGCGGCACCAGCGATCAGCGCCGCGTACATGACGTAGAAGCCCTTGGCGTTCTTGACGCCACGGTGCAGCGAGTGCTTCAGGCCGAGCACATCGCCGAGGGCGTAGGCGGTGGATAGCGACACGGCGAAGGCACCGATCATCGCCGCGTCCAGCAGGGCCACGGCGAAGATCACGCCCGCGATCTTGCCGGCATGGGCCGCGAGTCCCGCGGCAAGCCCCGCGGCATCGGTGAAGTGCCCCGCGGCCGGGGTGCCGGCGAATGCGGCGGTCATCGCTCCCATGATCGCGGCGCCGCCCACGATGACCACGACGATGCCGATCGCCAGGTCTGCCTTCTCGTACCCGATGAACCGCGGCGTGATCCGCTTGTCGACGACATAGGACTGCTGGAAGAACAGCTGCCAGGGCGCCACCGTGGTACCGACGATCCCGATGATGAGCAGCATGACCGTGCCGAGCTGGCCGCTGCCACCAGGCACGCCAGGCTCCACGAAACCAGCTGCCACCTGCCCGATCGGCGGATGCGCCAGCAGGTAGACAGGGATCAGCAACAGCGACCCGGCGCAGAAGGCCATCGCGATGCGCTCGAACCTGCGAAAGCTGCCGGTCATTGCCGAGGCAATGATCACCAGCGCGGCCAGCAGCACCGCGATGATCTTAGGCACGCCCAAGTACCCGGCCGCCAGCGTAATGCCGATGAACTCAGTGATGATGGTCAGGGCATTGAGCAGGAAGAGATCGATGACGCTGAACGCACCCCAGAACCTGCCGAATCGCTCCAGGATGAGCCGCCCATGCCCGACGCCGGTCACGGCGCCCAGCCTGAGCACCATCTCCTGGTTCACGTACAAAACGGGGATCAGCAGGACAAACGTCCACAGCAGGTGGGTGCCATAGTTCTGGCCGGCCTGGCCATAGGTGGAGAATGCGCCCGCATCGTTGTCGCCGACCATCACGATGAGGCCCGGCCCGACAATGGCCAGCAGGGTCTTGAGCTTCGCTGACGCTGAGCGGCGCGCCGCCATGTCGTCGACGGCTATGGTCCCGAGCGCACCGCGGATGTCCCCGACATGGGCAGAGTCAAGCGCCGCACCGTGCAGGTCCGATGTTGCTGACGTCATGGCGGACCACCCCTCTCTCCGCCGTAGCAGCGGCGGGGTCGGGGGGCACGCGCAGCCCGATGCGGCCACCAGTGCTGGCCGGCCGCCTAGCGAATCGGGGTGGCGCTGTGCAGCGCGCGCACGTGCCCAGGGCAGGCAGGGTTAACGGCGAGGGGCCATTTTCGGCCCGGACTATCGTGGTCCATCGCTCGCCTCCCTCCCGCCGCGGCATCGCCGCGTCGCGCTAGGCCCGCTAGTCGGCGGGCACACTCACAGCCGGGCACCAAAGGGGCTAACACGGCCCGGCGCGGACCCGCCCGGGCCAGGCACCCCCTCGTGAGAGCTTTGGCACTTCACGGCGTAGCGCGCCAGCGTGCCGCGCAGCCACCTGGCCTCACCCCTTACTCCGGGGAGAGGTGTCCTGATCCGGAGCGTCTCTCGACGGGTGGGATCAGTGGCCTGTGTCCGTGAAGACGCCTCACCGAACAAGGTGTCCGAATTGCAGAGCTTCTTGAGGATGCCCGCACGAGCGCTCGGATGTCAAGCCACCCCTACAAGGCACAACCCGCTGGTAGAGAACCAGAAGGCTACCCGCGCTATTCCGGACCGCCATGGGCATCCGGCGGCTCCGCCGCCTCACGGCGCCGCCAATCCACAGGCAACGTGGCCTCCAGCACGTCGTCGACGGTGATCACGCCGATCATCGCCCGGCGGTCATCCACCACCGGGATCGTGATCAGGTTGTAGTCACTCATCAGCACGGCCACGTCGACGATGTCGGTTCCGGCCCGAACCCGTACCGGGTCGTCGTCGAAGACATCGCTGACCGGGGCCCGCGGGTTGGCCTGGACGAGCGTGACCAGTCTGGCCACTCCGCACAGCCGGCCCCGCGCATCCACGGCATGGACGCTGGTCAGGGCCTCCGGCTGCAGGCTCGCTGAGCTTGCCACCGCAGCCAGCGCCTCGGCCACCGTGGCCTCGGCCCGGATTGTGACGAAGTCCATCCCCATCAGCCCGCCAGCGCTGGTCGGATTGAACCCGAGCAGCGTACGTACTTTGGCCTGCTGGGCTGGTGGCAGCTTGTCGAGCACCGGCTGCCGGCGCCGCTGCGGTAGCTCGCTGATCGCGTCGGCGGCGTCATCAGCCCGCATCCTGGCTAGTACGTCGGCTATCTCCGCATCGGTACGGGCACCGAGCAGCCTGGTTGCCAGGTCCTCATCTAGCTCCTCGAAAACGTCGGCTTCCAGCTCCGGGTCCGCGTGCACTTGGCCGAGGATCTCGGTCTCTTCCTCCTTGGAGGCGCCTTCCAGCAGGTCAGCTATCTGGGCGGGCTTGAGCCTGCGGATCCGCCCGAACGGCCGACGCGACAATGCGCTGTGGGTGTGCCCGATCAGCGGCTCGAACCTAGCCCACTCGCGGAACCGATGGTCCCTGGCATCCGCGCTGCTCAGGCTGCCGAGCAACCGCCTTGGCCGACGGTGGGTGTCCACCCCGGTGACTACCCAGTCGCCGTTGCCGGGAGCCAGCTCCAGGTCGCCAGCCCTGATCAGCTGCGCGCTTTCCACGTCAAGCAGCCGATGACCGAGCACGTCAGCGCGGAGCAGGACCTCGCCGTCGCGCCGCTCAAATTGCCTCAGGTCGAGCCGGGCACTGGTGAGCCGGAGCTCGGCTCCGGCCAGGCTGGCCACCTGGTCGATCGGAACAAACAGCGATCGGCCCCCGACGGTTGCCACCAGCCCGGTCACCACGGGGAAATCGGCGCCGCGCAACCGGACGATTACGTCGGACAGCCTGCCGATCGACCCGCCATGCTTGTCGGTCACCGGGCGGTGCAGCAGCTTGGACAAATGCAAGGTGGCGGGGCCGCCGGGCCGACCGGCCGGTGCGGCTGGTGTCGTGCTCATCTGACTGCCTTTCCGCGGGGCGCCAGCCCGCCCCATGCCTCAGTCCTACCCCGCCCGCATTTCGTCAGCCTGCCACGACGCGCGCGCAGGCGGTGCGAATGGTAGATTTTCCGGCCGCCGACGCCGTCGGGAATTGCCGACTCGCCGCTCAAGTCGCACAAGTCGGACAGTCGGCGACAGCTAACACGTCACCGCCGGTCTGGTTCGGTCGCCGGGGCCCTGTCCCGCGGCTGCCTGCCAAGACCAGCTAGCGCCCGGCCTCCCGGAGTGAGCCTGCGCAATGGTATGAAGGCGACGTCAAGTGCTGTCGAGGGGAGGGCGCTGCAGCGTGGCCATGCGACGAGCTGTCGGCATGCTCGGCCGGGGCGGTGACTCAGCCGACCGAGTCGGCTACACGTTCAAGCGCAAGCTGCTGGGCAGGCCGCTGATCAATGAGCAGCTCAGCGAGCAGCGGTTGTCAAAGGCACTAGCCCTGGGCGTGCTGTCGCCCGATGGCATCTCCTCCTCCGCCTACGGCACCGAGGAAATCCTGATCGAGTTGCTCAAGGGCGGCCTGGCTGTCACCGCGTTCACGCTGATCCTGCCGATAACCGGCGTCGTCCTTTTCGTCATGGTCCTAGTCGTGCTGTCCTACCGCGAGGTCGTCACGATCTACACCAGGGCAGGCGGCTCGTACGTGGTCGCGCGGGACAACTTCGGACCGCGGGTAGCACAGATAGCAGCCGTCGCGCTGCTCATCGACTACGTCGTGACGGTGGCCGTGCAGGTCGCCGCGGGCACTGCCGCAGTCGCCTCGGCGATCACCGCGCTCGACAATCCCACCACGATCACGCTGATCTCCATCGGCGTGGTGCTGTTGATGCTGTACGGCAACCTGCGGGGCATCCGCGAGGCTGGCCGCACCTTCGCCATCCCGACGTACTTGTTCTCCGCCGTGGTCATCCTGATGATCATCGTCGGCCTCGGGCGCGAGATCTTCGCGACACTGCCGATGGTGCACATCCCGCCTGGCGCCAAGGTCTACGGCGCCGGAGTGCCGACGAATACCAACAGCCTGATCTCGTTCGGGTTGATCTTCGTCTTGCTCCGGGCGTTCGCCAACGGCGGCTCGTCACTGACCGGCATCGAGGCGGTATCCAACGCGGTGAGCGCATTCAGGCCGCCGGAGGGCATTAACGCCCGCCGGGTCCTGGTGATTGAAGGACTCATCCTTGGCACCCTGGTGGCCGGCATCTCCTGGCTGGCGCACGTGACGCACGCCACTCCCTATGTCGCGGGTGTCCCCACCGTGATATCGCAGGAGGCCAAGGTCGTCTTCGGCACGTCCTGGGCCGGCACTGGCATGTACGTCCTAGTCCAGGCGGCGACCGCGCTGATCCTCTACACCGGCGGCAATACCAGCTTCAATGGGTTCCCGTTCCTGGCCAACTTTGTCGCCGAGGATGCGTTCCTGCCCAGGTGGCTCACCAAGCGCGGGCACCGGCTGGTTTTCTCCAACGGCATCGTCGTGCTCGCCATCGTGTCGATTACGCTGCTGGCCGTCGTGGGCTCGAACGTCAATGCCCTGGTGCCGTTCTACGCGCTCGGCGTGTTTACTGCCTTCACGATGGCCGGCTTCGGCATGGCCAGGTATCACCACCGGGAGCGGGAACCGGGCTGGCGCCGTAAGCTCGTGATCAACTTCTCGGCCGGCGTGACATCGCTCGTCGTGGTGCTGATCTTCGCGGTGGTCAAGTTCACCGAGGGCGCCTGGCTCGTCGTGGTGCTCTTCATCCTTGGCGTGCCTGCCCTGATCCGGCTGAACCGGCAGTACCGGATGGAGGCCACGGTGCTGGCAGGCATCGAGAGCCGCGGCAGGCCGCCGGAGCCGCCGACTTACTCCCGCCGGAACGTCTACGTCTTCATAGATCAATTCGACCTGGCCACGATCGCCGGGCTCCGGTACGCCCGCAGCCTGCGGCCAACGTCGCTGCGCGCCGTGCACTTCGTCATCGACAACGTCCAGGCCGACAAGCTGCGCCAGGACTGGGTACGGTCGAATCCCTCTATTCCGCTGGATTTCGTCGACTGCCCCGACCGCCGGCTGGCCAATGCGGCCGCCGATCTGGTCAACGCGGACGCGGTGCTGCCCGGAGTGGGCGTGACCGCGATCCTGCCTCGGCGCAGTTACGCGCCGATTGTCGGCCGGCTGCTGCACGACCGGACAGCCGACAAGATGGCCGCCGTGATCAGCCGGATTCCGCATGCCGCTGCTACGATCGTGCCCTTTGACGTGCGGAGCAGGGTTGAGAGCCTGGCCGCCAGGGGCTCGATGGCGCGAGCCGCCGCTGAAGCCGCCACGCCGCAATCGCGGGCGGCAGCCATGACCCAGCCGACCAGCCCGGCGCCAGAGCCGGGCCAGCCGGTGCCACAGCCGGACCGGGCTGGGCAACGGCCAGACCAGCCGCTGCCGGAAGCCGTTATCACGCCCGCCGACAGCGGCAGTTACGACCGGCCGGCCCCGGCGCCCGGTGTGAGCCCGATCGGCTCGCTGACCAAGCCAGGCCGGGCCGTCGCGGAGGGCAGGGTGCACACCGTGGAGATCAGGCCGGTTGAGCGCAACACCGTGCTGGCCTGCGACGTCGAGGATTCCACCGGCCAGCTCACCGCGCTGTTCTACGGCCGCTCCAACATTCCTGGGCTGCGCCCAGGAACCAAGGTCAGGCTGCGCGGGCAAGTGGGTATCAGGAACGGTAAGCCCATCATGATCAACCCGGCGTACGAGCTGCTGGCGCCCGGCAGCGCCGACCAGGCCGAGCCGGAGCCCGGCACCGAGCCAAGGCGGGGCCGCAACCGCCGGGACAACCAGGAGACATGACCTTCCCGCAGCCGTCCGGAGCAGCTTCTCAGCCTGAGCAGGAAGCGAAGCACCTAGGGCACAGCGGGCACCAGCACCGTCACGGCCGGACGGTGACCGGAAGCTACCGGCGCGCCCTGACGATTGTCTTGTCGATCAGCACGTGCATAGCACTGGCCGAAGTGATCGGGGCGATCCTGACCGGCGCGCTCGTGCTGCTGGCAGACGCCGCCCACATGGCCGCGGACGCTGGCGGAATCGGCCTCTCGCTGCTCGCAGCGTGGTTTGCCAGCCGTCCGGCTACGCAGCGGCGCACGTTCGGCTACGCCAGGGCAGAGATCCTGGCGGCGATGGCGAACTCGCTGCTGCTGCTCGGCATGACGGTGCTGATCTTCACCGAGGCCATCCGCCAGCTCACGTCACGGCCGGCCATCAGCTCGGGACTGCTGATCGCATTCGGCGTCGGCGCGCTGCTGGCCAACGGCTGTTCACTGGCGGTGCTACGGCACGGGCAGGCCGAAAGCCTCAACGTTCGCAGCGCGTTTGTCGAGGTTGCAGCGGACACGCTGGGCGCCTGCGCGGTGATCGTGACCGGGATCATCATCGAAACCACCGGCTTCACCCTGGCTGACCCGATCGCGGCCCTGCTCGTCGGGTCCCTGATCGTGCCCCGGACCTGGCGGCTGCTCAAGGAGGCGGTCGACATCCTGCTGGAAGCCAGCCCGGAGGGCATCGACCTAGCCGAGATCCGCCGGCACATGGCCGAGCTGCCCGGCGTCCGCGAGGTGCATGAGTTGCACGTCTGGACCATCACGTCCGGCCTGCCGGTGTTCTCCGCGCACGTCGTCGTCGATCCCGAGATCATCGAGCGGGGCCGGAGCGCGATCATGCTGGACAAGCTGCAGGCCTGCCTGCGTGGCCACTTCGACGTCGAGCACTCGACCTTCCAGCTCGAGCCAGCCGGCCACGCCGAGCACGAACAGCCCATGCATGACTAGCGCCGGGGCCGGGCCCGGCAGGTCCGCAGGACGACGGGCTTGGCGTGACGCGGTGCCGATCGAGACTGCCGACGCACGTCCGCTGGGATCGCTGCAACGCCGACTAAGGCTGCGGCGGCGTTGTCTCGAAGTACCGGGGGTTGGCCACGGCGAGGTCGGCCGCGACCTGCCCGGCCACGTCGCCATCGACGTCAGCCGCGCCGAGCTCGAGTTCCCTGGCAACGATGGCCAGCGCATTGGCAGCGACCCTGGCGTGGAACGCGAGCTGGCCGGAGGTAGCCGGCATGACACTGCCGAGCAGGTACT
>Ga0187783_10004466_pt1 | contig 10371 bp, 7 predicted proteins | sample 1015_SJ02_MP02_2_FD_132471 | JGI IMG/M metagenome (GOLD analysis project Ga0187783, IMG submission 132471) | Tropical peat soil microbial communities from peatlands in Department of Meta, Colombia - 1015_SJ02_MP02_20_MG | ecosystem: Environmental > Terrestrial > Soil > Wetlands > Peat | place...
ACGTCGTGATAGTGGAGCTTTGCAACCGCCTCGGGGCGACACGGCGGAACGAAGCGGATCACGTGGGCCTGCACCATGCCATTGGTGGCCCGGCTGATCCCTAGGTCACGGTATTTTGCATAGCGCCGCAGCCCGCTTTCAAAGGTGGCATCCCGGTGATGGCTGACCGTGAAATGCTGTTTCGTGGACTGCTTTCGGTGCCTGGTGCGAGAGCCGGAACGAGCCGCCGATTTACCGGCTGGTTTCGCGGGAACCCTCGTTTTGCGGCGAGAGGGCTTATTTTTGGCCTTTACCATCTTCCGAACTCCCTTTGGTCAGGTCTGCCCGTAAAACCGATGGCACCGCCATCGGAAGGCGATAATGCCAGTGATCGGCGGCAATTCTCAATTCCCGCGGTTGCCTACCTCATCGAGCGGTCCGCCGGTCACGACGATCACGGCCACGCGCAAAGCCGCTTCGCGGACGGGCTGTCGACCACCATGAAACAACAGGTCATCACATCCGAGCTCGGTGCGGTTTTGCTGGCGCCGCCGCATGTCGATGGCGCACAACCGGGTAATCCAGGCATCTGGACTGGGGGGCGACAGCCTCGTCGCGCAGCCCCGCGGTGGAGCTTCAATGTTGTGCGCGGGCCAATTCGACATAGCCTAATTATAAGTTCGCACGCGCTCGCGAGGTATCAAAATACTCTCTACTCCCGACAAATCATATGTTGGCGAATCGACCGCCGCGTTCCGGCCAGAGCCGGCGCAGCGGCAACCAGAGCGCACGAGCGCCGGCCGGCCGCCGCGATCCTTAGAATGATTTTGCCAATCTGACGTTGTGAAACAAGCAAACGACCGGCGGACGATTTTCAGCGTAATGTTGCCTGCATGCGACCAGCCCTGCGTTCTTGCACGGTTATCGACACCGCGACGGCAATCAGGATGGTTCCGATACTTTTCGCCGCCATCAGGTTATATTCGGTAATGTTGGTGAAGAGCACCACCAGGGCCACGCTTGTAGGAAATACGTCGATGATTGCCCGCTGCTCGGACGTCCGCTCTAGCAGCTTCAGTCCGGACCATGCGACCGAAGCAAAAATCGCAAAAATAATTGACGATCCCACATAACCAAACTCAATCACCTTACCAACAAATCCGCTATCAACAGGAATACCCTCCGCATAGAGTTGCTCCAAACCGCCCGCATACCCGCCTCCGAACCATCCTCTGCCGAGATCTACAACGCCTTGCAATAGAATGGGAGTATAAACATCACGCCCGGTAAGGTCGCTCGACTTTCCAAAAAGCTCCGCGGCAGAATTGAATATGCCCTCGTAGATTCCAATACTAAGAATCGCAAGCACGACGATAAAAAGCTTGATCATATTTTTCCGTATCTGAGGTGTCCGACGAGCAATCCAGTAGGTAACATACAGCATAACAGGCATTACGATGCTTGTGATGAAACCAGTTGCGGATTGCGATCCCCAGAGGCAGGCAAAGCTGCAGCCCATCGCGCCAATGCGCGACAAGAACGAGGGAAATGCCAGTGATCCGTAGAACAGCAGCAAGCCGACGGTCAATCCGGCAAAGACCCCGAGCGACTGCTTGTGACTAAAAACGCCACGCCACAGCCCGGCATGCTGAAATTGGACCGCTTCAGTTGCCTGGTGTACGGCGTCCCCTGGGAACACGACGACCCAGATGCAACTCAACAGGCACGCCAGGACCATCGTCCGCAACAACAGGCGCAGGCATTCGTGCGGAGGGTACCGGGAAGCCAAAGCCAAACTGAAAAGGTTCGTGCCCAGATAAAGCGTGGCATAGCGAATAGTCCCCATGGGATTCACCGACCACGCCGCTGAGCCAAACCCAAAAAGTAAAAGAAGCAGAACTGGCTTACACTGTTGGAGGATTCCCAATGCCCTTTGAGAGGTCAGATGCAGGGCGAGACCGAAGACGGTGCAGCTCACACCGACAACCTGCAGGAGGGGCGAGCTCGCAAACTGTGATCCGTCATCCGACATTGCCAGTTGGCGCACAAAGGCCGAAAACATGAAGATCAAGCCAACCACAAAGGCAACCTTGATGGCAGGCTCCGCTCCCGATTGCGGGGCGCTACGGGCGGCCCTGCGCGGGCCGGCTGAGGTGAGTGTCGCGACCGTCATGGATCTGGCTTGGATGTTCGATTTCGATAATCCCAAAGGCAGGTCTATGCAAGACTGATTACCCCCAGGCGGTACATCGGATGCGGTGCGACCATACGCAGCATGCGATTAACTATATCGCCGGCACCCGCATCACTTGCGCACCTCCGTCCGACGAAATCAACGGTACCCCGAGCTCAGGTGCGCGGAGATCATCGGTGAGGCTACCGAAATTGAGGCCATAAACATTGACTCCGGCTATGAAGATCCGCACCAGGCTGACCGGGAGTGACCGTCTTGTGCGGGTAAGGCGGCGATCCCGACTGGGGTCGCCCGCTGGAAGTGGCCACACCAAGATTCGCGGTCGCACGCATAGGGACCGGCAATGACCGTCGGCTCGGTTCAACTCAAAGGTTCGCCCACTGCGGCGGCCAGGTATCCTGAGATTGTGTATTGAGGGTCCCTGTTTGGTGTCATCCAAGACCGCAGTCCCCCCTTAACCATGACGTCCGCCACTACACCTTCTGGCGAAGCAGTTTACGAGAGTTTGATGAGGCTCCTGCAGGCCAGCTCACAGGATCCTCCTGTCTCTCGAGGGCACAAAACCTTCGCGCCGTGCCTGTCACAGTGACACTTCCTATCGTCCGCCGTGCTACGGCTTATCCCGGCGGCTCCTTCTCCGACTGGACAACATCGGCCTTCGTTGCCCCTTGCAGAGACCCAGGCTGCGAGCCTAATGAATCTGAATGCACGATTGGACAACGCCTTCTGCATGCGGTAAATTTTCAATTGTCCAAATTTGTGAAACCTTACAGACGTCGTTGACACTCAAGCATTGGCTCTCAGGGGTAGGCGGTATGTAATCGCGCTCTCGGTAATTTTAACCCGCAATCGCCGGTTGAATGCTTAAATCGGCGGATCTTAACCAGCACGTCAAGGACTATGCATGAGAGGGCCTGGCTTCCTAGTCAAACATATTACAAACGCTCGCATTCTGGCCTTTGGGTATTCCGGAGAGCGAGTGTCGAATGATGATTGGGAGAGACTTTACTCTTCCGGATCATGGAAACGACTTGAGACCGCTGCAGAAGCTGGACGCTACAGTATTATTGTTGGCTACTGTGAGGTACTCCAAAAGAAATCGATCCTCGATGTAGCTTGCGGCCATGGAGTATTGGCCGAGAGACTCAAGCGACTGAATTATGAAAAATATTTAGGAATCGACGTATCTGCCGTTGCTATTAACGAGGCGTCGACCGGTCATCCTGATGATCGCAATCGATATTTGGTAGCTCAAGCAGAGGAGTTTTCTACCGACGAACATTTCGACGTAATCATATTCAACGAATGTATTAATTATTTTGACGACCCGATCGCGGTAGTTACTCGTTATCTTCCGTTTCTCAATCCGTCTGGTCATGTCCTGGTATCTATGTATGATACCGTACGATCTCGAGCGGCCTGGAAATTACTTGAGAGGGCGATGTCGCCCGCGGACTCGTTCAACATAGCCCACATGTCCAGTTTGTCCTGGACGGTGAAGTTGATGGTGCCGCTCCTAGCTGAAAACAATGATGCGAAGCACGAATAGTGCCGCCAACATAACTGCTTCATGCTGAAGATAACTCAAGGTTGAGGTATTTTGCAAATTTTTATAAAGGCAATTAAAGGCTCAAATCGACATTTGTCGCGCAGGTTCTCCGCAATTGGCATTGTCAGCTGTACAGCCGGCTCGGATGAATCCCCGCTTGGGTTGGCACGCCGCGCTGGCTCAGGCGGTGATGACACCTCCGATCTTCTGATCCTTCAGCCGTTCAACCTTCAGACATCGCTTGGTTGGCCATGCCGATGACGTGTGGCGCGGGCTCGCCGAGGTAAGGTTGAGGGCCGACCGGGAATCAGCAAATGCGGCAACCGCACGTGATGATTACTCCGTAACTATCGCCGGTCGTTGGTAACGGTCGCTCAACGCTTTCAGTGCCGTCCACAGGGTTGCTGCCATCAAGCCTTCCGCGAGATAGATTCCGACGAATGTTCCGGTGATACCCTGTCGATAAGTTAGGATTGCGATAATTGCCGTACCCAGAGCGCTGGTGAGGCTGGCCACAATGACCCGGACCCGATGCCGGTCGGTCGCATTGAAGGAATCGAACGCGAAATTCTGAATGCTGGTGAGAATCAATGTCCAACACAGAATTTTGACCATGCCGGTCGCGTCGCCGAAGGACTTGCCAAAGATCCACGGCATCAACGGTGCAGTCACAAAAAGAGCGATACTTGTGGCTCCGGTGAGCGCGATCGCATAGGCAAGGTACCCGCGTACGAGCCGCAAGGTCGCGGGCAGGCCGCTTTGCCCGGCAATCGCAAGCTTGGCGTACACCAGTCGGTTGAGTGATCCTCCGGTAACCACGGCAGTACCGACGACACGCCGCGCGGCTCCGTAAGCTCCAACGAGCTGCGGTGTTGCTACCGCTGCCAGTGCCAGCAGATCGATGTTGGTTCGTAACATGCTGAGAAAGCCCGAGATGCTTAGCGTCGCGCCAAGCGGCACCTCATCACGAAGTACGGTCCACCGCGGCGCTCCGAACGATGCAATCGCCGCCACGCAGGCCAACGACGCGACAGCATATATCACCGCGTTCCAGATCGCCCAGGCATGTAGGGTCTGAACCCCAAAGACGAGGCAAGCCACGAGCGCAGTGCTAGCACGCATAACCCCAAAGCCAGCATTCACCGCGTTCGCGCGACTGAATTGCCCATGTGTAAGCAAAATTTGCTCGACCAGACAAATCCACGGATACAGAAGCAAGTTGCATGGAACCTGAAGTAGCAAGATAACCAAGTTATCAATCGGGTCGGTCACAACATGAACGAAAAATGACAATGCAGCGATTGTGATCAACGTCAGCACGGCACCCGAGACGGAAAGTAAGATCAAACTGTGGCCGAGCAGGTTGGGATAAAGCGATGGATCGCGGCTCGCCCGCCGTCGCAATGCTTCGGCCCCCCCTAGACCGCACCACGGCGCACCAAGATTGGTCGCCGCCGTGATCGTGGCCAGGTAGCCGAACTGCTCGGTGCCAAGAAAACGAGCAAGAACCACTAAGGCAGCGGACTGAGCGACGATGCCCACCGTCAAGCTAAAGGTTGAGCTGATGTAAAGCAGCATCGCTGGAAGTTTTCGTTCCAGCATCTTGGTAATCGTTTGTGTCATCAGCTTTGAGATGTTTACCAGTTCAACGTACACCAAAACAATATCGCGACGATGTGGAAAACTGCAACCGAGGCGTTCGACCGACAGACATCGCAGCTTTAAGACGGCAACGACCATTACTTCCGGCGCTTGACGCGCAAGCATAGGAGCCGTTGATCGTAACCAATACGCCGATCAGTCCTTGCGCCATCAGCGCGATTTAGCAGCGTACGGTATCGCCCGCAACTCGGTCTTCGCTGGCAGCTGATCGGTCGGGCCAGACAGCATCAGCATCCTTCAACGCAGCGTCCGGCCGCCCATCCCCAAGAGGACGTACGTCCCGTGCAGCGACCCACAGTTCCGGGACCCTAGTTCGAGCCGATCCGAGTTTCGGCCGAACGGCACGCGGCAAACAGTTCCTGATTCTGCCGCGAGTATCCGGTAAGGAGTCAGATTTGGCAGACACAAGACCGCGGACTTGACAAGCCTCCTCAACGAGGTCGGCTAACGCAATAATCTTCGATCGCGATCTGCGAGTTGAAGCATTCAAAAAGATGTTCAATTGCCTGCCTTATCCATAGCTATACCTTCAGGCAATGCGTTCAGGTATTCTCGAAGATCACTTGCGTATCGCTGTTCCCAACCAGCTCCATAGAGGTGGATCATATCCAGGTGAAAGCTGGAGCTTGAGTATCTACGAATCCTATTGAAGTCAAAGACAGTTTCCAGACGACAATGATCTCCCAAGATGGAGCGGATTTGCTCCTCAAGTTGAGACAGAATACCAGTTTCAATCAGTGCGCTCTCCAATTCATTGGCCATTGGCGGCCAGACGAAATTCACGCGGAAGCCATATTGCTCGCTCAATCGGCACACCTGACGTAACGACTCGGCGTTCACCGGAGCAGGGGTAAGATCCAGTTTGTTCAATTCGGAACTATCTCCGGTAATTGTCTTAGTTGCGGCGTCGAACTCAAGGGGCGCATCAGGATCGGGATCTTGCGATCCGGCCGCTATGCGGGATGGCCCTGCTTTTCGGATTGCCAGGTACCTGTCCTTTAAAAAGGAAAAGAACGGTTCCAAAATTCGTTCTTGCAAATCGAGGATCGCAGGCAGCCAATCGCGATGATCGATATCAGGCAAATATTCCTTCAAGAATCTTCGTTCGTCGGGTTGATTGAACGTGTACCACAAATGATAGCGAGCAAGCCGAGTATCAGTCACCCAGCGATACATGCCTGGCGCAAACGCAATCACGACATGCTGAGGTGCACGATGTTTACTCAGATATCTTTGCAGAAGGAACAGTTCACCAACAAATCCAATGTGCGCGTGACCTGCGAGATTGGCGACTTGATTGGAACCACCCAGAGAATATCTGGCGGTGGCATTCCGTGTAATGCTATCTCCTAACAAAACCGTTCGGTAGCTGGTCGGATCGCTCATAACTGCAAGCGCCAAATCGTCAGTTCTATCGCGCCGCATTGGAACACCAGACAATGCGAAGGCGAGCGCTTGTGCTATCAAGGCCAGCGCCAGAGCTGAGAGAGGAAACTGCAAAAACAGAAATCGCTTCCAAGTCGTCGGCATGGGAGGTGTCAAAATGCGAAGTACAGGAAGGTTCGGGGTTCGCCGATAAGACCGACTATGAGCCATGCCATGGCGGCCATCGCAAACGCCTTCGACCGTGTGGGCACCAGCGCCTCCGGATTTGCCGCAAGTGGTGGGAGGGTCATGGCCAAGTATCCAAGCAGCACCACCCAGCAAAGACAGTAAACGGTGTCCTTCAACTCAGAGAAAAGTGTGAATGTGCCAACCGTAGGATTAAACGGCAACATGGGAGCCAACCAAGCCGGAACGCTCAAAGGTGTCGACGCTATGAACATTTGGTGGAGTATGTAGTGGGCCTGACCCAGATCGCTCGACCGGAAATAGACCAATCCGACTAGAGTAGTGAGCATCGTTAGCAGCCAACCTAATACCCGCGGAAGCGATGGAAGTTTGGCCAAGATCCAGGTCTGATTGACGATCAAACCGATACCATTGACAAGCCCAAAACATATAAATGTCCAGCCGGCACCATGCCACAGTCCAGATAGAAAGAATGTCACTAGCGTCGGTATCGCAACAGTCAAGCCGAACTCCAAACCGGCGCTGGGGTGGTTGCGAAACATCTGCGATCTACGCAGACGACGCCGCGACCGGAGCCACAAAGGAGTATATAGATACATCATGAAAAATCTGGTCATTGTAATATGCCAGCGTCGCCAAAACTCGACCATTGACGTAGCGGAATAAGGCACGAGAAAATTGTTCGGAAGCTTGAAGCCAAACATCAGCCCGAGTCCAACTGCCATTTCCGAATACCCCGAAAAGTCAAAGAAAAGCTGCAGCGCGTAGGTAACGGCCCCAGCCCACGCTTCCGGCATCATCAAAGTGCGGCCAGGGGTAAAAGCAACATCGGCATAATGAGCGATATTATCGGCAAGACAAACTTTCTTAAATAATCCAAGGATGAAGATCAAAACGCCGACCGCGAACCACCCCAATCCGGGCCCTTGGTCATTACGGGCTGCCGCCAGTTGCTTGTCCATTTCGCGGTGAAGAACAATTGGCCCGGCGATAAGCTGTGGGAAAAACAGGACAAATAACACATAATTTAGCAGTGGCGGAAGCTTCGTATCTCGATTCCTTACGTCAACCAATAACGCAATTTGCTGGAAGGTGTGAAACGAGATCCCCAACGGAACAACCAGGTTAGTCAGATAAAACTTTACACCGACAAGAGCCCCAACATTTTCCAGGAAGAAGTTTCGATACTTGAAATAACCTAGTAGACAAAGATTGAAGAGGACGGCCAATGCCAAGACACGGCGATCTGGCGTTTTTTCGAGCTGCCGCCCCAGCGTGTAATTTACGCAGATTTGCCCCAGCAGGAGCAGCATGAAGGGCACACTCCAATAGGCATAGAATACCAAAGAAAGTCCGACCAGCGCCCAAACACCCGCCGTTCCACCAACAAATACTCGCAACAGATGGTAAATGAGAAAACTTAGCGGTAGAAAGCCTACCAAGAACACTGGGTCACTAAATACCATGACTGATCAGCCTAGTTGCTCTTGGGCTGCGAGGGGGTCATTCACTGATCCAATGTCACGTCGACATTCGTCAAAGCTTTGACACGGCTCTATCTTAACCGGATTTTGCGGATGGCCCCAACTATTGTCAAACGGATAGCGATTTTCTTCGAGGCGAAAGCGAAGGTGCGAGAGTCATCGACGGTGATCCGCGTATACAGCCCGCCCCTTACGATCGTCCATTTGGTTAATCAAGCTTCGATTCGGGTTTGCTGGGCGACCATTTGAAGGAGCGCCCCGGTCACTCGCCCGGCTAACCAGTCGCGTTCCATGCAACCCCGGATTGCTGCGCCGAATAGGGAAAAGCGATCGAGGACGGGGGAGCAATAATGGCCGCACGTTAACCCTGTGCTCTATTGGCAACAGACGTTGGCAATCTTTCGTATTTCCCCCAAGCCCGGAGCGGTCATGCTGTTGCCGTATTGGCCCGCGTGGTAACTAACGCAACGCGCAGGCGGGGGAGCAATGGCCGGATTTTACCGTCGTACCGCTGTCGTGGTGCTCGTCAGCGGATTCGCCGTTGGAGGCTGTGGCATAATGCCTGCCACGGGCCCCTACAGCGCCGACGTGCGTGCTGGTCAGGCCGACCCCAAGAGCCTGCCCTATGCGCTGGTTAAGCTGACCCCAGAAGCGGTCGATGTGCTGGCCCGCAGCGTGCCCCGCCTGGCGCCGTCATTCGCCGACCGCAGTGGGCCAACGGTGATCCGCTTCGGGATTGGCGATGTTGTCAGCGTAACGATCTTCGAGGCTGCGGCGGGTGGGTTGTTCATTCCTCTTGAGGCCGGCGTCCGCCCCGGTAATTTCATCACCTTGCCCAATCAGGCCGTCGACAACCTTGGCAATATCTATGTCCCCTATGCGGGCGCCATTCGCGCCAATGGACGCACGGTTGTGGAAGTGCAGCAAGCGATCGTCGATGCGCTCAAGAATCGCGCGCTTGAGCCGCAGGCGGTGGTGGCACTTGCCGAACAGCACGCCACATTGATCAGCGTATTGGGTGACGTGCGTTCACCGGTTCGCTATCCAGCGAGCGCCAGTGGAGAGCGTGTTCTCGATGCCATTACCCGTGCTGGTGGACCAAGCGTCGAGGGCTACGACTCCTGGGTGATTCTCGAACGTCACGGAAAGCGAGCGGTCGCCCCCTTCGGGGCCCTCATCCATGAGCCTAGCAACAATGTCTACGTCCGGCCTCAAGACACCATTTACGTGTTCCGTGAGCCCCAGACCTTTGTGGCTTTCGGCGCCCATGGGACGCAGGGCCAATTCACTTTCGATGCGTGGCGACTGTCGCTATCTGAGGCAGTTGCCAAGGCGGGTGGTTTGAACGACAACACGGCCGATCCCGCATCGGTATTTGTCTATCGCGGAGAAACGCGTGAAGTCGCAGCCGCGATGGGTGTGGATTGCACGCCCTTCAGCGGGCCGGTCATCCCCGTTATCTACAATGTCAATTTCCGAGACCCGGCTGGTTACTTTCTCGCGACAAAATTCGAGATGCGAAACAAGGATATCATCTACACCTCCGACGCGGTTTCGGTCGAAGCCACTAAGTTCATGACTTATCTGCTGCTGATCAACGCCACTGTGAACGCCCCGATAACAACGGCAATCAGTGCCTACTCGTTAAAGGCACTTGTCCAAGGAACCGGCAGCACAACTGTCCTGACATCGACGGCTACCCCGGTACCAGCTGGGCACTAATCCGAGCCGGCTGAATAATCGTCACAGCGAGAAGTCTTATTTATCGTTCGGGCCTGGTATCGAAGCCAGCTCGCGTCAAATGCGCCGAAGCAGCCTACCTGCTCATCTCAAACAGTAGCAGTACCCTTCAGGAATCGGATCAGGGCTGGCAATCTTGGAGGACAGATCGGTAGCCGCGACCGTCATGTTGGCGTATCGGACTGCGAAGT
>Ga0187783_10004467_pt1 | contig 10368 bp, 8 predicted proteins | sample 1015_SJ02_MP02_2_FD_132471 | JGI IMG/M metagenome (GOLD analysis project Ga0187783, IMG submission 132471) | Tropical peat soil microbial communities from peatlands in Department of Meta, Colombia - 1015_SJ02_MP02_20_MG | ecosystem: Environmental > Terrestrial > Soil > Wetlands > Peat | place...
CGCAGATGAAGGCCGTCTTCTTTGATGCCTTGGGAACTCTGTTCGACTCACGGGAGCCGGTCGGTCGCGTCTACGCGCAAATCGCTAGCGAGTTCGGTGTCGATGCGACTGAAGAGCAGGTAAATCGCGCTTTTCGCGGCGCCTTCGCAAGCGCCGGTGGTCTCGCATTCGGGCCTGGACATGCGCCCGCCGAGCTTCGCCGCCTCGAGCGCGAATTGTGGCATCGCCTGGTTGAGCGCACTTTCGACGGTCTCGGCAGCTTCAGGAACTTCGATGCCTTCTTTGGCCATCTGTCCGAGTACTTCGCAAATCCCGCCAGTTATAGGGTCGATCCTGAAGCGCGCCCGCTGCTGGTTCGTCTAAGAGAAGAAGGCGCCGTGCTGGGCGTTATCTCCAACTTCGACTTTCGCCTCTACCACGTCCTCGAGGGTCTTGGCCTGAGCGGCCTGCTCGACTCGATCACAATTTCCTCCGAGGTTGGCTTCGCCAAGCCGGACCCGAGGGTGTTTGTTGCCGCGCTTGCCCGGCACGGGCTAGAGCCGCGCGACGCGATGTATGTGGGCGATGTCGCCGCGCTCGACGTGGTTGGCGCCAACGCTGCAGGTTTAACCGCCGTGCTGCTCGCGCGCGAGCCTGCCGCGCCAAGCGCGTCCAAGGCGAGACGAGTGGAGTCGCTCGCGGATGTACTGAGTTGCTGGAGGAGTTTTCAGTTCGCTTGACGAGCCGAACTCATTATCCTTATCTAGGGCCACATTTTGGGGCAGTCCGCCAAGATCGACGGGGACATCTAACATGAGATTCATCTTCAAGCCGCGCCGCCTAGCGGCGGCGGCAATAGTTGCAGGCGCGTGGATATTGCTTGCCGTACCGGCCAATGCTCAGAGTCTCGGCGAGCTCAACGAAGAGCTCTCCGCGATCGAGGGCCAGATGGGCGCCGCCACCTCCAATCCTTCGACCGGTAAAGACGTCGTCGCGAAGCTCGACCACGCTGAGGCAGCGTTCGCGCAGATCGCCAGCAGCCCAAAGTCTGACAAGAGCGAACTTGGTCCGACCTACCAGCGGCTCAATTCGATGCTGAGCCAAATGTACGACAGCTGGAAGAAGGCCAAGGACGATTGCATCAATCAAATCGATAACGGAGGGCAATGCGACTACACCGAGCCGGAGCAGATTTCGCTCGCCGCTCTCTACCCGCTCTCATGGCTACGCTTCCAGGGCGCCACCAGCATCTACGCCAACAATGAAACCGAGCAAAAGAAACTGCTCAACACTGCGATCGACGGCTTCACCGAGAGCACGCTCGCGATCTTCGATCCCAACCTCCAGCGCGAGAACATCCTTGGCCGCGCGTTCTGCGAGCGCGAACTCGGCAAGTTCGACAAGACCGAATACCAAAAGGCAATCGAGGACTTTAAAACGATCCTCGAGGCCGGTTCCGCCACGGAGCAGTACAAGGCGGCGCGGCAGGGGCTCGCGACCACCTACATGGCGATGGGTAATCCCACCGCGGCGCAACAGTACGCCAACCTGGGCACTGGCGGCGGCGGTCTGATGTTCCATCTCCAGACTCTGTTCGCCGCGGAAAACGCGACGCACGACCCGACCCGGCGCGCCCAGGATCACGCGGAAATCGTGTCCGCCATCAAAGCTACCGAGGACGACAAGAACAACTGGGCAATTTCGCTGGCCGCGGTCGGCAAGTACTGCTCCAATCCGGTGGCGGAGTTCGGCAACAGCAGCGACCCCTTCGAGAAGTGGCTGCTCGCCAATGTCCTCTATTCTGTCAAGCGAGACCCCTCAAGCGCAGCGCGATACTTTATCGAGGCGGCCCACGGCAGCTCCAAGTACGCAAAAGGCTACAAGATGGCGGCCGGGATCTACGATTCCCAGAAGCGCTACGACCTGGTCGAGCAGATGCTGGGCGATGTCGAGCGCACCGGCGGCTCGGACGCCGTCTGGGCGGCCTACATGAAGTACAAAATTCCCCGCGCGCAGTGGGAGAGCGGCGGGATGAAGAACGCCCAGCTTGAAGATCAATGGGTGAAGACCGCCACCGACTACCTGACCCGCTATCCCAACGGCGAGAATGCTGCCGAGTTGCGCTTCCGGCTGGGCGAACGCCAGCAGCGGCTGCTCAACTATGCTGAGGCCGCCAAGCTCTACGAACAGGTAAGCGGCAACAACGAGTACTCTTTCAGCGCCAAGTACAGCCTCGCCGAGTGCGACTATCTGCAGCTCACCAATGCGGCCGCCCAAGCCAAGGACAAGAATGCGCCGCCCACGGTAAACGTCGATCAGCTCCGTACCGATACCATCAGGAATCTCCAGGAAGCGATCCGCATGGAGCCCGAGGCGGAGCGCACTGCGGGCAACCCGCAGCAGCGCCAGTTCGATCACAACACCAGGGGACGCGCGATCTATATGCTCGCTGGTCTGATGCAAAGCGAGAAGAATCCCGACAACAAGCAGATCGCGGACATGCTTGCCAACTACGAGAGCCAGTATCCGGCGATGAACGACAAGTTCTCTTCAATCCAGGAATGGCGCATTGTCGCGCTCAGCAAAGAGAAGCGTTACGACGACGTGCAGCGCGATCTCGTCGCCATTATTGCCAAGAATCGCGGCAACACCACCAACAGTGACTTCATCAAGGAGCTGGGGCTGGACTTCTGGAAGGACGCGCAGGATGACCAGGCCGAGGGCGACCAGGCGGGATACCTGGCGAACGCCAAACTTGCCGCAACCGCCTACGGTTTCTTTGAGGACCTCGTGCAACAGGGTAAGACTCCGGCCAAGAATCTGACCGGTACTCTGTCGATCCTGGGCCAGGCGTACATGGCGACCGGCCAGAGTGCGAAGGGCGAGCAGATCTTTCAGCAGGTGGTCAAAGCCGATCCGGCGTCGCCCGATGCCAACGCTGGTCTGGCGCGCATCGCGCAATCCAAGAAGGACTACAAGGACGCGGTCACGTTGTGGACCAATGTCGAGAGCACTGCCGCCGAGTCCGACAACTTGTGGTACGAGGCCAAGTACAACGTCGCGCTCATCTACTCCGAGCAGGGCAACCTGCCGGGCGCCTGCCAGAAGCTCGCCTCCACGCGCGCCGAACATCCAACCCTCGGGACTCCCGAGATGCTGCACCGGTGGGACGCGCTGCAGCGCAAACTCTGCCTCGATCACAAACAGTAGAGCGCGGCCGATGCTGAAAAAGATCCATCACGTTGGCGTGGTGGTGGCAAATCTCGAGCAGGGATTGCGCTTCTGGCGCGATGCGCTTGGTCTTCGCTACGTCAAGGGCGCCACGGTGGAGGACCAGGGCGTGCGCGCCGCGCTGCTGAAGGTCGGTGAGAGCGAGATCGAATTGCTGGAGCCGCTCAACCCGGAAAATGGCGTCGGCAAGTTCCTCGCGCGGCGCGGTGGCGGACTGCATCATGTCTGCTTCCAGAGCGACAGCATCGCGCGCGAACTGGAAGGCGCCCGTGCGAAAGGTCTGGCACTTATCGATCAGAAGCCGCGCCCTGGCCTCGCGGGAATGATCTGCTTCCTGCATCCCAAGGCCACCCGCGGGGTACTGGTGGAGTACGCCGAGCCCGTGGAAGAATAGCGGCGATGCCCATCTACGAGTATCGCTGCAGCGATTGCCAGAGTTCGTTCGAGACGCTGGTGCGCCCCGGCCACGACGACGATGCGGAATGCCCGTCGTGTCATAGTATCCGGCTGACCCGCGAGATGTCGGTATTCGCCGCGCACAATGGCGCCGCCGATGGCGCTGCCGCCGCAGAGAATATGATTGCCGCCAATGGCACCCGCACGGGCGGCGGATGCTGCGGCGGCGGATGCGGCTGCCACTAACCCGTCCCGCAAGCCTCTCTTCCAAATTTGCCCCGCGAGCCACCTGGCCGCACAGAGCGGCTATGATGCTACCCCTACCAATCGTATGATTGGTCTACCCTATGGCAAGATGGCGCGGGGCGAACTCTGCGCGGCAATCCGCCGCGGAAACCATCGGCGGCGTTCGCATCCCGGTTCTGCTATGGACCGCGAGCCTGCTGGTGTTCCTGTGCTCGCCGGTGTTCTATCTCTCGGATTCCCGCTACTCGATGCTCACCGCCGATAGCCTGGTGACGAATCTGACGCCCGACCTCAGCTCGTTTCGGGTGCCCGAGTTCGCCGCCGATCTTCCGTTCAACACCATCGACGGACTGCACGCCTACCAACTGGAGCGGACCAATGGCCGGCTGCTGTACGGGTTTCCGCACGGCACTTCATTTCTCTCCGCGCCGTTTGTCGCGGCGATGGCGCTGGTCGGCGTCTCGGCGGTAAAGCCTGATCGAACCTTCGATCTCGGCGGAGAACTCCTGCTGCAGAAGATATTGGCGGCGCTCCTGATGGCAAGTTTCGTCGCGCTCTCCTATCAGGCGGCGCGCACGCTGCTGGGTGCCGGGGCCAGCGCATTGGTGGCGGTGGCTGCCGGTTTTGGCACCCAGGTTTGGAGCACGGCCTCGCGCTCAATGTGGGCGCACACCTGGGAAATCACGCTCGGCATTGTGGTGGTGGTGCTGCTGCTAGGTAACCTCGACGGCCGCCGCCCGCTGCGGCCGGGGTGGCTCGCAACGCTGCTCGCATGGATGTGCTTCGTACGGCCGACCGGTGTGCTCGCGGCCGTCGCGGTCAGCGCTTACGTAGTGATCTATCGTCGCACCGAGTTTCTGCTCTTCGCTGCCATCGGAGCGGTGTGGCTGGCGCTATTCACGGCCTATACGATGCGGGTGTTCGGAACGGTGTTCCCGTTCTATTACGAGAGCCAGATTTGGGCGAAGCCGGGAGCATTGCCGGTCGCGCTGTATGGAGTTCTGCTGAGTCCTTCGCGTGGTCTGTTCATCTTCTGCCCGGTCGTCGCGGTGGTGCTGTATCTCGCGGCACGGCACTGGCGTGCACTCCCGCAGCGCGCTCTGGCGTGGGTCGCGGTGTTCGTGTTTCTAGGCGTGATCGTAATCACGGCGGCTCATGCCGACTGGTGGGGCGGGCGTTGCTACGGGCCGCGATACCTCACGGACGCCCTGCCGTGGCTGGTCCTGCTGGCCATACTCGCGCTCGCAGCGCTGCCTGACGACGCGCGGAGGCTCCGCCATCCCGCAATGCTCGCCGGCAGCGTCGCTCTGCTCGCAAGCGTCGTGCTCAACGGCAAAGGCGCAATGAGCTGGGCCGCGAACGACTGGAACGATTCCGGTCCGTTGCCCGCGGTGATGTTCGACTGGTCCCGTCCGCAGTTCCTGGCGGGCTCTTCCCACCTTCATTGGCCGAGCTCACCCAAGACTTGGGGAGTTGTCGCCGAGCCCTCCGCTCATCGCTGAAACATCGGGCGCGCTGAAGCGTCTAAGGCACATACGGTCCGGGCGGTCCCTGCGTAGCGCCAGCTTGTATGAGGTGCAGGCGAAATGGGATCATGGCCGCGAGCGGCTCTCAAAACAGAGGCGAGCACCATATGCCGACGGGACGCGACCGCCATCAAGGAATCAAGGTCTACACGCTGGCTGCGACCCTTTGGCTGGTTGCGGCCATGGTGGGCGCGCCGTGTCTTGCCGACTCCAATGCTCCGCTGGTGATGCCCAACCAGCAGGGCAACAGCAATTCGACTCTTGAACTACCATCGCTACCGGCGCCGCAGCGCGGACCAGCGAACATTCCGGCACTGGCGCCGCAGCAGGGACAGGAGTTGGTGCTGCCCTCGCGCGAGCTTCGCGAGCAGCGCGGCTATCAGCAGGTGACGGTGACCGTCACCGATCCGAACGGAAGTTACGTCACCAATCTCACCAAGGACGACTTCCGGCTCTACATGGACGGGCAGGAGCGTCCGATCGACTTCTTCCGCCAGGATCTCAACACTCCGGTATCGGTCGGAATCCTGGTCGACACTTCGGGCAGCATGGAGCCCAAGTTGGCGCAGGCGCGGATCGCGATCTCGGAGTTTCTGCGCGACTTGAATGACAAGGATGACGTGTTTCTGTTCGCGTTCTCGAGTCATCCGTTCATGTTGCAGGCGTTCACGACCAATCATGCGCTGGTGATGCAACGGCTCGGGCTGCTGCGCGCGTTTGGCCAGACCGCGCTGTTCGACACCATCGTGCTCGGCATGCGCACGTTGCAGACGGGTCGCTATGACAAGAAGGCGCTGCTGGTGGTTACCGACGGGATGGATAACACCAGCGTGAACAGCGTGGATGACGTAGTTGCCCAGGCGCGCCACATGGGAGTGTTGGTCTACTCGATCGGGATCGGCGACCCCAACGAGGGCGCGTCCGCGGCCAGCGTCGCGATCGGACCATTCATATTTGGCGGGGGCGACGTCGAGCGGGTCGACGCGCGAACCCTGCAGACTCTATCGACCGAGACCGGAGCCAAGACCTACATTGTCCGGCGGGTCGGCGACGGCGACGCACTGCGCAAGGCGTGCGCGCAAATCAGCCTGGAGTTGCGCGAGCAATACACCATCGGTTTCCTGGCGCCCGACCCCGCTTCCTCCGGCTATCGAAGTCTGCGGGTCGACGTCCCAACTCACACAGGGGTCGATGTGCGGGTGCGCAAAGGTGTCGAGGTTGGGGGCGGGTCAGCCTACGCGTCGGAGCCCAGCCCGTAGCGACTGGATTCGCGAGCTTCGGTCGCGGCTTCCTAACGAGTGTCGTCTTGTGACTTGAACGGCGAGACGAACGCGCGACCCGGGTCGGCCAGCAGGTTCAGGAACTTCACTTCGGCGAAGTCTCCGGCGACCTGAATCCCGGAGAAAGCTGCGTTGTCAACCCGGATACTGCGGAAACATTCCAACGGCACGTGCATGAAGTGACACAGGATGGTCTTGACGATGTCGCCGTGCGACACGAACAGGATCCGGCGTTCCCGATGCGCCCCGAGGGCCCGTTTCACGGCGGCAACCCCTCGCACCTGCACCTGCTCGATGGTTTCGCCGCCCGGAGTCTGATTCTCGATCGGATGCTCGCGGTAGCGGATGTAGTCGGGATCGTTGACTAGCTGGTCGAAGACCATCCCCTCCCAGCGCCCATATAAGACTTCCGAGAGGTCTGCGTCTTCGAGGATGGTCGTGTTGCCGACGCCTCGCGCGACGATCTCGGCGGATTGACGCGCGCGGGCGAGCGGGCTCGAAACGATCAGGTCGGGGCGTAGCTCACGCGCGATTGGAACCGCGGCCTCGACCTGCGCGCGACCCGCGGCATCAAGCTCGACCGGACTGCGTCCCATGACCCGGCCTTCGCGATTCCATGCGGTCTCGCCGTGACGCATCAGCAGCACCACGCCGCGGAGCCCGCCGGCCTGCTTCAGCTTTTGCGCCACGTAAAAGGGTCCCAGCGCCATCCGCGCCTGTTATGGTCTCACGCAGCAGAGTGGCGAGACAACGGGGTGGCAGCAAGCTAACCGGCGCGGACTAACTGTGCGCCGGTTGGGTCGAGGTGCTCGACCCGCTCTCAACGTGAGCCCCATTGGCTGTCGCGCTGCCCACGCCGCAAAACGCCTCGTAGTCGATTAGGCCTTTTTGCGTCGGATGCTCGCTGCACACCGGACACTTCGGATCTTTGCGCACCTTGAGGATGCGCACATAGTCGGAGTCCGAAAGCGTGTCGAAATATACCATGCGCCCGATGAGCGGATGGCCCGCTCCGATCAGAAGCTTGATTGCTTCCAACGCTTCGATCGACCCGATCAATCCCGGCAGCGCGCCCAGCACGCCCGCCTCGGCACACGACGGCGCCATATCGGGCGGCGCGGGCTCCGGGTACAGGCACCGGTAACACGGCCCGCCCGCCGCTGGATGGAATACCGTCGCCTGCCCCTCGAAGCGGAAGATGGCGCCGTCGACCAGGGGCTTCTTGAGCATCACGCACACGTCGTTGATCAGGTAGCGCGCCGGGAAGTTGTCGCCACAGTTCACCACCACGTCGTACTGGCCGACGATCTCGAGCGCGTTCTCCGAGGTCAGCCGGACGTCGTGCCGAACCACCCTGACCCCCGGATTGAGCGCCTTGATCGCTTTCTCGGCCGACTCGGTCTTGGGCGTCCCGACCCGATCGACCGTGTGGATGATCTGCCGCTGAAGGTTCGACAGGTCGACCACGTCGAAATCCACCAACCCGAGCGTGCCGACTCCCGCCGCGGTGAGGTAAAGCGCGGTCGGAGAGCCGAGCGCTCCCATCCCGAGCAACAGCACCTTGGAATCGAGCAGCTTAGCCTGCCCTTTCTCGCCGACCTCGGGAATCACAAAATGTCGCGAGTAGCGCGTGATTTCCTCGTTCGAGAACTGCCGGTCCGCGGCCCATGGGAGACCACGGTCTTTCCATGCGTTGAACCCGCCAGTCAGGTTGTAGACGCTCTCGTAGCCGAGTTCCTTGAGCGTTCGCGCCGCGAGCAGCGAGCGCGTACCCGACGCGCATTGCAGAATCACCGGCGTCTTGTGATCGGGCACTTTCTCTTCGACCCGCAGCTCGAGGAACCCGCGTGGGATTCCTATCGCGCTCGCGATATGGCCCTGGCGCCATTCATCGCTTTCGCGCACGTCGATCAGAATGGTGCCGGGCTTTTCGAGCATGCGGCGCGCCTCGTCGATGTCGATCTGCTTAATGGTCGAGCGCGCTTCGTCGAGAATGTTTTTTGAAGTCTTCGCCATAGAATTCGACCTGCCCGCCGATGCGAGTGCTACCCGATACTATAACCATTGTCGCGCTGTGTCGTGCCCGCGAAAGTCGCGGCTCAGCCGCCGAGCATCCGGTGGGATTCCACCAGCGAGCGCACGAAGTTGAGCATCTGCTGGGCGTGGCCCCGCGGCGTCACCTCGTGGAATACGCGCCGCACCCGGAGGTCCCGATCGAGCACAAATGTCGAGCGCGCCGCGAGACCGTTCTTCAAGACTCCGAACGCTTCGGCCAGATGGCCCTTGGTATCGGCGAGTAAAAGGAAAGGAAAGTCGTGCTTTTGCGCAAAAGCACGATGGCGCTCGACCGAATCGGTGCTGACACCGATCACCACCGCGTCGAGCACCGTAAACTGGTCATGCAGTTCGCGGAACTCCTTGCCCTCGACCGTGCAGCCCGGCGTGTCATCCATCGGGTAGAAGTAGAGCACGACGTGCTTGCCGCGAAATTCCGCCAGCCGATGCTTCACGCCATGTTGGTCGAGCAGCTCAAGCTCGAGCGCGGAGCCAATCTCGGGGGTATGGAGATCGTCAGCCGGCATGAGCTTCAGCCTCGGCAACCGAGCGCCGGCGCGTAAACTTCAGCGCCGCATTGTCGATGTTGATGGAGCATAGCGATCCGCACATGCTGCACACGTTGGAGCCGGCTGCCTCGCTCTCTTCCTTGTAGCGGCGCGCCTTGTCCGGGTCCATCGCCATGGCGTACATGCCTTCCCAATTGAGGGCCTTGCGATAGCGCGACATCTGGTCGTTCCAGACCTTCGCGGCACGCACGCCCTTGACCAGGTCGCCGGAGTGGGCCGCGATTCGAGTCGCGATCACGCCTTCGCGAACGTCATCGGCATCAGGAAGCCGAAGATGCTCGGCCGGAGTGACGTAACAGAGAAAGTCGGTGCCGGCCGCCGAGGCAATCGCGCCGCCAATCGCGCCGGTGATGTGATCGTAGCCGGGCGCGACGTCGCAGGTCAGCGGCCCCAACACGTAAAACGGAGCGCCGGCGCAGACCCGCTTTTCGAGTTTCACGTTCGCCTCGATTTGGTCCAGCGGCACGTGGCCCGGGCCCTCGATCATGACCTGCACGCCCGCCGCACGCGCGCGTTCGGTCAGCTCGCCAAGCACGAGCAGCTCCGCGATTTGCCCGCGATCGGTGGCATCGCCGGTCGCGCCGGGGCGGAGCCCGTCGCCGAGCGAGAAGGTCACGTCGTGCTCGCGCAGAATCGCACACAACTGATCGAAGTGCTCGTAGAGCGGATTCTCGTTACCGGTCCGCTCGATCCATGCCGCCAGCAGGGCGCCGCCGCGCGACACGATTCCCTCGATGCGGTCGTGACCGCGAAGCCGCTTCACCGAGTCGCGCGTGACTCCGCAGTGGAGCGTCATGTAGTCAACGCCCTGGCGCGCCTGCCGCTCGATCACTTCGAGAAAGAACGGCGCGTCGAGCTCCATGATCGAGTGCTCCGAAGCGACCTGATAGATCGGCACCGTGCCAAGCATCACCGGTGCGCGCGACAGAATCTCGGCGCGAATCCGGTCCAGGTCAGTTCCGGTCGACAGGTCCATCACCGAGTCGGCGCCGTAGCGCACCGCGGTGTAGAGCTTCGAGACCGCCTCTTCTACCAGCTGAAGAAAATTCGACGCGCCGAGATTGGCATTGATCTTGGTGCGAAGTC
>Ga0187783_10004468_pt1 | contig 10368 bp, 8 predicted proteins | sample 1015_SJ02_MP02_2_FD_132471 | JGI IMG/M metagenome (GOLD analysis project Ga0187783, IMG submission 132471) | Tropical peat soil microbial communities from peatlands in Department of Meta, Colombia - 1015_SJ02_MP02_20_MG | ecosystem: Environmental > Terrestrial > Soil > Wetlands > Peat | place...
AGCCCGAGCACGTGATCGACAACTGTGCGGCTGACCGTATCGAGTTGAGTCGCGTGGAGTGGTACACGCTGCTGCGCGCGGCGGCGCAGATCGAGCCGCAAAAGTCGACTTGACACGGCGAGGACTCGGCGTCCAACGTCGGCCTATCCGCGCTGCGCGGGCAGGTGGATCTGAGCCTGATACTCGACGACGCGCTGCTGTGCGTCGTATTCAAAGACCAGGAACTCCGCGGCCGTCAGCGCCAGCGCGGTGAGCAGTGCAACGATATTGGTGGCGTGCAGGGTCTTCATGGGCAACTCCTCGGCTGTTTACTGGGACAACGACGTCCATCCGTTGGCGCACAGTGTTCATCCGGGGTGCCGGGGCAGCAAACGCGATGTCTGAAGGATGCCTAAGAAAAACTGAACCGCGGAGTTGGTTATCGACAAAAGCGCATGGTATAGGTCGGATACTTGCGCAGCGGCTCATGAACGTGCTCACGATCCACGTGGCGAGCTGATCGACGCGATTGTCGGGCGGATTGAATCGCTGAGATCGCGGCCATCAACTCCTTAAGGAGGTCATTCCCGTGAGGGGCGTGTTCCTCCCGATGCAAGCAGCCGCCCGGTGTGCCGGGCGATCATGAGTTCCTCGTTCGTCGGGATCACCCAGACCGACACCGCACTCGCCTTGCGGGAGATGCACGCCGCCTTGGCGGTGTTGGCCTCCAGATCGAATTCGATGCCGAGCCAGGCGCAGGCTGCGCAAACGCGGCACCGGATTTCGGGCGAGTTCTCGCCGATGCCGGCCGTAAACACGAGCGCGTCGATCCCGCCGAGCACCGCGGCAAGCGCCCCCACCTCCTTTGTCACGCGGTACACGAAGTAGTCCACCGCGAGGCGCGCGGTGAGTTCGCTGCTCTCGAGCAGATCCCGCATGTCGTTACTCACGCCGGAGATGCCGAGCAGGCCCGATTTCTTGTAGAGAATGGTCTCGACTTCCTTCACCGAAAGGCCAAGTCCCTGGAAGAGATAAAGGATGACGCCGGGGTCGACGGCTCCCGGTCGGGTGCCCATGCAGAGCCCATCGAGCGCCGTGAAGCCCATGGTGCTCTCGATGCTTCGGCCAGCGCGCAGCGCGCAGAGGCTCGCGCCGCTGCCGAGGTGGGCCACGATCACACGCCCCTCCGCAATCTGTGGCGCCACCTGCGGCAGGACGGATGCGATGTACTCGTAGGAGAGGCCATGGAAGCCGTAGCGCTCGATGCCGCCCTGGCGCACATCGGCTGGCAGCGCGATCAGCTTTGCAACCTGTGGGAGGGTGCGATGAAAGCTCGTGTCGAAGCAGGCGACCTGCGGCACCTCGGGCCGGTGCTTGGCCACCGCCTCGATCGCCGCGAGGTTGTAGGGCTGGTGCAGCGGCGCGTACGGTACCAGCCGGCGAAGCTCTGTCAGCACCTCCGGCGTCACGACCGCGGGGTGCGCGTACCGGGGGCCGCCGTGCACCACGCGGTGGCCTACGCCGATGATGCGGCCCCCACTGAAGCTCGCGCGCAGCCAGGCGAACACGTGCTCGAGAGCGCCACCTGCGTCGCGCACCTCGGCAGGAACTGCAGCGGTCGGCAGACTCTCACCGGCGGCGTCGCGCGCGGACATCTTCGGCGCCGTGCCGATGCCCTCGAGGTTGCCGCGTGCGATGAGCGGCCAGTCTGGGTCGGTGGTTGCGCGGAAGACTGCGAACTTGAGGCTCGAGGAGCCTGCGTTCAGTACCAGCGCGAACTCTTCCACGAATTACGTCCTGTGTCCGGTACCGACGACACGATCCCTGCTCACGACATGGCCACTGCTGGCGTGTGCCGCGCGTGCGCCGCGAGCATCGCTACCGCGCAGCTTGCGATCCGGGCGCGGACGCTGTCGGCGCGGCTCGTGAGAATGATCGGCACGCGTGCCCCGACCACGAGGCCCGCGCTGTCAGCCTTGGCGAGAAAACTCAGGAGCTTCGCCAGGATATTGCCGGCCTCGAGGTCCGGCACCAGCAGAATGTCCGGGTCACCGGCTACTTCGGACTTGATGCCCTTGATGCGCGCCGCGTCCTTGCTGATTGCATTGTCGAAGGCGAGCGGTCCGTCGAGGAGCGCACCCTTGATCTGTCCGCGATCGGCCATCTTGCAGAGCGCCGCCGCATCGAGCGTCGCCGGCATCTTTGAGTTGACCGTCTCGACGGCTGCGAGGATCGCGACTTTCGGCTGCTTGAGTCCGAGGGATATGGCGAGATCGATGGCGTTCTGGCAGATGTCGACCTTGTCCTCTAGCGAGGGCGCGATGTTGATGGCCGCATCGGTGACGATCAGCACCTTGTGGTAGGTCGGCACGTCCATGATGAAGACGTGGCTGATGCGCCGACCGGTACGCAGCCCCGCATCGCGCGCGACCACGGCACCGAGCAGCTCGTCGGTGTGGAGGCTCCCTTTCATGAGAAGCTCGGCCCGACCCTCGCGCACCAAGGCCACAGCCTGCGCGGCGGCGGCATGACTGTGCGGGGCGTCGATGATCTCCGCAGAGCCGAGATTGATTCCACCCTTGGCCGCGACTTCGGCGATACGCGCCTTCGGGCCCACGTAGATCGGCTTGATGAGTCCGGCCGCCGCGGCCTCGGCCGCGCCCGCGAGCGCACTCTGCTCGCAGGGATGCGCCACCGCGGTCGGCACGGCTGAGAGGCTCTTGCAGCGCGCCACGAGCTGTTCGTACTTTCCGGTGCCGGTCTCGTGGGCCATGGATGCCCCCTGGGATGTCGCTACCACGCCGGCGCCTCAATACACCTGCGGCACGTGCTTGTAGTTGCGGTTGCGCGGCTCGACGTACCCTTTCGGCTTCTGCCGGTCGGGAAGCTTGATCTTTTCGCGCTTGACCTCCTTATACGGAATGAGGCTCAGGAGATGCGCGATGCAGTTGAGGCGCGCGCGGCGTTTGTCGTCGGCGTCAACGATGTACCAGGGCGCCGTGGGGGTATCGGTCGCGAGCAGCATGTCGTCCCGGGCGCGCGAGTAGTCGTACCAACGCCGGTGCGACTCCAGATCCATGGGGCTCAGCTTCCAGAGCTTGCGACCGTCGTTGATGCGCGACTTGAAGCGCCGCGTCTGCTCGTCCTGGCTGACCTCGAACCAATACTTGATGAGGGTGATCCCGGCTTCGACCACGAAGCGCTCGAAGATGGGACACAGCTTGAGGAACGTCCGAACCTGGCGCTCGGAGCAGAAGCCCATGACGCGCTCGACTCCGGCACGGTTGTACCAACTGCGATCGAAGATCACGACCTCGCCGCCAGCGGGAAATTGCTCCACGTAGCGTTGCAGATAGAGCTGCGTCTTCTGGCGCTCGGTTGGGGCCGGCAGCGCCACCAGCCGGAAGACCCGGGGACTGACACGCTCGGTGATGCGCTTGATGACGCCGCCCTTGCCCGCCGCGTCGCGCCCCTCGAAAACAACGATGATCTTCGCGCCTTCGTGCTGCACCCAGAACTGCAGCTGTACGAGCTCGGCCTGCAGCTTCTCGAGCTCGTTCTCGAACTCCTTGCCCGAGAGCTTTTCGGACTTATCGTCGGCGCCCGCATCGCCCTTCGCCGATTTTTTGTCCACCCCCTTTTCGGCCGGGTCCCGATCCTTCTTTTTCGCTCGTGCCATTTGAGTACCTCTCTCCAGATGGCGCTCCTGCAGCTTCCCCCGTCGCAAACTCAGTGCGGCCCAGCCGCCCAGTCGGCGTCCTTCAGGTTCCAGCCGCCACCGAGCGCCTTATAGAGATTGACGACGGCGATCAGCTGGTCGCGCTGCGTCTGCGCCAGGGCATCCTGCGAGGGAAAGAGCTGCTGTTCCGCTTCCAGCACCTCGAAGTACGTGGCCCGGCCGGCATCGTAACGCTGCAACGCGAGGTCGACGGATTCCTTGAGCGATGCCACCTGTCGCTCGAGGGCGTCGCGCTGGCCGACCAGCGTCTGCTGCGCAATCAGCGCGTCGGAGGTCTCCTGGAACGCCACCGTCACGGTCTTCTTGTACTGGGCGATGCTCTCGTTCCAGAAAGCCTCCTGGGCGTTATACGCCGCCTGCAGGCGGCCACCCTGGAAGATCGGCCCCGCGAGGTTCGCGCCGAGTTGCCAGATGTTGAAGCTGCTCTTGAAGAGATCGCTGGGCTTTGTGGCTTCCCAGCCGAACAGGGCCGAAAGTCCTATCTGGGGAAAATAGTTGGCCACCGCCACGCCGATCTCTGCATTGGCCCCGATCATGACCTGCTCCGCCTGGAGGACGTCCGGTCGCCGCTCGAGCAGACTCGTCGTGAGACCGACCGGAGTCGTGGGTGGCGTGGTTTGCGCCGTGAGCGCCATCCCTCTTGAAATCGGGTGTGGATAGGTGCCGATCAGCACGCACAGCGCATTCTCCGTCTGCGTGATAGCGCGCTGCAGGGCCGCAATGGTGGCGACGCTCGACTCGTAGTTGGCCTGTGCCCGTACCACTCCGAGCTTCGAGTCACGGCCCGCCTCGAAGCGCTGGCCGAAAAGGTCTACCGTTTTCTTGTAGGTCGCTTCGCTCTCCTGAGCAATGGCGAGCTCGCGATCGAGCTCGATGAGGAGGAAATACCCGGACGCGATATCGCTCACGAGCGCCAGCATGACCGCGCGACGCACATCCTCCTGGGCATAGACGTTTGCGCGGGCGGCCTCGGTCGCGTGGCGGATCCGACCCCACACGTCGAGTTCCCAGGCCGCGCTCGCGGCGAGCCCGAAGGTGTTGTAGGTGAGGTTCTGCGGGGGCTCGATCGGAACCAATGCCTTCTGCCGTGCGGCAATCGCGGAGTAGTTGACCTGCGGATAGAGGTCCGCCCGCACGATGCCGACCTGCGCATTCGCCTCGTCGATGCGCGCCACCGCCGCCTGCAGGTCGTAGCTGTTGGTAAGGCCTTCGGTGATCAGGGCCTGCAGTGCCTTGTCGTTGAAGACCTGCCACCAGGGAAGATCCGCGAGCGAGCTGGCTTCCGAAGGTCCGACCTGCGACCTGAACTGCTGCACCGGCGCGACATCCGGCCGCTTGTAGGTGGGTCCGACCATGCAGCCGGCGAGACCCGCGGCCAGCAGCGCCACGGCCAGCAGTGCCGCAGTCCTCGAGCTCGTCGCTACACGCGTGTCCACTGACATCCCCCTTCTTATTGAACCGCGGCAAGCATCTTGCGGAACCTCGAGAGCGTGAACACCGTGTACACGCAACCGATGGCGAACATCTTGGTGAGATCGGGCCAGACCATGCTGAAGTCCGCGTTCCGGAACAGTACCGCCTGCGAGAAGCTCACAAAGTGGGTGGATGGCACGAACTGCATGATCTTCTGCAGTGCCACCGGCATGCTCTCGAGTGGTGTCTGTCCGCCGGACAGCAGACTCATGGCAACGTACACGGGAAGTGCCAGCAGGCCGAACTGCGGCATATTGCGGACCAGGGTCGCCAGCATGATTCCGAGCGCCGTGACCGAGAACAGGTAAACGGTGAGTCCGAGGACGAAGAGCGGAACGGAGCTGGTGGCGACCGGCACGCCGATGGCGCCCTTGACGACCAGAAACAGCGACGCCATCACCGCGATAATCACTACCAGTCCGTTCGCCCAGATCTTGGCGAACATCAGTTCCGAGGGCCGCAGAGGCATCACCAGCAGGTGCTCGAGCGTGCCGTGCTCGCGCTCGCGCAGCACCGCTGCGCCGCAGAGAAAAATGGCGAGCACCGAGATGTTGTTGATGATCTGGTTTACCGCAACGAACCACCCTTGCTGCATGTTGGGATTGAAACGGGCACGCGTGTTGAGCGTCACCAGATCCTTATTCTTCGGATCCTGGCTGCCCGCCCAGAAGGGTTGCACCTCGAGGTTCATGATCTTGCTGATGTAGGCCGGTCCCCGCCCGGCCTGGCTCATGGCGGTCGCGTCGGCGATGATCTCGACCGTAGGGGTCGCGCCTTTTTGCAGGTCCTGCTGGAACTTGGACGGTATGTTGATGACGAACGTGTACTTGCCGGCGTTCATCGCGCGGTTGATCTCGCTGAATGCCAGCTGCGCCGCCGGCAGGAACAGCGGCGGCAGCAGCGCGTCGCGTATCCGGCGCGACACCTCGGAGTCGTCCTCGTCGACGACTGCCACGGAGGCGTTGATGACGTCCATCACGGCGCTTTTCGCCGGCGTGTAGACGGAGAACGTGAAGCAGTAGGCGATGAGGAACAGCAGCACCGGGTCGCGCGCCAGGCTCAACAGCTCCTTGATGCCCAGTTCCCCGATATGTTTGAGAATCTTCATCGTCTAGTCCTCCTGCTTCTTCAGCAGGAGCACCGATACCAGGACATAGATAAACGCGATCACTGCTAGTGCCAGGACACTGCGCCACAGCGACGCCATGCCCAGCGCCTTGGTGAACGTGCCGACGCTGATCGCCTGGAAATAAGTGCTGGGAAAGATTTTCGCCGCCGCCCAGGCCCCACCGGTGAGTGAGGACACCGGGACGAACATCCCGGAAAACTGCACCGCGGGCAGGATAGCGATGATGGCCGCGGCAAATATCGCCGCAGTCTGGGTGCTCGCGAACACCGATAACAACAGCCCGAAGCCGGTGCTGGCGAGCACGTAGACGATGCCGCCCAGGATGAGGGTCAGCCAGCTGCCTTTGACCGGCACCTGGAACAGCAACACCGCGAGCGCGACCAGTGTCGCGAACTGAATCAGCGCAACGCCGAGATACGGCAGCTGCTTGCCGAACAGGAACTCCGTGCGGCTCGCGGGAGCGGCGTAGAAGTTGGCGATCGAGCCGAGCTCCTTCTCGCGCACGACGGAGAGCGCCGTCAGCATGCTTGGAATCAGCATCAGCAGCAGCATGATGTCGCCCGGTACCATGGCGTAGACACTCTTGAAGTCCTGATTGAAGAGCGCGCGCGTCTCGAGCCTGAACGGGCTGGCAGCCGCCGGCAGTCCCTTCTCCTGGCGCAGGCGCGCCTGGTACTGGCCATGGACACCCTCGATGTAGCTGCGGGCGGTCTCGGCGCGGAACGGTACGGCGGCATCGAGGACCGCATTCACCTCGGGTACCCGCCCGCGCTCGACGTCACGCTGAAAGCCCGAAGGTATGTCGAGTGCGATGCGCAGCTCGCCGTTGCGCAGCCGTCGATTGAGCTCCTGGTAGTTGTACAAGGGGCGCTTCTCATCGAAGTAATAGGAGCCGCGGAAGCTGTCCGCATAGTCGCGGCTCGCCGATGTGCCGTCCCCGTCGAGCACCGCAAACGGCAGGTGATCGACGTCGAGCGAGATGCCCCAACCAAAAACCGCCATCAGCAGAATGGGCCCCGCGACCGCAAACCCCAGCCGTACGTGATCATGCAGGAGCTCAATCGCTTCGCGACGGGCGAATGCCCACACACGCCCCAGACTGAACCGGCTGCTGGTAGCAGCGTGACTCGTTACGGGGGGGGCGGCAGCTTCGGCGCCTGGCGGCGCGGCCGCATCACCCGCGGGCGTGACCTGCGCTGCGACGGCTACCTTGTCCCTGGCGTCCGGGGCCTTGGCAGCATCCTCCAGATAGCCGATGAAGGCGGCCTCGAGGTTCTTCGCCTTGCGCTCGGCGACCAGCTGCGCGGGCGGTCCCTGCGCGAGCACCTTGCCGGCGTGCATCATCGACATGCGATCGCAGCGCTCCGCCTCGTTCATGAAGTGGGTGGATAGAAAAATCGTGACACCCTTCTCGCGCGACAGCCGGATGAGTAGCTCCCAGAAGCCGTCGCGGGCGACCGGATCCACCCCTGAGGTCGGCTCGTCGAGGATCAGCATGTCCGGCTCGTGCAGGACCGCGACGGCGAGCGACAGTCGCTGGCGGATGCCAAGCGGCAGACTCTCGGTCAGCGTGTCGGCAACTTGCTCGAGACCGAAATCGGTGAGCAATTCCGCGACGCGCGCCTTCGCTTTCTGCGGCGGAAGGTCGAACAGGCGCGCGTGCAGCACGAGGTTCTGCCGCACGGTGAGCTCGGTATAGAGCGAGAACGCCTGGGTCATGAACCCGACGCGTCGGCGCGACTCCACGTCGCCCCCCTTGACCGGGTTACCGAAGAGCAGCGCGGTCCCCTCGGTCGGCGGCAGGAGCCCGGTCAGCATCTTCATGGTGGTCGTCTTGCCACAGCCGTTGGAGCCGAGAAAGCCGAAGATCTCGCCACGCTCGATGCGGAAGTTCACGTGATCGACCGCGGTAAAATTGCCGAAGCGTTGCGTGAGACCCTGCGCTTCAATCGCGGGCGGGCCGCCGCTGGATTGGTACGGCGTGATGTGCGGTTCCTTGTGTCCTTTCGTGGCCTCCTCCGGCAGCAGCTTGATGAAAGCTCGCTCGAGCGTGGTCTCGTTGGTACGGCGCCTGAGCTCCTCGGGCGTTCCGGTCGCAAGGACCTTGCCGGCGTCCATCGCCACGAGCCAGTCGAAGCCTTCTGCCTCGTCCATGTACGCAGTCGCCACCAGCACGCTCATGGTGGGGCGTCGCACGCGGATGCGCGCGATCAGCTCCCAGAACTGCCGCCGCGCCAGCGGATCGACACCGGTCGTCGGCTCGTCGAGGATCAGGAGATCCGGGTCGTGAATCAGCGAGCAGCACAGGCCCAACTTCTGCTTCATGCCGCCGGAGAGCTTGCCGGCGGGCCGCTCGCGGAATGGCAACAGGTCCGTGCTCGCGAACAGGTCGGTAATGCGCCATTCGCGCTCCTCGCGCGATTGTCCGAACAGGCGGCCGAAGAAATCCGCGTTCTCGAAGATCGACAGCGTCGGATAGAGGTTCTTGCCGAGGCCCTGCGGCAGGTAGGCAACCTGCGCGGACACCGCGTTGCGGAAGTGCGGGTCGTCAATGTTGCCGCCGAGCACCTGCGCCCGGCCGCCCTGCATGCGTCGTACGCCCGCCACGATCCCGAGCAGGGTTGACTTACCGACGCCGTCGGGGCCGATTAGCCCGATCATCTTTTGCCCGGGAATCTTCAGGGTGACGTCATCGAGCGCTATGGCCTTGCCATAGCGCTGGCTGACGTTCTCCAGCTCGACCACCGACTCGTGCAAGCTGGTGTCCATGTTCCGTGCCCGGTCTCGGCGATTACTTCTGGCTGCTCGAGCCAGTCGGAGCCCAGGGTATCTCCGAGACCGGTTTCACCTGCAGCATCGCCGGCCAATCAGCATTGTTGTCGAGGAAGCGGACGTACCCCATGCCCGGGAGGCCTGCCTTCACATAGGGTTCAAACTGGCGCAGCTTCTCCTTGTTGTTGACCTGCAACTTCACCTTGAACGTAAGGTTGTGACGCTCCTCGGCGGTCTCGACCGTCTTGGGAGTGAATTGAGCGTTGGGCGAGACAAACGAAACGACGGCGCCGATCGGGTACTGAGGCGCAGCGTCGAGGACGATGCGCGCCTCCGAGCCGAGAGCAACCTTGCCGGCGGCGTCGGTTGGCAGGAACACGTACATGTAGACGTCGCTGAGGTCGAGGAGCGAGAGCACCTTACCCCCCTGCGCCACGACCTCGCCGGGCTCGGCCATGCGACTTTGCACCCGGGCTCTGCGGGGTGCCTTGAGCGTGTTGTCGTTGATCTCGGCCTGCAGTCGCTCCGACTCCGCGGTGGCCGCGTCGATCGCAGACCGTGCGCGAGTCACCTGTGCCTGGTAACCGGTGAGGTTTGCCTGTGCCACCTCCACCTTGGCCAGATCCGCGTCCCTCTCCTGCGCGCTCACTGCGCCGGTCGCGACGAGTTCATTGGCACGCTTGTACTGTTTGTTGGCGAGGTTCAGCTGCGCCTGCGTCGACTTCACCTGCGCACCCGCGGTTCGCAGGTTGTTCTGCGCTTCGACGATCTGTGCCTTCGACGCGCGCAGCTGCGCCTCGAGGGGCTCGGTGTCGATGGTCGCGACGACTTCGCCCTCCTCGACCGTATCGCCCTCGTGGGGGATGACTGTCTTCAGGCGGCCAGCATACTTAGCCGCGACATCGACCTGTTGTGCCTCGAGTCGTCCATTACCGCCGGCAAAGCCGGGCGGGAGCTTGGGCTTCGAAAGGAACCACCAGGCCACGCCGCCAATGATGGCCACCACGACTACGATGAGGATCACTGTTTTTTTCGACATTTAAACCCCCGGCGCGCTGGCCACCGCTCGCGCTTTAAGGTAGCAGCGGGTAACACCATCCGATACTGCCCAGAGGGGCACCGGCAGAGATGCGAATCAGGTGCGAACGAAATGCGTGAAGCCTCGCAACCGCCTCACGTCAACTAAGCCACTGATCCGAGGAGCGTTTTCGCTTCCTGTATGTTGGCGCTGCCACGCGACCTGCGCGGCGGGCACCTCTGAGGGAGTTACTCGACG
>Ga0187783_10004469_pt1 | contig 10367 bp, 11 predicted proteins | sample 1015_SJ02_MP02_2_FD_132471 | JGI IMG/M metagenome (GOLD analysis project Ga0187783, IMG submission 132471) | Tropical peat soil microbial communities from peatlands in Department of Meta, Colombia - 1015_SJ02_MP02_20_MG | ecosystem: Environmental > Terrestrial > Soil > Wetlands > Peat | place...
CATCAAGGCGGCTTTTTATCGGGCATCCATCTGAAAGTCAGCATCACCGACCATCGAGCCGTATCGCTGCGCGGCGTAACGATTCCGCAGGGTCTTCTGCAGAATATCGTGGACAAATACTCGACGATTCCCGGCAAACTCACCCAAATAGAGGGCGGAAAGATCGGAGGGGTCGCTACCGACCGGCTCGACCTCAAGGTCGGCGATCCATCCTCGAACGGGGGCGTGACCGAGCAGATCATGTATCTCTCGCAAGAGACGCACTGGCCGATTCGTCAGATTCTTTACGACGGGTCTCAGATCGTGCTCGATGAAACGGTGAGCGATCTCAAAACCAACGTCGGCTTGAAGCAATCCGACTTCCCGTTCTAACGCTTCCTCCGTGTGAGCTATCGCGATAGATAGCGCTTCCGCAGTTCGTCGAGCACCACCGCGAGCAAGATGACCGCACCGAGCAGTACCTTCTGCAGATACGAATCAACGTTGAGCAGGTTCATCGCATTGTAGAGCACGCCGATGAGCAACGCGCCGAAGAACGTACCGATCACGCTGCCGCGCCCGCCCATCAAGCTGGTGCCGCCGACCACGACCGCTGCGATCGATTCCAACAGCTCGTCGCCGGTGGCGGTCTGCGGCGACCCCGACGAGAAGAGCGCCATGTAAAGGAATCCGACGATCCCGGCGCAGGCCCCGCTGATCATGTAGACCGCCGTCTTCACGCGGGCGACGTTGATGCCGGCCAGGCGCGCCGCCTCTTCGTTTCCGCCGATGGCGAAGACGTATCGCCCGAATCGGGTGCGTGTCAACAACACCGACGCGCCGACGATTACCGCGATCATCCAGACTACGGGAACCGGAATGTTCGGAAGATGCAGCGCCGTCGTCACCCCGCCCATAAACGAGCCGATGCCGGTGTTTTGAAAGTCGGCGCTTTGCAGCGCTACCGGCCGGCCGTGCGAGAGAATAAACGCAGCTCCCACCGCCATCTCGAGCATGGCCAGCGTCGTAATGAAGGGCGGCAGGTTGAGCTTGACGACCGGTACGGCATTCACGAACCCGGCGGCGCACCCGACCGCCACCGCGACGATCAGGGTGGCTGCGATCAGCGCAAAGCCGCTCAAATGCACCGCGTTGGCAAAGAGCGCAGCGACGACACCGGTTAAGGCGACCAACGAGCCCACCGATAGATCGATGCCCGCCGTGACGATCACGAACGTTTGCCCGACGCCCAGGATGCAGTTGTAGGTGATTTGCCGCAACACGCGCACGATGTTGCTTGGTTCCAAGAACGACCCGCGCGATGCAACGTCGACGACTGCCACCAACACGAGCACGAACGCGCCTGCCGCGGCGATTCGCAGCCAGTAGGCGCGGCGATCGCCGTTCTTCACGCAGCGGCTCCGGTCGCGACGGCGACGATCCGGTCGGGGCTCGCCTCGGCGCGCGAAAACTCGGCCGCGATCCGTCCGTTACGCACCACCAGAATGCGATGCGACATGCCGAGCACTTCGGGCAGCTCGCTCGACACCATCACGATTGCCGCACCTCGCGCCGCGAGCTCGAGCATCAACTTATAGATCTCGGTCTTCGCGCCGACGTCGATCCCGCGCGTCGGCTCGTCGAAGAGAAAGACGCGCGCGTTGCCCAGCAGCCACTTGGCCAGCACGACTTTCTGCTGCGTGCCCCCCGAAAGGTTGCGGACGAGCTGCTCCGTTCCGGGGGTCTTGATTTGCAGCTCGCCGATCATGCGCTGCGTCGCGGCGCGTTCTCGGGTCAAATCGACGAGAAGGTCGCGATCCACGAACTCATCGAGGTGCGCGAGCGTTACGTTTTCACGCACCGTCATCCCAAGCACCAAGCCTTGGGCCTTGCGGTCCTCGGTGATAAAAGCGATGCCGGCCGCGATCGCGTCGCCGATCCGGCCGGCGGGCACCGGCTCCCCGTCGATGCGAACCTCGCCGCGCTCGGGCACATCCGCCCCCGCGACAGCGCGCACGATCTCGGTGCGGCCGGCGCCGATTAGCCCGGCGAGGCCGACGATTTCACCCTGCCGCACCGAGAAGCTGACGTCGCAAACCGTGTCGTCACGACTCAGTCCGCTTACGTCCAAGCGAACGGGAGCGTCGGGGCGCAGCTCGGGCAGCGGCGGAAAGTGCGCGTCGAGCCGGCGCCCCACCATCGCCGCAATGATTTCTTCGACCGGAAAGTCGCGCGCGTCGCGCGTTTCGACGACCCTTCCGTCACGCATCACCATCACGCGATCGGCAATGCGCGAGAGCTCCTCCATTCGATGGGAAATGTAGATGACGCCGGCTCCCGCCGCCCGAAGCCGCGCAACGGCCGCGAAGAGTCCCTCGATTTCGCGATCGGCCAGCGCGGCACTGGGCTCGTCCATGACGATGATGCGCGCTGACATCGCCAGCGCCTTGGCGATTTCGACGAGCTGCTGTTGCCCAACCGACAGACGGGAAACCGGGACGTCGAACGGCACCTCGGCGCCCAGCTCGGCTAGAACTTGCTTTGCGCGCGCCTCTACGGCACCCGAATCGATCAGTCCGGCTTTGGTCGGCTCGTGACCGAGACTGATGTTTGCCGGCGGCGAGAGCTGCGGCACGAGCGTGAACTCTTGATAGATCATGCCGATCCCTCGGCGCTGCGCTTCTTGCGGGCTGTCGATGCGAACGCGCGCGCCGTCAATCAGAATCTCGCCTTCGTCGGCCTGCACGGCGCCTGCGAGGATCTTCATCAGCGTCGATTTTCCGGCGCCGTTTTCTCCGACGAGAACGAGCACTTCGCCGGCGCGAAGCGTCAGCGAAACATCGGAGAGCGCGCGCACGCCGGGAAAACTCTTCCCGACGCCGCGCATTTCGAGCAGCGGCACGCCTTAGGGCGACGCCTGGGCGTTAGCGCGCGTGTAGGCGCCGACCGCGATCTTGACGACCGGCGGCGGCGTTTTGCCGGCGAAATAACCGTGGATAACGTCGATCGTCGTCGAGCCGATCTTCGCCGGATATTGAATTGCATCGCCGTACATTTCTCCGCCCGCAATCGCGGTTCGCGCTTCGGGCGTCGCATCGTAGCCGACGATCGCGATTTTGCCCGCTAATCCGGCCGCTTTCACCGCGGCCAGCGCGCCCAGCGCCGAGTCGTCGTTGATGCCAAAGATGCCGCTCAAGTCGCGGTGCGCCTGCAGAATGTCCCCGGCGTCGCTGCTGGCCTTGTCTCTCGTTCCGCCCGAGTCAACGTCGGCAACGATAGTAACCGCCGGGCAGAGCTGCGATAGCGCCTCTTTAAAGCCCTTGACGCGATCCTGAACGCTGGTAACTTCAGGCTCGTCAATGATCGCAATGCTTCCGCGCGATCCCACGGCGGCGCAGATCAGTTTGCCGGCCTCGAATCCGCCTTGGACGTTGTCGCTGGCGACGTGCGCGACCACGTGCCCTTCGCGGCTCGTGCTGGCAATGTCGGCGGTGAACACCGGTATTCCGGCGCCATTCGCTTCCGCGATCGCGCTGCCGATGGCCTGTGAGTCGTACGGCGTGAGCACGATCGCATCCACCCGCTTTGAGATGAAGTCTTCAACCTGGCTCTGCTGTTTGGCGTTATCGCGGCTGGCGTCAACGACGATCAGCGAGTATCCGTACTTTGCGGCCTCGCCGCGCATGCCCGACTCCATGTCTTGGTAAAACTGCGCTTCGCGATTCTGTATCGAAACGCCGATCGTTTTGTGCGCGTTCGAGCCTGCGCCGCCCGGCGCCGGCGAGGCGGCCGACTGCGACGCGCCGTGCGAGCACGCGGCCGGCCCGAAGCACCCCAGAACGAGGAGAGCTATCCGAGCAAGCGCTCTGTCCAAGCGGTTCTCCTTCCTTTGCTACTGTCCACAGCCTGTGACATTATCTTGTGCAATCTGTGGAGAAGTGAGTTTTCCTGTCTCGTTATCGATTTCGCGCCAGCGATCGGGAAGCGGCGTCCGCACGAAGCTACGCGGCGACATCCCGTGCGGATGGCGCTTCAGCCAAAGCGCAGCCCGCATTGCCAGATACTCGAAATCATGGTATTGAGACTGACCGCGCGAGCGTCGCATGATGGCCACCGCCGGCTCGACCTTCGTCCAGCAGTGAACGATCAGACGCGCGAACAGATCCATGAACGTGTCTTGCGACACGAGCCCGCGCTTTACCAGCGTTCCCATCTCGTTGAGCCAGTTGCACGCTACCATCTCGGGATGAGCGACCGGATCGACGAACCCTATTTTCTCGAGCTCGCGACGGTAGGCCGGCTCCTCCAGTTTCCGCGCCAGCTGCTCTTGAACGTACGCGAGTGCCGCTTGAAGCTCGGGCGCGCGAAAGTCGCGTTCCAGCGAGAGCAGCGCCTCCAGCTGATTTCCCGTGCGCATGTGGCGCAGCTGAATCAGGGCTGCGATTACGCTTCCGATGATGACGACCAGCGTTCCAACTTGAGCCAAGGCGGCCAGCATGTCGGCGTTCATTGCCGCCGTGATTCTTGGCTTGGCTTGCGGAGCCTACTCGCCGAGCGGCTCTAGACATCGCCGGACCGGCGCGCAGAGGAGGCGCAATGCTCTCTCTCGCCTTCTCGGCGGCAATGCTCGGCATCGAGGGCTACGTCGTGCGAGTCGAAGCCGATAGCGCAGCCGGTACGCCCGGCTTTGCAATTATCGGTTTACCGGATCGCGCGTTGGGCGAAGCGCGCGAGCGTGTCCGAGCCGCGATCCAGAACTCGGGCTTTGCCTATCCGGCCGGACGGTTATTGGTGAATCTCTCGCCGGCCGACGTTCGCAAAGCCGGTCCGGCATTCGATCTGGCGATCGCACTCGCGCTGATCGGGATCGACGAGCAAGTCGAACGTTCCGCGCTGCTTGAGTTCATCGCACTAGGCGAGTTGTCGCTCGACGGAAAGCTTCAACCCGTTAGCGGGATTCTTCCGATGGTGCTTGGGGCGCGTAACTCAGGGTTTTCAAAGCTCATCGTGCCGGCAGCAAACGCCGACGAAGCCGCGCTCGTTACCGGCATCGAGCTTTATGCGGTCGACTGCCTGCAATCGGCGGTTGCGGTTCTCGCCGGTCATGGCGCAAAGTGGCGACGCCGCGCCGGCAATCCTATCTCGGAAGCCGACGAATGCGCTCACGGCGATTTGGCCGACGTTCGCGGTCAGCTCGCGCCGAAGCGCGCGCTGGAGATCGCGGCTGCGGGCGGTCACAACCTGCTGCTGGTCGGGCCGCCCGGTTGCGGCAAGACGATGCTGGCGCGACGGCTCCCGTCGATTCTTCCGGCAATGTCAATGCACGAAGCGCTCGAGGTCACAAAGATCTACAGCGTGGCAGGCTTGCTCCTGGGACGCGCGGGAATCGTGCGCGCTCGGCCCTTTCGCTTCCCGCATCACACGATCAGCCAGACCGCGCTGGTCGGCGGCGGAGCGCTGGTCAAACCGGGTGAGATCTCGCTGGCCCATCACGGCGTGCTCTTTCTGGACGAGTTTCCGGAGTTCAACCGCAGCGCGATCGAAGTCATGCGACAGCCGTTGGAAGAGGGCACGGTAACGATCGCGCGGGCGTCCGGAACGTTTACCTATCCGGCGCGCTTTCAGCTGGTCGCGTCGATGAATCCGTGCCCGTGCGGTTATCGCGGAACGCGCACCGCCGAATGCCGGTGCGACGACGCCATGGTCGCAAAATACGTCAGCAAGCTTTCCGGTCCGCTGCTCGATCGCATAGATTTGCAGATCGAGGTCGCACGCGTACCGTTCGACGACATGGTGCGCTACGACGGAGCCGAGACGTCGTGGCTTATCCGCCAACGCGTCGTGGCCGCCCGTCAAAGCCAGCACGCTCGATTTGCCGGCACCGCGTTCTCGTGCAACGCCGAGATTCCGGGCAACGCGATGCGCCGCTACTGCGCGCTCGACGAGCCTGCAATGCGGCTGCTGGCGCACGCCAGTGCCAAGCGGCAGTTCTCGGCGCGCGCGCTCGACCGGATCGCCCGCGTCGCGCGGACCATCGCGGATTTAAACGGCAACGATTCAATTGCGGCCGAGCACGTCGCCGAGGCGATTCAGTATCGCAGCTTAGAGCGTCTGGGCGCCGCCGCGTAGGGCGCGCGCCTTTTTACGCGGACTCTTCGTCGAACTGCGGGATCGCGTCGCCGTCCAAGAAGACGCCGAGTTCCCGCGGCGAAAATTGCAGTCCCGCCCAGAACGGCCCGAAATCGCCATACCGCGCGCTGGCTTCGTCGAAACGCATTTCGTAAATCAGCTTCTTGAAGACCAGCGGATCGTCGGCGTAGAGGTCCACGCCCCATTCGAAATCGTCGAACCCGACCGAGCCTGAAATCACCTGCGTGACGCGGTTGTGGTACGAACGGCCCACCACCCCGTGCTCGCTCATCATCTTGGCTCGCGCCTCGAAGCCGAGAATGTACCAGTTCTGCACTTCGCCGCGCCGCTTGCTCATCGGGTAGAAGCACTGGTAACGGCGGGCCGGAATCTTGGCCCACAGCCGCGGAGCAACGTACTGGCTCTCGGCTTGCTTGCGCATCAGCTCGTCGAAGGCTGCGATCCACTCCGGCGATTGCGGCGCGAGCCCCCGTTGACTCAGCTCGGCGTGAATCTTTCCGGTGGCATCGTACAGGCCCAGCTCTAAAACGGAGACGTACGACCCGTGCGGGATGAGAAATTCGCGCAGTTCGAGCTTGTCTACCAGGGTTTGCGCGTAGGCCAGTCCCTCGAAGCTGCGCGCATAGTGGGTAAGCATGAGGTCGCCCTTGTGGCCCACGATCTGGGTGAGGCCGACGTCGCCATCGTCGTTGCCCTTGAGGTGATCCACGAGATCGCCAGCGTGGCTTGCGTACTTGTCGCGCCGCTTCTCGGGCAGCGCATCCCATCCGCGGCGGTTAAAGGCAAAAATGCGATGGAGAATCCACCAGCCTTCGAGCGATTCGGGAACGTTGGGGTCGCGCATATCCTCCGCCGTTAATTGGAACGAGGGCTACGGGCCAACACTTTAGCGCGTTTCACCTCGGCTTCCACTTCAGCCTCCAGTCGATCGGGATGTTCCCGGTACTTGGCCCAAAGCGGCGGCGTGTGCGCGATGTCGTTAAGCACGCGCGCGTATACGGCGTTCACCGGCGTCGGCACGTGGCGTTCCAGTCCGGCCGCGGCGACCGCGCCGTTGAGGACGCCGACTTCGGTCTGCGGCCTGGCGCGGCGAAGGTCGAGCAGCAGCGAGGGTGGTTTGGTCCCGCGAGCGCCGGCGATGCTGTGCGCCAGCAGCGTCCGCGACAAGGGGCTGGGCAGCGCCGCGATCGCGAAGAGCGCCCGGACGGGATAGCGGGGCAAATCGATCGGCTCGAGCTGCAGAGCTTGCATCACCGCGCGAACTTCGCGAATCATGCGGATTTCCAGGGTGAAAATCTTATCGAAATGCACGAAGCGGTTCGGCAAAACGTTGAGGATCGCACAACTGGCATTGGCCACGACGTTGAGCGCGAGCTTGCTCCACTTCAGGGCGCGCCAATCCTCGACCACCTTCACCGTCAAACCCGTCCCGGCAAACGTTGCGGCCAGCCAGTTATAGGCGTTGGCACCGGTCGGCGCGAGGGCTAACCCCCCGTCCTTGGCCGGACGGGCATTCCCATCCCGATCGCGATCCACCGGCGTGGTGAGAGCCGCAGCGACCACGTTATCCGCGCCGAACGCCGCCGCCAGCCGTTCCTCGTTACCGACGCCGTTTTGAGGCGAAACGAAGACGCACTTCTCGGGGTAACCGATCGCCTTGCGGAGGGTCACGATCGCTCCGTCGGTATCGTACGCCTTGGTTGCAACGATCGCTACGTCGGCGTCAAACGGGCGCACCTCTTGTAAGTCGCGCGGGGCGTAAGCGACGGTGACGCCTGCGGCACGAAGCAAATCGCCGAGGTAGGTTCCCACCGCGCCTTTTCCGACGATGTAGACGTTCATGCCGAAACTCCGGTCGAGCCGAATCCGCCGCCGCCCCGCAGGCTTGGCGGCAGCTCATCCACGACGTCGAAGTCGGCGCGGGCTACCGGGGCGACGACCATCTGGGCGATGCGATCGCCGCGACAGATCACAAACGGTTCGTTGCCGAAGTTGGCAAGCACGACCTGAACCTCGCCGCGATAATCGGCATCGATCGTCCCCGGTGAGTTGAGACAGGTCACGCCCGCGCCGATCGCAATGCCGCTGCGAGGGCGCACTTGCGCTTCAAATCCCGGTGGAAGCGCGATTGAAAGGCCGGTCGGCACGAGCGCGCGCGCTCCCGGCAGCAATGTGAGCCGATCGCGCACTGCGGCGCACAAATCGGCTCCGGCTGCGTGCTCGCTCAGATATTGAGGCACCGGCAATCCTTCGCCATGCGGCAGACGCACGAGCGCGACGCGCACCGTTTGCACTCTTTACACGCTACTACAGCTGGGCGAGTTCTTCCCGGAAACTCTCGATATCGCGGAACGACCGGTAGACGCTGGCAAAGCGGATGTATGCAACCGGATCGAGCTTGCGTAACGCCTCCATGAGCTTCTCGCCGACGAGAGCGGAGGCAACTTCGTTTTCTCCGCGTGCAAAAAGCTCGCGCTCGAGATCGGCTGCGACCGCCTCCATACGGCTTTCGGAAATAGGGCGTTTTTCGCATGCCTTGCGCAGCCCGGCAAGGATTTTGTCTCTGCTATATTGCTCTCGCCGCCCGTCTTTCTTTACCACGAACATGCGCGGCACTTCCATACGCTCGTATGTCGTAAAGCGATGCTTGCAGCGCGGGTCGAGACACTCGCGCCGCCGGCGAACGACCGTTTCGTCGTCGCGCGAGTCCACGACTCGCGTTTCGCTCTTTCGACAAGTTGGGCAAGTCAGGGGCCAGTCTCTCCTACGGCATATATTGTGGGTGCACGTATTATACGTCACTATGGGTAGGTAAGGCAAAAACCCCGGCGCGTTTCTGCGCGCCGGGGTTTGAACGATCAAGCGAGTCTACTTTCTACGCAGCGCCGATTTTAAACATCTTGGTGCCGCACACGGGGCACTTGCCTTCCACTGCCGGGCGGCCGTTTTTCATAGTGATCTGGACCGCGTCTTTGATTTCGCGCTTGGCTTTGCACTTCACGCAATACGCCTCTGCTGCCAACTCCGGTTACCTCCGTTGCGGCCTGCCTATTCCGTCGGGTCCCTCCGATTCCCCCCGCCGGCCGAGGCTAGCGCCGCGCTCGGCCGGCGTGATGGAGTCGCCGTGCGGGAGATCCGCTACGAGAGCCGGGATCGCATCGCCGCCGCACGCGGCGCGCGCGGCTTCGAAGCGACGGTATCCGGCCTATGGTGCTGCGGCACTCTTAGCGGACTAGCGCTCCCTTGTGTCGCGATTGTCGGCACGCGGGCCGCCACGCCATACGGGCGGGGTCTAGCGGATTGGTTTGCGGCCGGCCTCGGCGCAGCCGGATGTTGCATCATCTCGGGGTTGGCCCTGGGAATCGACGGTGCCGCGCATCAAGGAGCGCTGAGCGCAGGCGCGCCGACGGTCGGCGTCTTGGGTGGGGGTCACCAGCGCTTCTTTCCGCCTCGCAATCGCGGCCTGGCGGATCGAATCGTCGCCGGTGGCGGTGCGGTGCTGTCGCCGTATCCGCCCGACCAGGCCGCCAAGCCCGGGCAGTTCCTGCAGCGCAACGGCATCGTCGCCGCACTGGCCGACGCAGTTGTCGTGATCGAAGCGCCGGTCCGCAGTGGTGCCTTGAACACCGCCGGCTGGGCAGCGGGACGCATTCCGGTGCTTGCGGTGCCGGGCGACGTGGACCGTAAGCATTCGCAGGGATGCCTGGCCCTAATCCGCGACGGCGCAACCTTGGCACGCGCGCCGGAGGACGTGCTCGAGGCGCTGGGCATGGCGGCGCCTTTATCTCCTCCCACGCGCGACGCTGCGCGCGATGAATGCTCGGCGGCACTGCTCGCGGCGCTCGATGGCGGCGCTTGCGCGTTCGACGAGCTCGTCGCGGCCAGCGGAATCGCACCCCAAAACGCCCTCGCAACGCTGACGCTGCTCGAGCTCGACGGCGTCGTGGAATTGCGTGGCTCGTCGGCCTACGCGCGGGTCGCGACTCCGTCAGGCGGCGAAGATCATGTCCGATGAGCCGAAGTGCGACCGAGAAGTCGCTGCCGCTCGACGACGCGCTGCGCGCCTTTGCCGACGCCGCAGCCGAGATCGCCGCGGCCAAGTATTCCGTCGAGCCGCCGAGGATTGCGTTCGAAGCACCTCGCAGGCCCGAGTTCGGCGATTTCTCAACAAACGTGGCGTTCTCGCTGGCAAAGACTGCGCGCCGTTCGCCGCAGGAGATTGCAACGGAGCTGGTAGC
>Ga0187783_10004470_pt1 | contig 10367 bp, 8 predicted proteins | sample 1015_SJ02_MP02_2_FD_132471 | JGI IMG/M metagenome (GOLD analysis project Ga0187783, IMG submission 132471) | Tropical peat soil microbial communities from peatlands in Department of Meta, Colombia - 1015_SJ02_MP02_20_MG | ecosystem: Environmental > Terrestrial > Soil > Wetlands > Peat | place...
GAGGGTAACGCCGGCCGTGTCGGCCAGCCGTTCTCGCGCCGGTGCCGCCACGTCATACCCGCGGACCGCGTACCCGGCCGCGGCGAGCCGCCGCACCATCGGCTCACCCATGTTGCCGAGCCCGACGAACCCGATCGTGTGAGCACTCACTGGCCGCCGCCGTAGTCGGCGTCGGAGACCGGGCCGAGCCACGTGGTGCGCCCGAGCGAGACCGCCAGGTGGAGCACCATGGACCCCGGGCGGCCGCCATGCCAGTGCACCTCGCCGGGCGGCGCCCACACCACGTCGCCGGGACCGATCGGCTGCGGTGCGTGCCCCTCGGTTGCCACCTGGCCGCGGCCCTCGAGCACATGCAGTACCTGGCCGTGCTCGTGGGAGTGCCAGAACGTGCGCCCGCCCGGCGCGAAGAACACGCTCGTCACCGTCGTGCCATCGGTGCCGCCGAGCAGCGCGTCACCGTACACCGTGCCGGTGAAGGTCGCGGTCCGTAGCTCGGTCGGCGGGCCCGCTGGCCCGTCCTCGCCGCCATCTCGCCTGACGATCTGCATCGTTCACTCGCCTATCTGGCCGGAGCCGGTCTCGTCCAGGCGGAGGCCACCGGCGAGGTCGCCGAGGGCGTCCACCACCCTGTTACTGATCTGGTCGCGGTAGCCAAGGCTGTCAGCCAGCCCGAAGGCGGCGAGCGGGCCGGCCGACTGCAAGGAGGGCACGCCGAGGTCGGCCAGGTAGGCCACGTACAGGTTGATGTCCTTGGTCATCAGCGCGCTGGTCAGGCCCCCCTCGAGGTAGTCGCCCCTGATGATGTGCGGGAAGCGGCTCAGGGTGGCGAAGTTCACCCCGCTGCTGGCGTTGATGACCTCGAGCACGCGGTGCAGGTCGAGGCCGGCTTTCCTGGCTGCGAGCATCACCTCGGCGGTGGCGGCCAGGCTGACGGCGTTGAGGAAGTTGTTGAGCACCTTGGTTGCGTGACCGGCGCCGGCCGCGCCCATGTGCACGACCTTGCCGGCGATCGGTTCGAGCACCCAGCCGACGGACGCCAGCGCGCCCGCCGACCCGCCGACCATGATGGTGAGCGTGCCGCGTTCGGCCGCGGCCGCGCCACCGGAGATGCCGGCGTCGAGGAACTCGATCCGCCGGTCGGCGAGCTCAGCGTGCAGCGCGATGGTCGAGCTCGGTGCGGCAGTGCTGAGGTCGACCACCACCTGGCCGGCCCGGCCCGCTGCGAGCAGGCCGCCGTCGCCCCGCACGACCGCCTCGATTACCGAGCTATCCGGCAGGGAGAGCAGGATACAGTCGCTGCCGTCCGCGACCTCGGTGACCGACGCAGCCGGATCCGCGCCCGCGGCCGCGGCGCGGCCTGCCACCGGGTCAAAGCCGAGCACCCGGTGGCCCGCCCCGACCAGCCGCCTGGTCATCCGCCCGCCCATGTTTCCGAGGCCGATGAAGCCGATCCGCTGTCCGTTCATGCGAGCGCCTGGCCTGGCTGGGGCGCCGCGTTGCGGGTTCGCCACCCGTACAGCGCACGATCGTGCGCGTCGATGTCCCACGCGCCCGCGCCGCCGGACGGCCGGACGGTACTCACGATGCTGGCGCCGCCGTCGGCCGACACGACCTCGCCGGTCATGTACGCCGCGTCGGCGCTGAGCAGGAAGGTCACGACGGCGGCGATGTCGTCCGCGGTGCCAGCCCGGCGCAGCGGCGTCGTGCTGGCGCGGCGGGTCATGTCGGCCTTGCCGCCCGGCGCGTCCGGTGTGGCAGCGAACAGGTCGGTCGGCACGATGCCGGGAGCGACGGCGTTCACCCGGACACCGAGCGGTCCGCCGTACACCGCGGCGCCGTGCAGCAGGCCGAGCACCGCGTGCTTGGAGGTCTGATACGGCAGCAAGTCGGCGCTGCCGCGCAGACTGCCGATCGACGCGGTGATGACAATGGCACCGGTACCGCCGCCCGCGCCGTCCGGTGCTGCGGCCGGCTGCGCCGCGAACTGGCGAAAGGCCGCCCGGATGCCGAGAAACACCCCGCGTACGTTGACCGCCATGACCCGGTCGAATTCCGCGACGGTCAGCTGCGGAAGCGCCGTCAGCGAGCCAGCGATACCGGCGTTAAGATGGTGCAGATCGACGCGGCCGAAGTGGCTGACGGCGACGTCCAGGTAGCGCGCCACGGCGGCCTCGTCAGCGACGTCCGCGCGCACCCACGCGCTCGGTCCCGGCAGTGACTCCGCCACTTCCCGCGCCCGCGCCTCGTCGGCGTCGACGACGACCACCCGGACGCCCTCCGCCGACAGTCGCCTGCAAGTGGCGGCGCCGATGCCGCCGCCGCCCCCGGTCACTACCGCCACCCGCCCGTCCAGTCCGCGCAGTCCGCCCATCAGCCCTCCTCGCCCCCGATGCGCACCGCCAGGCCCGCCTCGACCGGCGGGAACCTGTCCATCACCGCCGGGTCGTGTCCGGCCACCAGAAACCGGGTCGGCTCAGCTGCCAGCCCGCGCAGTAACTCGTAGGCCGCATACATCGCCGGCAGGTCCGCGACGTGCAAGAACGGCCGGTCCAGCCGTACCTCGTCGTAGTAGTGCAGGGCATCAGACGCGAGCACCGCCTCGCCGCTCCGGGTGCGGGCCAGCACCACGAGCTGGCCGGGCGTGTGCCCGCCGACCTCGAGCACGCGGAGACCGCTCGCGATGGTATGCCCGGCCGGGCCCGAGGCCGGCCCGGCGGCCGATACCGCCGTCGCGCCGTCGCCGGGCAGCAGAGTCAGCCGGCCGGCCGCGCTGGCCCGGCGGAGGGCGGCGATGTCCTCGGCCTCCGCCGAGGTCGCGAACAACAGCCGATCGGCGAGCGGGCCGGTCCAGAACTCGTACTCCCTGGCCGACATGATCACCTCGGCGGCCGGGAACTGCTCGAGGTTGCCGATGTGGTCGTAGTGCGCGTGCGTGACGATCACCGCGCTGACATCAGCGGGCTCGATGCCCAGCCGCCGCAGCGCGGTCACCGGGGGGCACAGCATGGTCCGGCCGCGCCGACCGCCGCTGTGCTCGTTGAAGCCGCAGTCGACCAGGATCGTGCGGTCGGCGCCGCGGAGCACCCAGAAGAAATAGTCCATCCGGGTCGGCTCGTCGGGCTCGCCGTAGAGGCCATAGTGCAGGAAGATGTCGCTCTTGGTGGTCAGCCGGGTCCCGTACCTGACGGCGAGCACGTCGTAGCCGGGACCCTCACTGGCTGGGAGCACGACCACCTCGCACCGAGCACTGTTACCGATTTGGTGCCGTCACTGCCTGGGAAAACTGCCTTCGATTGGCGACAATCAGCCTGCATGCCGTCGACGCCCTGACCCGTGCTGCTGTCTCCGAAACACCCTATTGCGATCGGAGGATATGCCGCTACGATGTATGTCTATCATACAAAGATAGGGCCGCGATTGGCGGTCAGTCTGCTCGCAATCCGGAGCAGGTCGCAGCTGTCGCACCGGGAGTGAGGCTGGCGCCCCTGGGGTGGATCCGGCGATGCCGTCCACAGCATCCGCTATTCAGCGTTGTTTAGGAGAGCTATGAAGTTTCGAGCATCTGCTGGCGCCGCCGCTTTAATGCTTGGCGCGGCGCTGGGGCTGGCGGCCTGCGGTTCGTCCACGTCGCCCAGTTCGTCTCACTCATCTACCCCCGTGTCCACGGCCACGGGTGTGCCCCTCGGGGACTACCACCCCGTCAGTGACTACGCGGCGTTCGTCGGCGGCTCAGGCAAGGCCGACAGCAGCAAGTCACCCATCTACATCGGCGTTGTCAATCAGCAGGGCGGCCCCGCTGACATCGCGCCGGAGTGGACTGATGGCACGACGCTGGCCGCCGACTTCCTCAACAACCAGGCCGGGGGCATCGACGGCCACCCGGTGAAGCTCGTCGTCTGCGGGATCCCTGACACCACCTCGGCCGCCCAGCAGTGCGGCGAGGAGTTCGCCGACAACACCAGCATCGCGACGGTGGCCATGGGTGCCGTCGTGATCGGCAACCAGCCGCTGGAGCAGGCTCTGCTGCCGACCGGCAAGGCGCTGGTGATGGGTGTCACCATCCTGCCGGTCGACTCGACCTACAAGTACGGCTACATCCTGTATGGCGACGCGACCCGGGTCGAGGCGCCGATCGGCCAGTTCATCCACGAGTTCCTGCCGAAGGTCAAGAGCGTGTCGATCATCTACGCGAACGTCCCCGGCAGCAACGTCCCGAACGAGGTGATCGCCTCGACGCTGCAGTACTACCACATCTCCGTCAAGCTCACCGCGTTCGACCCGACCAGCTCCAACATCACCTCTGCTGTCATCGCGTCCGGTGCGGCGACGGCCGGGCTCGTGATCGACGGCGCCGGTAACCCGGTGCAGTGCTCGGACGTCTACCAGGCGCTCAAGCAGCTCAACATCAGCACCCCGGTGCTAGCCAACGTGCCGTGCGACTCCGCGGTCACCGCCCAGGGCGACGGCGGAACTCTCCCGCTCGGCTGGTACTACGCCAGCGCCAACCCGCTGCCAGGCGACCCGGACGACCCCAGCCTCGCCGCCTTCAAGGCCGTGGCGGATAGGTACGGCGACCCGTCGGGCGCCTCGGACGCCTGGGTTGCGGACGCGTTCGGTCAGGTGCTGACCATCGCCAAGGTTTACAACGACATCCTCAAGTCGGGCGGGAAGATCACTGAGGCCAGCGTCAACGCGGGGTTCAAGAGCCTCAAGGGCGCGATCCCGCAGGGTCCCCCGCAGTTGCAGTGCGGCTCGATCAAGGGCGCGCCCGCGATCTGCAACGAGGAGGTGTCGTTCTTCCAGAACACCACGCCCGGTGTGTTCAAGGCGATTGCCCGGTGGATCGGTGCGCCACCTGGGTGGAGCCCGCCTGCCGGACTGTTCTGAGGTAACGGTGGGCTGCGTCCCCGGCCGGGACACCTCCCGGCCGGGGACGCAGCCCCGCCCGGCCCCGCGGGCGACACCGACAGACAGCTGGCAGTGCCGACAGAAAGGCCCCCCGCTCGTGAGTACCGAACTGCAGGGACAAGTGGCGGTTGTCACCGGTAGCGGCCGTGGCTTTGGCAAGGCGATCGCCGAAGGCCTGGCCGCCGCCGGCGCGGCGGTCATCGTCAGCTCGCGTACCCAGTCCGAGATCGATGGCACGGTCAAGTCGATCGCGGACGCCGGCGGCCGGGCACTGGGCGTCGCGGCCGACGTGACCAGGCTGGCCGACGTGCAGGAGCTACGCACCGCGGCCGAGGATTCCTTCGGTCCGGTCACGCTCGCGGTCCACAACGCCGGTGTCCCCTGGCCGTTCGGGCCTACCTGGTTCGTGGATCCGGCCCGGTGGTGGAGTGCCCAGCAGGTGCACGTGCTCGGCGCCATGCACGTCATCAACACGTTCGTGCCGGGCATGGTGGAGCGCCACGACGGCCGGGTGGTGGTGATCTCCAGCGCCGGCGGAACCCGGGTGGCGCCATACCTGTCCGGCTACGGCGTTGCCAAGAACACCCAGATCAGGCTCGTCGAGTTCCTCGGCCATGAGGGCCACGACGCCGGCGGCGTGGCTGCCTTCGCGGTCCACCCCGGCGACGAGCTGACCGGGATCTCGGACCTCACCATGAACGACCCCGACGCGCAGCGCTGGTTGCCGTGGTTCGTCGAGCACCTGCACGCCAAGATCGGAGAGGACAGCTCGGCGGGCTTCAAAGCCTGTGCGGACCTGGTTGTGAAGCTCGCCACGGGCCGCTACGACCGGCTATCAGGCCAGTACCTCACACCCACCGATGACCTGGACGCCAAGCCGGATTCGGTGTTCGAGGCACCCTCGCTCGCGCCGCCGCCCTGACGGCGAGTCCGGCAGGGAAGCTGAGCGAAGGAGAGAGGTCATCGACAAGGTCATCGGCAGCCCAGCCGAAGCGGTCAGCGACATCGGACCTGGCAGCGTCATCGGGATCGGCGGCTTCGGCGTCATCCACGGCTTCCCCGTGCACCTCATCACGGCGATGCGCGACCGGGGTCTGACGGACCTGGTCCTGGTCTGCAACTCGCTCGGAACCCAGCCAGGTCACCCACTGACGCTGGTCGAGCAGGGCCAGGCCCGCAAGCTCGTGGTCTCGTTCTCCGCCCGGGCCGGTGGCGTCGTCAGCTCGGCGGATGCGATCAGCCCGGTGCCGCTCGAGATCGAGCTGGTGCCCCAGGGCATCCTTGTCGAACGGCTGCGGAGCGCCGGTGCGGGCCTCGGTCCCTTCTACAGCCCGGTCGGCCAGGACACCATCCTCGCCGAGGGCAAGGAGAGCCGTGAGTTCGCCGGCCGGCGGCACGTGCTCGAGGAACCGCTGCGGCTCGACTACGCGCTGATCTACGCCCACACCGCCGACCGGGCCGGCAACCTGACGTTCCGCGGCGTCAACCAGAACTTCGGCCCGAGCTTCGCCAAGGCCGCCAGCGTCGTCATCGCCGAGGTCGACGAGATCGTGGCCGCAGGCGAGCTAGCGCCCGACGACATCGACCTGCCCGGCATATTCGTCGACCGGGTGGTGCGCTCGCCGGTGCCCCGGACGCCCCGGTGGCCGGAGTCACGACCCAGGGACGAGCGGCGCGACTACCTCGGCCGGCCGGGGCTGGCACCGCGCGAGCTCGGGGCGCGCATCGCCGCGCTGCTGCCCGACCACAGCTATGTGAACCTCGGCGTCGGCCTGCCGACGCATGTCTCCGACCACCTGCTCGACCGGGACATCGTGCTGCACGCCGAGAACGGGCTGCTCGGCTACGGTGCCAGGCTGCCCGTCGCGGAGGCGGACGAGAACATCTACAACGCGGCGTCGGAGCCGGTCTCGCTGCACGACGGCGCGTCGGCGTTCGATACCGTCGCGGCGTTCGAGATGGCCCGCGGCGGCCGGCTCGACGCGGTCGTGCTCGGGGCGTACCAGGTCAGCGGCGACGGCTCATTCGCCAACTGGACGACGCCCGAGATGGGCGGCGGGGCCATCGGCGGCGCCATGGACCTGGTCGTGCGGCCCGGCAAGCTGATCATCGCGATGCGGCACGCGGAGCGGTCCGGGCGGCCCAAGATCGTCCGCGCCTGCCAGTACCCCGTGACAGGCACCAGCTGCGTGGACCTTATCGTCACCGACGTCGCCGTCATCGAGCGAGACGAGCGAGGTCTGGTGCTGCGGGAGTGCGCCGCCGGGTTCACGCCGGACGACGTGCAGCGCCTCACCGAGCCGCCGCTCGTGGTCGAGCTGTGGGCGGGTCAGGTCGGCTCCGCCGCGGCCGGCTACCGGGGCTGGCGGGAGACCTTCCGGTCCGGACGGCCCGCGGGAAGGACAGCACCGTGCCTGGCCCGCTGACCGGCCTCCGGGTCGTCGACTTCGGCCAGTACGTGGCCGGGCCGCTCGCCGCCGTGCTGCTGGCCGACCAGGGCGCCGACGTCATCCACGTCGACCCGCCCAACGGCCCGCTCCTCGCGGGCGTCCCGGACGCGTTCTTCAACCGGGGCAAGCGCCGGATCATCCTGGACCTCAAGGCACGGGCGGGCTTGGCCGCGGCACAGCGGCTGGTCGGGTCCGCCGACGTCGTGATCGAGAACTTCCGGCCAGGCGTGCTGACCAGACTCGGGCTCGACCTCGACGCGATCCGGGCCGCGCGCCCCGGCCTGATCGTCTGCTGCCTGCCGGGCTTCGGCGCCGACGACCCGCGGGCCAAGGTGCGCGGATATGAGGGCGTCATCGCCGCCGCGACGGCCAACTGTGAGCCACGGACGGGCGAGGAGCCACCCGGCTGGGACTGGACCCGGCCCACCTACTCCGCCCTCCCGCTCGCGTCGAGCTTCGCCGCCTACCAGGCGGCGGTCGGCATCGTGATGGCGCTCATCGCGCGGCGGCGCACCGGCCGCGGGCAGCGCGTGGACGTACCGCTGTTCGACGCCATGTTCACGCTGATCGCGCACAGCGGGGCCTACGCCGACGACCGCGGCCTGCATCCGCCGCGGCCCATTCACGTGCGGGGCTCCGGCGCATTCCGCTGCCAGGACGGCCGGTACGTGCAGTTCGACACCTCCAGCCCACGGCACCTGCCGTGGTTCGCCCGGGCGGCCGGGCTGCTCGGCCGATTCGACACCGAACTGCTCGACCTGGCCGCAACCGCCCGCCCCGAGGTCAACGAGCGGCTGCACGCGCGGCTGCGGGAGGAATTTCTCACTCGCACCGCGGCGGAGTGGGAAGCAATCGGCAACGCGGCCGGTGCCGCCATCGGATTCATCCGCACGCCTGCCGAGTGGATCCGCACCGAGCACGCCCGCCAGATCGGCGCGGTCACCGAGGTGGCCGACCCCGAGCTGGGCTCGATCTGGTGTGCCGGCCTGCCGGTCGCGCTGAGCGAGTTCCCTGGCCCGCAGCCCGCGCCGCGCCGGTTGCCCGGTGCGGACACCGACGCCGTGCTGGCCGAGCTCGCCGAGCAGACCGACGGCCCGCCGTCCGAGATCGCCGCGGGTGGCGAGCCGGACCTCGGCCAGCCGCTCGCGGGGATGCGCGTACTCGACCTCGGCCTGGCGCTGGCGGGCCCGACCTGCGGCCGGATCCTGGCCGAATTCGGCGCCGAGGTGATAAAGATCGGCAATCCGGTCGCGGGCGTGTCCGGGTACCTCAACCGCGGCAAGGAATCGCTGCTGCTGGACATCACGAAGCTGCCCGGCCAGGAGGTGTACTGGCGGCTGGTGGAAAACAGCGACGTGGTGCTGGAGAACTTCTCCCCTGGCACGGCCGAGCGCCTCGCGATCGGGTACGACGAGGTGCGCGCGCGCCGGCCGGACGTCGTGTACACCTCGATCAGCTGCTACGGCCTCGGCGGACCGTGGACCCACTGGCGCGGCTGGGAACGGCAGGGTCAGGCCGTCACCGGAATCATGGAGCGAACCGACCAGCCCTCGGTGCTTGGTCCGTACAACATCGTCGACATCGGCACCGGCATCCTCGGCGCGTTTGTGACCGCGATCGCGCTGTACGACCGTCAGTCGACCGGGCGCGGCCAGCTGGCCAGCGCCTCGCTCGCGCAGACCGCTACCTATCACCAGGCCGCGTTCATGTTCGACTTGGCTGGCTACCAGCCCACCGAACCGCGCGGCTACCTGGCGCTCGGCGAGGGTCCGCTGCAGCGCTATTACCGGGCCGGCGACGGGTGGTTCTTCCTGGCCGCCCGGCCGCAGGACCTCGGTGCGCTGGCCGACGTCACCGGGCGGCCCGCGCTGGCCGAGCTGACCGGCGACGCGCTGAGCGCGGCGCTCGAGGCGGCGTTCGCGACGTCGGACGCCGGCCCGCTGGTCGAGCGGCTCGTCGCGGCGGACATCGCCGCGCACGTGGTGGTGCCAATCGCGGAGCTGATGGCCGACAGGCTCGTCCGGTCGCGCGGACTCAGCGTCACCCAGCAGGTCGTCGGCGCCGGCGGCTGCACCATGCCGGGCATCTCGGTGCGGCTATCGGACACGCCCGCCAGGGTGGGCCGGGCGCCCCGCCGTCCCGGCGAGGATGCCAAGGCCGTCCTCGCCGGGGTGGGCCTGGCTGACCGGCTCGACGCGCTGGAGCGCGGCTGGGTGGTGCGGGCTACCGACCTGCCGGCGGCCTGGCCTTGATCGAGCGGCAACAGTCATGATCCAGGGACGCTGGCGCAGAAGGAGAGGAACACACCGTGCAACGCAGCGACACGAGGTTTCTGACCACGCACACGGGCAGCCTGATTCGCCCGGACAGCCTGGTCGCGGAGCCTGCGCCGGACGCCGGAGCCAGCTCTCGCGCCGACTACGAGCGCGCGCTGACCGCAGCGGTGGCCGACGTGGTCGCCAAGCAGCGCAGCGTCGGCCTCGACGTGGTCAACGACGGCGAGTTCGGGAAGTCGAGCTGGTCGGCGTACGTTCTGGGCCGGATCAGCGGCTTCGAGGTCCGCCCGGACCAGCTCAAGCCGCTCGACTGGCTGGGCCGTGACCGGGACCGGTTCAGGGGCTTCTTCACCGCGAACGCGGAAATCCCGCCAGCGTTGACGGGCGCCCCGGCCGAGGTCTGCGTCGGCCCGATCAAGTACACCGGGCTCGATCAGGTCAGCCGGGATCTGGCCAACCTCAAGGCCGCCAGCGCACCCTTCCCTGGCGGCGAGGTGTTCTTCACCAGCGTGGCCCCGGCGAGCACGGCGTACCAGGGGATCAACGAGTACTACGGCACCGAAGAGGAGTACATCTACGCCATCGCGGACGCGCTGCGCGAGGAGTACCTCGCCATCCACGAGGCCGGGTTCCTGCTGCAGGTCGACGACGCGGTGCTGGCCAACATGTACGACTTCCTGGTGGCGCAGGGCGAGGAAACCTACCGGCGCTGGGCGCAGCTGCGGATCGAGGC
>Ga0187783_10004471_pt1 | contig 10362 bp, 14 predicted proteins | sample 1015_SJ02_MP02_2_FD_132471 | JGI IMG/M metagenome (GOLD analysis project Ga0187783, IMG submission 132471) | Tropical peat soil microbial communities from peatlands in Department of Meta, Colombia - 1015_SJ02_MP02_20_MG | ecosystem: Environmental > Terrestrial > Soil > Wetlands > Peat | place...
AGTTGCCGGACGAGTTGGCCGTAGCAGTGGCACCCGCGGAGCCGCTCAGCGTGACGGTGGCGCCAGCGCCGCTGGCAGCTGGGGTGATCGTTCCTGAAATCGAATAGGTCAAGGCCGTAGCAGTGAAATTCGGGACGGAGACGCTTGTGCCACTGACGGTCACAGATTGAGTCGTGGGGCTGAAGGTGTAGCCAGCTTTGCTAGGGGTAACCGTGTAGGAGCCATTCGCGAGTCCTGTGAAGCTGAAGTTGCCGGACGAGTTGGCCGTAGTTGTGGCACTCGCTGAACCACTCAGGGTGACAGTGGCAGCCGCAATGCCGGCCGTTCCAGAGATCGTATAGGTCGACGGGACGGGAGCGGCTAGGAACGTGATTCCGGAGATGTTGGCTCCGCTGACGGTGACATTCCTACTCGCAGGACTGAAGGTGTAGCCAGAATTCTCAGGTGTGACCGTATACGCTCCGTTGGTCAACCCATTGAACACGAAGTTGCCCGATGAATCGGTGACGGTAGTCGCAGCGGATGCACCGGTGAGCTTAACAGTGGCCCCGGCTCCGCCCGCCGTGGGGCTAAGATTCCCAGCCAGGCTGAAAGATATGGAAGAGTTGGTGGTGGCTGGGCTGGCAGATCCAGTTACGCCAGCACATCCGGCTTGGAAGCACAGTATGGGCAACAGAATGGCAGCTAAGAACGCTGCCCTTGGGAGGAGCGGCGATTTGAGATCGCTCATGACGGACTCACTCATAGGTGCAGGGCGCCAGGTGATTCAGGCAAGCCCCAACTCGTAATTTTGATCGAAGATAGATCGATTCAGGGCAGGCCACCTACTGGCCCAACGTACAGGTCACGACGAATGGTTACTGGTCAACTAAGGAACACAATTAGGCGTTACACCACCGGTTTGGTCTCTCTGGAGGATTCCTTCTTGCTTGTTTCTTCCTGCGCAGTATGGGAACCGTTTGCCTTCATCATCTCTGGTACGGTTACGAACTGATACCCTTCATTCTTGTAGCGGCCAATGAGACGGTCAGTAGCCTCGATTGTGTGAAGACGGTCGCCGCCACCATCGTGCATCAAAATAACGTCGCCGCCGCGAGCGCACCTTAGGACCCGCTTCTCTACCTCAGAAGCTGTCCGCAGACTCCAATCTCTCGGGTTGACACTCCACATAATCGCCTCAAGCCCGACCTTCTCCGCTGCTCTCATGACATGGGGCAGCCTCCTGCCGTAAGGCGGACGCCAAAGGCGCGAGTGCTCGCCTACCTCACCAGAGAGAATGCGCTCGCACTCTAACAGCTCAGTTCTTACGCGCGCCGGGGTACAGAAGATCAGGCGAGGGTGGTGGTAGGTGTGGTTAGCGATCACATGCCCCGCACGTGCCACTTCGCGCGCGAGTTGTGGCTCTTTGGCGACATTGCAACCGAGGAAGAAAAAGGTTGCTCGAACCGAATGCCGCGATAACACATCCATCAGTGCCGGTGTGTTCCGAGGATCGGGACCGTCGTCGTAGGTGAGCGCTAGCAAACGCGAGCTTCGTCGAAGGCCGACAAAACTTCGGCCATAGAGCTGTGAGTGGGAAGCCCTCGAGGCATATTCTCCATACGTGAGAGCGGCCGCACCTGCGAGCCCTCCGAGCATGAGGAGCATTTGTCTTTCTTTCCCCTCTGATCATCGTAGGGCTCTGGCGAGCAATTGTCTCCAAGATGGGGACAGAAAGTACCAATCCGTTAGGTCCCCATCGCAGAACCGAAAGGGCTGATTTTGTTTCGTTGGCGAGGCTTCAAATTGAAAATTGCAGTTCAAACCGTGGACTAGCGAGCAGACTGCAGTGCTGCGAGCGCCTGACTTCGGTGTTGTTTCTTTGCGAGAATGACCATCCACTCGATGTCCGTCGGGCGACATGGTGTGGGGATCGCCTCAAAGATTCCACTGAGTTTAGCTTGGTGGTAGTTATCTGAGTTCAACTGCTTTGCCATAATGACTACGTTGGGAGCTTTCTTGGCGGAACCTGTGGCTGCTACGACGTCTCGATAGTCACCATCCGGCAAGTGCACGTCGCAAAAAACGAGCTTTATCTCGTTTTCTGCAACCTCCCTATACTGCCCTACCGTGGAAATGCAAATCGAATCCACTTCAAGGCGGGCAAGGGTTTCGGCTATGGTGTGGCGATTCTCCAGGTCAGCCGATATAACTACGACTTCGCATGGGCGGTTCATGCCCCCCTCCTCGCCTAATCGGACGACAAACTCGACGGTGATAGGAATCTGTTGAAGGTGCAATACAGGAATTGCTGTACGTCGCCAATTCTTGCGCGAATGGCACAAGGGCGCAAGCAACAAGGCTCGTGGTGAAACGGCTGGTGGGAAACGAGATTCTGCTGGCGCTACGGCAGTCGATGAAGGTGGACCGGGCTAGTGGCTGGTGGCTCCGCTGTCAGTACTGACCATCAGGCTCGATACATTCACAGGCTCAAAGTCAGCCAAAGTGAGGCTTCGGAGGCAACTCAGATCGGTGTCGTTCCATCGCGTGTCCGGAGTGCCGATGAGGCCCCCACTGCTTCCGTTGTCCGCTAGGATGATTCCGTAATTTCGCAGGGCGGTGATGATGATTGCGGATTGGGGACTCGTGCTTGCACAGGTGGGCGTCGCTACCGACGCCTTAAGCCGATAGATTTCCCCCGCTGGAGCGCTCCAGGTGCACGAAGCAGGCGGAGAGGATTGTGAAATGAGATTTTCGACAGGAATTGCACTCCCTCCCGTACCCGTGCAGCTCCCGACGCCCGCCGTCTCCGTGGCAGGCCAAACCCAGTAATTCAACATGTGATTGAGTGTGAATCGGATCGGATGCTGAATGGTTCCGTTCGGAGAACTTGGTGTGCCCGTGCCCACGACTTCGTCAGCATTAGCGAGTAGCGGTGCGATAGGCAATCCTGCTGCGTCGGCAGTACCCGTGCCCTGTGGGGTCAGGTTGTTTCCTCCCACATCCGACCAGAGTGCATTCGACACGTCGAGCCATCCTCCGCCGCTCGCCTCACCTTCGAAGAGCTCCCACTCGGAGGCTGGATTTCCGCAGCCAGCTTCTTGGTAGACGAGCACATGCCCATCCCCGATGTAGTTATAGGGATCCACGTTATTCGCTGTGCCTTCAATCGGAGCATACGGAGGAATGGGGCCCGTCGTGAAATACGATTGATAACCCCCGGCAACCGTGGTCACAGAGACATTGGCTTGGCTGCACGGCACTTCAATCGCGGGGATGCCATTGGGAATGTTCTGGTAAGCTGCATTCCCGAAAAATGGTTTGATCGTTTCCGAGGTATAGTCACTCGAAATAGGCGCTGCGGGAGATGTATCAACCGGCAGACCGGTCGTAGCTGCGTCAACACGATGGTGAAAGATGGAGTTCGATGGAAAGATCGAAGGCAAGTAGGAATTGTTCCCCTGAACGGCGAAATCAATGAGTAGGGTGGCTTGATTGTTCGCAGCGTCCGTTACGATGAACTGGACCCCATAGTTTCCCTGTCCTCCGATGAGCGCGCTAGAGATAACCCCCGTTGAGGCATTGAGCGCCATTCCCTCGGGCAAAGTGGCATACGACGTTGTTGTGTTCGTCGAAAATGTGTAGGGAGGAGTCCCTCCGCTGGCGCTGATCGTGCATCCTGCATAGGGTGTCAGTTGAGTCCCTCCGGGACACGAACTGGTTGTCATCGTTAATGGTCCGCCTGCTGTTTCTACCGTGACGGTTGCCGTAGCCGTTGTCGAGCCAGAGGCATTGGTCGCGGTCAAGGTGTAGGTTGTCGTGGCCGTCGGACTCGCATTTGTTGAACCGCTCGACGAGGCGGAAGTAAATGTTCCCGGTGTGATGGCAACAGTCGTTGCTCCGGTGGTTGCCCAACTAAGCATGCTGCTGGACCCTGAACTGATGCTTGTCGGGCTAGCCGTGAAGGAGCCGATGGTTGGCGTCCCTGCTGGAGTTACGGTGACCGTCACCGAGGCTGTCTTCGAGCCAGAAGCATTGGTCGCGGTCAAGGTGTAGGTTGTCGTGGCTGTCGGACCTACACTCGTTGAACCGCTCGCCGAGGTGGAAGTAAATGTTCCCGGTGTGATGGCAACAGTCGTTGCTCCGGTGGTCGCCCAACTAAGCATGCTGCTGGATCCGGAACTGATGCTTGTCGGGTTGGCTGTGAAGGAGCTGATGGTTGGCGTCCCTGCTGCAGTTACGGTGACCGTCACCGAGGCTATCTTCGAGCCAGAAGCATTGGTCGCCGTCAGCGTATAGGTCGTTGTCACCGTTGGGCTTACGTTGGTTGAGCCACTCGCCGACGTGGAGCTAAATCCGCCAGGGGAAATCGAAACCTTGGTTGCGCCGCTGGTTGTCCAACTCAGCGTGCTGCTGGCTCCGGAGTTCATGCTTGTTGGATTCGCCGTAAAGGATGCGATTGAAGGAGCGGAGCCAGTGCCGGAGGACGAGTCCGACGAGCTGGTCGTGCCAGCACAACTCATTAGGCCCAGGCCAGCCAGCAGGACGAGAATCAGCGCGTAGAGACCCCATCCCAGGCAACTGCAACCCTGGGAGCGGTGCTGACGACTGCCAAGGTAGTTGGGTCGGTCCAGGAATCCCGTGGTTGTCATCGATCACACGAGTCTAACGATCGTTCTTTCAGCCGGATACTGGTCAGAAGGACAGAACTGGGCTAGGCACATGAATAGTAATCGGTGGCAGGAAGAGGGAGAAACAACGAAGGCTAAGAAGCTAGAAAAGAAGAAGATATTGGCTTATGGCTAGCGTAAATGGTCAACGTCAACAATGCAGAGGTCCGATGCGTAGCGCTGAACCGAATACGCCTAATGCTTCAGATCTGGCGCAAAAGGTGGCGGATTCTTGCCCTCCAACCCTACAAAACCGCGATACAGGCTCGCGGCACTTTTTGACTTCCCATTTCGCTTGCGGTAGCTTGTGGCCAGTTTTCCTTACCCGGCGGATCCGCATCGAGATTCGAAAAGAGGAGAACACATGGAAAGGCAGATCCTTTACTGGAGCTATTGGCTGGGAATCGCGAGTTTGATTGTTGCGGTCCTGTGCAAAGCGGTGACCACGCTCGGAATACCATTGCCATGGAGTCAATTCAATCTTGCGTTGACCTTTTATAAAGGGAGCCTTTTGCTGTTGGTGGCTGCGATCGCCTCAGCGAACCACTCCTTGTTAAAGTCGCAAAAGCCCTAACTCCCACCGGTGACCAAGGTGGGAAACGTGCCCGCTTTCGGTGAGAGCACCGATCTTACGCAGAGAGTTTCTGAAAACCTCGCTCGGCGCCGCTTTTTGCGCGGGCGGATGGCCCTCTTCTCTCGCTTCCCAGGGATCGAATACGCTTCGGGCAGCCGGCGCCCGGAGAAATGTGCTCGTCGGATCGGCCGTTTCAAACTCACAATTACACAATCCCACACTCACCGCATTTCTGGCAGAGCAGTGCAGCATCGTCGTCGCCGAGAACGAAATGAAATGGAAGCGTATTCATCCGGAACGCGATCGGTATGATTTCACGGAGGGTGATGAGCTGATGGACTTCGCGGCGAAGAATTCATTGCTCGTCCGTGGCCATAACTTGTGCTGGCATGCGGCACAGCCGGACTGGCTCGCAGCCGTCGCTGCGCGGGACGATGCGGCCCGCCTGCTAGAGGAGCACATCCGCACTGTTGCCGGCCACTACGCTGGCCGCATTCACTCCTGGGATGTCGTGAATGAAGCGATCGAGCCGGAGGACAGGCGTTCTGACGGAATGCGGAAATCGTCCTGGCTCGAACTACTAGGGATGGACTACATCGCGATTGCTTTTCGGGCAGCTGCCGAAGCGGACCCGAGAGCCCTTCTCACCTACAACGACTACGGTCTGGAAGGTGACCAAATGGCGAACGAGCAGCGCCGCGCCGTGGCCCTCGCGCTTCTTCGCTGGATGCGGGATAATCAGATTCCGATTCACGCTCTAGGCCTCCAGTCGCACTTGACAGCCGGGTTCGGCCCCTGGCCTGACTGGCACGGTCTGCACGAGTTCTTGAAACAAATCGCCAAGCTTGATATGCAGGTTTTCGTCACCGAACTGGATATCGACGACACCAATTTCCCTGCCAGTGGCGCAAAACGAGAAAAGGAGGTTGCCAAGCTCTGCCAGCAGTACCTTGAAAACGTGTTGAGGCATCCGCAGGTGAAGGCTGTCTTGACATGGGGTTTGGTCAGTCATGGCTCGGAGCGCCATCGTGCTCTTCCGCTCGACGAAGAGCTTCGGCCGACGCCCTTTCTGACGGCCATGCTTGACGCTATTCAGAAACGATAGCAGCTGAACTATCTTCGATATGCCAACTGCATTCCCCAGTTTCAGCAAGGTTGGCTGAGGAACAAATGAGCGCAGATCGTCAGCCCCGAATCACGGTCGTGATGCCCGCCTACAACGAGATCGCAACTATTGAGGAAATCCTGCTCCGCGTTCAGGCGGTCGACATCGACAAGGAAATTGTCATTGTCGACGATGGGTCCTCCGATGGGACCCGCGAGTTGTTGACGAATCTGGACCGGTCATCGGCGGCCTCCGCTCCGCTGACGCTTCCACGAAGCGGAAAGATCCTTCCTACCGAAAACATCCGCGTGTTCTTCCAGGATAGGAACCGCGGGAAGGGCGCAGCTCTGCGGCGAGGATTTCAAGAGGCTCGCGGCAGTATCGTCATTATTCAGGATGCGGACCTCGAATACGATCCAGCTGATTATGCCAAGCTGATTCTTCCCATTGAGAGTGGAAAGGCAGACGTCGTGTACGGTTCGCGTTTCCTCGGTGGTCCCCAGCGCGTCCTGCTGTACTGGCACTACGTCGGGAACAAGCTCCTGACGATGATGTCTGACATGGTTACCAACTTGAATCTATCCGACGTCTGGACATGTTACAAAGCCTTCCGGCGCGAGGTTCTTGCGAACCTTGTCCTTCGCGAGAATCGTTTTGGGTTCGAGCAAGAGGTCACCATCAAGATCGCGCAAAAGGGTTGGCGAGTCTACGAGACGCCGATTTCTTACCACGGACGGACGTACGCGGAGGGGAAAAAGATCACGTGGAAGGACGGGATCCGAGCCATCGCGTGCATTCTCCGCTACAGCTTAGAAGCCAATTCCGAAGCACCACCACCGGCGAGTCCAGCAGTTCGCGGTTCCGAGTGACGCGTCTTGAACACAAAGGGTTTGAACTCGGTATGTCGACCGAAGTTGCCGATTACGGAATCGTGACCTCGACTTCGTTCGAATCGCCGCTGCTCCCGTTCGAATCGACGGCCGTCGCCACGTAGAAGTACGTTTGACCCGCCACCACGGTCGAATCTGTGTACGTTGTCCCAGATACGGGCGAGGGGTTCAGTGGAATCATGCTTTCCCCTCCCGAAGCGATTCCGCGAAAGACGTCATAGCTGACGCCGCTCGTTGAGCTGGCGGTCCACGAAAGCAGAACGGAGTGTTGACCGGTTGGTTGGCTTGCGCCCGCAACAGCAATCGTTAGGGGTGAATTGCCGGCGTTGCTAGTGATCTGGACGTTCGCCCCGGTGAGGGTCTCCACGGCGGTGGGAGCAAAAGTGACGGCCAAGGCGGCTGCTTGACCGGGCGTCAGGATTGTGCCGCTGGCGACACCCGTGGCAGTGAGTCCAGCGCCGTTAACGTTTACACCGGAAATCGTGATGTTCGAGTTTCCTGTATTGGTCAGCGTCGACGTCAGTGAGCTGTTGCTGCCCACCGCTACCGTGTTGAAGTTCAAACTCGTCGGGTTCGCGCCCAGGAGCGTGTTTGAGGTCGAGCCGTTCCCAGACAAATTAATGATGAGCTGGGAAGGCTCGACATTCGTGGTCAGTGTCACCGATCCGCTCACGGTTGCCGTGGACGCCGGCGTGAAGACGGCGTTGAAGGCCATGCTGCCAGACCCGGCAATCGTCGATGATGTAGACAGACCACTGAGGCTAAATCCAGTTCCCGCCACCCTGACTTGCGAGAACTTAATCATGTTGTTGCCGCTGTTTTTGAGCAGGATGGTTTGCGAATTACTGGTCCCTATGACCACACTTCCGAAATCGACGGTTGCAGGCGTAGCAGAGATCTGCGATTCGCTGGTGGCCGGATTCCCACCGTTGCCACTCGTGGATGAATTCGCGGTCGTGTACCCCGCGCAACTTGAAAGGCCTATGGAAGCTACGATGACCAATAAGGGAACAACGATTCCGTTCTGCCTGTGAGAAATGGCCCGATTTGCTCGCATCAGAATCCAGTGTAGGAAGCCACTGGAAATGCTTCTACTGGCCGCGAGACCAAAGAAAGGGCAACAACGGGGGGCTGTCCGAACGGCCAGGGACCACCTGGCCTTTTTTATGCCGGTCTCTTTCTGGCACGCATTGGCAGTCGTTTACGGTCCCGAAGCGAGAAAACAACGACCATTCTTCGTCCCGCGCGTTTCCGAGGACAGGATGTTTCTCGTGTGCGTGCTAAACTTAGTGGGCATCGGTCTCTTAGCAAGCTCATTGTCTGCGCCCCAATGACAAGGTCATCGCGATGGATCGAGCAAACGTAATCATCATCGGTGGCGGCATCGTGGGCTGCGCTATTGCCCACGCTCTTTCCAGCCATTGGGATGACGTGTTCGTGCTCGAAGCACTTCCCAAGCTCGGGATGCTTACCAGCACGCGTAACAGCGGCGTGATTCACTCCGGTATTTACTATCCTCCAGGCTCGCTGAAGGCCCGCCACTGCGTTCGAGGCAATCATCTACTGTATGAGTTCTGCACGACGAACCATGTCCCCCACAGGAAGATCGGTAAGATCGTCGTGGCGTCCGCCCAGGAGGAAGAAACGCCACTGGTTGCTCTGATGGAAAACGGGCGCACCAATGGTGTCGAGGGTCTGCGGATCATCGACCGAGCGGCGATTCGAGCGCGGGAGCCTCACGTCGAGGGTTGCTGCGCGCTGGAAGTTTCCTCGACGGGCATTCTCTCGAGTGAGGATCTGGTGAAAACCTTCGCTCGACTCGCTTTGGATCGTGGCGCGCACATTCTGAACCACGCCAAAGTTGAGCGGCTTGAAGCGCTGCCCCATGCCATCCGTGTGACCAGCGCCGCGGGAGAAATCGAAACGCGATGTCTGGTAAACAGCGCCGGACTTTTTGCCGATGATATCGCTGCCATGCTCGGTTCCAGCATGGCCCGCCACAAAATCTATCCCGTTCGTGGCGAATACTGCGAACTGGTGCGATCCAAACAAGACTGGGTCCGCGGGCTCGTGTACCCGCTGCCTCATGCGGCTGGACTCAGTCTCGGCACCCATCTGACGAAAACCCTGTCGGGTAGTGTTCTGGTTGGGCCAACAGCCCGATATGTAAAAGAAAAAAACGACTACGAAGGCGATCGCGAATCGGTCGATGACTTCGCGCGGAGTACCAAACTCTTGTTGCCCGGTGTCGAGCCTTCCGATTTCGTTCCGGCGTATTCCGGTATTCGCCCCAAGCTCATTCCCCCCTCCTCACCCTCCGTCCACGCAAACGGTAAAGGAATGGCGGATTTCATCATTGAACGCGACCCTCAATTTCCTTCGGTCGTACAACTGATGGGAATTGAGTCGCCCGGTTTGACTTCGGCTCCTGCGATCGCAGAGCACGTGACGCAGCTGGTGACGGAAATACTCAACAACTAGAGTTCGTGGCTCGCCTGACTTAAGGCGTGGGAATCGTGGCCTGCGCCTCGTTCGACGGAGAACTGCTCCCGTTCGAATCGGCGGCCTCAACCGTATAGAAGTATGTTTGGCCCGAGGCTACGTTGTTATCCGCATAGGAGGTTCCAGAGACTGGTGACGTATTGAGCGGCGTTGTGCCCTCGCCACCGGACGTCGTTCCCCGGAAGACGTTGTAGGTCACTCCCGCCGTAGTGCTGGCGGTCCACTCAAGCTCGACCCAGTGCGTGCCTGTGCCGGACAACCCGATGGTCAGGGTAGAGTTCGTCGCGTTGCTCGTGACAGTGATGCCGGCTCCGTTCACGGCTCCCGGCGTTGCCGGTGCAAACGCCACCGTCAGGGTCGCCGTTTGTCCGGGCGTTAGCACAGTGCCATTGGGAATGCCGCTGGCAGTAAATCCAGTACCCGCCACGGTCACACCGGAAATGGTGATGTTGGAGTTTCCATTGTTGGTGATCGCCGTCGTCAAGGACGCACTGCTTCCATCGTTCACATTTCCGAAGCTCAAAGTAGTGGGACTGGCTGCGAGTAGTAGGGCAGCCGTGGCCCCGGTACCAGACAGATTGATTACGAGAGAAGAGGGAGCGCCGTTCGTCGCGAGCGTGATGCTACCGCCGACTGCCGTCG
>Ga0187783_10004472_pt1 | contig 10362 bp, 11 predicted proteins | sample 1015_SJ02_MP02_2_FD_132471 | JGI IMG/M metagenome (GOLD analysis project Ga0187783, IMG submission 132471) | Tropical peat soil microbial communities from peatlands in Department of Meta, Colombia - 1015_SJ02_MP02_20_MG | ecosystem: Environmental > Terrestrial > Soil > Wetlands > Peat | place...
ACTGGCAGAGAGAGTTGATGTCGGCTCCTCCCGCCGTAGTCAATGTGTTGCGGGCCCACGGGACCTACGCGATTATTGGTCCCGGAGGCGGCGTCGATGTCCTGCGGGCCGTGGCCAATGGCAGCCCCAGCGTAACCGGAATTGAAATCAACCCCATCATCGCCAACACCGTGATGCGGGGCCGCTACGCCGATTATTCCTACCACCTCTACCAGCGGCCGGAGGTCGAGATTCGTATCGCCGACGGGCGATCGTTCCTGGGTAACGCCCAGCGGAGTTTCGATGTGATCGAGATGACCCTGGTGGACACCTGGGCCTCAACCGCGGCGGGGGCCTTTGCCCTGAGCGAAAACAGCCTGTATACGGTCGAGGCGTTCCGCGCTTATTTCGATCATCTCACCCCGGACGGCATCCTTGCCATCACGCGCTGGGAATTCCGCCAGCCGCGAGAAGCCTTGCGGGTGGTTTCGGTCGCAATCGAAGCGCTGCGAGAGCTGGGAGTCACCAGTCCGGGCAGAAACTTCATGGTGATTGCCGGTGGGCAGTTGAACGCAGACGGCGTTCCGGTGGCGGTTCTGACCAAGAAGACCCCCTTCACCGTAGAAGAAGAACAGGCGGTGCGCAAACACCTGCGCCGGTATCCCGCTTTGCAGGCGCTTTATCTGCCCTCTGAACCTGCGGTCAATCCATTTGCCTCGCTCATCCAGTCCAAGGATCCCGCCGCCTTTGCCCGCGCCTATCCCTACAACGTGGCCCCGGTGAGGGACAACGCCCCCTTCTTCTTTTTCACCCTGAAGCTCAGCCGAGTGCTCGAGCGAGACCACCTGGAAAGGGGGGGCGATTGGAAGGTGAACAGCGGGGTGGTGGTGTTGGCGATGGTGCTTGGGATCTCGCTGGTCGCCGTCTTGGCATTTCTCATCCTCCCTCTGGCCTTCCGCGGGATCCGCGGCTCCCAACCGCTAACTCCTCTTTTCTATTTTGTGGCGGTCGGACTGGGATACATGTTGGCTGAGATCGCCTTCATCCAGCGATTTGTGCTCTTTCTCGGTCATCCCATCTACGCTCTGACCGTGGTCGTGTTCCTCCTGTTGTTGTCGAGCGGGCTGGGCAGCGCAGTCTCCCGCCGTTGGCCCCCTGGGGCCGAGACCGCATGGATTCCGCTGGTCGTGATCGCGGCGGTGCTTGGGCTGTATGCGCTTCTGCTGACACCGCTCTTCAAGCAGTGCGTGGGTTGGCCCATGGTTGGGAAACTTGGCATCAGCGCGGCCTTGCTCGTGCCCCTGGGATTCGCCATGGGAATGCCGTTTCCCTTCGGCTTGCGAGCCCTCGCCAAGCCCACCGTGAGGGCCAGCGAGGAGAGCGAGAACGCACTCGAATGGGCCTGGGCCGTCAATGCGGGCTCGAGCGTCTTGGGATCGGTCCTGGCCGTCTTTATCGCGATTCAGCTTGGACTCAACGCTACTTTAGCCGGTGGGTCGGCGGCTTACCTTTGCGCCCTCTTGCCGTTAGGAACCTTGGGGAGCGTCGGCGACTGATCTCGAATCCCTCATCCCCCTCTGCTATGATCGACAATTGTTCGTCGGTTCTCGACTATTGGTGGAGAGTTTCAGCCATGACCATAGGGAGAATCAGTGCCTAGCCAGAAACAGTTGAAGTGGTCTGAACTGAAGGTCGGGCTCACGGTGGTAGCAGGCAGCATCGTCCTGATGGTTCTGATTCTGCTGATGACGAGCACCGGTGGCATCCTTACCCCGAAGATCCGGCTGAGATCCTATTTTGATAATGCCGGCGGACTGCAGCCCGGAGCCGTGGTCCGACTGCAAGGCGTGGACATCGGGAGCGTCGCCACGGTGCACGTGGTATCGGACCCCAACCGCCAATTGACTCCGGTCGAAGTCGTCATGAAGGTGAGCACCAGGTATCATTCCAATTTGCGCCAGGATTCGCTGGCCACACTGACGACCGCAGGCGTGCTCGGCGCCACCTACGTCGATATCGAGAGTGCCCAGGCGAAAGGACGGGAAGCCCAGGACGGGGACGTGCTGCCCACCAAGGAAACTCCGCAAATCGAAGACGTCGTGCGAGCCAGCCAGAGCAGCCTGCAAAACCTCGATGCCTTAGAAAAGCGAGTGGACCGGATTCTCAGCTTTGTCGAAAGCGGGCGGGGATCGTTCGGCAAGTTCATTTATGATCCCAGCCTTTACAACCAATTGAACTCGGCCGTGGTCGAATTTCAAAACCTGGTTGCGGATGTGGCCAATGGCAAGGGCAGCATCGGGAAGGCGATCGTAAGCGACGAACTCTATCACAACGCCAACGACACCATCACCAAGCTAAATCGCATCATCGATGACTTGAACGCCGGGCAGGGAACGGCGGGGAAGTTCCTGAAGGATCCGACCCTGTATAACAACTTCAACGAGACGGCCGCCAACGCCAAGAAGCTGACCGATGAGATCAACCAGGGGCAAGGTGCCTTGGGGATGTTGTCCCGAGATCAAGAATTCTCGGCGAAGTTGAAGAACACCGTGAATAACCTTTCTGCCATCTCCGAACGCTTGAATTCTGGGCACGGCACTGTGGGACGATTGTTGCAGGATGAGTCGGTCTACAACAACCTCGACCAGCTCTTAACCGAGACGCGAGAGCTCATCAAGGCAGTTCGCGAGAACCCCAAGAAATATCTGACCATCCATCTGAAACTCTTTTAAGTCGCACTGTTCCGACTGTCAGTTGGAAATGGAGAAGGCGTTTGTAATACATTAGCAAATGCTTATATATTATGAGTCATGAGCGCAGCTACGGTTTTCCGGGTGCTGGCGGACCCGACGCGTCTGGCCGTCCTCGAAAACGTCATTCGCCAAGAGATGACGGTTACTGATCTGACCGCACGTTTCGCCGTCACGCAGCCAGCGATCTCGCAGCACCTTGCGGTACTACGCGAAAGCGGGCTGGTTCTGCACCGCCGCGAAGGCCGGCTGGTCTTTTATCGCGCCGATCCTAACGGACTCCGACCGATGTTCCGCTGGATCGACGAATACCGCGCCTTCTGGCAGGAGAGAATGCCTCGCCTCACGACGCTTCTGCGGGAGATGAAAGATGAGTGATCAGCAAAAAGCCACGAGGCGTAGAGAATCGATCGTGGTGGAGAACGACTTGCCGGATTCTCCAGAGCGGGTATGGCGGGCCTTGACCGATCCCAGTCTCCTCGAAGCGTGGCTGATGCCCAACAACATTCGTGCCGAGGTTGGCGCCCGCTTTCAGTTCCGTACCGCTCCCGCACCGGGCTGGAGCATCGTCGACTGCGAGGTGCTGGAGGTAGTACCGCACCGTCTTTTGGTCTACTCCTGGCGCAGTGGATCGAAAGCGATTGAGGGAGGCGCCGATCTGGATACTGTGGTGACGTGGAGGTTGACGCCGCTTGAAAACGGCGGCACGCGGCTGTACTTCGAGCACTCCGGCTTCGATCCCGACAGCGCCATGTTCAAAGCGATGGGCCAGGGCTGGAAGGGGAAGATTTCCGAGAAAATCCGGCGGGTGCTTGCTGCGCAGAGCGGCGGCGACTTATTCCGCGTGCGAAATGAATGAGACTGAAAGACAGAAAAGGAGATGCCTCAATGCCCACTATCGACAGGATCGTAACCGTCACCATTGCCGTCGCAGACCAGGAGCAGGCGCTGGCCTGGTTCGTCGGTAAGCTCGGCTTTGAAAAGCGCAAAGACATGTCGGGTCAGGGGATGCGCTGGCTCACCGTAGCACCGCCCGAACAGAAGGAAGTCGAGTTCCTGCTGGCAAACTGGTACCCGGACCGGGTTGGTAAAAATCCCACTTGTGTGGTCTCCACCCGCAATCTACAAGGCGCCTATGAAGAATTGACTGCCAATGGTGTTGAGTTCACGCAAAAGCCTGCAAAGCGCCCCTATGGTGCCGAGGCCGTTTTTCGCGATCTCTACGGCAACCAGTACGCCATGGTTGAAGTGCTCTGAACAGATGAACTTGCCAGGTGAAACGGAGGCCGGTCTGCCGGGAGGCAACCATGCCGGGCGGGCTCATTGAGCCGATGTTCAGCAGCGCGGGAGCCAATTCTCTCGCGCTGTGCATTGCGAGGAAAAGCCATCGGACGATAAACCCCCATACCTTGAAAAATCCCCCTACTCCGCGCAATTTGCCCCCGCCCCGAGGACGGCGGAGGCTGCGGGCACATGTTCGTGGGCGTGATAACTGGAGCGCACGAGCGGCCCCGATTCCACGTGGCGGAAACCGCATGCCAGCGCTGCCCGGCGCAAAAACTGAAACTCCTCCGGAGGATAAAAGCGCGCGATGGGCAGGTGGTCCCGCGAAGGACGCAGGTATTGCCCGATGGTAAGGATATCCACCCCGCACGAACCGAGGTCGCGGAAGACCTCGACCAGCTCGGCGGTGGTCTCGCCCAAGCCCACCATCAAGCCGGACTTGGTGACCATGGTGGGGGAGAACTGCTTGGCGGTCTCGAGCAGCCGTAAGGACCGCGCATAGCGGGCGCCCGAGCGTACCACTCGATACAGCCGGGGCACGGTCTCGGTATTGTGATTCAAAACGTCGGGAGCGGCGTCGAGCACAATGCGCAGAGCTTCCTCCCTGCCTTGAAAGTCAGGGATCAGCACTTCCACCCGGCAGCGGGGAGAAAGCCGGCGAATCTCTCGGATAGTCTCGGCAAAAACCCGCGCTCCACCGAGATTGTCGTCGTCTCGATTGACGCTGGTCACAACCGCGTGCCGCAACCCTAGCTTTTCGACCGCCGCCGCCACGCGGCGCGGCTCCTGCCAATCGATGGCCCGGGGTCTGCCTTTCGGCACCGCACAGAAACCGCACCGTCGGGTACAGATGTCTCCCAGCAGCATGAAGGTGGCGGTACCGTGGTTCCAGCACTCCCCGATATTCGGACACTGGGCGGATTCGCACACCGTGTGCAAATCGAGGGCGCGGGCCAGCTGCTTGAGCTGGTGAAAATTCTCCCCTACCGGGGCCTTGGCTTTCAGCCAGCTCGGCTTGGGCTGCCGCACCTGGGGCGCAAGCTCGATCTGCACAATCTGAGAAACCCCTGCCATCGCTGAGTTTGATTTTACACGCCGGGACCAGGGCAGGGCGATTTTCAGGGAACGCGTGGGAAGCCGGGCTACGATGCTGCGGGATGATCGAACCCGGGGCCTTCGCCAGGACAGGACGGAAAACCGACGCAGCCGGTTTTCACCAAGCCCTGAATCTTTCGATCTGCTTGCCCTCTTGACGGCTCTGGTCTTGGGATAACTGAATGGCCGCTTGCAGTCTGCGGCGATCGTCGTTGAAGAGCGCAGTGAACTTGAATGGCTGCGAACCGCTGGCGACCGGACTGAGCATTTCTGCCGCACCCAGCACCGGTCCGGATTGAGTCAGAAACAGCAGTTTCACCTCAGAGCCTTGGTTCAGAGGTTTGGACAAGCAGAGCAGGCCGCCGGTGGTCGAGATCAACACCAATTCACCGGAAACACGCCAACCGTTTTTGAGTCGAACCACGGCCGGAGTAAGTTCTTTGAAGCGTACTCTCGGCGCGCGTGAGCTGAGATATGTCATGGTGCGTCTAGGAGGTCAGTATGGCACCGGCCACGCGGAAGAGAAAATTACCGAAGGTCCTGTCCAGCTCGGGTTACGAAGGTTTGACGACCGCCGGGCTCGCTCCCTTGCCCGCGCCTGCCCCCGGACCCGCAGTTTTCACGATTGCCGGTGCGAGTCGCCCGCCGACTCTGCGGAGAAGGAACTACTGTGCCCCGAGGTGAAATCGCCGGACTGGGAAAAGGCGTCCACCCATTCTTTGATCTGCTGGCGGCGCTCATCTTGACTCTCAAAGCGAATTCCGAAGGCTTTGCCGGCCGGGTTACGCCAGCTAACGTGCCCGCGAACCTGAACTCGAGGCAGCGTCAGGAGCGAGAAGGAAATCTCCACCGCTTCGCCCACCGCCATGCCGGCAGGGCTCCGCATGGACATTCCCCCCGAGCTGAGCTCGATGCTGGTTGCGGTAAAGCGTCGATTTTCCGAGGCGCTCACACTAATTTCGGCGATCACCGGAATGCGCACGTAGCGGCGCAGTTCGTGCAAGACCAGTGTCTGCGTGGCCCGAACCAGCTTCATGGCTGCCGATCGCTCGAGTGGCTCGCGAAAAACGGCGTTGATCCCATAGGGAGAGAAACTCAAGGCCTCGCGCGCGCTGCCTCCCAGTCCATAGATGATCATCCGACTGTTCGACGGTGATGTGCGGGCTGATTCCATGAGCGCTCGGGCGGCGGGAGCCAGCTTCAACACGCAGGCTTCAAATTTGTCTCTTCGCAGGCGATCGGCCGGATCGGAGCCCAACACGACGGGCTCGATGCCAAACTGCCGGAAGCAGTCGGAAATCAAGGCCCGGTCCGATTCTTTGAGCTCGATCAGTGCCGCCCGGGCGGAGGTTTTACGGTTGGTGGTGGACAAGGCCGGGGCAGGCGCAAGGTCTCTATCCATGAGCATGGGTCCCAGTGTGTCATTCTGGCGCGCCCGGGAACCCTTGGCAAAAGGGAAGAAGGACAGTGTCCGAGTACCAAGGTCCAGGCTGGCGAATGCCCGGTCTTCCGAGACTGGATGGACCGGAGGGCTGGTTCGCCTCACTTCGCCCAGCGTCGAAACAGCAAAGCGCCGTTGGTGCCGCCAAACCCAAAGGAGTTGGACATGGCGTATTCGAACTCTGCCTTGCGGGCGTGGTTGGGGACATAATCCAGATCACACTCCGGGTCGGGATCATCCAAATTAATGGTCGGAGGCAGGATCTGGTCGCGGAGGGCGAGAATGGTGATGCCGGCTTCGAGTCCCCCGGCGCCGCCAAGGAGGTGGCCGGTCATCGATTTGGTCGAGCTCACGGCCAATCGGCGAGCGTGGTTCTGAAAAGCGCGCTTGACGGCGACGGTCTCCAATTTATCCCCGATGTCGGTGGAAGTGCCGTGGGCGTTGATGTAGCCCACTTGCTCCGGCGAAATTTGCGCATCGCCGAGAGCGTTGAGCATCACCCGATAGGCTCCGTCGCCATTCTCGGCCGGCGCCGTGATGTGGTATGCATCGCCGCTCATACCATAGCCTACAATCTCGGCCAGAATATTGGCGCCTCGGCGGCGAGCCCGCTCCAGTTCCTCGAGGATCAAAATTCCCGCGCCTTCCCCGATGACAAATCCATCCCTCCCCCGATCCCAGGGCCGGCTGGATTGTTCGGGAGCGTCATTGCGGGTGGAAAGAGCCCGCATGGCGCTAAATCCCCCCACCGACATCGGAGTCACGGCGGCTTCGGTCCCCCCGGCAATCATTCCATCGGCATCCCCGCGGGCGATGATTTTGAAAGCATCCCCGATGGAATGGGCGCTCGAGGTGCACGCCGTACAGGTGGCTTCGTTGGGACCTTTGGCGCCAAAGCGGATGCTGACGTGGCCCGCCGCAAGATTCACGATGGCGGCAGGAATAAAGAAGGGCGAGATCTTGCGCGGCCCGCCTTCGAGCAGATTCTTGTGCTCCCGCTCAATGACATCAAATCCGCCGATTCCCGAACCGATGTGCACCCCGATGCGGGTCGCATTCTCCTGGGTGATGCGAAGCCCGGACGACAGGACCGCCTCATCCGCGGCGGCCAGGGCCAGGTGGATGAAGCGGCCCATTTTTTTGACTTCCTTCTTTTCGATGAAGCGGAGCGGATCAAAATTCTTAACTTCGGCGGCAATCTGGCAGGCGAACCGGGAGGCATCGAACTGAGTAATGCGACAGATGCCGGATCGGCCGGCCAGCAAATTCCGCCAGATTTCCCCGCTGGTATTCCCCACTCCGCAAATCAGGCCAAGGCCAGTGACTACAACCCGTCGCGCCAACTACTTCCCGCCTTTCGCGTGCTTGGAGACGTAATCGACCGCATCCTGGACGGTCCGGATCTTCTCGGCATCCTCATCGGGAATCTCGATTTCAAAGGCCTCTTCAAAAGCCATCACGAGCTCCACGGTATCGAGCGAATCGGCACCGAGGTCATCTACGAAGGAGGCGTTCTGGGTTACTTCGCCTTCATCCACGCCCAGCTGTTCGATGATGATCTGCTTCACTTTTTCCTCGACGGCAGCCATGAGTTCTCCTTGTGCTATGTGATCGAGATTCCTCGCGGATCGGAGCCGAGCGGCAAGCCGAGGCCGCGATTCCCTACTTTGCGTGTTTTTCCACGTACTCGAGTGCGTCCTGCACCCGGAGGATTTTCTCGGCATCCTCATCCGCGATCTCTAAATCGAAAGCCTCCTCGAGCGCCATCACCAGCTCGACCTGGTCGAGCGAATCGGCCCCTAAATCATCCATCAGAGAGGCGCTGGGGGTAATTTCCGCCTCGTCGATGCCCAGCTGCTCACTGATAATTTGTCGGACTTTTTCAATCAGCTCCTTCTTTGCGGCAACGGTCATCACCATGCGCCTCCTGCTAAGCTGAAAAGGAAAACGAGCAGTCTAATGGCCCGCCCGAATCGGTGAAGGAGAGTCTCTCCCTACGCGAGACTGACGGAGAGGCTCCCGCACCTGCCAACCAGCATCCTAACTTCTAGCACTTACCACGGTCAAACACCCAGCCACCCACTGCACCCACCCGATGCACAAGCTTCGCGGACATCGTCCGGCGTATCATGAGCGAGCCGAAACCATGCGAGCGGTCGTCCAACGCGTGCGTCGGGCCCAAGTGGCGGTCGACGGGGAGGTCACGGGCGAAATCGATCGAGGGCTGCTGGTGCTGGTCGGCATATCCCGGGACGACACCCGGGCCGACGCCGACTACTTGGCCGACAAGATTGCCGGACTGCGCATCTTCGAGGATGGAAGCGGGAAGATGAACTTGGACGTCTCCGCCATCGGCGGCGCGGTGCTGGTGGTCTCACAATTTACGCTTTATGGAGACGCGCGTCGGGGCAAACGTCCTTCGTTTGATGTTGCCGCTCCTCCCGCGCAGGCTCAGTCTCTCTACCAGTACCTGGTGGAACGGATCCGCGCCGGCGGTCTTTGCTGCCAGACCGGCCAATTTCAGCGCAGCATGCAGGTGGAACTGGTCAATGACGGCCCGGTAACCATCCTGCTGGATTCCGAGAAGACGCTCTAGGAGGACGGAGCGAACCGATGGCGCGTAGCTTCCTTAGTGGGCTCGGCTCTTCCCAGGGGACCTAGGCGGTGACAGCTTCCGGCTCGGGATTTCCTGCCAGCAATTGGCGCAGGACGAACTGCAGGATGCCACCGTTTCGATAATACTGCGCCTCTTGAGGAGTGTCGATGCGCACCCAAGCCAGGAACTCCTTGCGCTTGCCGTCGAAGCTGGCCGCCACTTTGACCTGGGGTCGGGGCACAAAGCTCTCGACCACCGCCCCCACACCACGGATGGTGAATTCCTCCTCCCCGGTCAACCCGTGGGTTGCGGCGCTTTCGCCCGCGAGAAATTCCAGGGGCAAGATGCCCATGCCCACCAGATTGGAGCGATGGATGCGCTCGTAACTTTCAGCAATCACCGCACGCACGCCGAGCAGCCGGGGCCCTTTGGCAGCCCAGTCGCGAGACGAACCCGCACCGTATTCTTTCCCGGCGAGGAGGACGAGCGGCACACCTTCCCCGCGATACCTTTCTGCCGCCTCGAAGATTGTCATCTCGCAGCCGTCGGGTAGGTGGCGCGTGAATCCGCCTTCCCGCTGAGGCACTAACTTGTTGCGTAAACGAACATTCGCAAAGGTACCGCGCACCATCACCTCATGGTTCCCCCGGCGCGATCCGTAAGAGTTGAATTCGGCGGGCCGCACCCCATGCTCGATCAGGTACTTCCCCGCAGGACTGTCCGGCTTGATCGAACCCGCCGGTGAGATGTGGTCGGTGGTGACGCTGTCACCGAGCATCGCCAGCACCCGGGCGTTCTCGATGTCCTCGACCGCGGCCGGGTTGACCTCCATACCATCAAAGTAAGGGGGACGGCGAATGTAGGTCGAATTGGGATCCCAGGTGTAGGTTTCGCCGGCCGGCACCTGGAGGGAGCGCCAGTGGGTATCTCCCTCATAGATGTGGTCGTAGGCTTGGCGAAACATCGGCGAAGAGATCGAATGGCGCATGGCCTCTTCGACTTCGCTGCGCGCAGGCCAAATGTCGGCGAGATAGACAGGATTCCCCTGCTTGTCGGTACCCAAGGCGTCTTTGCGCAGGTCCAGATCAATGCGTCCCGCCAGGGCAAAGGCCACGACCAAGGGGGGCGACATCAGGTAATTGGCTCGCACCTCGGGATTGATGCGGCCTTCAAAGTTTCGATTTCCGGAGAGCACGGAGGCCACCACCAGATTCTTG
>Ga0187783_10004473_pt1 | contig 10356 bp, 10 predicted proteins | sample 1015_SJ02_MP02_2_FD_132471 | JGI IMG/M metagenome (GOLD analysis project Ga0187783, IMG submission 132471) | Tropical peat soil microbial communities from peatlands in Department of Meta, Colombia - 1015_SJ02_MP02_20_MG | ecosystem: Environmental > Terrestrial > Soil > Wetlands > Peat | place...
AGCTCGCCCCTCGCGTTGATGCTCGGTGGCAAAGTCGCTAACCTGTATCACGTGCGTCGGTACCTCGACGGCCAGCGGGGCTGGTGAACTCGGTCCTTGTCGCGAGCGATTGGTTCCGGATCATTCCCTCGCGGTATCCGACGGTCAGCATCTTTGATGAGGTGGCTGATCCCTCCGATCTCGAAACGGTTCTCTTGCTCGAGGCTGCAACCAATCCGAGGATCCTTGATGAGGCTGGTGAGCTCCCACTCGTGAGGGAATCCGAGCGGATCAGTGGCCCGGGCACGACGCCGATCATGGCAGCCTTTACCCATACGCGGCCGAGTCGATTCTCGGATGGCAACTTCGGTCTATACTACGCAGGCCATGATCTGCCCACCGCGATCGCAGAGACTGCTTATCACCGATCGATCTTCCTTCGAGACGCAGGCCTACCAAATGAACGGCTAGACATGCGAGTGTATAGAGCGAGCGTGAGCGGCGAGTACGACGATTTGCGTAAGAGGGCGGCTTCGGATCCCGTCTACCGCCCGAACTCATACCAGGCGTCCCAGACGTATGGAATCAAACTGTACGCCGCCGACAAAGTCGATGGGATCGTGTTCCGAAGCGTGCGTTGCCCCGCTGGCGAGTGCGTCGCGGTCTTTCGACCTCGGCTTGTTCGGAATTGCAGGATCTCGGGGCATCTTGAATATCGATTCGAGGATTATCGGCTCATGGCAGCCATGGATATAAGCGCTCGCACGCCGTAGGCGAAAGCGGAACGCTGCCTATGGCAGGCACTTGTTACCCTGGACTATTGGAAGCGATGAGATGCTCCATAGCAAAACGCTGCTGTTGCACGCCTGCCTCGGTGGCAGGCGCCGATCGCGAAATTGTGAACCTTGCGCGTCCCCACCACCGGGCTTGGGTCGCTCGTTTTGATCCCTTTCTTAGCACAATCGATATGTGCGGAATTGTCGTTGGTGGTCCGCCATTGTTTGTACGTTGAGAAGCAAGTATATCAGAGGCCGCCAGCAATAGTGTTGAACATAACAGCGATGTAAGGCGACGACCTGAAGTTTTGCCTGTTTGAACAGGTTGCGATTGTCCGTCCCCTAAGGCGATTCAACGATAAATGTAAGGGCGACACCACGTTCGCGTACAAATCCATCAGCTCTCTCCGCTGAAATGCAACGGCCTACTATGCGGACACGACATTGCCTAAGCCTACTCGGCGGTCAGGGCAGTCGGGTCGAATCCTCCGAGTAGCCCTCGTTGAATCCCGATCAAACCGTCCCCCGACAAGCCAAAGGTCCAAAGAATTTTCGCGCATTGGTTCCGAGCAGTAGTTACCGCATCTACTTCTAGAGCGCGGCGAGTGGTGCGCAACGGAAATCGAAATACATTCTCCGATCCTGGTGTAGAGCTGAGCCGAAGGCGCAACTCTAACATTGGATCCGGCCTATTCACTAGCAAACGTCTTCCCGCTAAACCATCGACGCGGAGATCGATTTGGACCTCGTCGCCTAGGTCTGAAAGCAAATCGCGAGCAATACGTCTAGCCAAGAGATGAAGCATTGTCATTTGCGTGACGAAGCTATCGAGCCAAAGCGAGCGATCTACCTCGACCAATTCAGCACGAGTCCTATCCTCGTTTGGTTTGAAGTCCTCGGGGAAGATTCTGACAAGACGATAGAGCCCGCTCTGACGCAAAGACACGCCCTCGTACCGGCGCCATTCGGGCTTTTTTAGCGCCATTCGACAGCCGCCGGAAAAATTCCGGGATTCATGGTCGTTGTCATAAGGTATTGACTCGAAGACATTGTTGCGATTAAGAACATAAGCGTACTGCTTAATTTTGCTTGGAGTCGAACGCAGTTCTAATCTTTCGTGCTGGTAGTTCGCCGGTCGAACCGTAAGATCAAAATGACCGACATGGGGAACCCAAGGATAAAATATGCCGTGGAAAAAATCTCGTTCGTCCTCCTCAAGCTCGTTGTCATAAGGGCTCTGTGGGAGTGCTTGCTCAATGGCCGAGGGCGATGCGAGCACCCGCTGAAAAGAATTCATTAGCTCGTCCTGATTCTTGCGTAAGCCCCGGTTCAGAATATCTCGCATATCGTCTGGGTCTGAAACACGTTGGCTTTGCTGGGCCTTGGTTCTGGTAAACAAGTCTCCCGGTTTGAAATGCGGGTTCTTGCGGCAAGTCGTGTCTCCGCAATTGCCAACGGTTTGGAATATGAGCGGAGAGGAGTCAAATTCTGGAATCTCAATTACAATCAGTTGGTCTCCGTTAAAGGCTTCGATCGTGATTCGGCATTCGACGGCGGGCCGTAAGTAACGATTTACGAAAGTATTAAAATCGGTCGGATCGAACGATTCTGCCTGCTCGCTCGAAACGCAGCCGGAAGTGTACGTGGGTTCGTCCCGGCCAATAATAAGATGACCACCCCCGACATTTGCAAAAGCTGCGACATCCTTAAGGATCTCAAATCGTTCGCATTTGGACGCGGTGAGCCAATTCATGGCGGCCTTGAAGTCGATATTTCGCGTTTCGGTCGCAGCTCTAATCATCGACTGATACAATGGATTGGTCATAGTTCCTCAAAAGTTGGACTTAAGTGGCGAAACCAAAAAACGCAAAGGGAAGAACTGTAGTTACTAGGTCCGAGAACATGCGACGGATCCGGTCCAAAGATACGCTGCCAGAGCTGATGCTTAGACGCGAAATGCACAGGCTTGGTCTTCGTTTCCGGTGTCACTCCAAAGACCTGCCGGGTAAGCCAGATATTGTTTTCAGGAGGAAACGGGTAGCCGTCCTCGTGCATGGATGCTTTTGGCACCAACACCTGGGTTGCATAGAAGCTTCAAGGCCCCAGACAAACTCCAAGTATTGGTCACCCAAACTAGCCCGCAATGTCGAGCGCGACTTGAAGATAGAGTACGCGCTGAGAAACTTGGGATTCGAGACAGTCATTCTATGGGAGTGTGAAATTGAACGTGATGTATCGCGAGCAGCAGACCTAGTTAAGCGCGCAGTGGAGCGTCGTAACCCTGCGCTCTCTTCAAAGGGGCAGGACACTCTTTTCATTTATTCGAACAAGCGTTCGACATCCCTGTCCACAGAATCCACAAGGACGACAGACAGAGTCATTCTCAACAGACGTGGTGCGGCCAGATAAAATCGGTTGTAAGAGGTATCTGTGATCGGTTCAAGGTTGACTTCAATTGAACTTTGCGCTGGTGGCGGCGGGCAAGCCCTTGGGTTAGAGCAGGCTGGATTCAATCACATAGCGCTCGTAGAATTGGACAAATACTCCTGCGCGACGCTTCGGCACAACCGGCCGCACTGGAATGTAGTCAATCGAGATCTTCACGATTTCGAAGGTAAGGGATATGGCGAAGTCGATTTGCTGTCCGCCGGATTGCCTTGTCCGCCGTTTTCAGTCGCCGGAAAACAATTGGGTGAAAATGACGAGCGAAATCTGTTCCCAACCGCTGTACGGTTGATCGGAGAAATTCAGCCTCGCGCAGTTCTCATAGAGAACGTAAGGGGGCTACTTGATAAACGATTCGACGAGTTTCGAAGAGACTTCGAGCAAAAGCTTCAGTCATTAGGGTATCGTGGACATTGGAAGTTGATCAATGCGTGCGACTTTGGGGTTTCTCAACTGAGGCCTCGTGTAACTTTTGTGGCCCTAAAAGGACAAGCCGCGGCAAGATTCGATTGGCCGGAACACGGGAGCCGCAATGCCAAGACGGTTGGTGATTTGCTTTATGACCTTGTGTCGGTCAACGGCTGGATGGATGCCGAGAAGTGGAAGACAACGGCCAGCGACATAGCGCCTACGATCGTCGGAGGTTCACTAAAACACGGGGGCCCAGACTTGGGGCCAACTCGAGCCCGGAAGGCATGGGCTGCGCTTGGGGTAGACGGCCTTGGTATTGCTGATGAAGCTCCTTCCAAAGGATTCAAGGGAGCGCCTAAATTGACCGTTCGCATGGTGGCGCGCATCCAAGGCTTTGAAGATACGTGGGAGTTTGTGGGCGGTAAGACTGCCGCTTATAGACAGGTTGGTAACGCTTTCCCACCTCCAGTAGCACAAGCAGTTGGAAAGAAAATCTTCGATTGTCTAACTTCGGTGCAGCAAGGGATGGAGCTGCAGGCCGTATAGATGGCTAGGTCAACTAACGCCCAGCTGGCGGTTGACCAGTTCAAGATACTTAAAGAGCGGTACAGTTGGACTAAATGTGAAGCATGGCAGGGCATGGCCCGGCTTCTTCTCACTTGCAACATGTGGCAGAGCGGTGGTTGGTGCGCCTTTCACGGTGTTGTAGTCTATCGCGAGACAAACGATTTCAAGATCGGGCCCAGGGGCCCCAATCAAGTTCTCCGTCGCGCTGAATCTCTTTCCGGGTACTTATCCCAACGGCTTGACATTCCACGGAGTGAACTCTGCCAAAACATCGGTTTATATTGGCGCGACCCTGTAATAGCCAAACTTCAACCGCATAACTTGGTAGGCCATTCATTTCGCTCGTTAACCGTGACTGCACTTGAGATGTTCGGGGACAAAGATCTGGTCTTCGAAGAAGAAGTTGACCCAGCACAGGAGTTTCCCGGGTTCTCCTTTACGACTAGAAGCAAAGACGCACGAATCGATATTGCAGCTCGAAGGGAGAAGCGTACAGTAGCCTTGATTTCTACGCGCTGGCGATACCGCCATGACAGGGTAGATGTAGTTGAGGAGGCTTTATCTTACGTCGCTGCCGCTCGACGCCAGAATCCTTCGTGTGCGCTGTATGCATTCGTGGGAGAGTTCGCACCGAATCGCTTGGAGAAGATCCTTTCTAATTGTCCGCCGGCTATGCCCAATGCGGCGCTTGCCGCCGCAGTTCACTTTCAGCCCGATCTTATTTCAGAAGGCCTCCAAGAGAACGGTCGCTTGGCACACCTAAAAAGCCTAGAATGGCTCATCGATCAGTCTTTCACTTGGAAGTAGCCCAGCGTCGCGCACAAGCCACATTATGGAGCAAGATCAGAACAATCATAAGTTGATAGAGCAGTGGTATGCTGTGTTTCAAAGCCAACAGTCTTTGCTGGATAAAATAGCAAGGTACCCTTTTGACGATACCCTTCATGTAGATGATCGCGTTTACATGACGATCGGTGAAACTAGCTTAACGGCGCACGCGACGATTGAACGTTTAGGGGATTCCATCGCCAGTAGCATCGTCGACATAAATCCGACCGATTTACTGCAACAGCCACCGTTTGAGGTCCCGTTGCAGCCCTATCAGTTTACAGAGCCCTCTCGGCAATTGAAAATATGGCCGCTCGAGCCTCCGGTTTTATGGGTAGCGGTGGGCACCGTCAACTTCTTCAATCTAAATTACAACACAAAGGTTCCGTTAAAATGTCGCATTGAGACACTTGCAGAGCAATTGCGAAATGGGAAACTAGGAGCAACCCGATTTGTATATCGCGGAGCAGATGTAGGAATCGGCAACTATCGGACGTTTTATCAAAGTGAGGATCATTTCCACGCCGACTATGATAGCTATGACTGTAGGCTCTTCGGCACGCGCTCTCGCATCCGCCAATATCGAAAGGGACCACCTCAAGAAAGCGAGATCGTCTTTGTTATCGGTGAGGGTGAAATAGATATAAGATCTGATTTTGCCGACCAACTTTGGCTTCTCTTATCATTCATAGCTGGCAACCGGCCTAGCCATGTGGCGACCGAATACTTTAATGTCGACGGTGATCTCATGACAAGGGTCAGGCATGGTGACACGGCTAGTTTCTCAGTGAGTCGCAACTGGCCAATTAACCTTGATTCAAACCCCAATGCCTGGAAAAGCGACGTAATCGGCGAAATGAGCAAGAATCTGGCCCTGAGGATGAGTGAAGGATACCCTCTGCATGCGGCGTTGTATCATCTCAATGACTCTAATACGGAATACCTTGAGGGAGCCTTGAAGAATCTTCTGCTAACATTGCACACTCTTTTTGAGTTTTGGAGCGATCTTGCCGATAAGCGGACCATCATCGGCGCAGGCCGCTTTTCAAAACTTGTTGGACCGCTAAGGGAAGCCGTGAAGGCTCAGTTTTCGGCCGAGGGCGAAGAAATCATTGATGTTGTGGAAACGAGGCTCAACACATCTAACGCTCGGTTTGCGAAGTCACTTCAAGATATGTTTTTCCAATATCTCGGGATAAATCCGACACCTCTGGAGCGCGATGCACTTAATCTGCGCAACAAATTGTTTCACAGAGGCTACGTAACACCGATTGATGACTGGAAGAGAAAAGAAATAGTTGCAAAGAGATATCGTGAAACATCGGCGCTCAGGACGTTAGTGAACAAAGTTATCCTTCGGCTCTTGAGTTATGAGGGAATGACCATCGACTACCTCGGGCACAACGACATACCCGTATAGCGGCTAGCTGGGATATTTCCGCGCTTCCTGCTGTCTTTCTCAAGCCTCCGAAGGATGCTCTCTGCGACTGAACTTTCAAGCGACTGTATTGACAGCGATATCAAGCATCAACGCCTGCATATTTAGCAGGAGCTAGAAGCGTTCGTCCTAGTCTTCGTCAACATTCCAATCAAACGCGACTTGCTTGTGGAATAAACCGTCTCTGGAAAGAACAACCTCGAGATACATGCAACCTGACCGGTCCTGCGCCGGATACGAGGCGATCAGTTGATACCCATATGTCTGTATATTTCTGCTTGCGGCATTTACGAACACGTTGTCACAAGGTTGAATGCCGTACTCGGCAAGATCGGGCTCTCTCGCACGGATGATTTTCTCTATTACTGCCTGGAGTTGTGGTGATAATTCCGTCGGTTTCATGTATTCGAGCGAGAACCCCAAGAGGCGCGAAGGCCCAAGGAACAGGCAGCGGTAGAGAAAGGTGGTCTGAAAATTCCGATCCTTGCGCTGAAACCGCTCGAGTGTATTGATGTCTCTGAGAACCTCCTGCTTTAGATCCTTTTCGTCGGGTTTTGAAAGTAGCGGTGTGCCGCTCGCCGTAGAGCCAAACATGGCTACCGCCGCCAGAAGCTCCGCCCGCTCGCGTGGTGTGGCATTGCCTCCGTCTCGGGCTGAATCGATCATCGCCTGAACCTCGGAATGTGGAATCATGCCGGTTTCCCGCGGAAACGGACCCGTATGACGACGAATAATCGAGCGAATGCCCTCGACGCTCATAAGGTTTTCCTAGGCGTCTAATAAAGTGCGCTCAGTGGTCAAAATAATTGCGTCTCTTCGGCCACTGACATAAACCGCTCTGTTTACCAGCGGATGGGCAAGATAAAGAAAAGCATCCTTAACTTCGTGTCGTAAGCAGCCAGTAGGAGCACCAAGCTGTTGAAGCCACGCGTCAACTATCATCATTGCAGTATCCTCGGTCAACAATGGCGCTTCGTCGCGTATTCCTTCTTGAGCAAAAAGCACCTGAGCTCTCCAACCCTCCTCGATAAGAATCGAGGCAATCGTGCGGATGCGGATGGCTTGCCCATGAGAGCGCTCCCACATCAAGCCTTGAAGTTTGTTTTCGGCTCGTCCGGCTGAGAATAAGGGACGGATCTCATCTACCGACATTCCTGTCGAAAGTACGGTCGCCAAGTCATTAGCAGCCCAAAGCCCCACGTCATGCGTTTGAAGCTCGGCGTCAAGGGTTCCCAGTCTTTCAAAGGATGGCCCTATCAGGATTGCGTTGTCGACAGCGTAAGCTTGCCGGTGCCGCGCAGCTTCCACGACGCCGGCGACGCGGCGAACGACACCAGACTGCGCGACTTCGCACTCCAAAATCGCGGTGTACGCTTGAGCGCCCAAAGGAGCGGTAAGTACGGCATCGGGGGCATCATAGCCGCCGATGTGCCTGACCAAGAATCCTACCATTGTGAGAGCCTCGCAGACGCGGAGCTCAAACGCCGTTGGATCGCTGCTGCGAGAAGCCGATCGCACGTTCTCAATCATCGCTTCAATTGTTGAAGGCGACGGCGGTGCATAGGAACTTTTGAATGCGGGCCAGGTATCAGCTGGCTGGTTAATGTGGAAGTAGCGGTCCTTGGGATCCTGAACGATGAGCGGCGGTCTACCAGCCACTTTTTGACGGTCAATGAATCCAACGATATGAATGTAGAGCGATTTCCTGGTAAGCGTCTTCGGGAGCGAACCATTTTTTTGTCCGACCTCGAGAATATCGTCAGCGCTGCGAGGCCGGCCATCTTTCAGTATTTCAAGAACTGCACGGATAATAAACCCGTGCTTGTTATCGCCAAGCGCGTCGGGGTCGTCGACCGTATTGCGCCCCATTTGACGTCACCCGCACAGTCGTATTTGGCTTCTCACCAAAGAGTAGGTGGGCCCTATGTAATCTGAGGTGGTGAGCGAGCCTTTCTGAAAGCGAGCTTTCTGTGACGCTATACCGCAAAAGCGCCTGCCGACAAGGCAGGCGTGAGCCAGTTGAGGCTCTAGGACGAAACCTCCACAACACTCGCTATCCTTTTGGCAGCGTCCTTTTTCAAGGTCAGCCGAATTCGATCGCTTCTGATAGCCCTGAGATGTCCCTCGCTAGCTAGCGGGTGCTGAGCCCATGACACGGGTTCGCCCGGCTCCTGAACTCTCCACCTATTGCGATCATTTCTCTGAACGTTGCCGGCGTCGGCTTTCTGACGCATGACCGGCGGGCAACTTTAAGCTGAGGCTACTTGGAAGCCAAAACAGCTTTCTTGAGTCATAGGAGGTTTGTCTGAGGATTCTGGGGCTCAAGAATCGCGCCACCAGAGCTTGAAAAGGGGCCAGCAGGTCAAAATTCGCTCGACAAGCTAACTCAGTGCAGGCACCAGCCTTAACGCCATAAGAGGCGAAGCTTGATTTCAAGGGCCCGGTGGTTCATCAGAAATCGCGTGCCGTCGTGGATCGTTTCCACAGCGGTTCTGTTGGTAGTATATGTTCTTGTTATGTGGGCGGTTACACTGTGGATGCCCATCTGGTATGCCATAGATTCGAAAGTCGCGGCCTGGTTGTATTCCCGTTTTCCGCCGGTTCTATCCCAGCAAGTAGCACTTGTTGACATTTATGATTACGACACGCAAAACTACCCCCGTGATCGGGAAACCGTAGCCAAGTTCCTTAGAGCAGTTCTTGCACACCCCCAACAGCGCCCGGATGCGGTTATCGTTGACATCGAATTCGGACCGTGTGAGGAGACACCATGTTCGGCGGTCTGGAACAGAGCTCGCTCCGAACTCATAAGTAGCCTAAATGCAGTGGCGAACAGTGGCATTGGGATCTTCATGGCGGAGGGTATTAGAACCGATCAAACAGACGCAGCTGTCGATCGGGTCACTGCTATGGATGAGCTTGATCCTCTAATCTACGCCCACATAGATGAGGTACGACCGAAAAAGCACGAGGTTGAAATCTTCGATCACTTCAGAGATGTCGCACAGACCCACATCTTCTCGCTTGCGGATCCGTCGGTGCTTGCTTATCGGCGATGTTACACTATCCCATTGCAAGGTGGCTACGCCACGTTTCTTTGGTCGGTGACGTCGCGCGTTCAAATCGACTCCAGTACGGCCGAGAATTACTGCGACAGTTCACACACAATCTTGAGGTACGGGCCCGCATTTGCGCCACTTGATCAGAGTGGCCATGCGGTGACTAGTCCCCCCGAGGGGTATTCTGTCACCAGCATGCATCCATTTCCGACTGGCGCCAACTTCGATAGTCGGTATATCATTCTAGGGACTGTTGCCAGCGACCGCGCGCTAGAAAATCCCACGGGAGAGAGCTCGCCCGAGCTCTTGGCGTGGGCCCTAAGTGACGACCTAGAATCCGGGGAGTCTGGTGCCAACCTGTATCGCTATTATGTCACGCATCCTGACAATGATGCGCTACTCATCTGGATCCCAGCATTCTCTGCGCTGACCGTGGTGCTATTCACGGCGTGCTTCTTCCTGTTACGCCGCATGCGACTCGGAGGGATGCGATCTTATCTGTCATTGATCGCGGCTATAGCGGCCGTTCTCATCAGCTTAGGAGCGTTTGCGCTCTACGAGTCGTTTGACCTACTTTCCCAGAGAACCATCCAACCACAGGTCACTCTTATCTGTATTGGGATTCTGCTTTCTGCAGCTCTGTGCGGGGTACGTGGCAAGCAGATCGAATTCGAGCAGCTTTGGAACATCGACCTGCCAACGCCTGAAAAGTACGACTACGATGTATTTATCAGCTACGCGCATGAAGAAACCAGCTGGGTTTACGATAACGTATACACGCCTTTACGAGACGCACAAGTACCAGACGGCAGAAGATTAGCAATTTTTTTTGATACTGAAGCCATTCGGTACG
>Ga0187783_10004474_pt1 | contig 10355 bp, 7 predicted proteins | sample 1015_SJ02_MP02_2_FD_132471 | JGI IMG/M metagenome (GOLD analysis project Ga0187783, IMG submission 132471) | Tropical peat soil microbial communities from peatlands in Department of Meta, Colombia - 1015_SJ02_MP02_20_MG | ecosystem: Environmental > Terrestrial > Soil > Wetlands > Peat | place...
CGCAGGCCCCCGCCCGCCCCGCCGCCGCGCGAGCCCCCCCCGCCGCTCCGCCAGTCCGCGCCCCCGCCGCTCCGCCAGTCCGCGCCCCCGCCGCTCCGCCAGTCGGCGCCGCCGCCGCTCGGCCAGTCGGCGCCCCCGCCGCTCGGCCAGTCGGCGCCCCCGCCGCTCGGCCAGTCCGCGCGCTACTTGGAGACCGTGTCGCCGCGCCAGGCGCCTCTCGTCGCGGAAGACCTGCTTCCCAGCGTTGACGTCCGCCCGACCTCGCGCATACCCCTGCCGACCAAGACGCTGCGCATCGGCCGAACCCCCAACAACGACCTCGTCCTGGCCGACCTCGACGTGTCCCGCCATCACGCCGAGCTCCGCAAGTCATCAAAGGGCACCTACGAGATCGTCGACCTGGGCAGTTACAACGGCACCTTCGTCAACGGCCGGCGTGTCTCCTCCGCGGTGCTGAGCGAGACCGACATCGTCGGCATCGGGCGCTCGACGTTCCGGCTGGCGGGCGGCGAACTGCGGCAGTTCGTCGACGATGGCGAGATCAGCTTCAGCGCGCAGGACCTGGTGGTCATGGTCGGCGGCGGCAAGATACTGCTGAACCACGTCACGTTCCCGATCCCGGAAAAGAGCCTGGTCGGCGTCATCGGCCCGAGCGGCGCGGGCAAGTCGACCCTGCTCGGCGCGCTGACCGGGATGCGTCCCGCGGACACGGGCAACGTGCTTTACGACAACCGTGACCTGTACCGCAACTACGCCGAGCTGCGGTTCCGCATCGGCCTGGTCCCGCAGGAGAGCGTCCTGCACACCCAGCTGGCCGCCCGCCGCGCGCTGCAGTACTCGGCCGAACTCCGCTTCCCCGCCGACACCACCGCCCGCGAGCGGGACAAAAGGGTCGACGAGGTGATGGCCGAGCTCGGCCTGACCAAACACGCCAAAACGCGCGCGGACCGCCTGTCCGGCGGCCAGCTCAAGCGGGTCAACGTCGCGCAGGAGCTGCTGACCAAGCCGTCGCTGCTGTTCCTCGACGAGCCGACCTCCGGCCTGGATCCCGGCCTGGACAAGTCCGTGATGGAGCAGATGCGCGACCTGGCCCACGACGGCCGGACGGTCATCGTCGTCACGCACAGCGTCGCGAACCTGGATACCTGCGACCGGCTGCTTGTCCTGGTCCCCGGCGGGAAGATCGCCTACTACGGCCCGCCCGACGAGGGGCTTGAGTACTTCGGGCTGACCGGCTGGGCCGAGGTGTTCCAGGCCTTCGAGCGCTACCCGGACCGCGACTGGGCCGCCGAGTACGCCCGCTCACCGGCCCACGCCAACTACGTGCTGGGACAGCGCCCCAAGCACGCGCCGAGGTCTGCGGACCAGAACGAGGCGCCGGACGCGGTGCCCCAGCGGCGCGGCGGGCTCAAGCAGATGGGCACGCTGACCCGCCGGTACATCCGGGTCATTGCCGCCGACCGCGGCTACCTCCTGTTCATGGGCCTGCTGCCAATCATCCTCGGCGTGCTGATCCGCCTGGTCGGCTCGAAACAGGGCCTGGCCGGGCCGCCGGGCACCAACTCGAACGCCAGCGAGACCCTGGTCCTGCTCGTCGTCTGCGCGTGCCTGTCCGGCACCGCGAGCTCGGTTCGTGAGCTGGTCAAGGAACGCACAATCTACGTCAGGGAGCGCGCGGCGGGCCTGTCCTCCGGCGCCTACCTGGCATCCAAGCTGCTCGTGCTCGGCGTCATCAGCATCGTGCAGTCGGTGGTCCTTGTCCTGCTCGGGCTGGCCGGCCGGCCGCTGCCGCCCCAGGGCGCGCTGATCACGGGCTACCCGCTGGTTGAGCTGCTGCTTGGCATCGCCCTGCTCGCCCTCGCCTCGATGTGCCTCGGCCTGCTCGTGTCCGCCCTGGTCAGCACGTCGGAGAAGGCGATGCCTTTCCTGGTGCTGCTGACCATGATCCAGGTCATCCTGTCCGGCGGCGTGATCGCGCTGGTCGGCAAGGCCGGCCTGAGCCAGCTGGCCTGGATCTCGCCGTCTCGCTGGGGGTACGGCGCGGTCGCGTCCACCACCAACCTCAACGTCATCACGCCCAACGCGAGCGGCAGCATCACCGACCCGCTCTGGACTCACTCCGCCGCGAACTGGCTGCGCGACATGGGCGTCCTGCTGGGGCTGGCGATCATCTTCACGCTGATCGCCGCGTTCCGCCTGCGCCGTCTCGGCCCGCGCCGCCGTAAGGCCTGACGCCCGTATTTCTTACCGAACGGGCCGTGCCGCCCGCTCCCCGGCCCGGTGTCGTGCGGCCTACCCTGGCGTGGTGACGAATACCACGCCCCAGGCACGCGACATGCTGCGGCGCTTCCCGCTGATCGACGGCCACAACGACCTGCCGTGGGCGCTGCGCGGCCGGGACGACGCCCCCGACCTGGCCGGGCCGGTGGCCGGCACGCACACGGACCTGCCGCGGCTGGCGGCGGGCGGGGTGGGCGGCCAGTTCTGGTCGGTTTACGTCCCCGCCTCGCTGGCCGGCGACGGGGCCGTGACCGCCGTGCTCGAGCAGATCGACCTGGCCCAGGCGATGATCGCCCGCTATCCCGAGGTCCTGGAGCGCGCGCTGACCGCGTCCGACGTAGAGCGGATCTTCGCCTCAGGCCGGGTCGCCTCGCTGCTCGGCGCGGAGGGCGGCCACGCGATCGCGGGCTCGCTCGGCGTGCTGCGGATGCTGTATGTGCTCGGTGTCAGGTACATGACGCTGACCCACAACGCCAACGTCGGCTGGGCCGACTCGGCCACCGACGAGGCCGAGGCCGGCGGGCTGACCGACTTCGGCCGGGACGTGGTCCGCGAGATGCAGCGGATCGGCATGCTGGTCGACCTGTCGCACACCTCGCCCGCCACGATGCGCGACACCCTGGACGTCGCCGCGGCCCCGGTGATCTTCTCCCATTCCAGCGCCCGCGCGGTCTGCGACAACCCGCGGAACGTGCCCGACGACGTGCTGGCCCGGCTGGCCGCGAACGGCGGCGTCTGCATGGTCACGTTCGTGCCAGGCTTCGTGTCGCAGGAGTGCTCGGACTGGCTGGCCGGCCTCAAGGCCGAGGCCGCGCTCCGCGGCCTTGACCCAAGGAACTTCGATCAGCTGTACCGGCTGAAGCCCGAGTGGGAGGCCGCCCACCCCCGGCCCAGCGCGACGCTGGCCCAGGTGGCCGACCACATCGACCACGTCCGCCGGGTCGCGGGCATCGGCCACGTGGGCATCGGCGGCGACTTCGACGGAACCCCCGACGTCACCATCGGCCTGGAGGACGTTTCCGCCTACCCGGCGCTGTTCGCCGAGCTCTCCGGACGCGGCTGGACCGAGGCCGACTGCGCCGCCCTGGCCGGCGGCAACCTGCTGCGCGTGCTGCGCGCCGCCGAATCAGCCGCCGCCTAATCAGCCGCCGCCGAATCAGCCGCCGTCAAGGAACAGGGCAATTGACGCGGTAAAGGTGTGCAGGAAGTTCCGCCCGCCCACCGGGCCGAGTTCCCCGCCGCAGAAGAACCCGGCCGCCGGAACGCCGCCCAGCATCTGCGCCAGCAACCCGGCGTCGTGGTCCGGCTCGGTGAACATCCGGGACCCGCGCCCGTTGCAGGTGAACAGCAGCGCCCCGGCCGCCCGGCGGCCGCCGAAGCCGCCCGCCTCCCGTTCCAGGAGGTGCCGCAGATCCTCGTCGGCCGACTCGGCGTCCCGCACGTGGAACTGCACGGTCTGGCCCACCTCGACCTCCCCGCCGACCCCGATGGCTCCCGATCCGGCATCGGCGCCGACGATGCCGCGGATCAGGAAGTCCCCCCGGCGGGGCTCGGCCAGGTACTCGTCCATGATCAGCCCGAGGTGCGGGCCGGCGGCGAGCAGGTCCCTGTCCCTTCCCGGCAGCGCCGCGGCCAGTTCCTGCAGCCGCGCCAGCGGCGGGCGCCCGCCGAGCTCGGTGATCACGCTGCCCTCGGCCCCTGTGATCGTGTACGGGTCACCCACCGGTCGGCAGCCCTGCGCCACCAGCGGATGGACCTCGGCCCGCGGCAGGTGAACGCCGACCGCGCCGGCCGTCAGCACCCGGTCGTCGAGGAACAGCAGGGTGTTCCGGCTGGCCAGCCCACCGCTGGCCATGCCGCCGACCACCGCCGTCCCGGGGACGTGGTCGTTGAGGTGGGCCAGCAGGCTGCTGGCCGGGAACGTGAACGGGTCGCAGACCATCAGGTGCACCCCGGCCGGGTCGGGCCCGAACCGGTAGCCCCCGAACGCGCCCCCGCTCGGCGTCCGGACGAACTCCATCGCGAACGTCTCGACCGGGCCCAGGCCGGCCGCGAGCCAGAGCGATACGGCGGGCTCGGACTCGACCTCGCGGGCGCCGCCGATCACCCCTTCGGCCACGCAGCCGATGAGCGGGACACCGCCGGCCTGCTCGGCCACCGCCGCCACCAGATCCTGGGCCGAGCCGATGAAATGCTCGGACGCGAACAGCACCGCCAGCGAGAGCGGCAGGTCTCCCAGCGGCGCCCGCGCCTCGCCGACGGCCAGGCTCGCCGCCCGGCGAGCGTCCGCGCCCAGGACAAGCGCTCCTCCCGCCTTCACCAGCTCTCCCGGCTCAGATGAGCGTGGTCAGGCCGCACGCCGTCTCCAGGGCGTTGGCCAGGCGGCGGGCGATATCCTGATGCAGACGACGCGGTCCAGCGCTCACGATGATGGCTCCGTCAACGACCTCGATCCGGCGGCAGGTCTCCTCAGGCAGCGCCTCGTACTCCGCGGCGCTCAACCCGTCGGGCAGGTCCATCCAGTCAGGCAGGGCAGTCACGGGAACCTCCCTCCACCACGCCGTCAGCCTAACCATAACCACCGAAGCCGCTAAGATCACACGCGATGACCGCCGATGCCAAGCCGCCGCTCCCATCCCCGGCGCCTCCCGCCACTCGCGGGCGAGTGTTCCGTTACAAGGCTTTCCAGGCGGATGCCGAGCGGGGGACGCTGACCTGCAGGTATTCGCTGGACGGGCGGGAGTTCACGGAACGGGTCGCGCTGCGGGCCGGGCCGCGCTGGCACACCGAGGCGGCCAGGGCAGCCGCGCGGCTGGTGTTCCTGCTGGCGGGCGTCTCCTACTACAAGACGGCGGCGCCGCCCGTGGTCGACCTGGGCCGGACCGCGCTGACCGACGCCGAGCTGGCCTTCCTGCGCGAGTTCTACCTGCAGGGCCTGGGCGAGTTCGCCTACCGCAACAGCCTGGACCTCGCCCCCCTGCGCATCGAGGCGGGCCGGGCCGGCGGACAAACCACCGCCCCGCGGGCCGGCCACAGGGCCCTGGTGCCGTTCGGCGGCGGGATCGACTCGATCGTGGTGGTGGAGCGGGTTCGGCGGATCGCCGACGCCGCGCTGTTCGTCGTGAGCAGGCCGGGCGACCGGTTCGCCGCGATCGAGGGACCGGCCGCGGTCACCGGGCTGCCCGTGGTGCGGGCCGAGCGGGAGATCGATCCGCAGCTGCTGCGCTCGGCCGAACTCGGCTTCCTCAACGGGCACGTGCCAGTGACCGGGATCTTGTCCGCGATCGCGGTGCTCGCCGCCGTGCTGGACGACCGGGACGCGGTGGTCATGTCCAACGAGTGGTCGGCCTCGATCCCGACGCTGGAGTACCAGGGCCGCCCGGTGAACCACCAGTACTCGAAGAGCGCCGGGTTCGAGGCGGCGTTCCGCGGCGTGCTGGCGCAACAGCCGGACGGCCTGCCGGACTACTTCTCCTGGCTGCGGGACCGGACCGAGCTGTGGGTGGGGGAGGAGTTCGCCGCGCTCGAGCGGTACCACGGCTCGTTCCGCAGCTGTAACAAGGCCTTTTATACCGAACGGGCCAAAAGGCTCGACCACTGGTGTGGTCAGTGCGACAAGTGTTGTTTCATCGACCTGATCCTGGCGCCGTTCCTGCCCGCCGGGGCGCTGGCGGAGATCTTCAAGCAGGCCGGCGAGCCGCTGGGCGACCCCGCGCTGGCCGGAAAGTTCCGCGCGCTGCTCGGCGCGGGGGCCAAGCCGTTCGAGTGCGTGGGCGAGGTCACCGAGTGCCGGGCGGCGGTCCTGCTGGCCGCGCGGCGGGACGACCGGGCCGGCTGCCGCCTGCTCCAGGAGCTGGCCGCCGAGGTCGCCGGCTGGCCCGACGCGCCCACCGACGCGGACGCCGCCGCCATGCTGCGCTCGGTCGGCGAGAATTTCATCCCGGCCGGGTACCGATGACCCGGCCGAAACTGTCCTGGTCCGACCTGTCCGGCGCCCGGGTCGGCGTCTGGGGCCTCGGCCGAGAGGGCCACGCCAACGCGCGCAAGCTCAACCAACTCGGGGTCGAGCCGGTGCTGGTGGACGACCACCCCGCCGGCCCGGGCGTGCTCGCCACCGGCGACGGCGGGCTGGCCGCGCTGGAACGCTGTGAGGTGGTGGTGAAGACGCCGGGCCTGAGCCGGTACCGGCCCGAGGTGGCCCTGCTGACCGGGCTTGGCATCCCGGTCGTGGGCGGCCTGGGCCTGTGGCTGGCCGAAGCGGACCGGCAGAGGGTCTTGTGCGTGACCGGCACCAAGGGCAAGAGCACCACGGTGTCGGTCGCCGGGCACCTGCTGACCGGGCTGGGCTACCGGTGCCTGGTCGGCGGCAACATCGGCGTGGTGCCCTACGACCCGGCCGAACAGGCCGCAGGCGGCGACTTCGACTACTGGGTCATCGAGGTGTCCAGCTACCAGGCCACCGACCTGCCCTGCACGCCGCCGGTGGCCGCGGTCACCTCGCTGCACCCCGACCATCTCGACTGGCACGGGGGAGTGGAGCGGTACTACCGGGACAAGCTGTCCATGTGCTCCCAGCCGGGGGCCGACCTGACCGTGGCCAACGGCGACAGCTTGCTGTTGCGGGAGCGCGCGGGCCTGCTCGGGCCGCGGGTGGAGTGGGTGTCGCAGGACGACGACCCGGGCGCGGACTGGATGGAGCCGCTCGGGCTGCTCGGGCGGCACAACCGCCGCAACGCCCTGATCGCCCGCCGCTGCCTGGCCGCCCTCGGCGTGGCCGGGGCCCGCGACGACGCCGCGCTGCGCGCGGCCGCAGCGGGCTACAAGGGCCTGCCCAGCCGCCTCGCGCCGGTCGGGACCGTCGACGGGGTCACGTTCGTCGACGACAGCCTGTCCACCAACGTGCTGCCCACACTGGCCGCGCTCGAGGCGTTCGCGGGCCGCCGGATCGCGCTGATCGTGGGCGGCCACGACCGCGGCATCGACTACGCGCCGCTCGCCGCGGGCGTGCTGGCCCGGGACGCGCCGACGCTGGTGCTGACCCTCCCGGACAGCGGCCCCCGCATCCGGGCCGAGATCGAGCGGGCCGAGATCGAGCGGGCCGCCAACGAGCGGGCGTCAGCCGCGATGGGGGTCACCGACTGCGCCGACCTCGAGGCGGCGGTCGAGGCGGGCTTCGGGTGGGCGCGGCCGGACGGGGTGGTGCTGTTGTCCCCGGCCGCGCCGAGCTTCGGCCGGTTCCGCGACTACCGTGACCGCAGCGAGGTCTTCGTCCACGCGATGCGCGCGATTTCCGCGGACGGCTAGCCCGCCCTCAGCTTCTGACCCCGATCACCGTGTGCAGCCCCACAGGCAGCTCCTCGGCGCCGAACGACGGCCCGACCCTGGCCGCGACGCCGTGGCGGGCCAGCAACGCCGGGATCAACGACGTGTCCACCAGCACGTTCTCGTGCCGTTCGTGGCCGCGCCGCCACGCTCCGGCCCCGTCGGGGATGAACGTGGTGATGTCCCTGACGAACGTGTCCGGCGCCGGGACCGAGTACTCGGTGATGACGGCCCAGTCCGGTCCCACCCGACCGAAGTTCTCCGCGCCCGCGCGGGCCCGGCCGAACTCCAGGTCGCAGATGTCGACGGCCAGCACCCCGCCCGGGCGCAGCGCCTGCGCCATGCGGACCAGGGCCCGGTCCACCGCCGCCGCGTCGGGCAGGTAGCTGATCGCGTGCCCGACCGAGACGATCGCGTCCGCGGCCGGCAGCGGATCGTCGGGCAGGGTGAGCGGCCGCAGGTCGACCTCCTCGCCCAGCGTCTCGGCGGCAAGCTCGAGCATGGCCGCCGACGCGTCGGTGGCCACCACCCGGTGGCCGGCCGCCAGCAGGTGCCGGGTCAGCGCGCCGGCGCCGCAGCCGAGCTCGAGGACGAGGCCTCCGCCGACCGGCGACAGCAGCTCGAGGATGCCCGGCGCGCAGTTGTCGGCGTGCGCGCCGTAGCCGCGGGCGTGCACCAGCGCGAGATCGTGCTCGTAGTAGTCCACGACCGGAGCCTAATCGGCGACGGTGAGCCCGAGGTGGCGGGCCAGGAACGGGGCGAGGGCGACGAGCTGGACGGCGTCGATGGTCGCGCCGCGCAGCGAATCGAACCCGGCCGTGATGCCGAGCGAGGCGCCCCGTAGGTCCACCTCCGTACAGGACACCTTCGTGAAGTCCGCGCCGGCCAGGGTGCAGCCGCCGAAGGCGACGCGCAGCAGCGTGGCGCCGCCGAAGTCCGCGTCGCGCAGCACGCAGTCCTCGAAGGTCACGTCGGTCAACGCGGCGCCGCGGAAGTTCACCGAGTCGAGCTTGCACTCCCGGAACACGACCCGGCGCAGCCCGGCCGAGAACGCCTGCACGCCGGCCAGCACGCAGCCGGTCAGCGTCACGTCCTGCCACCCGGTTTCGGCCAGGTCGGTGGCCACGAACCTGACCCGGGCCAGGTCGCTGTCGGTGAACCTGGTCTTGCGCAGCCCGGCGCCCCCGAACGACACGCCGGCGAACGAGCAGCCGAGGAAAAGGCATCCGCCCGCGGCCGCCGCGTCGAACGCCACGTCGGAGAACCGCAGGCCCTCGTAGTCCCCGTCCGGCTCAAGGTCCGCGTCAAACGCGATGAGCTCACGCCGGCCGCCTGCCATGCGGTTGACTGTACCCTGGCGCCTTCCGGACAAGCCGGGAGTACGCAGACAAGGGGTGCGCATGGACGTCACCGAACCCGTCGTCCGAACGGCCAGCGGCCTGATCCGCGGCCGCAGGGACGCGGACAAGCCCGCGGGCATCTCCACCTTTCTCGGCATCCCGTTCGCCCAGCCGCCGGTCGGCGACCTGAGGTTCGCCCCGCCGCGCCCGGCGCGGCCCTGGGCTGGGGTGCGGGAAGCCGCCGCGTTCGGCCCGCCGCCGCCGCAGTCCGCCTTCGCGGTGACCGAGGCGCCCGCGCCGGCGCCGGGCACCGACCCGGATGAATGGCTGACCGTCAACGTGTTCACGCCCGACCCGGGCGCGGCCGGGCTGCCGGTGATGGTGTACATCTACGGCGGCGCGTACCGCTCGGGCGCGTCCAGCCTGCCCGGCTACGACGGGACCCTGCTGGCCCGGCAGAACGTCGTCCTGGTCACGTTCAACCACCGGGTGGGCGTGGAGGGCTACGCCCACCTGCCCGGAGTGCCGGCTAACCGCGGGCTGCTCGACCAGATCGCGGCGCTGCGCTGGGTCAAGGAGAACATCGCCGCGTTCGGCGGCGACCCGGACCGGGTGACCGTGTTCGGCGAGTCGGCCGGGGCCGGCGCGATCGCGGCCCTGCTGGTCATGCCGGAGGCGTCCGGGCTGTTCGGCCGGGCCATCGCGCAAAGCGTGCCCGGCACGTTCTTCTCGCCCGCGCTGGCCGCCGACGTCACCGCCGCGATCGCCGCGCTGGCCGGGCTGCCGCCGACCGCGGAGGCCTTCGCCAGCGCCGACCCGGCCCGGCTGGTGGCCGCGGCCGACGCGGTTCGGCCCGGCGACCACCTCGACCGGTGGGGACCGGTGGCGTACACCCCCACACCATTCTCGCCCGTCGTCGACGGCGAGGTGCTGCCGACCGCGCCGTGGCGGGCCGTGGTCACCGGAAGCGGCCGGGAGGTCGACCTGATCACCGGGCACACCCGCGACGAATACCGGCTGTTCATGCACGTCCTCGGGATCGCGGGGACGGTAACCGACGAGATGGCCGGACGCGCGCTGGCCGAACTTGGCCCCGACGGGCCAAGCCCGGGCGAACGGGGCGGTAAAAACGAGGCGGCCTACCGGGCCGCCTACCCGGACGCGGGCCCGGAGACGCTATTCGAGCTGGTCCACTCCGACTGGCTGTTCCGGATGCCGAGCCTGCACCTGGCCCAGGCGCACGCCGCGGCCGGCGGCAGGACCTTTCTGTACGAGGTCAGCTACCAGGCGCCCGCCGCGGACCTCGGCGCGTGCCACGCGATCGACGTGCCGCTTGTGTTCGGCGCCTACGACGGCCTCGGGCAGATGCTGTTCGGCCCGCAGCCGCCCGCCGCCGCGGTGGCCCTGGGCAAC
>Ga0187783_10004475_pt1 | contig 10352 bp, 9 predicted proteins | sample 1015_SJ02_MP02_2_FD_132471 | JGI IMG/M metagenome (GOLD analysis project Ga0187783, IMG submission 132471) | Tropical peat soil microbial communities from peatlands in Department of Meta, Colombia - 1015_SJ02_MP02_20_MG | ecosystem: Environmental > Terrestrial > Soil > Wetlands > Peat | place...
CGCTGAAATTCCGTTTTGAATGCAGACAACGCGGTCGAAAGTCCCATCGCAGAATGCTAGTGTTGCCGCATCCATCTGTAGCAGAGCATGATCTTCAGTTGCGTCGCCGAGTCTGTCGCGAGCAAGGTTAAGACTGAAACTCGATGCGTCAATTCCTACCGCCTTTCGTGCTTTGCCGGATAATCTCGAAAGAACCCGGCCATAACCGCATCCCAATTCGAGAACTATGTGGCCTTGTTGTACCTTATCCAGTACATGGTTCAGTTCGGCGTTGAGGTACTGTTTGATTCGGGGTGAAGCGATGTCGTAAACCTGTTTCAGTCGCTTAGCTGAAAGCTTCGACGAATAATAATCGCTCACTCTTATCTCATCTCCTCTCGTAATAATTTGGTGAGTAGAGAGTGAATGTTCAAGGTTTTGATGAACCGTGTGGGTTCTTCGAACTTCAGCCGTCAGAATTGGATCAGTGAACTCCACGCAGCGGTCACTTTGCTCATGGGTCGATTGTAAATTATTGTCGTTTTGGGAAGCTTTAAGGAAAGGATGTTTTCTTTGTACGTTTTGATTCGTTTTGTCGAATACGATCCCTCCCATGCTGAAACCGGACCGTACCTCGCATCCGTTCTTAACTTATGACATGATCTACGAGATTCCTGCTACTATACGTGAGACTTTGAAGAATGCTCAACTCTCTTCAGTAACGGAGAAGCTTGGAAAGAAGGGGTCGTTCTACTTTACTGGTTCCGGCACCGCTTTCTTCTCCGCAATGTTGGGTGCTTATCCTCTTCATTCATCTAATTTTCGGTCTGAATGTGTTTCATCGTTGGAATTGCAGAAACATGATTATCCGTTTAGTTCGGAAACCGGCTTGGTCGCGGTTTCTCATAGCGGCATCACGAAAGCGACGGTTGACGCGTTGAAGTTCGGCCGTTCGAAAAACGCGTTCGGAGTAGGGATAACGCATTATCCTGATCGTCCTATCTCTCAGGTGGCAGACGAGACAATCGTTGTTGGCAATAGTCCGGATCCTTCGAGGTGCCACACGAAATGCTACGTAGCAGGGGCGATCGCATGCGCGAAAATTTCAATTGGAATATCGAACCTTAAACGGTCTGGATCGGCTAAAGACCTAGCTGGTTCCCTTGACGAATTGCCGAATCTGACGTCAGAAGTATTGAAGTCCATCGACAGTGTCTGTAAGGAGATTGCGGATCAGAACTGCAAGAGGGCACGTTACTATATTGCGGGATCGGGACCGAACTATGCGAACACACTCGAAGCCGCGCTGAAAATTATGGAGACCTCTTACTGCTCAGCTCAGGGGTTTGATACCGAACAGATTCTGCATGGGCCGTGGGCGTCGATTGATCAGGACACGTTCCTAATTGTTTTAGCTCCGAGGGGTGCGTGTTACGACAGAAACCGCGACTTAGTCAGAGCTGCGAAGATTTATGGGGCTTCGGTGCTCGCCATCGTTGACGAGGACGATAAGGACATTTCCTCACTCTGCAACTCGATTAAGCTGCCGACTAGGAATGAGTCGATCTCACCTTACCTTAACATTATCCCGTTGTATCTGATCGCATATTATTTGAGCGTCAAACATGGGAATAACCCTGACATGCTGAGGTATCTTTGGCCTCGTTACTGGGAAGCGAGACAAATCATCTTCCCTCCCGGGACACATTAACTGCAGAAATTTCCCTTAACCAAACTAAATCATATGAATAAAAAATGAAGTAAGAAAAGGGAGATTCGCTTCCTGAAGCGTCCTTATTACTGGACGACTTCTCCGGTCGCAAACCTTGGGCCTACGGTGTTAATTTTTACCTTCACTTTGTCGCCAGGCTTAGTTTGGGGAACGAAGACTACGAAACCTTCGATCCTTGCGACTCCGTCACCGCGACGGCTGGTCTCCTTGATCTCGACTTCGTACTCCTTCCCTTCTTCTACTGGCTTATGGAAGGAACGATCGCTCATGCGTTTCACCTCGATTTCGGTCAGCTAGTTCTTCGGGTGAATACGGCACGTCGGTCTAATTGCGATTAGAATTAGACGGTCGGCTTCAGCCCGTACACATAGCTTGACGTGCAGTACGAGATTGGGCCTAATTAATTCTACCTATTCTTTCTTGTGTGTTTGCAGTTATCTGTGACGGCGATTTCTATCGTTCCGTGTAGTTGTTCTCTGATAATCGCGTTTTCTTGACGTCTCAATTCTGATCTTGCCCGACCTGAACCCGCCCGTGTCTCTGCGATATTCTTGCATTTGAGCGTAGAAGTCTGAGTATCCGTTTTCATTATTCGCCAACGTAGATATGAGTTCGTTCAGCTTCGACCGGACCGAATCAAGCGAGTTATGATCCCATGCTTTCGAGTAAACCTCGTATGCTAAATGAAATTTGAAGTCAGTCGGTCTATCGATTTGGAGTTTTGTTGAGTTCTTATGTTCTGAAGATGCAGCGACTTCAGATGTCGCCTGCGTTGTGTTGAGTGTATCGTTCTCCGCCATTACACATGTGCTCTTTGCGTTTGTTACGTAGGGCATATTATTTAATCCAACTGAACCGTGGCATGCTTGATTTCTAGTGATGGATCGGGTATGTAGGAAGGCTTTTATTGACTGCTGACGAGTTGAAGCTTTCCGCAATACTACCAGTATACTTTGCACACGGAGGTGAACAATGCTTGGCAGAAAGGACAGAGAGGCCCCCTTCTAGGAGTGGCATACCATCGAATACTGTACTCATTGGTCAGAAGCCTCTAATGAGTTACGCAACCGCTATCGTCATGCAGATCAACAGTGGCACAAAGGAACTTTCAGTGAAGGCACGAGGACGCGTCATATCGAAGGCCGTTGACGTTGTCGAAGTGTGCCGTAGACGTTTCTTCGAAGGTAAACTGTCGATTAAAGAAGTGACGATTGGCACAGAAGTACTAGGTGAAGAGGGTCAATCTAGAAACGTCTCCACGATTGAAATTAAACTCACTAAAGGCGACTAGTCAGAGTTTGAGTTCGTGGAAAATTTCGTTTTTTTCCATTTTTTATTCTATTTTATTTAATCGATTTCATAACGAGAACCGAAAAACCGCTTTGTTATGTTTCACGGAGACAGATTCGCATGGCTTTTCGACAATTTATTGCGAGTAATTGCTGTGAATGACTTTCCCATTATGGGGTTCACGGTAAGCATCTTTAAAAGCCCCCCTGTCCATTACGCTCTCACGAAGACCGCGTGCGGACGGTAAAGCAGTTCTGCACAGCGAAACTAGAACGCGGTTTTTCCGTCAAAAGGAAGCTTAGACGTTCTATTTTTCTGTAAAGCGGTTTCAAAAGTGAAAAATCAATGAAACAGTTTGAAGACCTCCCGATAAAGGGAGAGATAACTCGCGCTTTGAGGGAACTTGGATTTCAAGAAATGTTCCCGATACAAGCTGCCGCAATCACACCTCTTCTCGACGGTCGAGACGTTATCGGTCAAGCGAAGACGGGGACCGGAAAAACGGCTGCCTTCGGTGTTCCGATGATTCAGAGGATTGATAGCCGTTCGGATGCTGTTCAAGCAATTGTTTTGGTTCCGACAAGGGAACTTGCTCAACAAGTAGCGTCCGACCTGAGGAAGTATAGTAAACATCTACACGTGAAAGTTTTAGCTGTTTACGGAGGCCAACCGATATATGGTCAAATGGAAGCCCTCCAAAACACAATTCACATAGTTGTTGGCACGCCAGGAAGAATAATCGACCATCTAAAACGAGGGACTCTCGTTCTGGATGACGTGAGTATGGTTGTGCTAGACGAGGCTGACCGAATGCTAGATATGGGGTTCATAGACGATATTGAGTTTATCCTAAGTCGAACTCCCAGTCAACGCCTAACCGCGATGTTTTCGGCGACTATGCCGGATGAAATTCTCGGCCTTGCCGCGAAACACATGTATAGTCCTGAACAGCTTCTCGTCAGTCGCGATGAAATCGCTGTGGAAGAAATTGAGCAACTCTACCATCTCGTCGACCCAGAACGAAAATTCCAAGCCCTCTGCAACATAATGGCTGACAAATCGCTTGACCGGGCTCTGATCTTCTGTTCAACCAAAATTGGCGCTGACAGACTCGCGTATCGGCTTCGGAAAACACGTCGCGATGTCACAGTGATCCATGGTGATCTGTCGCAGAGCCAAAGAGACCGGGCGTTGGAAGATTTCAGAAGAGGGCGTGTCCGATTCTTAGTGGCGACCGATGTGGCATCACGCGGATTAGACATTGAAGGTATATCTCACGTCGTTAACTACGATATGCCGAGGGATCCCAATTCCTACTTCCATAGGATCGGTAGAACTGGTCGAGCCGGAGCAGCGGGCATTGCCGTAACACTCGTCTCAAGCCGAGAAATTTCTGAGCTAAAACGGATTCAAAGTATGTCTAACGTCAGAATCCAGAAAATGGTACGGCCAGTCCCTCAACTCGTTAGCGGGCGCCCGATGGGCGATCCGACTGTAAATTCATCAAGACATTGAATGTCGCGTAAACTTGCAATTAACATTCAATAGGGACGCATGCATGATTGGTTCGAGCGTGAAATGAACGGGGCGTAGATTCAGCAATAGAACCGTCCGGTCTGAAATGAAGACCGTTGAATGTGTTCGCTGCCACAAGATGATCAGACTCGATGAGTATCGAGCTCATCTGTCAACTTGTGCAGGTACCGAACCGGTCGCTAAGACGCCAGAAACGCCGCAATCGCAGTGATTCTGTCACCTGACAACTCGAGCATCCTAGAGTACTGAAGAGCAGCTAAAGGCCGAGTCAGGGCGAGTATATGATGTGTACTCTGTTCCCTGTTTTGTCAGGTTGCTTGAGGAAAACTGCTTTGACGTCTTTCTTGACTTTTGGTTCCTCCAATTCGAGGCCGCGTTCAGTTAAATGCTTGCATGCTTCCTCAAAGTTCGAAACTCTTACTGCAACGTGACATGCAGATTGGATTGGTTCCTTCATAACTTCGATTCTGCCTTGCTGCGCGGTTAGAAAGAAGGACGATGTGCCCTCTGTTTTCTTAAAGCCGAAGACGTCGGCATACCAGTCAGCGAGTTGGGCGGCGGTTGCCGTTTTCGACGGATAAAGGCCTACGTGTTCGAGTCCAGTGTATAGCGGTGTTCCTCTTGCCTTCCTCACCCATGCTGTGCAGTTTTCTACGTTGCGTTTGATTCCGTCGAAGTCGTTAGCTGCGACAAGTTCTTTGCTGATCAGTTTGGAACCCATTCCTAGGCAGGCTGCGCCTGCGTTTATCCAACTGGAAATGCTTTCCCATGTTGGTTCTACGCCGCCGGTTGGCATTATTTGTGTCCATGGCATTGGGCCGTGGAGATTCTTTATGAAAGCTGGACCACCCATTTCTCCGGCAGGAAAAATTTTCACTATTTCCACGCCAAGTTCTTCGGCCTGAGAGATTTCAGATACGGTTCCGCAGCCAGGACAGTGAGCAATCTTTCGTCGATTGCATATTTTCACTACTTCGGGGTTTAGTATTGGGCTTACCACGAAGTTGGCGCCGCTGTTGATGTAAGTAGCGGCGGTGGCGGGATCGATTATCGATCCGACTCCTAAAGCGACATGCGGTAGGTTGTCGCTGCACCATTTGGAAAGTTCAAGGAAAACCTGATGCGCGAAATCGCCTCTGTTGGTGAATTCAACAATGCTTGCTCCGCCGTCGCCGCATGCCTCCAGTATTTTCTTGGCAACTTCTAGGTCTTTCTGGTAGAAGACCGGGATGATTCCAACGTCAAGCATTCTGGTAATTACTTGATGCCGCGTGAACTTCGCCAACGAACTCACCTAGATACTCGTCCTGATGCGACTCCGCTCATTAGTGCCTCGACTTCAGAGACGGAGACGACGCTTGCATCGCCGGGTATTGTATGTTTGATGCTGCCCGCGGCGACTGCGAAGGCTAATGCTTTCTGAGGGTCAACATATTTGAGCAGACCATAGATGAATCCGCCTGCGAAAGCGTCGCCGGAGCCGACTCGGTCGACGATGTGAGTTATGTCGTATACTGGGGCAGTATAGAATGAGTTGCCGTCGAGCAAGACCCCTGTCCATGTGTTGTGGCTTGCGTTCATGCTGCCCCGTATGGTTAGGGATACCTTTTCAAGGTTAGGGAATCGTTCCCTCAGTTTCTCTGCAACGATTTTGTATTTCAACGGGTCAACTTTGCCGGCCATGACGTCAACTCCTGGAGCTTGAATTCCAAATACTTTCTCAGCGTCTTCTTCATTGCCGACTGCTATGTCGGCTGATTTCACGATTTCAGTCATTACTTCTTGTGCTGATTTTCCCCACTTCCAAAGCTTGGAGCGGTAGTTCAAATCAACAGACACTTTCACTTTCATTGATCGTGCTGTTGTTACAGCTTCAATTGACGAATCTGCACAGGGTTTGCTTACGGCCGGAGTTATGCCGCTGATGTGGAGCCATGACGCGTCGGCAAGGATGCTTTTCCAGTCTAACGTCGAAGTTTCAATCGTCGCAATAGACGATCCTGACCGATCGTAAATCACCTTACTGCCACGTTGGGATGCACCGGTTTCTAGGAAATAGATTCCAAGTCTTTCTCCGCCCCGAATAATTCTCGTAGTACCCACCCCGAATTGTCGGAGGAAGTTGATGCAAGCATCGCCGATCTCATTACTCGGAAGACGTGTTATGAATTCGACTGGAATTCCAAAATTGGCTAGGTTGATGGCAACGTTGGCTTCTCCGCCGGCATATGTCACGTCGAATGATCGTGCTTGCTGTATCCGTTGAAAGCCGGGTGTTGAAAGCCTCATCATTACTTCGCCGTATGTGATGACTTTCTTAACGGTCGACATGGATTTCACTTCGTTAACTGCGTAATTGAGCTTGATGGCCGGGTAGAAGAAACTTCCGCAACATTCTCGGATTTTGTGAGCACGACCTGTCTACGCCCTTAGTTTTCTTCCTTCACGGGATTCTGCAGCGTTCCGATGCCATCGACTTCGACTTCTACTGTGTCTCCTGCTTTGAGGAAAACTGGCGGTTTTCGAGCGAAGCCTACGCCTGATGGGGTTCCAGTCATTATGGCTGTTCCAGGGATGAGTGTCATACATTTTGATAGGTAAGAGATCAGTTGAGCGGTGTTGAAGATAAGATCCTTCGTATTCGAATCTTGCATTGTTCTGCCGTTGAGCCGGCATCGGATACCGCTTGTGTCTGCCTGAAGGTCAGTTTCTATCCAAGGCCCCATTGGCGCGAACGTGTCGAACGATTTTCCTCTTGCCCACTGAGCGTCAAGACGAAGTTGGCAGTCACGCGCGCTGACATCGTTGCCGCAAGTGTAACCTAGGACGTAGTTGTGCGCTTCGTTCTCAGGAACATTGCGCGTTTGTTTTCCAATTATAATGACTAGTTCAGCCTCATAGTCTACTTCACTCGGAGCGATAGATGGTAGGACTATTGGTTGTTCTGGGTCGGCTAGGGATGTATTAGCTTTAATGAATAGGATGGGAGCGGGTGGAATCGGTTGTCCACTTTCTTTGGCATGGGCTTTGTAGTTTAACCCGATCGCTAGGATATTTGGAGGTTTAATTGGGGCAAGTAGGCGGGCATTCTCTAATTTCACGTTAGATCCAGTTCTTTTCCAGTTGCCGAAGATGTTTCCTTCGACCGGCGAGATTTCTTGATTTTCCAGAATTCCGTAATTTGGATCTTTGTTGTTGACAGAAAATCTGACGATTCGCATTCGCTTTCGCTTGTTGCACTGCCAAGATCGGGTTATATTTCAAGCTGACTGAAACGAGCTTTTCTACTTCATCGCATAAACTGGTAGTGAGACGACCAGGTAGACGGATTGATTTTGCAGACACTTAACGAGCTTGGGGAACATAAAATTATCGAAATCCTACAGCGTACTTTCGGTTCGAGTTCGCGTACGACGGTCGGGTTTGGTGACGATATTTCAGCGGTGAAATTGTCGAAGGGTAAAGTGGCGGTGTTGAAGACCGACATGTTGGTCGGAAGCACTGACTTGCCGCCCGGAATGACTTTGCGTCAAGCTGGATGGAAGGCAGCGGTAGCTAACGTTAGCGACTTCGCCGCGAAAGGCGTTAGACCAATTGTGGGATTAGTCGCTTTGGGGCTTCCGGCCAAGTTTACGAAGTCGAACATCAAGGAAATTGCGATCGGGCTTCGTGACGCGGCTAAATCGTATCGATTTTCATTCGTTGGCGGAGACACGAACGAATCAGATGATCTGACGATCTCAATTGCTCTCTTCGGTTTAGCGCAACAAAAGCGCTTAGTGCTTCGGAAGGGGGCTAGAGACGGCGATGTTGTTGCGGTCACGGGAGAATTTGGTGCTGCGGGTGCAGGGTTAAGGGCACTTCTCGAATACGGGATGAAACCTGCAGAGCTTTCAAGGAGCGCATACGAGGCCGTGTTTCATCCTCGTGCGCAGCTCGAATTGGGCTTGAAGTTATCCTCCTCAGGCGTGCTAACATCGTCGATCGACTCAAGTGATGGTTTGGCGTGGTCGTTGCATGAATTAGCCGTAGCCAACCGAATGGGTATTTTGATTCAAGAAGTTCCGGTCAGCAAAGATGCAGTCCAATTTGCTGAGTCTCATCGCTTGAACCCCGCAGACCTTGCCTTATTCGGCGGAGAGGAATATCATCTGGTTTTGACCTTCCGTCCTAACGAAATCAATTCGGCACTTCACGCTTCAAAAGGGCGGTTGAAAGTAATCGGTTTCGTAACAAAACGATTTCGGGAAGTGCGAGCGCTTCACGGGTCGAAAGAAATTCAGGTTGAACCTAGAGGTTGGGAACACTTCAAGGGACGTACCTCAAATTAAGTGTATGATTGGAGTTGAGTGAGCCGTCAACTGTTTGGTAGCTTACTGAAGACGTAGTGCAATATGCCTCCTGCACGATAATATTCAATTTCTATTTCATCATCCAGCCTCGCCACAGTGTCAAATGTCTCATCTCTTCCCGCATCCTTTACGCGCACTGTAAGTCGCGTTCTCGGTGTCACGATGTTTTCTATCCGAGTGATTTCATAGGTTTCAGTTCCCTTCAAGTTTAGGCTTCGCCAGTTTTGTCCGTTTGAGAATTCAAGTGGAAGTACACCCATTGCTATCAGATTGCTTCTGTGGATTCGCTCGAAACTTTCAGCTATGACTGCTCTTACTCCAAGCATCATCGTCGCTTTAGCAGCCCAATCTCTCGAGCTGCCGGTACCGTACTGTTTACCTGCCAAGATGAGCAATGGTATCCCTTCAGATTGGTATCGGATCGCCGCATCGTATATTGTCAGAATGTTCCGGGAAGGATAATGAGTTGTCCATCCTCCCTGCTTGTCGGCTGCTAGAACATTTTTCAAACGAATGTTGCTAAAGCCGCCTCTGACCATTACCTCATGGTTGCCGCGCCTGCTGCCGTACGTGCTGAAGGCGCTGAAATCCACATGGTTCTCTTTCAGATACTTTCCTGCGGGGCTGTCGACAGGGATCGTTCCCGCCGGTGAGATATGGTCGGTGGTTACCTTGTCGCCAAAGATTGCTAGTGCTCTTCCGTTAAGGATGTCGGTGTTCCTACGTTTTGTATCGTTGAACCATGGAGGTTCTCTGATGTAGGTCGACCGATCGTTCCATTCATACGATCTGCCTGACGGAGCGACTAGTTTGCGCCATTGCTCGTCGCCTGTTTGCGCGTCAGCGTATCGTTCTCTGAAAAGATCTGGTGAAAGCGCTTTGATCGTGAATTGTTGAATCTCGTTAAGAGTAGGCCAGACATCTTTTAGGTATACCGCCGATCCGTCCTTTGCTATACCTAACGGTTCGTTGTAGAAGTCGATGTCAATTCTGCCTGCTATCGCGTATGCTACAACAAGCATCGGAGACATAAGAAACGCCCCTTTTGCTAACGGATGGATTCGACCGTCGAAGTTCCTGTTTCCACTTAAAGCAGCCACGACGTAGAGGTCTCTTTCTCGAATCTGTTTCTCCACGTCAGGGCTTAGGGGACCACTGTTACCTATGCATGTAGTGCAACCATATCCTACGATGTCAAATCCTAAGCTCTCTAATTCAGGCAGAAGATCAACTTTCGCAAGGTAATCTGTTACGACATTTGAGCCCGGAGCCATGCTGCGTTTAACGTATGGCTGGGCAGTAAGGCCTAGCTTCGACGCCTTTGAGGCAAGTAAACCGGCACCTATCATTACCGTTGGGTTTGAAGTGTTGGTGCAACTGGTTATCGCAGCGATCACGACTGATCCGTCTCGTAGTTTTCCTTCCTTAGCAAGGTTTGTTGAATCGGGAGATGTTCTTGCATA
>Ga0187783_10004476_pt1 | contig 10351 bp, 8 predicted proteins | sample 1015_SJ02_MP02_2_FD_132471 | JGI IMG/M metagenome (GOLD analysis project Ga0187783, IMG submission 132471) | Tropical peat soil microbial communities from peatlands in Department of Meta, Colombia - 1015_SJ02_MP02_20_MG | ecosystem: Environmental > Terrestrial > Soil > Wetlands > Peat | place...
ACATCATGAACACCGGCGGACGCTGGGGCGGGGCGGTGACCGCAGCCATGTTTCTGCGCGAGTTTGCCGAGGACACACCCTGGATTCACCTCGACATCGCAGGTACGGCGTGGGTAGAAGACAACAAGCCATGGATCGCCAAGGGGCCGTCGGGAATCGCGGTGCGGAGTTTGGTCGAGCTGGCCAAGGACTTCCGTAGCTAGGCAAGTGCAGTTCTCGGCGGGAAGCCCCTGATTTTGGGTTCGGTCGGTGGCTGCCTCACATGACCTGGGGGATGGGGATTCCCATCACGTCGAGCAAGCGGATCAATTCCCGCCGTACCACGGCCACGGTTGCCAACAAGAACTGTTTTCGCTTGGCATCGGGTTCGGCAAGAATCGGGTAGCGATGATAAAAGGCATTGAAAAGTTGCGCCAGTTGGAAGACGTGCTTGGCTACGTAGGCCGGTTCCGTGGTTGCGATCGCCTGATCGACAATGGCGGAGGTTTTGGCTGCGGTCAACCACAGCTGCCACAGTTCGTTTGCCTCCTCTCCGTTTAAGAATCTCGAAAACTCCGCCGGAGACGCGTTGCTGCGAACCTCTCGCGCAAAGGCTTCAGCATCAAAACCACCTTTGCGAAAAATGTTGGTGGCGCGGACTACCGCGTACTGTGCATAGGGCCCGGTCTCGCCTTCGAAGCTCAGTGCCTCGTTAAAGTCGAAGGCGATCACCGACAATTTCGTGAATTTGAGCATGAAGTAGCGAACCGCCCCGACCGCGATGTGTGTGGCAATGGTAGTGCGTTCCGCTTCGCTCCGTTCAGGATGGCGGGCATCCACCTCTCTCTTGGCCGCAGCCAGGAGCGCATCCATCAGGTCATCGGCCTTCACCCCAAAGCCTTTGCGCCCGGAGACCTCAATAAACGGACGGGTCTTCTCTTCTGCGGACAATTGGTAGCCGAGCTCGGCGGCACATCGCGGCGTGAGCACAACCATCTCGTAGGAGAAATGGGTGAAGCGATCGGCCGGCTCGGTGTAGCCCAGGCTGCGCAGGGCTTCAATGACGGTGTTCTGGGCCTCGGATTGGCGTGCGTCGATGACATTATAGATTTCGCGCACTTCGCCGAAGCGGGGATGTCCGGGCTCACCTTGGGTGCTCGAAATCCAGCAATCGTGGCCGCTGGGATAGCAATAGAAGCGGCGATAGTCGAAGTCACGGCCCAGCACACCGAACTTCCACATGTGATAGGCGATGTCTTTGCCAACGTAGCCGACGGTTCCATTCGAGCGAACGATTACTTTTTGATCTTCTTCGGAAAGCTCCATGCTCTCCCTGTTCTCGCCATCCTCGGCAGCTTCCGAGCGTCCGCTTCTTGCCCTCCGCATCACCCAACAGCCCTTGTTCTTGCCCTCGGTTTCAAAAGACAGCACACCGCGGTCTTTCAACTGGGTGAACGCCGCGTCCCAGAAGTGCAGACGAAGAATTTCGCTTTCCCGGGGCAGGAAATCGTATTCAATCGTCAGTCGGTCCATGGTCTCCAGATGGCGGCGAAGGACACTGGTCGAAATAAGATCCGCCAGCACCGCGGTTTCGTTTCCACCCTCTTCAATGGCCTGCAACACCCGATGACGAGCGGGCTGATTTTGTCGGTCCTGCTCGTACCATTGCGATACGCGGGCGTAGAGATCCCAACAGTAGTAATCGAAACGAGGTTGGCGGGCGAGCCCTTCGATTTCCGAGCGCTGTTTCTTCTCCAGGTAGAGAAACCCGACGACGACATCCGCCACCTGCACCCCGGTGTTGTCGATATAGTTCTGTACGTCGACCTCACGGCCGGAGAAACGCAGAAGGCGGACGAAGGTATCCCCCAGGATCGCATTGCGCAGGTGGCCGACATGGGCGGCCTTGTTGGGATTGATGCTCGAATGTTCCACCAGCACCTTGCCCGGTGAAACCACGGGAGGTGAGCTCTGGTCCGCGGCGAGGGCGACGGCAAGCTCTGCGCGGTGCAGGCGGGCATTGATATAGCCGGCGCCGGCAAGCTCGAATCTGGCAAATCCCTCGAGTGGTTCCAGGGCGCGCACCAGTTCATCCCCGATCTTGCGCGGCGGCTTGCCAAGCTTCTTGGCCAGTTCGAAGGCGAGGGGAAGGGCGTAGTCCCCCAGCTCAACTCGCGGCGGCTGTTCAATCGTGATTCGGGGCAGCTCAAGATGGTAGTTACGGCGCACCAATGCAGAGAGGTGTTGGGCGAGGCGGCGTTCGAAATATCGGTACAAAGTTTCCCCTAAGCTATTGAAGAGAATAGTGATTGTAGCAGAGCGAGGAGGGAATCGCAGTTTGACGGTCGTGGCCGTGTTCCCTATGATGAAAAGGCGGTGGTTGATCGTGGGTCGTTCCTTTGTGTCTCTTTCTGCACTGTTTGGCAAACGGTCGATGACAAACCCGCAACCCAGGCACGGGGACACCATGCATGCGCATTGCCTATCTTGATTGTTTCTCTGGAATCAGCGGCGACATGTTTCTCGGTGCGTTGCTCGATGCCGGGATTCCGGCGGCTTTGTTCGAGGAAACGGTTCGAGCTCTCGACCTCGAGGCAGAGCTCAAAATTGGGCGCGTAAGTCGCAGTGGCGTTCACGCCACCAAGGTGGACGTCTATGCCTACGGAGAGAAGGATTTGCCGCGCGAGCAGTACTGGGAGCAAGGCCGGCGAGGCCATGCCCACCACCACGAACCGGGTCATGAGCCAGGTGACCCGCATCACCAACCGCTGGCAGCTGGGGAGCTGCGGGAGCACGCCCATGCCCATGCCGGCTCGGGTTCGGCGGTGTCCGCGCTCGCCGCGCGCTCGGGCCGGGGCCTCGAGGAAATTCGCCGAATCATTGCCAAGGCCAAACTTGCCGAATCTGCGAAGAGCACTGCCATCAAGATCTTTGAAGCCCTTGGGGCAGCCGAGGCGAAGATTCACCAGGTCGCGATCGACCAGGTCCACTTTCACGAGGTGGGGGCGGTCGATGCCATGGTGGATATCGTTTGCGCCGCAGTGGGTGCAGGGGCATTGGCGGTCGACGAACTCCTAAGCTCGCCGCTGAACCTGGGTAGCGGCACCACTCGCTGTGCGCACGGAACTTTTCCCGTGCCCGCGCCCGCCACCCTGGAACTGTTGCGGGGTGTCCCTGTGTATTCCTCCGGTGTCGAGGCCGAGCTCGTGACCCCCACCGGGGCTGCGATTGTCAAAACGCTGGTTCGCCGATTTCTACCTTTTCCGGCGATGAAGGTGGACAAGATTGGTTATGGCGCCGGCACCCGCGACCTGCAGGATCAACCGAACGTTTGCCGGATCGCGATCGGCGATGTCCCAAGCGACGAGGTCGCCCAGCCTGCGGAGGAAACCATTGCCGTCCTCGAAGCCAACCTAGACGATCTGAACCCGCAGATCTTTGGCTATGCGATGGATCGTCTGCTGGCGGAGGGTGCTCTCGACGTGTTTGGGACGACGGTGCAGATGAAAAAGAACCGGCCGGGAATGCAGCTCACTGTTTTGTGCCGGCCCGAGGATGCCTCACGGTTGAGCCACCTGCTGTTTCGCGAGACGACGACCCTCGGCGTGCGCCAACGCAAAGAGAAGCGCGAGGTGGTCGCGCGGCGGTGGGCGACGGTGAAAACGCAATGGGGCGACGTCCGGATCAAGGTCGCGAGCAGCAACGGGGCGGTGACCAATTACGCGCCGGAATATGAAGACTGTCGCGGCATCGCCGTTCAGCACAAGGTACCCTTGAAGCACGTGATCGAGGCAGCGCTCCAGGAATACTTGCAATCCGGGAATCGAAACCGTTAATCGCAGACTGCGCGAAGCGCCAAGGCACTCGCCGCTCGGCAGAGCCCCCGGTCCTTCGTGAGGTGGAAGTTCGCAATGAGGAAGTTTTACATCACGACCCCGATTTACTACGTCAATGCGCGGCCCCACATCGGGCATGCCTACACCACGATTGCATGCGACACCATTGCACGGCGGCAGCGGATGCTGGGGGCCGATACTTTCTTTCTCACGGGCACGGACGAGCATGGCGTCCATGTCGAGCGAGCCGCCATTGCCGCCGGCAGGCCGCCTGAGCAATGGATCGATGAAGTCTCGGCCGCCTTCCGCCAGCTCTGGGATCGTCTCGGAATCACGTATGACGATTTCATCCGTACCAGTTCGAACCGGCACAAGCGTGGGGTGCAAGCGCTTTGGTCCAAGATTCGCGAGAACGGGTTTATCTACAAAGGCCATTACAGCGGACAGTACTGCATTTACGACGAGCTATACGTAGATTCTGCCGGCCCCGGCGCTCCGTGTCCGGAATGTGGCCGTCCAACCGAAACCGTGCAAGAGGAGAATTATTTCTTTCGACTTTCGGCCTTTCAGGAAAAGCTTCTTCGACTCTACAGCGAGCAACCGGACTTCATTCGTCCGGAAACTCGCCGCAACGAGGTCTTGGCCTTCGTTCGCACCGGCCTGCGCGATCTCTCGATCAGCCGCTCGAGCTTCCAATGGGGCGTGCCCGTGCCCGGGGATCCGAGACACGTGGTCTATGTCTGGCTGGACGCCCTTTCGAACTACGTCACCGCCCTCGGCTACGGCTCCGAGGACGCCTCGCGATTCGAAAAATATTGGCCGGCCGATTTGCACATGATCGGCAAAGAGATCGTCCGTTTCCATTGTGTCTACTGGCCGGCGTTCCTGATGGCAGCGGGCTTGACCTTGCCCAAGGCGATTCTGGCCCACGGCTGGCTGCTGTTTGAAGAGAACAAGATGTCGAAATCGCGCGGGAACATCGTGCGCGCGGAAACGATTCTGGAAGTGCTGGGTGGGGACGCGCTGCGCTATTTTCTGTTGCGGGAGGTCGTCTTCGGACAAGACGGATCGTTTTCCTTCGATGCCTTGGTGCAGCGATACAATGCAGATCTTGCCAATGGGATCGGGAATTTAGCCAGCCGTACGCTTACCATGATCACCCGGTATTTTCACGGTGAAGTGCCCTATCCTTCGCCTGCCGCCGCACACCAGACCGCCGACGACGCCATACGCAAGAGCGCCAACCAGGCCATTGCCGAGTATCAGTCGTTGTTTGACCAGTATCAGTTTTCCCGCGCCCTCGAGTTAGCCTGGAGCTTGGTCGGCTCGGTGGACAAATATATCGTGGAGAACGAGCCCTGGGTGTTGGGCGAGGAGGGCGATGAGCAAAGCCGCGCCCGCCTGGCCACCGTGCTCTACACCAGCGCCGAAGCGTTGCGCATCGTCACCGCCTTGGTTCATCCCGTCATTCCCGAGGCCACGCGGAGGATTTGGGCCCAGTTCGGGCTGGGCAACATCGGCGCTTTTGACCTCGCCAGCCTGAAGTGGGGCCAGCTGCAGCTAGGAATTAAGCTCGGCAAGGTCGAGCCGGTATTCCCGCGGGCCGATAAGAGTGCAGTAGAAAGGATGCAGAAAGCGGAAGAGGAAAGGGAGGTGGCTCGAGCCGCCACGGCGGCGGAGGCCCCCTCACAGGCCGAGCCTTCTGCCGGGCCCATTCGAACTCCGGCGGTTCCCTCGGCGCCCAGCGACGCGGCCAACCACAAAATCACCATCGATGACTTCAGCAAGGTGGAAATGCGCGTGGGACAGGTGAAGGTTGCCGAGAGAGTACAAGGTGCGGACAAGTTGTTGCGTCTGGAAGTGGATCTCGGAAGCGAGGTGCGGCAAGTGGTCGCCGGGATTGCCGAGGCTTACGCACCGGAAACGTTGATCGGACGCAAAGTCGTGATCGTGGCCAATTTGGCTCCACGGAAGTTGCGCGGGCTGGAGTCGAATGGCATGATCGTCGCGGCTTCGGCGGAGGGAGGGAAACCGGTGTTGGCGAGTTTCCTCGAAGATGTGCCGGTCGGAGCTCGATTAAAGTAGTCCGTCCTTCGTGATCTGCTATGTTCGTCGATTCCCATGCCCATCTTGACGGCGAGCCGTTTCAAAGCGACCGCGAACAGGTCATCGCGCGCGCGCGCGCAGCCGGCGTCGAGACCATTGTCACCATCGGGAACGGCGATAGCCCGGCTAGCGTGGAAGCGGGGATTCAGCTCGCCGAGAGATACGATTTCATCTATTCGACGGTCGGCGTTCACCCTCACGAAGCGCGCCAGGCCAACCCTGCGCTCTTCGAACGCATGGAGCAACTGGCGAAACGATCGAAGGTCATCGCCTGGGGTGAGATCGGGCTGGATTACTTCTACGATCACTCCCCCCGCGATGTGCAGCAGCGCGTGTTCGTGTGTCAAATGGAGCTGGCGCGCTCAGCCAAGCTGCCGATCGTCATTCACTGCCGTCCCTCGGGCGGCACCGACGAAGCTTGGGAGGATTGTTTGCGGTTGATCGGTGAGCACTGGGCGCGGAGCGCTCTCGGAGGTATTCTGCACTGCTTTAGCGGGACCTGGAAGCACGCACAGCGGGCGCTTGATCTGGGCTTCATGATTTCCTTCGCCGGCAATGTGACCTTTCCCAAGGCCCAGCAAATTCGCGAAGTGGCCACGCGAGTGCCCCTGGATCGCATGCTGATCGAAACCGACTCGCCCTATCTCGCGCCGGTACCGTACCGCGGCCGGCGCAATGAACCCGCCTTTGTGGCGGAGACCGCGCGGCAGATCGGTGAATTACGAAGCCTGTTGGCGGCGGAGGTTGGCGGTGAAACCGCACGAAACTTCTATCGCTTCTTTTCGCTTCCCCAAAATGCCAACTCCGTTTAGTTTTTAGGGAGCATCTTTCCCTGGGGCGGCGTAATCTGATAACGGGAAGCCACGATCATGCCAGAGAACAGTTTCGACATTGTCAGCAAAATTGATCTGCAGGAAGTTGCCAACGCCATCCAGCAGGCGCTCAAAGAGGTCCACACCCGTTTCGATTTGAAAGATTCTCGCTCGGCCATCGAACTCGAAGGAAAGGAGGCAATCGTGTTGCACTCGAGCGATGAGTTCAAGCTGAAGGCGGTCAAGGAGGTTCTCGAGCAGAGGCTGGTGAAACGCGGTGTCCCCCTGAAAGGGCTGAACTACGTCGCGGTGGAGGTAGCGGCCGGCAGTACCGTCAAGCAGCGGATCACGCTGCAACAAGGGATTCCTATCGAAAAAGCGCGTGAGATCGTAAAGTTGATCAAGAACGTCAAGAAGAAGGTGAACGCGTCGATTCAGGGAGATCTGGTGCGTATCAGCGGGAAAGACCGCGATACCTTACAGGAAATTATCGCCTTGCTGCGGCAGCAGGATTTTGGCATCGATATGCAATTCACCAATTACCGGACAAGTTGAGCCCGCAGTCGCGGGGCCCAATGGGCAAGCACGTGAGCACATCACCAGCCATCAACAGTCAAGAGATCTTTGCCCTCCTCAGAGAGGATCTCGCTGCCATCGAGCGGGAGTTTGGTCGCGATACCGTGTCTCAGGTAGAAGCCATCACTGAGATCGGCGAGTATCTGCGTCGTGGGGGCGGAAAGCGCATCCGCCCTATGCTGCTGTTGCTCTCCACCCGGCTGTTTAATTATCAGGGTCGGGGTGCGATCAAGCTCGGCGCCGTGGTCGAGATCATTCACACCGCCACCCTGGTTCACGATGACATCATCGACGAAGCGCAAATCCGTCGCGGGCGTCCCGCGGCCAACACCCAATGGGGGAACTCCAAATGTGTGCTCGCCGGCGACTGGCTCTATATGCAGGCCTTCAAAATCGCGGTCGAGGAGCGCAACTTTCGCATCTTGGACACGCTGATTGACTTGACCCAGCAAATGGTGGAAGGCGAACTGCTGCAAATGGAGAAGCTAGGACAGTTGATTTCGCTGGACCAGTACTTCGACCTCATCTATCGTAAGACCGCCTGCCTGTTCTCCGTATGTATGCGGGTCGGCGCCATTCTGGGCGGAGCGACCCCCGAACAGGAACAGAATCTGGCGCAGTACGGGCGCAATCTCGGCATGGCCTTTCAGATCGTGGATGACGTTCTCGATCTCACCGCCTCCGAGGACGTGCTGGGAAAACCGGTGGCCAGCGACTTGCGGGAAGGGAAGGTCACGATGGCGGTGATTCACGCCTTGGAGCGCTGCACGCTCGAAGAGCGTGAGAAGATCGGGGCGGTGATCCGCGACCGCGCCTTCAACGGCGTGAGCCACGCGGATGTTCTCGCCATCTTGAAGCATTACCGATCCATCGATGCGGCACACCAACGAGCCATCCAATATGCCACGCTGGCTCGCAATGCCATCTGCAACTTCCCCAATGTCGAAGCCAAGCGGGTGTTGCTGTGGGCGCCTGATTTTGTGGTCGATCGTGTCAAGTAGCGGAGGTTGGGGAGGACCGGTCGCGAGAAAACAGATGTTTTCCGGGGCTTTTTCCTTCCTCTGGGCACGATCCGAAAACACCTTCGCCGGAGCATGCTTGGGCAAGCCGGCCAGGGGCGAACGGCTGTTCTTTTGTTATAGTAGCGGCAGTCTTAACCGTCTGTGAACCACTTCTTCTCCTCGATCGCTCCGCACGGGTACTTACTCGTCTTTGTATTCGTGTTGGCGGACGCGTTGGGTTTGCCTCTGCCCGCAGCCTTGGTCCTTTTGCCGGCCGGGGCAGCGGTGGCTTTGGGCACGCTTAACGGGTCCCTCGTGCTGCTTGTGGCCATGGCTGGCTTCCTGACTGGGGACATCCTGCTATTTGTTTTGGGCCGTTCCATGGGTTGGACTCTGTTGGGCGTCCTCTGTCGCGTATCGTTGAACCCGGAAACCTGCATCCTGCGCTCGGCGGAGTTGTTCTACAAGCGGGGCAAGGTCGCTGTGCTCCTCGCGAAGTTCATCCCAGGGATGAACACCATGGCTGCGCCACTGGCGGGAAGTATGAAAATGCGATTCCGGCAGTTCTTGGGACTCGATTCCGCTGCCGCCCTGCTGTATGTGGTGCTCTATGCTGGCTTGGGCTTCTTGTTCCGGGATTTTCTGGCCATGATCATACGTAGCTTTCAGCGTGCCGGGCACGTTTTTGCCGACGTTCTTCTGGCGGCCGCGGTTCTCTATGTCGTCTATCGCCTGCGGTTGTACCGGAAGAGCAAGGTTTATGAAATCGTCCCCCGGGTTCCGGTTCGCGAAGTGGCCGCGCGCTTGGAATCGGAAGAAAAGGGCAGAATATTCATCGTGGATGTTCGTAGCCACGGCTACTATGATGCCGGTGCGCAACGCATTCGGGGATCGATCCGGCTCGAGCCCAATCAGCTCGTCGAGGAGATCCGGAACCTGCCGAGAGATAAGGACATCTATCTGTATTGTACTTGAGCGCGCGAAGCGACCAGCGCCCGGGTGGCGCTAGAACTGCGCAAGCGGGGTTTCAACGCCCTTGTGATCGAAGGTGGGTTGGCTGCATGGCGCAAGGCGGGTCAGCCCATGGAGTCGGTGCCGGAAGATGATGTGGTGAAACTGCCGACGTTCACCTAAGCCTCCACTCCGATCCCCCGTCGGCCGTCCGCGGGGCATCGCCGCCAGTAGGTGTGGCCCCCGAGGGCTTATACTTTTTCAGATGTCTTCCCAGAAGGAAATTGAGATCAAGTTTAGGGTGGACGATTTGGGCGCCCTCGGTCGGCAACTGCGCCGCCTGGGCTTCCGCAGGGTCACAAAACCTACGCGCGAAATGAATACCCTCTATGATCTTGAGGGGACGCCGCTGAGACGTCGCGGAGAGCTTCTCCGATTGCGCCAATATGGAACGGCATGGCTCCTGACCCATAAGGCAAAGGGCGAGGCAGGGCGCCACAAGACTCGGGTGGAGAGTGAAACCGAAGTATGCGATGGTCGCAGCATGGCCGTGATCTTGCGGGCCTTGCACTTTAAGCCGACATTCCAATACGAAAAGCTGCGAGCAGAATGGAACGATGGGAATGGCGCGGTGGTTGTCGATGAAACCCCGATCGGGAACTTCAGTGAAATCGAAGGTTCGCCCCGCTTTATCGAAAGGACGGCGCGCCGCCTGGGGGTTCAACCGGCCGACTATATCACCGCAACCTACGCCGAGTTGTTCGCCCGCTGGAAGCAGCAAACCAAAAGCCCCGCAAGCGTGATGACCTTCGCCGCGATCGGCAAAGCCGGAACTCGGAAATAACTCCTCGCGCGCGGGCTGGAGCGCACCAAACTAATAACAAAATTGCCGGTTGGGCGCATGGTACTCTAAATGCGCTCTGGTTCAGGCTCCTGCCGGTGCAGTGGCGGCGCAAAAAGACAATTTTCGGCGGCTCTTGCAGACTATCGAAGCGCTCTCCGATCTCGGCCCTGCTCTGACGGCGGAGCGAGACTTTCCCCAGACCGCCCGGTCCATGCTGTCCGCCTTACAACAGGTGGGCGGTGCGCG
>Ga0187783_10004477_pt1 | contig 10350 bp, 9 predicted proteins | sample 1015_SJ02_MP02_2_FD_132471 | JGI IMG/M metagenome (GOLD analysis project Ga0187783, IMG submission 132471) | Tropical peat soil microbial communities from peatlands in Department of Meta, Colombia - 1015_SJ02_MP02_20_MG | ecosystem: Environmental > Terrestrial > Soil > Wetlands > Peat | place...
CGCGGCCGGGCATCCGGCGACGGCGCCGGGGGCGGCGGCAGCGAGAGTTGCGTCATGGTGAGGTGACGTTAGCTCCGGCGCGGGATGCAGGCAAACTGGGTTAGCCTCCGGCGCGGGCTGACGGCGATCCAGCGCGCGACCCTGGCCTCAGGCTGGGCCCATCGAATCGGGCTTCAGTCAGCCTCGGTGCGCTGTCCACGGCGGGCGCGGGCCCGGCGCTTGCCCTCGTGCATGGCCGCTACTCTCGCCACGGGGATCTCGTGACCCTCGGCGACGAGGTCCGTCGGCAGCCGCTGCGGCCCGGGCAGCGTCCGCGCCCACGGGTCCCGGCCAGCGAGCAGGCCGACGGCGGTCTTGACGGTGAAATCGGCTGGCCGCACGTCCGCCAGCTCGTCCCAGCCGACCGGGAACGACACCGGCGTGCCCGGTCGCGCGCGCGGGCTGTAGGCCGCCACGACGGTGGCGCCGCCGGCCCTGGTGGCGTCCAGGAAGACCTTCCCGCCGCGGTCCGCCTTGACGAACGCGGTGGTTGCCTCCGCGGGCGCGAGCCGCTCGGCCCTGGCCGCGATCGCCCTGGTCGCAGCCGCCGCGTCGATGGCTGATTGCCCGTCCGCCAGCGGCACGAACACGTGCGCGCCCTTGGCGCCGCTGGTCTTGACCGCGCCCGCGAGCCCGACCGACGAGAGCGCCTCGCGCACCGCGAGGGCAGCGCGCACGACCAGGCCGAATTCGCGACCCGCCGGCGGGTCGATGTCGAGCACCAGGAAGTCGGGGCTGTCCCAGCGGTCAGCGCGCACGAGCGTCGGGTGGTACTCGACCGCCCGCTGGTTGGCGAACCAGAGCAGCGTGCGCCGGTCGTTGCAGAGGGCGTAGGACACCTCGCGGCGCGAGCTCTCCGCCCAGACCGTGACGGTGCGGACGAAGTCCGGTGTGTAGGCCGGCACGTTCTTCTGCATGAATGGCTGCTGGCCGCGCAGCACCCGGATGACCGACAGCGGCCGGTCCGCCAGCACCGGCAGGAGCGCCTCGCGCACCGCGTCCAGATAGTCGACCAGGTCGCGCTTGGTGGCCTGGGCGCCATCGAAGAGCTCTTCGTCCAGGTTGGTGAGCCGGACCCCGGCGCGCTCCTCGGTGCTGGCGGCGCCGCTAGTCATGGCCGCCGATCCGCCCGTCTGCCGCCGCGGCGGCGGCCAGGGCCAGCTGGCGCAGCGTGCTCACCGCCTCGGCCGGGTCCTCGGCGCCGAACACCGCCGATCCGGCGACGAACATGTCGGCACCGGCGTCAGCGCAGCGCCCGATCGTGTCCTCGCTCACGCCGCCGTCGACCTGGAGCCAGATCTCGCCGCCGTGCGCGGTGATCAGCTGCCGGGTGCTGCGGATCTTTGGCAGCAGGAAGTCCATGAATTCCTGCCCGCCGAAGCCCGGCTCGATGGTCATCAGCAGCACCATGTCGATCTCTGGCAGCAGGTCCGCGTACGGCAGCACCGAGGTAGGCGGGTTGAACGCAAGGCCCGCCCGCGCGCCGGCGGCCCGGATGTCGCGCAGCGTCCTGATGGGCGCGCTCGCGGCCTCGGCGTGGATGGTGACGCTCCGCGCCCCGGCCTCTGCGTAGCCGGGCGCCCAGCGGTCCGGGTTCTCGATCATCAGGTGGCAGTCCAGCGGCAGCCGGGCGTGTCGCACCAGCGCCTCGACGACAGGCAGGCCGATAGTGAGGTTCGGCACGAAGTGGCCGTCCATGACGTCGACGTGCAGCCAGTCAGCCGTGCCGGCGACCGCGTAGGCCTCGTCCGCGAGCCGGGCGAAGTCGGCCGCCAGCAAGCTCGGCGCCATCTGAATGCTCATCCTGAGGTGATTGTAGGGAACGGCGTCTGCCGGGCGGCGGCCGTCCGGCCCACCAGCCGAGGTGCCGTCCCGCTGTCGGCAGCTCCCGCTAGGTTCTAACCGCGTAGCAAGCCGGCGAGCAGGGAGGTGCGATGACCAGTCAGCCCGCGACCAGCTACGGCGCGACCACCGACCGGCTGCTCGATCGGGTCCGCAAACTGCTGGCCAAGGCCGAGGCCGACGGTGTCACGACCGCCGAGGCACAGGCGCTGACGGCGAAGGCCGCCGAGCTGATGGCCAAGTACGGCATCGACCGCGCGCTGCTCGCGGCCACCCGGCCCGAGACCGACGAGCCGGCCAGCCGGATCGTGGAGATCTACAACCCGTGGGCCAGGGTGCAGGCGCACCTGCTGTGCGGGCTCGCGGCCGCGATGCGGTGTCAGTGCATCCTGTTGCCGTCGCGAGCGGGCCAGCGGGTGCACGTCTTCGGCTACGCCTCCGACATCGAGCGGGCAGACCTGCTCTACACCTCGGTGCTGATCCAGATGTGGCACGGCCTGATCGCCGCGGACGTGCCGGCCACCGCCGCCGGTGTCCGAGCCTGGCGGCGCAGCTGGCTGCTCGGCTTCGCGGCCGCGGTGATGGCCAGGGTCCGCGCCGCGGAGCGGGCCGCCGAGCGGTCCGCCGCCAGCGGGCCGGCCGGCGGCCCTGCTCGCGCGGCGCTCGTCCTGGCCGATCGCGCCATGGTGATCAGGCAGCACGTGGCGCGCACCTACCCGGTCACCCGGACCGCGCGGGTGACCTACACCGGCAGCGGATTCGGCGCGGGTTATTCGCAGGGCAACCGCGCCGATATCGGCGCCGGCCGGGTCGGCGCGCCGTCGGCGCGGGCGCTCACGCGCTAGCGCCGCTGCCGGGCTCGTCTGCTATTTTGCAGTCACTCGCGTGGGAGGCGGGCGTGCCCGGGAGCGGCGATTTGTTCGGACGCGATCGCGAGGTCGACGCGGTGGTGGCGTGCCTCGACGGGCTGGCATCTGGGCCGTGCGGGTTACTGCTCGAGGGCGAGGCCGGGATCGGCAAGACCGCTCTCTGGATGGCTGGCGTCGCCGCAGCGGCCGCGCGGTCCTATCTGATCTTGTCGAGTCGGCCGGCCGAGGCAGAGGCCGCGCTGTCGTTCGCCGGGCTTGGCGACCTGCTGGCCGGGACGATCCGGTCGGTAGTGACCGGACTGCCGCCACCACAGCAGCACGCCCTGGAGGTAGCGCTGCTGCTGACGCCGCCCGCGGGCAGGCCGCCAGCGCACCGAGCGGTCTGCGCCGCCTTTCTCGGCGCGATCCGCGGCCTGGCCGCAGGCGGTCCGGTCCTCATCGCCATCGATGACCTGCACTGGCTTGACCCGGCGACCGCGACGGTGCTCGGCTACGCGCTGCGGCGGCTGACGGCGGAACCGGTCGGCCTGCTGGCGTCGGTCCGGGCGGGCCACGACAGCGCGCCGCTCACTGCCGTCGGCCCGAGGGCCGACCGCCTGACGCGTCTGCAGCTCGGGCCGCTGCCGCTCGCCGATTTCGAGGCCGTGATCCGGGCGTCGGTCGGCGGCAGGCTTTCCCGGCTGACCATCCGGCGGATCTTCGAGACGTCCGGCGGAAACGTGTTCTATGGCTGTGAACTGGCCAGGGCATTGGGCCTGCTGGACGCCGAGCCGCCGTTGTCCGAGCCGCTGCCGGTGCCGGCTGGTTTGCAGGGGGTGCTGACGGCGCGCATCGCCTCCTTGCCGGCCGACGTCCAGGAGGTGCTGCTGACAGCGTCCTGCCTGCGGTCTCCGACGGCGGCGCTGCTCGAGCGAGCCAGCGGCCCGTCGTCCTGGCACGCCGTGCAGTCGGCCGCCGCCCAGGGGCTGGTCACGATCGAGGGCGCCAGCGTCCGGTTCACCCACCCGCTGCTCGCATCGGCGATCTATTCGGGCGTGGCGCCATGGCAGCGCCGGGAGGCGCACCGCACGCTGAGCATGGTCGCGACCAACCCAGAGGAACTGGCCCGGCACCAGGCACTGGCCGCTGACGGACCGGATGAGGACGTGGCCGCTGCGCTGGCGCTGGCGGCACGGGCCGCCATCGCCCGCGGCGCTCCCGGCGCGGCAGCAGAACTGGCCGAGCTCGCCGTCGCCTATACCCCCGCGCGGCTCGGTTCGGCTTCGCGGCGCCGCCGCCTGGCCGCAGCCGAGTACTCGTTCCGCGCCGGCGACACGTCCCGGGCCCGCCAGGGACTCGAGGCCGTCGTCGCGGACATGCCCAGCGGGCCGCGGCGAGCGGAGGCGCTGATGCTGCTGGCGAAGGTCTTGCTGCACGACGCGGGGGACCCGGTGGCGGTGCCCGTCCTGGAGCGGGCACTCGCCGAGGCCGCCGCCGACCGGCGCCTGCAGGCTCGCATCCACATCGGCCTCGCACGAACCTGCGGGTTCGACCTTCGCTACTGCGCGAACCACGCGGACATCGGCCTCGCGCTGGCCGAGCAGGCCGGGGATCGGGCCCTTGCCAGGCAGGCACAGGCCGAGAAGATGTACGCGGATTTCATGCTGGGCCGCGACGTCCGCATGGATCCGCCGGACCACCCGATCGGTGGTGGGCCAGAGCGCGCGTGGTCGGCGGTTGAGGACCGCGGCACGACGATCGTCGGGGTGTGCCTGGTTCGAGCCGATCTGTTCGACGAGGGGCGGCGCCTTCTGGAGAGCGCGCTCGCGGCCGCGCAGGACGAAGGCGACGAGAGCTCGCTGCCTGTTCTGCTGGCTCATCTGGCCGACCTGGAGGTCTGGGCAGGGAACTGGCAGGCGGCGGCGCGGTATGCGACGCAGAGCTGGGAGGCGGGCGAGCACGTCGAGCACCGCGCGTGGCGGGCCGCCACGCTCTACGCGCGTGCCCTCATCGACGCCCATCTCGGACGCATCGACGTGGCGAGGACTGAAGCCGCCGACGGCCTGGCGGTCGCCACTGCCGCGGCCGACGACTGGGCCGTCATGATGCTGCGCGCAGCCCTCGGCTTTGCCGAGCTGTCGGCGGGGAATAGCCGCGCCGCCGCGGCCAGCCTGTCCGGTGCGGTGACGCTCGCCGACCGGATCGGCGTCGCCGAGCCCGCTGCCTGGCGTTTTGACGCCAATTACATCGAGGCACTGGTCAGCGTCGGCGACCTTGACCGGGCGGCCGAGCGCCTTGCCTGGCTTGAAGCGCGGGGCCGAGCCACCGGCCGGCGGTGGACGCTTGCTACCGGAGCGCGCTGCCGGGGGCTGCTGCTGGCGGCCCGAGGTAACACGCCGGGCGCGCTGGCCGCGCTGGACGAGGCGCTGGTTCACCACGAGCAGCTGGCAATGCCCTTTGAGCGCGCACGGACCCTGCTGGTGACCGGGCAGATACAGCGGCGCGCCAGGCACAAGGCCGTCGCCAGGCGGCACCTGGACGACGCACTCGCCATCTTTGCTTCGCTGCCCGCCCCGACCTGGGCGGCGCGGGCCCGCGCCGAGCTCTCCCGGATCGGGCTCCGCCCGCCAGCACCCCTCGAGCTGACCGCGACCGAGGAGCGCATCGCCGCCCTCGCGGCATCCGGACAGACCAACCGGCAAGTCGCCGCGGCGCTGATGCTGAGCCCGCGCACCATCGAGGCAAACCTCGCCCGCGCGTACCGCAAGCTGGGCGTGTCCTCGCGGGCCGAACTCGGCGCGGCCATGGTTCACCGCCAGGTCGCGCGGCCGCACCTCGATGTGGAAACCCCCGATTCCTCGGACCGTCGGCCCGCCTAGTGTCGCAGTGACCCGCTCGCGGCCCGGCGATGGCGGAACGGCACACGGAGGGGACCAGCGGCGATGCTCAGCACACAGCCCAAGGCAAAGACAAGACGCAAGGCCGGCCCGAAGACACTCGTATTCATCACGCTGTGGCTCGCGGTACTGGGCGGGGCACTGTACCTGATCGCAGCGTACGGTCACGTCTGAGTCGTGGCGGGTCGCCGCCTCTCGACGAGGACGTCACCGTGTCCGCGGATCTCCCGGTTTCGAATGGACGTGACGGGCGGCTTCACCGACCGGGGCGGGATTTTCGCCACCGACGGCAACGGAACCACCCACGGGTTCGAGTTCAGCCCAGGGGTATAGACCCGCAGAACTGAACCGAAGGGGTCTGCCGGCGCAGCAGCGCCAGGAAGATCGCGTCGGTGCCGTGCCGGTGCGGCCAGAACTGGGCGTAGCGGTTAGCTGGCCCGCAGCCAAGGTCGGGCACTTCCGGCAGCAGCGCGGGAGCGTCGAGCACCGCCGCGTCGCCGCGGCGCGCCAGCACGTCGGCGACCACGTCGCGGGTTTCTGCGGGGTGCGGGGAGCAGGTGACGTAGCCGACCACGCCACCCGGTCGCGTCGAATCCAGTGCCGCGGAGAGCAGGTCGCGCTGCACGGTGCCGAGCGCGGCGACGTCCGCCGCCGTCCGCCGCCACCGCGCCTCCGGCCTGCGCCGCAGCGCGCCGAGGCCGGAGCACGGTACGTCGGCGACGACACGGTCGAAGCGGCCGAGCTGCCAGCCGGGCCGCGTGCTGTCGGCCACCACGACCCGGCATGACCCGGCGCGGGCCACCGCAGCGGCGACCAGCCGCGCGCGGCGCTCGCGTCGCTCCGCCGCGGTCACCGCGGCGCCGCGCTCGGCGGCGAGCCCGGCGAGCAGCCGGGCCTTGCCACCCGGTCCGGCGCACACGTCGAGCCACCGGTCGTCCGGCCCGGCCACCGGCGCGCGCGTCAGCGCGAGCGCTGCTAGCTGACTGCCCTCGTCCTGAACGCCCGCCCTGCCCTCGGCTACGGCGGGCACGGCGGCCGGGTCACCGTCGGCCAGATAGGCCCCGAACGGCGACCACCGGGCGGGCGTGCTGCCCGCCGCAGTCAGCTCGTCACGACTGGCCAAGCCGGGCGTCGCGCACAGGTGCACCGCCGGACGTTCGTTGTCGGCGGCGAGCGCTGCCTCCGTCTGCGGCCTGTGGTCACGGCCGGCCTCACCAAGCGCAGCCGAGAGCGCCTCGACGATCCAGCGGGGATGGCTGTGGCGAACCGCGAGGTATCCGGCCGGGTCGCTGTCGCGGCTTGGTGCCACGATCGTGAGCCAGCCGACCAGATCCCGGCTGGCCACCCGCCGCAGCACGGCGTTAACCAGGCCCGCGGGCCGCGGGCCGACCGCGTCCTTCACGAGGCTGACCGACGTCGCCACCGCGGCATGCGGCTGGATCCTCGTGGCGAGCAGCTGATGCGCGCCGAGCCGGAGAACCTCGCGCACCGCCGGGTCGAGCGAGTCCGGATCCCGGTCCGTGCAGACGGCGAGGATCGCGTCGTAGGTGCCCCGGCCGCGCAGCGTCCCGTAGGTCAGCTCGGTGGCGAGCGCGGCATCCCGCCCGGCGAGCCGCCGCTGCGCGATCAGCCGCGGCAGTAGCAGGTTCGCGTAGGCGTCCCGCGCGTCCACCGCGAGCAGCGCGTCGAGCGCGAGCCGCCGGGCCTGATCCCGGCCGGGCCGGCTACCCGGCGGCGTCTCCCGGCGCCGGCCGGCCGCTGCGGTGTCGTCCACGCTAGCCGAGCCCGGTCAGGCCAGCACGGCCTGCCCGCCGAGCCGGAGCCCGCGGGCCCAGTCGGCTGCGGGCATCCGGCGCTTTCCGTGCGGCTGGACGTCGCCGAGCAGGACGGGCCGAGTCGCCGTACCGACCAGGACCCGGTCGCGGAGCGCGCGGATCTCGCCCGCGGCCAGCTGGTCGGCGCCGTCGGCGACCGTCACCGGCCAGAGCTTGACCCGCACGCCGTCCAGCTCGGTCCACGCTCCCGGCTCTGGCGTGCAGGCTCGCACCAGCCGGTCGACCGCCATCGCCGGCGCGCCCCAGTCGACCCTGGCGTCGGCCGGCGTGATCTTCGGCGCCGGGCTCACGCCATGCACCGGCTGCTCGCGCGCCGCCAGCTCGCCGGACTGGATCCCGTCGAGCGTCGCCACCATCAGCTCGGCGCCCGCGGCAGCCAGGCGGTCGAGCAGGTCCCCGGCGGTATCGGACGGCCGGATCGGCTCGGTCAGCACGCCAAACACCGGCCCGGCGTCGAGCTCCCGCACGATCCGGAACGTGGTCGCGCCGGTCAGGTCGTCGCCATGCAGGATGGCGTGCTGCACGGGCGCCGCGCCCCGCCACGCGGGCAGGATCGAGAAGTGCAGGTTGACCCAGCCATACCGGGGGACATCGAGCGCCGACTGCGGGAGCAGCGCGCCGTAGGCGACCACCGGGCAGCAGTCCGGGCCGATCTCGCGCAGCCGAGCGAGGAAGGCCGGGTCACCGGGCCGGTCTGGCTGCAGCACCTCGAGGCCGGCCTCACCGGCACGCCGGGTCACCGGACTCGGCGCGAGGCGCTGGCCGCGGCCCGCCCTGGCGTCCGGCCTGGTGATCACCGCGACCACCTCGTGCCGGGACTTGAGCAGCGCCGCCAGTGTCGGCAGGGCTGCCGTGGGGGTGCCGGCGAAGGCCAGACGCATGGGTTAAAAGGCCTTGCCCCGCGTCGGGTGCGGCGAGACCTTGACCACCGGTGCGGGCTCACCCCACCACTCGGCGGCCCGGATATCCTTCATCGCCAGCTTCCGCTGGCCGGGGTCAAGCCGGTCGATGAAGAGCACGCCGTCGAGATGGTCGGTCTCGTGCTGGATGCACCGGGCGAGCTGGCCCGACCCGGCGATGGTGACCGGCTCGCCGTCCATGGTGAACCCCCTCGCCACCGTGCGCAGCGACCTCGCCGTCGGATACGACAGGCCGGGGAAGGACAGGCAGCCCTCGTCGTCCACCTCGATCTCCGCCGACAGCTCCAGCGAGGGGTTGATCAGGTGGCCGATCACATCGTCGATGTAGTAGGTGAAGACCCGCAGGCCGACCCCGATCTGCGGAGCGGCCAGGCCAACACCCGGTGCGTCCATCATGGTGTCGGTGAGGTCCTTCACCAGCTTGCGCAGCTCGGCGTCGAAGCTGGTGACGGGTTCCGCAGGGGTGCGGAGCACGGGGTCGCCGAACAACCGGATAGGCCTGATGCTCACTACTTCCTACTTCCTCCAGGCATGAGCTTCCCCCGTGGCCGGCCGAGGTCACGGGACACGGGCGGCTGGTCAAGTCTACGGATCTGACGGCGCCAGCCCGGCGCCCGCCGACCTCGCCTTGAACGCGGCCTTGCGCGCCGCCCGCGCGACCGCCGGATCGGGATGATGCTCGCTCAGCGTGGTCAGCAGGTCGATGACGGCCGGGTGCCTGACCTGCCACAAGCCCGCCACGATCTCCGCCTGGGCATCGGGTGCGACGTCAGGCAGCAGTTCCGCGACCACGTCCCTGGCGTCCGCCTCCTCGAGCAGGCCGGCGCCGAGGTCGACCAGCAGCCAGGCTCGGTCCGCCGGGCCGAGCTCGACGTCCTCACCGTGCTCGTGCAACCAGACCGCCGCGTGCGCGCGCAGCTGGGGCTCGGCCAGGGCGGCGCGAACCTCGGCCGCCGCCGCCGGGCCGATTCGATCCAGCACCGCGAACGCCGCGCCACGCAGCCCGGGCGTGCCGCCCGCGGCGGCGGCGATCAGCTCCGCCGCGGCCTGCTCCGCGGGCCGGCTCACCAGCCACTCGCCGATCTTCGCCTCGCCGTCCTCGGCATCGCAGCTCGCCAGCGTTGTCAGCAGCCCGACGGCTCCGTCGCGGTCCGCCGCGCCGAGCACCGGGACGTGCCAGCCCTGGTCGAGCAGGCGGCGGTGCACGCCCCAGACACCGAGCGGGGACAGCGCCACGGTGAGTCCGCCGGTGGTGTCCTCGGTCCCGAGCTCGACAACGCCGAGATCGGCCAGCGTCTCCAGCGCGTGCGACAGCGCAGCGGCCTCGTCGGCACTCGGCTCCCGGCGCCCCGGCGCGCTCGCCCGGCTCGCCGAGCCCGCGGCGGCCGAGTAGGCGTCAAACAGCGCATCGATGCGCACCGGCGCGCCGACCGTGTACAGCGCGGTAGCCAGCCCGTCCAGCTCATCGCCCGCCAGCAGCGCCGCCAGTGCGCTGTCCCACTCCCGCAGCACGGCCTCGGCGCTCGCCGTGGCCAGCGGCATCCCGAAAGGCCCGCGCACGTCCTGGTCCGCAGCCGGATCCCCGGCCGCAACCACCTGCCACGCCGCATCCAGCTCGTCGGACGTGAGCTCGAGGGCGTCCGCGGCGGCGAGCGCGTCCGGGCCATCGAGCCGCCCGCGGACCGCGACCTCCCCGTGCTCGGCGACCCACGCCCGGAGCTCCCGCGCAGCCCGCAGCAACGGCACCACCCGGGCTGCGGCGGCCAGCTCGTCCCGCGGTGCGAGCCGCACCGGCGGCATCCGGAGGCGCCGCTGCTGACGCTCAGCCGACCCGTCGCCGTCGGTTGCCGACCCCGCGCGCTGGCTGCCCGGTGAGTTGGTCACCCATGTACCCTAAGGCAGGCGCGGACCGTAGTCAGATCAGCGCCGCCGGGTCGATCTGAACGCGCACGCTGCCGGGCTCCTTGGC
>Ga0187783_10004478_pt1 | contig 10349 bp, 7 predicted proteins | sample 1015_SJ02_MP02_2_FD_132471 | JGI IMG/M metagenome (GOLD analysis project Ga0187783, IMG submission 132471) | Tropical peat soil microbial communities from peatlands in Department of Meta, Colombia - 1015_SJ02_MP02_20_MG | ecosystem: Environmental > Terrestrial > Soil > Wetlands > Peat | place...
CGTAGGTGACAACCCCGCGATAGGTGTCATAGACCGAGTCGAAGATGAGTGCCCTGGCCGGCGCGTCCGGGTTGCCGCTCGGCGGCGGGATCTGCTCGACGATCGTGTTGAGCAGGTCGGTGACTCCCTCACCGGTCTTGGCGGACACCCGCAGCACGTCCGACTGATCGCAGCCGATGATGTTGGCCAGCTCGGCCGCGTACTTGTCCGGCTGTGCCGCCGGCAGGTCGATCTTGTTCAGCACCGGGATGAGGTGCAGGTCGGCATCCAGCGCCAGGTACAGGTTGGCCAGCGTCTGGGCCTCGATCCCCTGGGCTGCATCCACCAGCAAGATCGCGCCCTCGCACGCTGCCAGGGAGCGGGATACCTCGTAGGTGAAGTCCACGTGGCCGGGCGTGTCGATCAGGTTCAGGACGTACTGGCGGCCATCCGCGCCGCGCCAGGGCAGCCTGACGGCCTGGCTCTTGATCGTGATGCCGCGTTCCCGCTCGATATCCATCCGGTCCAGGTACTGGGCCCGCATCTGGCGCTCGTCCACCACCCCGGTGAGCTGGAGCATCCTGTCAGCCAGTGTCGACTTGCCATGGTCGATATGCGCGATGATGCAGAAGTTGCGGATGACTTCCTGCGGCGTGTGGGCAGGCTCGGGCATGGACAGCGCTCGCGTCTGCTGCTCGGGCGTCGGTGGCACGGGTATCCGCCAGGTCGTAGTCGGCAGGGCCGGTGGTCGCTGGATCTGCTGGCAGGGGCACCCGGCCAGGCCGTCTACCCGGCGCGGCCCGGTGGCACGCTCGCGCGGCCACGGCAGATCTCTGTCGCGTCTATCGTTGCATGCCGGGGCCTGTGCCCTGGCCACGAGCCGCAGCCGACGGACTCCGGGACTGCGCGAATCCGGCATATCGGGCGTTTGATCCGGCTCACCGTGCACTGTGCTGCCCCAGGGTCGTGGGCGCAGCCCCAGGACTACACAGTCGGCCCCGCAGGCCTGAGTTTGAGCGCCTGGGCTGGTCTCGGCTATCCTTTATCGCTGGCTGCCTGCAGCCCTGCGTTTGCCGCGCTGGGTGCGATGCCGCGAACCGCACATTCGGCTCGTGCCGGGCACCACCAGACCACCTGACCAGAACCTAGCGAGGCATTCGCGTGGCAAATATCAAGTCCCAGATCAAGCGCAACAAGCAGAACGAGAAGGCCCGGCTGCGGAACAAGGCCGTCAAGTCGGAGCTGAAGACGTCCGTGCGCAGGTTCCGCGAGGCTGCGGATGCCGGCAATGCCGAGGCGGTGGAGCAGGCAATGCGCCACGCCACGCGGAAGCTGGACAAGGCCGCGAGCAAGGGCGTCATTCACAAGAAGCAGGCTGCCAACCGCAAGTCGGCGATCGCCAAGCGGGCCGCGCAGCTCGAGAAGGCCTCTTAACCGCGCCCGGCCCCGTTAGCCGGGCCCGGCGGCAGGCGCGCAGCCCACGCGCACGCCACGACGGTCAGGCCGCTAGGCCTCCGGATCGTCGGCCTTCTGGGCAGCGCCCAACTCTGCGAGATACGAGCGAGTGGCCACGGTGTCGCGGTGGTCCGCGCCCAGCACCCGCTCGCGGTCGGCGAGAGTCCGCTCGAACAACGCCGCCGCGTCGGAGAGCCGGCCAGCCGACTGGTAGGCGAGGGCCAGGTTGTTCCGCGACGCAAGCGTGTCACGATGGTCGGCGCCCAGCACCCGCTCGCGGTCGGCGAGAGTCCGCTCGAACAACGGCACCGCCTCGGCGACCCGGCCAGCCGACTGGTAAGCGAGGGCCAGGTTACTGCGCGATCCGAGCAGGCGCGGGTCATCGGCTCCAAGCACCCGCCCGCAACTGTCGAGGGTCAGCTCCAGCAGGGAGATCGCCTCGGCGACCCGGCCAGCCGACTGGTAGGCGCCAGCCAGGTTATTGCGCGATCCGAGCGTGCGCGGGTCATCGGCGCCCCGCAGTCGCTCGTAATGGGCGAGGTTCTGCTGAAAGAGCGGGATCGCCTCGGCAGGCTGGCCGGCCGAGTGACAGGCGCTGGCCAGGTTGTTCCGGGCCACGAGCGTATCTGGATGGTCGACGCCCAGCACACGTTCGCAGTCCACGAGCACCTCGCGGCCGACCGCGATGGCCCGGCTCAGGTCAGGGTCGGAAGCAAGCTCGCGCGCGGCCGTTATCCTCGCTCGCAGCTCGCGCTGGCGCCGAACTGAGGCACTCACGTGATGCCTGGAGTCAGGGGTTTGGTGACGCCCACACGCGTAGGTTGCCACAATAACGTGTGATTAGCAGTTAATAGGATGGCTTCTGGCCGGCGACCGGCCGAGCCCCGCGCTCATCAGTTACCCCAGCAGCGACTGGATTCAGACGGCGCCGCGGGCTGCCACGATTGCGGCGACCGCTCGCTCCAGCGCATAACCGGCGCTAGCCGCCTCGCCCTTGACCTGCGCATCAGCCTCCGCGGCCGCCGCATGCGCGGTCGCCAGGCCGACGGCGGTCCAGCCTTGCAGCTGCTGTCGCGCCTTGTCGATCTTCCATGGCGGCATGCCGAGATCGGCAGCCAGGGCATTCGAGCTCAGGCCCCGGCCGACCGAGCCGACCAGTCCCAGCGTGCGAAGCCCGGCCGCCAGCGCGCTGCTGATCAGGACCGGTGATGTCCCGGTGGCAAGGGCCCAGCGAAGCTGCTCGAGCGCGGCCGCGAGATTGCCCTCGCAGGCACGGTCCGCGACCGAGAACCCGGTCGCCTCGGCCCGGCCGCGGTAGTAGCGGGCGACGGTCTGCTGGCCGATCACCCCGGTCGTATCGGCCGCCAGCTGGCTGCAGGCAGCCGCCAGGTCGCGCAGATCGTTACCGACGGCATCAAGCAGCGCGCGCAGCCCGCCGTCGTCGGCCCGGCGGCCGGCCCGGCTGAACTCGGCGCGCAGGAAGTCAACGCGGTCGCCAAAACGCTTGATGACCGGACAGTCGACCCGGCGCGCCCCGGCGTCGACGAGGCTAGTGAGCAATGCCTTGTTCTTCGCGCCGCCCGCATGCGTGATGACCAGGCTCACATCGGGGGCTGGCGCCTGGGCCAGGCGTACTAGCTCGGCCGATACGTCCTTGCCCGCGTCCTGGGCCGCGCGCACCACGACCACGCAGCGGCCGCCGAACAGGGAGGGCGCGGTCAGGCCCGTCAGCTCGCCGACGGCCAGTCCCGCGGCCGTCACGTCGTGCACGTCGGCGGCACCGTCCCCGCCGTCCGTGCTGCCGTGGACGGCCGCCAGCACACTGGTCACCGCACGCTCGACCAGCAGCTCTTCCTCGCCGGCGATCACCGTTACCTGGGCTGCCGATGCCCGCGACGCGCCAGATGCCATGACGCCAGCATGCCACGACTGGCGATCCGCGCCGGCCTGCCGCGGCGCTCGGGCGCTAGCTTGTGACGGGCTCGCCGCCGCGCCAGATCCGGGTCGGCCTCATGCCGTAGGACCAGCAGAACGCTCCCTCGTGGTCGGCATCCCAGGCCACGATGTCGGCCAGCCGGCCGCGGGCCATGGCGCCGCGGTCCGCGGCGCGCAGCGCCTGGGCCCCGCCCACGGTAGCGGCGCGCAGCGCCTCGGTGACGCTCATCCCGAAGTTAGCTACTGCCAGGCTGACGACCAGCGGCATCGACGTGATGCCGTTCCCCCCGGGCGAGTGCCCCGTCCCGAGCGCGACCGGCACGCCCCGGTCAAGCAGGGCCCTGACCGGAGGCTGGCGCTTGGACTCGGAGGCAATGGCCGGGCACACGACCGCGACCACGCCCGAGCCTGCCAGCGCGGCTACCTCCTCCTCGCCGGCCCCGAGCAGCACGTCCGCGGAGGCACACCCGAGCTCGGCGGCCAGCCGCACGGATCCGCTGCGGCCGTCGCCGCTGGCGTGCAGCCGCGGCATCAGGCCGACCGCTCGGCCCTTGCCGAGAATCCAGTTTGCCTCTCGCGGAGTGAACCTGCCGTCGTCGCAGTGCACGTCGATGCTCTCGGCGCCAGCGGCCACGGCGTCGGCGCACCAGCTGGACACGGCGTCGACGTAGTCGGTGCGCCTGCCGAAGTACTCGGGCGGCACCGCGTTCGCCGCGAGGAAGGTGACGTGGACCCGCGGCATGCCTGGCTCGTTCTCCAGGGACCTCAGCAGCCGGACGTCAGCCAGCTCGCCATCCCTGGTCAGGTGGTAGCCAGTCTTGGCCTCGACCGTAGTTGTCCCGTTGAGCAGCCAGGAGCGCAGCCGCTCCCGCACCCCGCTGCAGAGCGTCCACGGGTCGGTGCCCCTCGTCACGGTGACGGTCGAGGCGATGCCGCCGCCCGCCGTAGCGACCTCGGCAGCCGACGATCCGCCCGACAGCATCGCAAGCTCGGCCCACCTGTTGCCGGCGTACACCGGGTGCGCGTGCGCATCGATGAGGCCGGGGGTCACGAGCGCGCCGCCGAGGTTCTCCACGTGGTCGACGTCGACGATGTTCTTGATCACGCCTGGCACGCTCGAAGGCAGCTCGGATGCGGGCCCGACCCAGGCGATGTGCTGGTCCTGGGTCAGGATCGCGGCGTTGCTCCAGACCTCAGAGCCGGTCCAGAGGCGCCCGATGTTGGTCAGCAGCCGGATGATCACGGTGCACCGCCCAGCGGAGGACCGCCGCGCACAGCGGGACCCCAAGCGAGCATGCGCCGTCTCCTACCGAGCGTCGGAATGAGCGTTATAACCACGTACCGCAGGTCGCGCCCGGCACCGCCCCGTCGAGTGCGTGCAGGCGCGCTCACCAACATATCGGTTGAGTCACCGTATTGCACAAGCGGAACGGTGTAAAGGGCTCTATAAGCACGGGGCGCATGCCCTCCGGATTGCAACCCCGCGCATATCGTAACGGACGGCACGCGCTGCCGGTTCACCGCCGCGCCGGTCTCGCCTGCCTGCTACGGGCTGCGCCCCGGGCGCGGTCAGGGAGCGGGCGCGGCTGCGCGCAAAAGGCGGGTCGGCCGGGTAACCAACACCCTGCGCGTTCCTTTCCGGCACGTTAAAACGGCGGCGGGAATCTCCGGCGTCCCAGTAGGAAAGCCAGATTGCAGACGTTTTGCAGTGGCGTCACGCAATTCCATATGGGATAAAGCGGATCGGCGGGGGAACGCGCGGACGGCGTTAGCTCGCCGAGCCCGACTGCGCGACGCTGTAGCGCTCAAGCTCGGCAGCCAGTCCGAGCGGCACCTTGGCGGTCAGCTCGGTGCCGTCGCCGCGATGGCCCACGGCCAGCACCTCGCCCTCGTCATGGACGCGGGAGACCAGGTCACCGCGACTGTAAGGGAGCAGCACGGTGACCTCGCGCTGGGCACGGGGCAGCAGCCGCTCGATCTCGGCCATCAGCTTGTCCAGGCCATCGCCGGTCTGGGCCGAGACGATCACGGACTGGCGCTCGGTCAGCTGCAGCCCTTCGAGCTCGATGCTGTCCGCGGCATCAGCCTTGTTGATCACCACGAGCTCTGGCACCTCGGCGGCGCCCACCTCGGCGAGCACTTCCCTGACCGCCGCAAGCTGCAACCGAGGGTCGGCATCCGAGCCGTCGACGACGTGCAGGATCAGGTCGGCGTCGGCCACCTCCTCCAGCGTCGACCGGAACGCGTCGACCAGCTGGTGCGGCAGGTGCCGGACGAAGCCCACGGTGTCTGTCAGCGTGAACGGCAGGCCCGAGAGCGTCCTGGCCTTACGGACCGCCGGGTCCAGCGTGGCGAACAGCGAGTTGTCGGCGAGTACCTGCGCGCCAGTGAGCGCGTTCAGCAGCGTCGACTTGCCGGCGTTCGTGTAGCCCGCGATGGCGACCGACGGCACCGCGCGCCTGCGCCGCTGACTGCGCTGCACTTCGCGCGCGACCGACATCTCGCCGATCTCGCGCCGCAGCCGGGCGATCCGGGTCCGGATCCGCCGGCGGTCAGTCTCGATCTTGGTCTCGCCAGGGCCCCTGGTGCCGATGCCGCCGTTGCCGCCGGCCCGGCCGCCCGCCTGCCTCGACAGTGACTCGCCCCAGCCGCGCAGCCGTGGCAGCAGGTACTGCAGCTGCGCAAGCTCGACCTGCGCCTTGCCTTCCTTGCTGCGAGCGTGCTGGGCGAAGATGTCCAGGATCAGCGCTGTCCGGTCGACCACCTTGACCTTGACGATGCCCTCCAGGCTGCGCAGCTGGCCAGGGGTGAGCTCGCCGTCGCAGATCACCGTGTCCGCGCCAAGCGCCATGACGATCTCGGCTAGCTCCCGTGCCTTGCCCGCGCCGACGTAGGTGGCCGCGTCGGGCCGACCGCGCCGCTGCACCAGGCCGTCCAGCACCTCCGAACCGGCGGTCTCGGCCAGCGCGGACAGCTCGCGCAGCGAGTTCTCCGCCATCGCCAGCGTGCCCTCAGTCCACACGCCCATGAGCACCACGCGTTCCAGCCGGAGCGCGCGGTACTCAACCTCGCTGACGTCCTGAAGCTCGGTCGAAAGGCCCGCCACGCGCCGCAGCGCGTGCCGTTCCTCTAGGTCAAGCTGGCCGTCATCCGGTTCTGGGCGCTCGTCCCAGCTTTCCGTTGCGTCCGGCTGGCGTTCGTCCCATGCCCGCCTGGGCTCTGGGCTTCCGTCTGATAGAGCGGTCATATAACGCAAGTCACCTACCGCCGGGCGATTGCTACCGCCCGGCCTGTTGTCCGTGGCCCGAATAGAGCCTTAAATACCGCTACGCCCGCCTGCTGGCGACGACTGGTCTCGATAGTGCCACGGCGCACGCGCATCCTCACCTGAATAACACGCCGCGGCTCCCGGATGTGCCCTGCCCCGTCTCGCCCCCGGCGAACGGCCCTTCACCAGGCGCCGCGGGTGCCCGGCCCTGAATACCGCGACCCCGATGGGTTACCTTTCGGTACAGCAAGCGCCCCGGCACGACTGGCCACACGGAGGGAGCGTGGGATCGTTGACTGGCGTGGAGATCGCCGGCCCGTCCGGCAGCAGGTATGAGGAGATCCTGACTCCCGAGGCACTCGACCTGATCGGCCTGCTGCACAGGGAGCTTGGCCAGCGCCGGCACGACCTGCTGGCGGCACGGCAGGCGCGCCAGGAGGAGCTGTCCGCCGGAGCAATGCTCGACTTCCTGACCAGCACCGAGGCGATCAGGTCGGACACCTCCTGGCGCGTAGCGCCACCGGCCCCAGGCCTGATCGACCGGCGGGTCGAGATCACCGGCCCGACCGATAAGAAGATGACCATCAATGCGCTCAACAGCGGCGCGAAGGTATGGCTGGCCGACTTCGAGGACGCCAACACGCCGTTGTGGGACAACATGATCACCGGCCAGCTCAACCTCAAGGACGCGCTGGACCGCAAGATCGACTTCACCAGCGAGGACGGCAAGTCCTACCAGCTGCGTCCCGACGAGGAGCTGGCGACCATCGTGGTTCGCCCGCGCGGCTGGCATCTGCCAGAAAAGCACCTGCTGATTGACGGGGAGCGCGCCTCGGGCAGCCTCGTTGACTTCGCCCTGTACTTCGCGCACTGCGCCGGGCGGCAGCTGAAGAAGGGCAAGGGCCCGTACTTCTACCTGGCCAAGATGGAAAGCCATCTGGAAGCCCGGCTGTGGAATGACGCCTTCGTGCTCGCGCAGGACGCGCTCGGCATCCCGCAGGGAACTATCAGGGCGACGGTGCTGATCGAGACCATCCCGGCCGCGTTCGAGATGCAGGAAATCCTCTACGAGCTGCGCGAGCACAGCGCGGGGCTGAACGCCGGACGGTGGGATTACCAGTTCAGCATCATCAAGAAGTTCCGCACCCGAGGCGAGCAGTTCCTGCTGCCAGACCGGAACTCAGTCACGATGACGGCGCCGTTCATGCGCGCCTACACCGAGCTACTGGTGAAGACCTGCCACGCCCGCGGTGCGCACGCGATGGGCGGCATGGCGGCATTCATCCCCAACCGGCGCAACCCTGAAGTCACGGAACGGGCACTGGCAAAGGTGCGCGAGGACAAGACGCGCGAGTCGCACGACGGATTCGACGGGTCGTGGGTGGCGCATCCCGATCTCGTGCCGATCTGCCAGGAAGTGTTCGACAGCGTGCTCGGGGACGCGCCGAACCAGCTGGGCAAGCAGCGCGACGACGTGCACGTCACCGCCGCACAGCTGCTGGCGGTGGACGAGACGCCCGGCGAGAAGACCGAGGGAGGCCTGCGCAGCAACGTGAGCGTCGGGATTCAGTACCTGGCAAGCTGGCTGGCCGGCACCGGGGCGGTTGCCATCAACAACCTCATGGAGGACGCGGCGACGGCAGAGATCTCCCGGTCCCAGATCTGGCAGTGGCTGCACAACGACGTCACCCTGGCCGATGGTCCCAAGGTCACCAGGGACCTGGTCGACCAGGTGATCGGCCAGGAGCTGGCGCTGGTCAGGGAGCAGCTCGGCGCCGCCTACGATGAGCCGCGCTTCGAACAGGCGACGGCCCTGTTCACGGACGTCGCGCTGGCCGACGACTACGCCGAGTTCCTGACACTGCCCGCCTACGAGCGCATGCCCTGACGGCCGCAAGCTGCCGGAGGCTGGTCCGATGGACCGCGAGACCGCGACCGCGTACCTGCAGCGCATGCAGGTCACGGCAGACGTCGCCGCTGACGCCGCCGGGCTCGCCGCGCTGCAGCACGCACACCAGTTGACGGTGCCGTTCGAGAACCTCAGCATCCACCTGGGCGAGCCGATATCGCTGGCCGAAGGGGATCTCGTCGACAAGATTGTGCGCCGGCGGCGCGGCGGCTTCTGTTATGAGCTCAACGGGCTGTTCGCGCTGCTGCTGGAGTCCATGGGCATGCGGGTGACGCGGCTGGCCGCGCGGGTGCACGGAGAGAAGGGCCTGGGTCCGCCGTTTGACCACCTTGCGCTTGCGGTGCGGCCGCCAGACGGCAGCGGGCCGTGGCTGGCCGACGTCGGGTTCGGCAGTCACAGCGTGTACCCGCTGCTGCTGGACAGCAGGTCCGAGCAGGATGACCCGGCGGCCAGGTTCATGCTGGCGGACACCGACGAGGGCGACGTGGACGTGCTCAAGGACGGCAAGCCGCAGTACCGGCTGGAGATGAGGGCCAGGTCGCTGAGCGACTTCGTGGCGACGTGCTGGTGGCAGCAGACCTCACCGCTGTCGCACTTCACGCAGGGCACCGTCTGCTCGCGCCTGACGGCCGACGGCCGTATCTCCATTGCCGGGCGAACGCTGATCCGCAGCAGCGGCGGGACGCGGACCGAGCAGGAACTGGACACCGACGACGAACTGCTGGCCGCCTACCGGGACGAGTTCGGCGTTGCGCTCAGCCGTACACCGCGCACCGCAGCGGCCTAGCTGACGTCCTGAGCGGCGCCAACCGGTCCCGGCATCTTCAGGGCGAACGCGATCCGCTCGCTCGACACCGGCACCAGCATCGCAGCGCAGAGCGGAAACGCGGCCACCATGGCGAAGCTGGCGCCGTAGCCCAGTGCTCCGATCGCGACGGCCAGGACCGGCGGAGTCGCGGCGGCCAGCGCGTTCTGCCCGGTGTTCTGCACGCCGAGCGCGCGGCCGGCCCAGGCCGGCCCGGCGTACTCCGCGACGGCGGTGAACGCCAGGCCGTTGGTGCTTACCGCCACCACGCTGCACGCGAGCAGTGCGGGCACGGCAGCGGACCACCCGGCGGCGGCTCCTGCGGCCAGGGCCAGCATTCCGGCGCTGGTGCAGAGCGCCAGGATCCGCATGGGCCGCATCCGGCTGCCGGCCCGGTCTGACCAGTAGCCGGCTGTGAGCCGCGCCAGGGCCCCGCCGACCTGCGCGCACGCCAGCAGCCGCCCGGCGGCCAGCGCCGTCCAGCCGCGCTGGTCCACCAGGTAGACCAGCGCGAAGGTAGCGACAGTGAACTGCGGCACGACGAGCAGAGCGCTGGCCGCGTGGATGCGCCAGAGCATGGGCTGCCGGTAGGGCGAGGCCGGCCCGGCGCGCTGCGGATCGCCTGGTGGCTCAGTCCTGGCGGGATCTCGCACCAGCAGCACCACCGCAAGAGCGGCTGCCAGGCAGAAGGTGCCAAGGAACAGCAGTGGCCGGCCGGTGCCGCTCGCACCAAGCACCGGCAAGGTCGCCGCCGCCACCGCCACGCCGATCGGCTGCGCGCTCTGCCTGATGCCCATCGCCAGGCCGCGCTCGTTCCTGGCGAACCAGCCGAGGATGAGCCTGCCGCTCGCGGCGAACACCGACCCGCCGGACGCGCCTGCCAGCACGAGAGCGGCACCGAGCGCCAGCGTGCCGTGCACCGAGCGCGCGCCGATGAGCGCCAGTCCGGCCGCGCAGAGCCCGGTGGCCAGCACCACTCGCTCACCCCACCGGTCAGC
>Ga0187783_10004479_pt1 | contig 10349 bp, 8 predicted proteins | sample 1015_SJ02_MP02_2_FD_132471 | JGI IMG/M metagenome (GOLD analysis project Ga0187783, IMG submission 132471) | Tropical peat soil microbial communities from peatlands in Department of Meta, Colombia - 1015_SJ02_MP02_20_MG | ecosystem: Environmental > Terrestrial > Soil > Wetlands > Peat | place...
CAGTTACACGGTGCTGCGTTTGGACATGAACTTACGGGCGTCTACCATTTTGGGGCTGGTTGGTGGCGGCGGTTTGGGCCAGGCGATCTACAACAACGTACAACTCGGTTTCTACCCTCGCCTCAGTACCCTGATCCTCCTGATCTACACTTTAGTTGTTGCCAGCGACTGGATCGGGGAGCGCCTTCGTTTAGATGTTGCATGAAGAAAGTCGCCCACGCCGATAGCAAACGTTTCCGCAGCAACGCGCACAGCGTAACCTCGTCGGCCAAAACCTCTTGGCTTTTCCATCGAACCGATCACACATCTTAAGCTGTTCCTTCTGCTATTGCCAGTGGATGAGTGTTTCTCACGCGTAAGGCGGTCCCGCTCCTGCAATGCGAAGCTGATTCCGGACGGCCACGACCTACAGGTAAGACCTAAGACGACGGAAAAAGAGTACGGACTGACGAACGTCTAACGAACGTCTAACTGTGACATCGTCACCAACCCGAGTCGGACTTCCGGGCATGCGAGCGGGAATTCCTCAGCTTGGGGGCGGAACTCTCGTTATCGAGCGGAGAATGCCACGAACATTACCGTGAAATTACCTCGCTAACAAATTGCAGCCGCTCAAACAGGAGGTCAGTTTTTCATGCTGCGTTCAGGGCAGCGGCAATTCTCTCGGCGGAATGAGTCACGGATTGCGCGTGTTTTTTGGGCTTTGAGACAGCAAGACAAAAACGCATGGCTCGGTGTATCTTGCCCTCAAGGGGTATTTTCACACGGAGCGATTAAGAAGGACGACTCCAGACTGCGAGGTACGATGCCCAAACTGACCAGCTTTCAGGCCGACATTCGCCCGCTTTTTACCGAACGAGACATTCGTGCGATGAGCAAGGCGTTCAACCTAGCAAGCTATGACGACGTAAAAGCGCACGCCGCTGCCATCTACGACCGGATTCGGGGGATCGGTGGGGCCGTCATGCCGCCTCCGCCACCGAGAGGAGAAGGTCCTTGGCCGCAATCTCGGATTGAACTATTCGCTAAATGGATGGCGGATGGGTACCAACCTTAGATTGCCTCAAACTGCGAAGCCCCACTTTCATGACTCAAATTTGTCGGCCGGAGAAAACCGAGGAATGTTACTCAGAAAGGAAGCTAGCATGTCGACTCGTCAGCCTCAGAGTGCGGAACTGAAGCTTGTCGCAACGAATACCCTCATCGTCGTAGACATAAAGCGCTCAGTGGCATTCTATCGGGATGTCCTCGGCGCTACGGTGCTACGCGAGGGCGAGCCGACGTTTTTGCGCCTCGGCAACATCTGGCTCACTATCAACCGTGGCGGCGGCCCAACCGACGACAAGCCTGAAGTCGTCGCTTCGCCGCCGCGCGATAAAAACGTTCTAAGTAACTTTTTGAACCTTCGCGTGACGGATATTAAGCGCTACTACGATCTTTGGTCTTCGAGGGGTGCGAAATTCATCACCGAGCCTAAAGTCCACGCGACGGAATTGCGGTGCTACATGCGCGACCCGGATGGCTACCTCATTGAAGTGGGGCAAACTACCATGACCGCAGGTCCCCTGGACTTGTACGCGTAAACCCTGACCGATCAGATCGCGTACTCTCCAGGAGTTGACGGCTAGAGACCTCACAAACTCTACGATCCACGACCGCTGCATCTGCTGACCCGTGGCTCATTGGAAGCGTAGACACCGTCGTCCCCGTTGCTCTTCGTTCCTATGGGCAGGGCAGCATAGATTTCTCATCAAACTGCACTGGGGAGGTATAATGCGGCGCGATGGTGCCGACGCGTCCGTCCTGCGTCATTTCTTGTCGCAGATAATTTCAGAATGACCATGACACGCCGAAAAGCTTCCAACATGGGTGGTTTTCCCCGGGACGCGGCGAATACTGCCAAACGCGCCGTACGCACTTTGGAAAAAGCGCTTTTGACTCGCGAGGAGTGGTTGCGGCTTGCGGCGCAAGGTTCTCAGTTGGGACTGTGGTACTGGGACGAAATCACGCAAGGCTTGTTCTGCGACCGCAGGACACGTGAGATGTTTGGCGTGACTCTGAAGGGCGAAGTCACGGTCGAAACATTTCATAAAGTGCTCCACCCAGATGACGCCGCGTGGGTTCGGGAAGTCTGGCGCGATCGACTCGAAAAAGGGTTGCCATACGACATCGAGTACCGTGTTCAGAGATCCGACGGCAGCATTCGCTGGATCAATGCCCGCGGGAGTGGCTATTACGATAAAGCGGGGAAGCCGCATTACATGATCGGGGTGGTTTTCGACATCACCGAACGCAAAGAGGTGGAACAACAACATCTGCAGTTTGGCGGACGTTTGATTAACGCCCAAGAACAGGAGAGGATGCGCCTTGCGCAGGAGATTCACGATGACTTCGGTCAGAGGCTCTCCCTCTTTATGGTGGAACTCGAAGCGATTGCCCAGATGATCAAGGAGACGAATGCCGGTAAACGATTGAGGGAGTTAATCAGAGCTCTTGGTGACTTGACGCACGACATCCATTCCTTTTCTCATCGCTTGTATTCCTCCAAATTGGAAGTTCTCGGCCTTGTTCCCAGCCTTCGTTCCCTGTGCGCGGAGTTCGCAAAGCAACATGGAATTCAGATGAGGTTTGAGCACGGAGATGTTCCGGACCATCTACCCACGGACACAGCTCTTTCCCTATTTCGCATCGTACAGGAAGGGCTACACAACGTGAGTAAGCATAGTGGCGCCTCGAAGGTCGAGGTGCGGCTGCATGGGAATTCCGATGGGATCTCCTTGACGGTATGTGACAACGGAAGGGGGTTCAACCTCACCGACGACTTGTCAAGAGGGATCGGCATTCAAGGCATGAGAGAACGCGCATGGTGGCTGGGTGGAAGATTTGAAATCAAATCACGACCGCTCATGGAAGGTACGCAGATCGCCGTGACTGTTCCCTTGAAGAGCGTCCGCACTGCGGCATGATCAAGGAACCGGACTACGAAGATCAGCGATTACTCGAGTAAACTGGGATCCACACCTTGATAGGCGCTGTTAGGCCACATGCCCTTGCAAAAGCTGATCGCCTCGTTGCTAGTCAGTGCCATCTGGTTGTGGAGCGTCAACCTACCAATCAATGCCCATGGTCAGAGCGCGCTGCCCACGCCCGATCAGCTTGATCAGTTGCTTGCGCCTATCGCTCTTTATCCGGACCAGTTGGTGGCACAAATCTGCACAGCCTCGACTGATCCTCAGCAGATCCTCGATGCAGACAATTGGCTTCACCAAAATCTGGGATTGACCGGACAGGCACGCACGGACGCGGCGCAGCAGCAGGGCTTCGATCCTGCGTTCATTGCGCTTGTAAATTTTCCCCAGGTCCTAGACATGATGGCGCAGAACATCGATAGCTATGCTGCGATTGGCCAGGCGTTCGCCGCGAATCAGGGGATGGTGATGGATTCCGTGCAGCGTCTGCGGCAACAGGCCTATGCCTCAGGTGCACTCGAAAGCGATCAATATCAAACGGTCAACGTCGAGCCTCAAGGCACTACACAGGTAGTCGTCATCCAGCCAGCCAATCCCCAAGTGGTGTATGTGCCGCAGTACAACCCGCAGATCGTCTATGCACAACCGAGTACGGCTGCTGTGGTGACCGCCTCGTTGCTGACTTTCGGGGCGGGCATTGCCCTCGGAGCCTGGATCAGCAACAATTCTTATCCCTGGGGGTGGGGCGGATGGGGTTGGAACTGGGGGCGTCGCACGGTCATCGTGCACAACAACTATTGGGTAGTACACTACAACCGTTATCGTCCGCGTTACCCGTCCTATCACTATCGTCCCCCGATCTACAACCGTCCGGTTTATGTGCGCCCACCTAATAATTGGCACGACCGGCCCTATTACCGCCCACCCAATCCGGGTGGCCGACCGCCAACCACCGGTCCCGGTCGACCGCCGAATCCCCCGAATACAGGCGGCAGACCACCGGCAGCCGGTCCAGGGAACAATCGTCCTCCCGGTTCCGGAGGACGATACCCGGGAGCGGGTCAAGGCAACCGTCCGCCTGCTAACCAGCCGCCTAATCAAAGGCCGACGCCTCAGCCAAAGCCTGTCTCGCGGCCAGTACCACAGTACAAGCCCGATCCGAATGCGGGCTACGGAAAGGGTCCGGGCAGCTCTGGCGGACGGACCAGCGCTTTTGGTGGCGGCAATAACGCCGCAGCCGATCGCGCTGCTATTAATCGTGGAAAAGCCAGCGTAGCCTCCGAGCATACGCAAAAGGGAAACCGGAAGTGAACAACGCCATCCGTTTGAGATCCGAGATTGCATCATTGACCGGGCTCTTGCTGCTGGCAGCTTTGACGTGTCTAGTATCCCTTTCCTCAAACGCGCAGGATACGACCCAGAAAAGCTTCGCGACTGCCCACGAGGCTGTCGACGCACTGATCACAGCGAACAGAGACAACGACATTGCCGCCCTTAATCAGATCCTGGGCCCGGATGCTTCCAGTCTCATTTCCTCCGGCGATGACGCACAGGACAAGAACGACCGCACGAATTTTGTTGCGCTGTATGATGCTCATCACCGTCTGGTCCCGGCTGGAGCTGAGAGGCTGACTTTGGTAGTGGGCAAAAACGAATGGCCGCTGCCCATCCCACTGGTTAAAAACAATGGCGAATGGAGGTTCGATTCTGCCGATGGCGCGAGGGAACTGCTCTTTCGGCGGATTGGCTCGAACGAACTCGCAGCCATCAAAGTCTGTCAAGCGCTCCGTCAGGCGCAATTAGAATACGCGTCAGCGAGCCACGATGGGAATGAACCCGGCGTGTATGCGCAGCGATTTCAGAGTGACCCCGGAAGGCAGAACGGACTTTACTGGAAGGTGGCCGAAGGTGAACCGCAAAGTCCCGCAGGCCCTCTCGTAGCCGATGCCGCCGCCGAAGGCTATGAACAAGGCGTGCGGCATCCCTACCACGGCTACTACTTCCGCATCCTGAAGGCACAGGGGCCATTCGCGTACGGTGGCGCTCGAGATTACGTCGTCGACGGCAAGATGACTGGCGGATTCGCTATTCTGGCATATCCTGCGGAATACGGCGCAAGCGGAGTGATGACGTTCCTGGTCAGCCGCCGAGGCACGGTTTACCAGAAGGACTTAGGCGACTCAACCGCGGAGACGGCAAAGGCGATCAAGGCATACGACCCCGATTCATCATGGACGCGGGTGACCCCTGCCAAATAGCGTGTCGAACACGGCGTCCGACTCGGAGTCGCTTAGAACTGGAACCCTTTGCTGATCGATGCGATCTAGCGTTCCCGGTTTCTCACCGGGGGCAGGCTAGCGCTCGGAGGCGGGTCGGAATAAAACGGGTCGAACAACAGATTCCGTAATAGCCAATCCAGTAACGGAGGTCTCATGCTACGAAGCCTGTCTGCTCTCTACGTGATCCTGATAACCACGAGCGCGGTTCGCGTCGCGGCACAAGTTTACCCATACAGGGATGGAACTCCCGGCGTTACCGGATACCGCTCCGAGGTTATGGCCGAAGTCATGATCCAGGAAAGTGAATTCATCCGCCTTGCCGAAGCCATCCCCGCCGATAAATACACATGGCGTCCTTCTCCAGATGTTCGTACCATAGCGCAGGTTTTTCTGCACACCAGTGCTGCCAACTACAACCTATACAAACTCGTGGGCACTCCCACTCCATCTGGGGTTGACACGAAAACGCTGGAGCTGTCCACCACCGACAAGGAAAAAATCATCGCCACGCTCAAGGCCTCCTATGCCCACGCCAAGGGTGCCATCCGCGCGATGCCTGACACAGACCTCGAAAGGACTCTTGACTGGAACGGAGGGAAGATTACCGAACGTGGCGTGCTGCTCTATATCGTTCAGCACATCGCACAGCACCTCGGGCAGCAGATCGCTTACGCCCGCTCGATCGGTGTCGTTCCCCCGTGGACACTGGATCCACCGCGGAAGAACTAGTCTTAAACCGATTGGGACTGCCAACATGTTGAGAACAAGCGATTACCGGCATCTTGATGGTCGTATAGATCGGTAACGCGCTTGGGAGGAATCAACAGTATTCCGCCCTCGACGAAGGAACGAAGCGTGGACGCCTTTCACGAACGGCATCCTTTCCAGTGGCGGTCGCCAGTGATCCAGTCTTGTTCGCTGAGGAGTCCATTTTGTTGCAAATGATCGGAGAACTCATTGGGGAGGAGTTGGCGAAAGAGGCGCCTAAATCTTAGGGCTATTGCGGGTTTCCTCGCTTTAACGGGGTCAGGGCCATTTTTCCTGGAGAGCCTTCAAAAGCAGCGGTTTTGAAGCTGCAACATCTAGGCAACGAAATGGTTCGCAAGTTCTCAGCCATGGTCGCCCCCTGTCAATAGGAACTTCCTACTTTGCCCAAATAGGAACTTCTCACATTGCTGCGACACGGCCTCCTGCAAAATTGACCTTCTGTGCTGTCCGGCCTACCATTCCCACGCAATGGTTCCATCGTCCCAACTGGTCGGCCAGGCCATCTCGCACTACCGCGTCGTCGAGAAGTTGGGTGGCGGGGGGATGGGTGTCGTCTATAAGGCCGAGGATGTAAAACTCGGTCGCTTTGTCGCTCTCAAGTTCCTACCCGACGATGTGGCGCAAGACCCCCAGGCTCTTAGTCGGTTCGAGCGCGAAGCCAAAGCCGCCTCTGCACTGAATCATCCCAACATCTGCACAATCTATGAGATTGACGACCAGCATGGGCAAGTTTTCATCGCCATGGAGTTTCTGGATGGGCTCACACTGAAGCATCGAATCGGTGGGCGTCCAATGGAGACTGACTTCATTCTGTCTCTGGCCATCGAGATTGCGGATGCGCTCGACGCGGCTCACGCTGATGGCATCATCCATAGGGACATCAAACCTGCCAACATCTTCGTGACCAAACGAGGTCATGCCAAGATTCTCGATTTCGGGCTGGCCAAGGTTCTCATTCCCAAGCCGCAGCCGGGAGGAGCGGAACCCAGTGCGACAGCAGTGAGCGAAGAGCACCTGACTAGCCCCGGCAGCACCCTGGGAACGGTTGCGTACATGTCGCCCGAGCAGGTGCGGGGCAAAGAGTTGGACGCTCGCACCGACCTGTTCTCGTTTGGAATTCTCTTGTACGAGATGTCAACTGGAACCCTGCCGTTCCGTGGTGAGACCTCGACCGTAATCGGTGAGGCTATCATGAACCGCATGCCAGTTGCAGCGGTTCGCCTCAACCCCGACCTGCCGCCCGAACTCGAACGAATCATCAACCGCGCGCTGGAGAAAGACCGGGAATTGCGTTACCAAAGTGCCAGGGAGATGCGGGCGGAACTGCAACGACTCAAGCGTGACACGGAGACAGGCCGAGTGGGAGTTGCGAGTTCGGGCACGGTCGCCGCCGCACCGGAACCTATGTATTCGCCTCCTATCCCTACACCGCCGCCAGCCTCAGGTTCGGTTCCGGTTGCGGTTTCCACTACCTCACGGGCTGCATCTCAAGCAAGCGCAATTCCCGCTAGTGGGAGGAGCAGGCTTTGGAAAGTTCTTGTCCCAGTGCTTGGCGTGCTCATTGCCGTGCTCGCTGCCGTTGGCTTCTATCTGCGCTCGCGATCAGCAGCTCCAGGCTCGAAGGCTACGCCGCTCACCGAGAAAGATACGGTGGTTCTGACGGACTTCGATAACAAGACGGGCGATGCCGTCTTTGACGACGCTCTCAAGCAGGCGTTGGCCGTGGAACTCGGACAGTCTCCATTCCTGAACGTGCTGTCTGACCGCAAGGTGAGCGAGACTCTGCAGATGATGGGCCGTCCCAAGAACGAACGCATCACGGCAGACGTAGGCAGGGAGCTTTGCCTGCGCACGGGCAGTAAGGCACTGTTGGGTGGGACGATCTCCAGCTTAGGCACTCATTACCTGATTGACCTGAATGCCGTGGCGTGCACTAGCGGCGACACGTTGGCCAAAGAACAAGGTGAAGCGACCAGCAAGGAAGACGTCCTGAAGGCCCTCAGCCAAGTTTCGTCGGCTCTGCGCACGAAACTGGGCGAGTCGCTGCCCTCGGTACAGAAGTTCGAGGTTCCCATCGAAGCCACAACCTCCTCGCTCGAAGCCCTGAAAAACTACAGCATGGCTATCATTGTAGAGCACGAAAAGGGAGATGCGGCTAGCCTCCCATTTCTGAAGCGGGCGATTGAACTCGATCCTAACTTCCCGCTGGCATATGCCTCATTGTCGATACATTACGGCAATCTCAGGCAGCCGTCACTGGCGCTCCAATATGCCACAAAGGCCTACGAGTTGCGCGACCGCGTGAGTGAACGGGAGAGGCTACGGATCACTGTTGGTTACTTTGCCGCAACAGGGGAACTGGACAAAGAGGCGCAGACTTACGAACTTTGGGAAGCAAACTATCCCCGGGATAGCGTTCCTCACGGCAACATAGCTGTGGACTACTCCATCTTGGGACAATATGACAAAGCTCTCTCGGAACTGCAGGAAGCGCTGCGGCTTGCGCCTGATCAGGTCGCAAGCTATTCAAATCTGGGCATTACGTACATCAACCTGAACCGGCTGGATGAAGCCAAAGCCACCTTCGATCAGGCATTGGCACGCAAACTCGATAGCGGATTTCTCCGCCAGTACATATACGTTCTCGCCTTTCTGCGGGAAGCTGCCGCGCAAATGCAACAGCAGTTGGCTTGGGGCGCGGGGAAGCCGGGAGATGAAGACCCGCTATTGTCGATGCAGTCTGATACGGAGGCTTATTTCGGACGGATGGACAAGGCGCGAGATTTCTCCCGCCGAGCAGTGGACTCGGCCATTCGCGCTGACTCCAGAGAGGCTGCGGCTTCGTGGCAAATCAATGCTGCGCTGCGGGAGGCGGAGTTGGGCAATGCCACCCTCGCGAGGCAAGAAGTGGAAGCCGCTCTAGTGCTGTCTCCGGGGCGGGATGTAAAAGTGGTGGCGGCCCTTACGCTGGCCAGCATCGGCGATGTTCCGCGAGCTAAGGTGCTGGTTGGAGAACTGGAGAAGAACTACCCCTTGAATACCATGCTGAAGCTGTACTGGCTGCCGACCATCAACGCCGCCATTCAACTCAACACGGGCAATTATTCGCAAGCGGTTGTGGACTTGGAAGCGGCTGCTCCGTACGAACTGGGCCAGGCAGGTTTCATCAACTACCTGTACCCGGCGTACATGCGTGGCCAAGCTTACCTGCTGGCACAAAACGGCACAGCCGCATCCGCCGAGTTCCAGAAATTGCTGGATCACAGAGGTATCGTGCAGAACTTCGTGACGGGCTCACTGGCTCATCTTCAAATTGGCCGCGCCTATGCGATGTCAGGGGACACGGCGAAAGCGAAAGCCGCCTACAAAGACTTCCTCACGCTCTGGAAAGACGCCGACCCTGACATCCCCGTCCTGAAGCAGGCCAAGGCCGAGTACGCGAAACTGCCGTAGCCCGGATTGAGCGCACCGACCAGAATTCACGCGGGTCTGGTCCCTATGGGTCGTGTCACGATAATGTTATATAGGCTTACGATATAATCCAACTGAGTGCTATTCTCATTGCATTCCAATCAAGCGAGGAATCACGTCATGAGTTTCTGCCACTACCCTAAGAGTGCCACCGTCATGCGCTAGCCGAACGATCCAGGATTCGAGGACCTGTGCCAAGTCATTCGAGTACCGTGATGGATCGCCCAATCCGGCGGAAGGTTCTAAACCTTGCTGCCGGGCTCCTGCGCGAACAGTAATCCAGATCAGTGCTGTCCAAATCAGCCGGAGTTTACGCGGAGAGGCCGCGGAAATTGCGGCACATCGTGGCCTCTGAGTTGATTTCCCGGTTGAGGTTGGCATTTCTGCTGTCCAAGTTCCGCTCAGCAAGAAAGCACCAGTTGCTCAGCGGCGCCCAGTTGAAGACCGAAGCGCAGAGCTCGATCAGTGTGGCGTCCAATGTCACCAGTTTATTCTTGAAACGGAACCCATGCGTGCCGGCCACTTCGCGGCAGCGGGAGAGCAATTGATAAAAGACGGTGCGATAGAGTTGCCAGGGACGGTGTTCGTTGGCATAGGACAGGGTTGAACGTTTCGGCGCATCCGGTCCAGATGGCGCAGCTTCCCTTCGCTGGCGGCCAGCCCGCCGCAGATTTCGCGCAGCGACTGCGCGCGGCGCAAATGGCAAAACAGCATGGCCACAAACTGGCCCCAACAAGAAAAGCCGCGGGCGTGTCGTTCGGCGCGGTGCTCGGTGACAGCCCGTTCAAACTCGGTGCGCGAAAACAGCTGCAACATCTGGCTGAAAATGCTGGATACTCGTGTCACGGCGGTGGTGGCCCTC
>Ga0187783_10004480_pt1 | contig 10349 bp, 9 predicted proteins | sample 1015_SJ02_MP02_2_FD_132471 | JGI IMG/M metagenome (GOLD analysis project Ga0187783, IMG submission 132471) | Tropical peat soil microbial communities from peatlands in Department of Meta, Colombia - 1015_SJ02_MP02_20_MG | ecosystem: Environmental > Terrestrial > Soil > Wetlands > Peat | place...
CATTAGGCTATTGTGCTAGGCAACTAGAGTAATTCCTGATGGCGGGAGTGCTAGTGATCGAGTTCCACCTCGACAGCAGGTCTGGCGTCGCGCCGTACCAGCAGCTCATCAGGCAGGTGCGCCAGGCCTTGCGGCTTGGCCTGCTGCGGGCCGGCGACCAGCTGCCCACTGTCAAGGACGTGGCCGGCTCGCTGGCCATCAATCCCAACACCGTGCTCAAGGCCTACCGGGAGCTGGAGTACGAGGGGCTCGCGGCGGCCAAGCCGGGCGTCGGCACCTTTGTCACCAAGACCGTCAGCGAGGCATCGGTCGCCGCGCATCAGCGGCTGAGCCTGGAGCTGTCGGCGTGGATCGGCCGCGCCCAGCAAGCGGGCCTCGACCTCGAGAGCATCGAGGCGCTGTTTCAGCGGGCCATCAGGTCCGCCACGCGGGAGGAAGCAGTATGACGAACGCAGCCGCGGCGATTGAGGCGCGCGGTCTCGGCAAGCGGTACGGGCGCCGCTGGGCGCTGGCCGACTGCACGCTCACCATCCCGGCCGGGCACGTGGCCGGGCTCGTCGGCCCGAACGGCGCCGGCAAGACCACCCTGATCAGCCTGGCCACCGGCATGCTGGCACCGACCGCCGGTACCGTCGAGGTGCTGGGCGGCTCGCCGACCGGCGGTCCCGATCAGCTCGCGCGCGTCGGCTACGTCGCCCAGGACACCCCCACGTATGCCGGGCTGACCGTGGCCGACCACCTCCGGCTCGGCGCGCGGCTGAACCCGCGCTGGGACGACGGGCTTGCCAGGCGGCGGGTCGAGCAGCTTGGCCTGGATCCCAGGCTTAAGGCGAGCAGGCTGTCGGGCGGCCAGCGGGCCCAGCTCGCGCTCACGCTGGCGCTCGCGAAGCGCCCTGAGCTGCTGATCCTGGACGAGCCGATCGCCAGCCTGGATCCGGCCGCGCGGCGCGAGTTCCTGCAGGTGCTCATGAACGCGACGGCCGAGCAGGAGTTCAGCGTGGTGATGTCCTCCCACCAGGTCGCCGACCTGGAACGGGTCTGCGACTACCTGATCGTGCTGGTCGCCTCGCGGGTACGCATCGACGGCGAGGTGGACGACCTGCTCGCCACTCACCACCTGCTGACCGGCCCGCGCCGCGACGCCGCCAGCCTGCCGTCCAGCCAGCAGGTCATCACCGAGAGCCACACCGGCCGGCAGAGCACGTTCCTGGTGCGTTGCGGCGAGCCGATCGCCGACCCTGCCTGGGCCGTCGACCCGGTCAGCCTGGAGGACCTGGTGCTCGCGTACATGGGACACGCGACCACGGGATCGCCCGGCTTCAGGATGATGGAGGTCAAGCGATGATCTGGCTTACCTGGCGCCAGTTCCGGCCGCAGGCCATCGTCGCGGCCGGTGCCCTGGTCGTTGTCGCGATCCTGCTGGCGGCGAGCCGTGCCAGCGTCGGCGGCGCGTACACCGCGTCGGGCCTGTCCGCGTGCCACGCCAACTGCTCCACGCTGGTGGCCACGTTCCTGCTCGACCTGAACCCGCTCGACAGGTTCCTGTGGCTCGGCAGCATCCTGCTGATGTATCTGACACCCGTGGCGATGGGCGCGTTCTGGGGCGCGCCGCTGATCGCCCGCGAGTTCGAGGCCGGCACGCACCGGCTGGCCTGGAACCAGAGCGTCACGCGCACTCGCTGGACCTTCGTCAAGCTCGGCCTCGTCGGCCTCGCGTCCTGCGCGACGGCCGGCCTGCTCAGCCTGATGTGGACCTGGTGGGCCGGCCCGATCGACAGCGCGGCATCGTTCCTTCACGGACAGGGGCACGTGAACGTCGCGGGCGCGAACGCTGCGTTCGGGCTGACCCGCCTTGACCCGGTCATGTTCGCGGCCAGGGGCGTGGCCCCGGTCGGCTACGCCGCGTTCGCCTTCGCACTCGGCGTGACGGCGGGCGTGCTGCTGCGCCGCACGCTGGCTGCCATGGCCGTCACGCTGGTCATCTTCATCGCGATCCAGGTCCTGGTGCCGAACCTCGTCCGGCCGCACCTGCTGCCTCCCGTCCAGGTCACGACGCCGCTGACCGCCCGCAACCTGACCTTCGCCGTCAACGAGAACCTGAACGTCGGGCACAGCACGGTCCAGGTCAGCGGGCCGAACTTCGCTCAGCCTGGTGCCTGGCTCATCTCCGATGTCACCGTCACGAGTTCGGGCGCGGCGGTCGTGACGCCCAAGGCATGCCAGTTCACGCTCGCCGAGCTTCGCAATGCCGGACCTGGCGCCGAATTGCTCGGCTGCCGGAAGGTGCTCGGGACCATGCGGCTGCGCCAGATCGTGAGCTATGAGCCCGCCAGCCGGTTCTGGCCGCTGCAGTGGATTGAGACCGGCCTTTACCTGGTGCTGGCCGCGGGCCTCGGCCTGGTTTGCGGGTGGCAGGTCCGCCGCAGGCGGGTGCCGTAACGCCGTACAGCGTCACCGGCGGCTTCCGCAGCGTAGCGGTTAAAGCCTGAGGCAAATGTGCGGGTCACCAAGATCTTGTCATGATATTCGCGCTATCCCACAATGAGGGAAGGCCGTGCTGTGCGGCCAGGGAGCGGGAAAAGTGGGGGGCGATGGATGTTGGTGCGGCCTGCCATTTCTGCGGTCATTGAATTTCACGGAGCCTCCCGGTGATCGCGGGAGTAACTGCGCTAGGGGTACTCTTGCTGGCCGCTGGTGTCACGGTTCTCCTGGTCATGCGGTCTTCCGGATCGCCCGTGCGCATTGCCAGGCAGCTAGCCAGCGGCGAGGAAGGTGAATCTCCGGTCAGGGCGCAGGCCGTCGATGACGCTCAGACAGTGCACCTCACGAAGGTGGCGGCTGACAAGCTGGGCTGGTCCGCTATTACGGCGTGGGCGCGATCCCTTTCGGCAGACATTTCCATCGGCCCGCAGCGCCAATTGCTGGCCGTGTCGGCTGGCATTGCCGGCCTGGAAGAGCGGGCTCGCCAGTTCGGCGTCGTCAGTTCCGCGCTGTCGGCAATCACCGTGCCGCAGGCCCTGGTCGCTGCCCTCGGTGAAATAGCAGCCCTGCCCGGGCCGGACATCGAGCCGGAGAGCCTCGCCGAATTCGCCGCTCGCGTCCGGGCGGACGGGACGGAGCCGGCGGCCGTGCCCGACGACGAAGCTGTATCCGCACGGGTTGCGGGCCTGCTCACGCCCGCCGATCAGCAGGCGGATGCCAGGGCGGCACTGCTAGCCGAGATGGCCAGCCTCGGCCTGGACGCTGACTGGCCCGGCCTGCCTAGCTGGGGTGCCTACGGCGCGCTGGCCAGCGGGTATGACGCCGGCGCCGACGCACGCGCACGAGGTCTCGCCAGCGATATTGACGCCATGCTAAGGCTGCAGGCCGGAGAAATCGAGGCTGCCATCGGACCGGGCCTTTTGCGCCAGCCTGCCACTGAGCCGGGCGCCGTCGTGGCCCGTAACCTGCGGGCGGCCGCCGAGAAGTACGTAGGCCAGATCCACGCGGTGCTGGCCGGGGTGGCGGGGCGGGCTGACGCCGAGGCTGCTGCCGTGGCGTCTCGCCTGCAGGCTGCACCAGACCTGTTCGCCCGCTGCGATGAGCTGATCGGGCAGGGTGAGTTCGCCGCGGCCATCGCCGCTCTTGCCGCGGCAGGATTTCCCGTGGCGCCTTCATGGCCGCCCAGCCGCGCCTATGACGCGGCCTGGACGCAGGCAGCCGACCGGTTGCGCGCGCTGGCCGAGCAGGAGCCGCGGCAGGCTGTCGCCAGCCTCGTCAGTGCCGCCGGCGAGCAGCGCAGCCGGATGAGTGAACTCAGCCCGGAGATCGACGCTGCGGTCGCGGCATGGCGACAGCAGGGCGCCGAGGCCTTCTCGGCGCTGACGGCAGCGGCCAGCACGGTCAAGCGGAACGCCGCACGGGCTCTTTGCGCGCCGGGCGCCAAACGCGACGCCACCGATCCGGTCAGGGCCGCGACGGCGGTCATGTGCGTCGACCAGGTCGCGGCCCTGAACGTGGCAGGGATCGTGCGGAACGCGATCCCGGAGCCGGCGGCCGCAGATCCGCCAGCCCTTAAGGATCAGCTCAGCGCGAGTGAGCAGTTCTTCGCGGCGCTCCAGCGCAACGCGGTCCTGCTCGCCGGACTCGACGGCCTGTTTGCCCCGCTTATCGCCGCAGCCGGCTCAGACGGCGGCGCGGGTCTTGCCAAGGCCATCGTCCAGCTGACCCCGGTGCCCGCCGAAGTCGGCCGGGCATTCAGCGATGTCGTCGCCTTCGCGCACCATCCGCTTCAGGGCATTCACCTCGACGCTGTGGCCCATGGAGCCATAGACCATATCGAGAGCGACATACTGCCAGGTCTCGGCTCCGTCACCAGGGAGCACGGCGTCGCTGGCCTGGTCGCCAGTTTCTTCCAGGTGAAGGATGCGCTCGCGGGCGGCCTGCTCACCAAGATGATGGAAGATCCGGAGGCGCTCCCGCTCGCGGTCTTGTGGGATGGCGCCAAGGGTGGCGGTGAGGAGTACCTGCGCGAGGCGTCCAAGACCGCCGCGCTCGAGCACGCGCGGCAGCAGGCCGAGAGCGCGCTGCATTCCGTGGCCCATTCCGCCGGGCTCGCGCTGCCGGACGTGCTGCACACCGCGGTGGCGCACATCCCGTTCGTAACTCTGGCGCTGTCGGCGACGCGGGAATTTCGTCTCTACCGGGACGAGAAAACGACGCTCGATCATGCGGTCCTGAACGTCGCTGTCGATACCGGCAGCGTGATCGTGGGCATCGGGGTAGCCGAACTGGCCGGGCATGCCATGGCCGGGGCGCATCCCGGCTTCTTCGTCCAGATCCCGCTCACGATCCTGGGGTCCGTGGCCGGGCGCAGTTTCGCGAAGCACTTCCGGCAGCGTGACTGGAAGAAGGCTCGCGCCGATTACCAGGCGCTGTCGGAGTCGTGTGCGGGGCGGGACCAGGCCATGGCTGCCGAGCTGGCCAGGACCGTCCGGACTACGATCGCGCGGGAACGGACGCTCTACCTGGCCCGCGTCGGCTACCCGGAGCTACTTGAGCGGGCCGAGGCGGCGGAGCTTGAGGCACTGATGGCCCAGCTCCGCACCGCCACCGTCGGCTACGCCGACACAGTGGAGAACCTCATCCGGGCGGCCGGTCAGCTTGACGGAAAGGCAGCAGCCCGGTCGTCACGAGATGCGGTGTCCACGATCGCCGCCGCTAAGCCACGGGTCAGCAAGAGCTCGATCGTGCAGCAGCGCGATGGCATGTATGCCTCGGCCCTGCTCACGCTGACCGGGGACCCGCTTCCGGTGCCCGAGGGCTGGCACCCGGCTCAGCGGTACCGGGCTGAGTGCGAGGGGATCGCGTCCCGGCTGAGTGCGCTGTCCGACAAGAACCGGATCCGGCTGTCTCGCTGGCTCGCGGACTCGGCGGCCGAGTACCAACGGCGCACCGAGGCCATGGACTCCGAGATCGCCCCCAAGGCCCGCGCGCTTGAGGCCAGGGCATCGGCCGACCGGGCAGCGCTGCTGGCGGCCGCCCAGACCGAGCAGCGAGCGAGGGAGAGCGCGGGGGTCAAAGAGAAGCACTGACCTGTAAGTGCCGCCAGGCACCAAAGTTGGCCGGGGTACCACGCGCCTGAGGCTGGCCGCCGTCGCGCTTTGCTGCGGGCGGCGCGACAATCGCAGGTACATGGAACCGGAGACGCACTACGCCAAGTCGGCGGGCCTTCGCGTTGCCTATCAGGTGACCGGAGCGGGCCCCGATCTGGTGATGGTGCCTGGCCTGACCTCCCACCTGGAGATCCAGTGGCGAGATCCCGGCTACCGCCGCTTCGTACGTTCCCTGTCCTCGTTCTGCCGGCTTGTGCGGTTCGACAAGCGCGGTACCGGGCTGTCCGACCCGGTAGCCGAGCCGCAGACGCTGGACCAGCGCATGGCCGACCTGCTGGCGGTCATGTCCGCCGCCCGGTGCCGGCGGCCCGTCGTGCTGGGGTTCTCCGACGGCGGGCCGATCGCCATTAGCCTGGCCGCGGCGCACCGGCGATCGGTCCGCGCGCTGATCCTGTACGGCACCTCGCCGCGCCGCCCGCCGGTCACGGTGATGCGGCAGCTGCGGGCGATGGCGCGGCACTGGGGACAGGGAGATTCGCTGGCAATGTTCGCCCCGACGCTGGCCGGGGAGCTGGCACGCCACGACCGGGCCGCCTTCGAACGGGCCTCGGCGAGCCCTGCCATGATCAGGGCGCTGGTCGAGTCGCTGGCCGACTCCGATGTCCGCAGCCGGCTGGCCGAGGTTTCCGTGCCCGCTCTGGTGATCCACCGCCGATCGGACTTCGTGCCGTTCGCCGAGGCCGAGCTGCTGGCCGGCGGCATCGGGGGAGCGCGGCTAATGGAGCTGGAGGGCAGCGACCACCTGCCGTGGGTCGGTGACGTCGCCGCCGTGCTGTCACCCATTGCCGAGTTCGTCGCGGAGGTCTCGGCACGCCGCCCCGCGAACCGGGTTTCTGCGGAGCCGACTGCCCGGCCGCGGCGCCCGGCGACCGGCTGGGAGGCACTGACCGACGCGGAGCGGCGGGTGGCCTATCTGGTGGCCGGCGGACTGGCCAACAGCGAAGTAGCCGAGCGGCTCTACATTTCCCGGTACACGGTCGAGACGCACCTGAAGCGCGTGTTCGCGAAGCTCGGCGTTTCCTCTCGTGCAGAGCTTGCGGCCCTGGCTCCCCGAACCTGAACGGCACAGCGAACCCAAACGGTGCATCGAAATACCTGAACTCAGGGATGCCGGCGCCTGCGGTGGCGGCGAAGGCTAGCGGCATGGACGACGTCATAGTGGTGGGCGGGAGGTGCGCCGGGGCGCCGGCCGCGATGCTGCTGGCCCGGGCCGGGTTCACGGTGCGGCTGCTGGAGCGGTCGGCGCGCCTGGGCGACGTCGTGTCCGGCCACATGATCAAGCCGGCCGGAGTGGCCCGGCTTGGGCGGTGGAAACTGCTGGACGCCGTGCTTGCCACCGGCTGCCCCCAGCTCGACGACCGCGTGCTATGGCTGGACGGCCAGCCGCACCACGCGCCGCCGCCCGAGCCGGGCACCGGCCCGATCGCACCGCGCCGGACGGTGCTCGACCCGATCCTGCTGGATGCGGCCGCGCAGGCAGGTGCCGACGTCGAGATGGGGGTGTCCGTGCACGGCCTGCTGCGTGCGGGCGAGCGAGTTACCGGAGTGATGACCTCGGCCGGAGAGCGGCGAGCGCGCCTGGTCATCGGCGCCGACGGCCGCAACTCCCGGATAGCCCAGCTGGCCGGGGCGCAGATCTACCGAGACCATCCGCCGGTGACATTCGGCTACTACACCTACTGGCGCGGCTGCTTCGCCGCGGCCATGCACGCCTGGCTCGAACCGGGCCGGTTCTTCGGCATCTTCCCGGTCGGGAGCGGCCTGGCGCTCGCCTTCGTGCAGGCACCGCGCGCCGGGTACGCCGCGTTTCGCCGTGATCCGCTCGCGGCCTACGTCCGCGAGATGCGGGCCCGTCCCGGCCTGGCCGGCCTGCTCGAAGGCGCGGTAATCGCCGAGCGGCTGCGCGGCACGGCGGCCCTGCCCACATTCTTCCGGACGTCGTGCGGGCCGGGCTGGGCGCTGGCCGGTGACGCTGGCCACCACAAGGATCCGGCCATCGCCAGGGGTATCGCCGATGCGTTCCGTGACGCGGACCTGGTGGCCGCGGCCGTCGCTGACGGCTGGGACAGCGACCTGGAGGCGGCGCTGGCCGAGTACGAGCGGCAGCGCGATCAGTGCGCCATCCCGCTGAGCGACGCGAACCTGGCGATCGCGCGGCTGGATGTGGCGGCCGGCCCGCTGGGCGCTGCCTGGTTCCGCGCGGCCGAACTCGAGCAGGGACTGGACGACCCGGCGGCCATCGGCGGCTAGCGATCCTTGCAGCGGGCCTGGTCCCGATAAACCCGCCCATAGTACTGTTTGGCCTTGTGTCCAGAAGCGTGGTTTTGCCCGCAGCCCTCGCCGGGCTATTGAGCCTCTCAGTTGCCGCCTGCTCAGGGAGCAGCGCCGGCCATCCTGCCGCGTCGCCAGCCGCCAAGAGCTCGCCCACGCCCACGGCGGCCGCGGCAACCCCATTGCCTGTCGGCTCTCAGACCACTAGCGGGCCTGACGCCGCGGCATCGGTCACGGCGGACTGGACGGCTTTCTTCGACCCGACTACGCCGATTGCGCAGCGGGAAGCGCTGCTGCAGGAGGGCGCCAAGTTCGAGAGCTACCTTGCGGTCCAGGCACAGCCGGGCGTGGCGCACCTGACGACCGAGCAGGTGACGGCGGTTTCGGTCATCGGCATTTATGCGACGGTGACCTACAACATCCTCGTCGACGGGCGCACAGCCAGCGCCCTGACCGGCCAGTCCGGGCAGGCAAACTTCGTTGCTGGCACCTGGCAGGTCAGCGACACTGCTTTCTGCTCACTGATCACCCTGGAGAACAAGGGCAAGTCAGTACCTGGCTGCTCGTGACCCGCCCGCCTGGCTGGCCTGAGCTTGATGCGCCACCGAGGCCGCTAGCAGCACAAAGGTGCGCAGTCAGGCGCTGGGCAGTGGGCCGATCCAGCGTTCGCTGCTGGCCAGACCGTCGGGGTTGTCCTGCAGGACGCTAGCGATCCGGTCCGCCAGGACCGGGATGGCGGCGCGAGTGCGCGTGCGCGAGGAGGGAAGCAGGATCAGCCCCGCATGGACGCGGCCCTGGGCAAGCCACTGAGCGGCGAGTGGGCGGAAGTCCTTGATGTTGTTGGTGATCACGGCCCGGCCCTCGCGGCAGGCGGCCTCGAAGATGAGCGCGTCGCTGCGGCCGACCAGGTCGAGTCGCTCGGCGACCGCTTCCACGTCCAGGCCGCGGTGCCGGAGGAGCGCTGCGATCTGCGGTGACAGCTGCTCGTCGAGGAGGGCTTTCACCCGCGCAGCGCCTGCTCGCCGGCCGCGGCTGCGGTCCGTCCGCGCTCGTACTCCGTCTCGTTAAGCTCGATCTCCCGGTCGATCTCGTCCTTGTACTCGCCGTAGTACGCCACGGCAGCCTCCACCAGGCCCGCGGGCACCTGCAGGTACTCGGCGGCCGGTGCTATCGACCCGTTGTTGTCGCGGACCGTGGCGATGACTTCCCACACGTCCAGCCCGCGGCCAACGAGGCTGGCACGCCGCCCGCTTGGCCCGTCCAGGAACTGGATCAGCGGGTGCGCGTCATGGCGCAGCCCCTCGTCGACGTATCGCTGGGCAAGGCTGCGCTCGGGCATGCCGGACCGGCGCGCCCAGTCGGTGAGCCGCTGCCGGATCCCCGGCGCCAGTCGCAGCGTGTAATGGTCGGCCACAATTCCATGGTAACGCGCTGTACCACTCCGTGTCACAGCGTGGTTTGAGATGCCGGCTCCCCAAGCCCGGCGAGGCCTGCGATGGCCTTAGTGCGCGTGCCCGGCCGTGCGGCAGTAGCAGGACGCGCCGATCGGGACGTCGGCCCGGGCGAGCGCGACCTTCAGCTGCTGGCCGATGATGGCGGCCTGTTCGGCCTTGCCCAGGCGGCGCAGGCACTCGTGGTAGCCGTGCAGGCTCCACACGTTCCCCGGATGCTGGCATGGTCGCGGCAGCGTCTCATCCAGACCGAGATCGGCCCGGTAGACGGCCTCGGCCTCGGTCACCCGGTCCTGTTCCAGCAGCAGCGCTCCCAGGGCATGCCTGGCTGGCTGCATCCAGCCCCAGGGCTCGTCGTAGGGCAGGCCGTCGTCGAGTCCGACGGCGCGGTGCAGATGGTCGAAGGCGGTCTCGATCCGCCCCGCGCGGTACTCCAGTTCGCCGTCCAGCATCGCCGCGGCGACCTGCAGGATCGCCTGGCAGGTGTTGTTGAAGATGGTGCGGGACTCCGGGATCAGGGCGGTCGCCGCGGCAAGCAGGTCCCGCTGCTTGCCGGCCTGGTCCAGCTGGCCGGTGACGGCGTACGCGATGCCCTTGCCGTAGTGCAGCATCGCGGTGGTGACGCAGTACAGTTCCTGATCCGCCGGCAGCGCGGCGTCGATGAGATCCCGCCAGCGGCCGAACCGGACCAGCACGTGGACCCGGATGCCGACGAAGCCCTCCAGCCAGTCCGCCATCGGCGGCGTCGTTACCCGTAGCAGGCGCTCCGGGATGGCGGCGGCGAGCGCATCCGCAGCCTGCAGGGCGAGCCCGGACTGGCCGAGGAACATGGCCCCGTAGACCTTGAAGTGGTAGTTGTGCGCGCGGTAGAGGGTGTAGAAGTTCAGCTCGCCGCGTTGCGCCACGAACCGCTCGTCGGCCCGGATGGCCGCGTCGTTGCTCGTCACCACCGAGCGGTAATCGCCGCACAGCA
>Ga0187783_10004481_pt1 | contig 10348 bp, 9 predicted proteins | sample 1015_SJ02_MP02_2_FD_132471 | JGI IMG/M metagenome (GOLD analysis project Ga0187783, IMG submission 132471) | Tropical peat soil microbial communities from peatlands in Department of Meta, Colombia - 1015_SJ02_MP02_20_MG | ecosystem: Environmental > Terrestrial > Soil > Wetlands > Peat | place...
CGTCGATACCGCTCGCGTGCAGATTCAGAGCATCGCCGCAATGCAGCTCAAAACGATGGATCACATGATGGACGCTTGGGAGGAGCAAATTAAATTGCCAGACCCGATGACGGCCTCGCCATCGACGATGTTGTCCAAGTTAAAGTCCTTGCCCGGCTTTGCCCCGGCCGGCAGTTGGCCAGGCGTAGCGGCTTTCCAAAATGCGGCAATGAACCCCTTTCAGTTTTGGATGCAATTCGCGGAACAGTGGCAGAAATCCTGGGCAGACACGATGACCTCTTGGGGCAAGGCTGGGAAGCTACATTAACGTCACCGGTCAGGGTTTCGTGCCGCGAACGCTGAGTGCGTCGGCCATGCGCACCAACTCCGCTAGCGATCTTGCACCCATTTTCCTCATCACGCTGCCGCGGTGAAGTTTCACGGTCACCTCGCTGAGCCCGATTTCGCTGGCGATCTGCTTGTTCATCAGGCCCGCGGTCACCAGACCCATGATTTCCCGCTCGCGTGGAGTGAGCGTCTCGAAGCTGACCCTCAGCTTGGATACATGGGCCGCACGCTTGCGCAGGTCGCGATGGACTTCCAAGCCCGCCTGCACGGCGTCCAGCATATCCTGATCGCGAAATGGCTTGGGCAGGAACTCCACCGCCCCCGCTTTCATGGCTTGCACCGTCATCGGGATGTCACCGTGCCCGGTCATGAAAACGATCGGGATCGAGATATTCGCTTTGAGCAACTCGGCTTGGAAATCGAGCCCGCTCAATCCCGGCAACCTGATGTCAAGCACCATGCAGCTTGGCCCGTCTGCCAGCTTGCCTCGTAGGAATTCCGACGCCTCGGTGTAGGTCTGCACCCGTAGGCCGACCGACCGGAACAGGCTCGATAGCGCTTCGCGCACGCCCGCGTCATCGTCAATCACAAATACCATCGACGGCTGTTCGGCACGCGCGTTCATCCGAAACCCCGCTCGTAATCCACGATCCCGATCCACCTAGGGGACGCTCCGCCCGCATATTCGTAAGCCGGATCGGACACCAAGAGAAGCAGCTTCCCGCGCGAATATGCATTTTCGGTTTCAAAAAGGCAATTAAGGCGTGATTCAGATCAAGGAGCCCGAAGGACGCATGCCGGATCGCGCCTCGGGGAAAGTGCTTCGCGGATGAATGGAACTCTTAAGAATCCATCGTCGGTGTGGCCTGCGGGCTACAGCTTTCGCCGCCACTAATAGCTACTGTGTGACGAAGCACTGGAACGGCGCGAGTCTTCCTGCGTGGAAGGCCTAACGTGACTTTGCGCACTTTCGAGTTCCATTTGTCAGTCCAGTGGAGTTTGAAAATGGGTAATCGGTTGAGTGGCAGCACTGGATCGCAAGCTGCAGAAACTTTGATCCCGTTTGCGCCGGCTGGTAAGAGTGCGGTTCCAAACGATGCGGATCAGCTTGATCTGGCCGGACGGACGATCCTCAGCTTACTTAATAAAGCCGCTGGCGTGGCTGAAGAAAACAGCAGACAAGCTCTCAATTTGGCTCGGAAGTTTTCCCAACAGCTTCGAGCTTCCGAAGATCGAATCGCAGCACTTGAGGGTGAGGTTCGCCATCATCAGGATCGAGCCGATCGCGCCGAACAGTGGTTGCATAGAATCTACACGGAACTGGAGGAACGCTTCTTCGGGTCAGACGCACCGCATGGCGCCGCCGAGGGACCTGCGCGACCTGTTAAACGCAGCGCTTAATGGCTGTCACGAACGGCACGTAATCATAAAATTCGGTTCATGTCCGCTCCACCCCTAAAAGTGGACCTGAGGTTAGACGCGACATGCAAAAGGCGTGCGGAACGCCGAAAGGTACTGACTTATCCACATCTAAACGCCCCCAATAAATCGCGTTAGCGCAAATAAGACAAAATGCAGCGGGAATGGTCGCTCATCGCAGGGGGTGAGATGATTCGACCAGCGGAACAGTACAGACAAATCGCGGACAACATTGATCGCTTGGCGCTGAACATTAGCGATCAAGCGCTTCGATCCTTGTACTTGGACTTTGCACAGCAATGGCGCGATGTTGCTGCGCGGGCAGAGGACGCTGATCAAATGGCCGCTATGGCTCCAGCGATGCGAAGGCTCGATTGTCGGAGCTAGGCATAGTTCTTTCCAGCGGCCGAAATAGCGATCCCCCCAATTTGCTGCCGAAGAGTCCCAAGCGCACGGCCCCCTGCCGCACCGCTTGGGGCTGAAGGCGCGGTCAACTATTTGCCGATCATCACATCAGAGGCTTTAACAACTGCCCACGCCGTGTCGCCCTTTTTGATATCAAGCTCAGCGACCGCTTCGTTGGTGATGGACGATGTAAGGACGGTGCCTTGACCGATGTCGATGCGCACGTGCGACGTGGTGGCTCCCTTCGTGACCGATAGAACCGTGCCTTTAACCTGATTGCGTGCGCTGAGTTTCATGTTTGGCTCCTTTGACTTGGCCTTAAAGAAGTACCTCATCGTTGGAGATCGCTCGCCGATGATAAAGTACTTAAGGTGGGCATTCCCATCCGTGGGCGGAAGCGCGGAGCCGCACTGCCTGCATTTGACCTTGATATCCTTGGCTTCAGCGCCACCCTCGATCTTCACGATCTTGTATTTCGCTCCGCAATCGGGGCAGGTGAACGGTAGCGGCTCTGAGGCACTCATTCCATTACCATCCACGCCACAACGATTTGGACAGGCCGATTTAGCCGCTCGCGTGCAAAAGTCTTGTTATCTTCGGCCATATTGTTGCGAGTTGGAGCCAGAGGTTAGGAGAGAACGACTAAGCGCGCTGGCAGGCGCTGAGCGGGGAAACCCCAGGGCGGTCTCGCCCATTCTGAATTGTTGCCTGGCTATCCCTGAGTAAGCGGTTGGGTCGGGGGCCGCACGCCATCGGGAAGCGGCACTCTGCCATCCTGGCGCTTGGAGCCGGCCCGCAGTTTTCGGCTACGCTTAGCCGTAGCGTGCTCCTCCGTGACGCCCGTCACTTTCTTCGCGAGGAAAACCGGACGGCACCCCCATCCCCCGACACCCCGCCGCCCGGCCAGACAAGCCTAAGTCCCATGACTTGAGGCCGCCAAATGTCCGCTTCGGCTCGAAAGCAACGGGATTGCCGCGCGGCAGCGAAATGACGCAAAGTGCCACTTTCGACCAAAGCGCGTCGCAACAAAAAGGAGGCCACCTCCCGGCGGCCCTCGTTGTTTCGCGCTTTAGGGTGTTAGCAGCTTAGACCGCTACAGCGACTGCATTCTTTTTTCTGCGCCACCACGCGAGAAGGCCACCGCTGGCGAAGATCAGACCAGGAAGTCCAGCGCCAGCAATAGGGCCAGGCACTGCATTAGCTTCCACTGCGGAATATGACGTTGTAAGCGCGCAGGCTCCCCCTGTACACAAATTCGGGTCTATATTAAGATTAAAATACTGTCCCCCAGCAAGAATCCCAATACCAAATCCATCTGGGACAAAAGCTGATGAGCTGCCAGGGGTAAATTCGACGCCATTGTCATTGCAAGTGGAGCCGCAGGATGGGCCGAAATACGTACCATCCTGGCTCACAAAGTACGCGTCGACGAGCGTCATTGAATTGCCATTAAGCGTCCCCCCCGTAATGTTTGTAACGTAGTCGCCGCTGAGAACAAACAAGCCACTAGCACTGTAGACCGTTTCGTTAATCGTTCCGCTAAAGCTAACACTGTACGTGTCCGCATTGGCGCGTGTTGCGGTGATTGTCAGAATAAAAAGAACGAACAGGCAGAGTGCGCTCGACGATTGAAGTCGACGAAACCTAGCAAGATTACTCATATCACCCTCCCAGTGATGCGTAATTCAATACCCGTCTGGCCCAGCAGGCAATGCCATTTTTTGGATAAATGCTGCGCTGCGAGCGTCAATGAGTACACGGCCTAGCTCCGAACATCTTGGCGTCGCTGCCTCTGACGGCGCCCCGCCTTCCGGAGTAGAAAATACTTGAGGGCGAATCCTCCTTCATGGGCAGGAAGTGGGCCACCGCAAACACGGCAAGTGACCCAACGGTCAATCGTATGTGGCTCGACTTCGATTTTGACGAGATGATATAGCGCATCGCAATTGGGACACTTGAAATGGACTGATGCTGATTTGAGCATACCGCGCCAACACCACGTTCGTATGCACGCTTCAAGCGAACTTACAATTGTAGCCCACTTGCACCCGGAAGCATATCCCCTCGGCTGTAGTGTTTTAATCCGATCTGGCACGGCCCAATGCTCACTTGCGTGGTGAAATGAGAAACCCCTCGGGGGTCGGCCGTGGAGTACAAACAGTTTTTCCTGCAAGCCTTCGAACGCAAACCCGGCAAATGGCGGGCGCGGGTCAAACGATCCGATGGGCAACCACTTATGATAGGTCCAGACAAAGCGAAGATAGATCAATTTGTTACCAGCCCGGATGCTTTGACGCCTGAGGACGCGCTGCTAAAGGCTATCGCAGCTATTGATGCTGACGCTTTCTCTCGTCGAGGCAGGCCATCGGCAAATACGGAACCCCAGGCGCGGGAATCGGCTTTGCCTGAGGCCCTGAAATGAGAACGACGGTCTTGGAGTCCCGCCGGCCTCATCCCGGCCTTGAGCGAAGCACCCCGACGCTCTCTTACCCGGAGGTACAGGTCGCTCTGCTGTCAGGAACAATGGAGTGTAACAGCGGACCTATTTTAGACGCGACATGCAAAAGGCGTGCGGCACGCCGCGAGGTACTGGTTTGTCCACATCTAAACGCACCCAATGAATTGAGTTTGCGCAAATAAGAACAAAATGCAGCGGGAATGGTCGCTTCATCGCTGGGGGTCACAAGGGGCGCTTCTGCGCAAAGAGCATCGGCATCCCTTAAGCTTATTCTTTCACACCTCGATTACGCGGAACTGCCGCCACCCGGTCCGGCTATCGGCCACGGCTCGCCCGACGGTTGGGCGAAGGAACGGGAGTGAGTTCCGGCGGAAGTCCGTCTCGGAGACCCGAACCAATCCGTTGATCCGGTGCGCGACAAGAAGCTCCTCGCCGATCCAGCGCCGAACAGTACGCGTCGACACTTCAACAACATCGGCAATCTGCGCGATCGTGTAGAATTTCGGCGGTTGCCCATGTTGATCAGTCTTCATTTGCCGCTCACAATTTTTCCATCGCGCGCCAAACGAACATCGCTCGCCAGCGATTGGCGTTCTGGGTCGCGATCGCGTGAATAGAACGCCCGTACACGCCCGCGCAACAGACCTGGACAACCCTAAGAAGGTAGGTGCGACAGTCGGTCTTGCTCTACCGCCCTATGGCCGCCGAGCTCGGCCTCCACGGACACACGGTTGGCAAGTGGCGTCGTCGATCTTTAAAGGATCGCTGCGATGGTCTGCTTGAAATTGAACTCGGCAACCGCGGGAGAAAACCGCGGTTTTAGGTGAAGTGCAATAAGGACAAATTCAGCCTGAACACATTACATTAGGCTTGGTAGTATCGCGCGCTGCATTGAATGCTATTGCACCAGTTCCACTAGCGCCGCCTCGACGCGCGCGAGGATAGGCGTTTGTCCGAGTTGGGCGAAGATCCGCTTCGCAGCGGTCAGATGAGCGACGGCAAGTGCGTGCTTCTTCTTTCCTTTGTAAAGCATCCCCAGAATCATCTCAGCGCGACCAATGTGATGACCGTTACGATCGAATTGCGGGTTGCTTTGAATCTGAGAAACAAGTGATTCGATTGAGGGCGTTCCAACAAACAAAATATATATCAAGATGGGTATATTCTTCAGAAGAAGGCTCAATGGAGGCTTTTCCTTTGGAAACATTACTTCAAGATAAACCTCACATAGGAAAAGTTTTGTCCAATCCTCGGCGGCTCGCCACCCGTCGCGATGCAGCGCTGCGATTGCACTCTTAATGATGCGAACACCCCTTCCTACTTTTTCATTCAAAATCGCCAAAACGCCAAATGCGGGTTCGGTCAAGAGCAGTTCGTAACGCCAATTGAGCTCCGTTAACTGCGTTCGTATTTTGGTCAATTCCACTTCAGCTTCATCTAGTCTTCTTAGTAATGCAAGGGCCGCTCCCTTCACACCCAACGCATTCATCCTTTCCTGTGGCGTATAGGCAATTCGTAGACATTCGTTCGCGTAGCTGAGCGCCTTTTCGTAGTCATCACTGGTGAGGGCAATCCATCCTAGGACGCCCATCCCCATGCCGATCGGACGAGGGTCATTCAGTTGGCGCCCAATAGCGCTCATCTCCTCCGCGATGTCCCGTGCGATCTTCATTTTCCCGCGGCTAATTTCGTAAATGGCGATGACCCAGCGCACTACGCTTCGAATATAAGAGTCCTCGGTCCTCGACGCGGCGTCGAGGGCATTTTGGAAAAGCGGCTCAAGCTGTTCGACAGTTTTAGGCGCAACGGCGGATGAGACGAGTATTTGACTTGCGTAAGCATATGCTATCGAGCGATGATCCCCCAGCCGTTCCGCCATTCGCGTAATGTCTAACTGCTCCGCAAGAGCCGCTCGGAATTCGGTCATAAAGCAGAGACTAAACACCTTCTGATGTCTAATTAAAACGATTTGATCGCTATCGCCTAGCTTATCCAGTCGTGCCGCGAACCTTTCGGCAATATCCACGACATTTCTGTTTTTGCCCAATGCATTTTCAAGCAAGGTATAGTCCACGAGAACATTTGCGACCTGTTGATCGCTGGCGCAATGAGGCTTCGCCGTAACAAGTGCAATAGCCGCGGAGAAGTGAGCCTCGGCTTCTTCTAAGGAATAGATGCTTAGGCTCTTGCTGCCGGCCATTGCAAGGTAAGTAAAAGCTTTGTCGGCGTTTTCGGTCTGGCCGTAGTGATGAGCAAGAGTTTCGGCCACCTCAATTAGACGGTTACCGCTGCGGCGCTCGATTTCCATAGCAATCCTGGAGTGCAGCGCCACGCGGGATTGCGTAAGAAGGCTTTGGTAGAGCGCGTCCCGCACCAAAGCATGCTTGAACGAATAGTTGCTTGACCTGCCAACACTGCGGACAAGATCGAGCGCCTGCATCGCCGCGAGCCGCAGGTCAACGTCTTCGACGTTTTCGACTACGGCAGCCAGCAGTTCTGTATCGAAACGCCTTCCGATAACCGACGCCGCCTGCAATAGCGCGCGGTCCTTGGACGCAAGACGGTCAACGCGAGCGGTCAATAGACTTTGCACACTTGCAGGCAACGCTGCCGCTACTGCGTTTGTGTCGAACTCCACTTCGCCGGCCGTTGTGCGCAACACCCCTCGTTCGGTGAGGAAGCTCACAATCTCTTCTGCAAAAAGAGGATTACCTTCGGCTTTATTCGCCACCTGACGGACCAGCGTGTCAGGAAGAAGGTCAATCCCAAGCCGCCCCTGAACCAAGCGACGAATGTCGCCGACAGGCAATGGTTCCAAATGTAATTTGTCTACTTTCGTGCGGTCGAGCCACGGCGGCAAGTATTCCGATCGACGCGTGAGTAGCACCAGTAGGCTCTGGTTAGATTCGCTGTCGACGGTCTTTGCGAGCACTTCCTCAGAAAGGGTGTCGATCCATTGCAGGTCCTCGATCACCATCACAACTGGAGAAAGACGGCACCGCGCTTCCAGCAATTGTTGCAGTAGATCGCGAGTGCGCAAGCCGATCAATGCTCCATCGAGCCCAGCCAACGCCCCGGTTGGAACATTTAGGCCGAGCAGGTGGAGCAGCAGCCCGAGATTTTGAAGCGAATTGAGGCCGACGGCGGTCAGTCCCACCTCTAGCTTTTGTCTAATCTCCTTCTCTGCTTCGCCGGTCCTTAGCTGAAACGCGCCCCGAATCACTTCGGTGAAAGGAAGAAGTGGGGTTTGCTGGCCGTCCAGCGAGCAACTTCCTGACAGCACAAAGGCGCGCTCTCTGCCGATGCGTTGGCGGAACTCATGCAGCAAGCGGGACTTGCCCATACCCGGCTCCGCCGCAATGTCTATAACGCATAGTTGCGAGCGGGCCCTGTCCAATCCACGCTCGAGCACCTCTAGTTCGTGCTCCCGCCCGACAAAAGCGCTAAGGCCGGTCGCGTGTAGCGCCTCGAATCGGCTTGCCACCGAGCTTGGTCGCATTGCAGTCCATACGCGCAAGGGCGCGGCAATTCCCTTGAGCTCTCTTGTCCCGAGATCGCGCAGCTCAAAAAGATTGCCGAGCAGCCTTCGCGTACCCTCGGCGATGATAACCGTGTTCGGCTCCGCGATACTTTGCAGACGGGCCGCGAGATTTGGTGTTTCGCCGATAATGCCGCGTGTAAGCGCGTCATTTCCAGCTCGTATCAAATCGCCGACAACGACAAGCCCGGAAGCAATCCCGACACGCGTTTGCAGACCGGCGCTTGTTTTTAATGCCGCTACCGCCTCTATCAACCGAAGCCCTGCCCTCACCGCCCGCGCAGCATCGTCTTCATGTGCATTCGGGTAGCCGAAATATACCAGCACCCCGTCACCGAGAAATTGCGCAATAAACCCATCAAATAGACGCACGGATTCGACGGCACATTTATGATAAGAAGCAATGACCTCTCGCAAATCCTCTAAATCCAAGCGAGCTGACAGCGCTGTCGATCCGACCAGGTCCGCAAACATCACGGTGACTTGGCGGCGTTCGGCAGCGGCTTCTTGAGATTTTTGTCCGTCTCCGCCGGCGGGCTCATGTTTCGGCGGAGACTCGCCTGCGAGCTTGGCGATGGCTGCTAGCATTTTTCGCCGATGCCCCAGCGAGACACCGATCTTTTCTAGATCGGCATCTGTCAAATGGCTGAGCACCGAGAGATCGATGTCGTTCTCGGCAAACAGTTTGCCATATTGCCCAAGGTCGAGATCCCTTAGCCAAGCGGCAATCTCTTGCATCAGGCCATACTCGTGAACTAACATCGTTTAGGTTGTGGGCCGCCACGCAGCCTAGCAGACAAACCGCCGGCATTAAATGCCGCCCTGTTGGACCCTTGTGGTAGGGCGCGTACTCATAAATTTTGTGTGTTCAGCAGTCGCCGATGAAGTGCATCTTCCAATGTCTCTCCCACCGGCACTCACTGATTTCGCTATAAAGAACCCTTTATACCTCCTGGGCTGTAGTGTTAAAATTATCGTTAAGAAGCTAAGAGGAGGAGATGATGACGCACGTGACCGCTGTAGAGACTTTCCGCCAAACCGTGAACGCTCATGCTGTTCCACCTGTACAGCGTTTGTTTGTCCAGGACACTGCGGGCCCTCCGCCATATCCGAATGTTGGCCTTACGACCGGCGTCGGTCCTCAGTTTACGTTCCAGAACGGGATCGGTATATTGTTTGCGGCGCTTTTTACTTCATTTCCAAATCTGGCGTTTAGCTACGTAAATGCCGTCCGACCCGTGGACGGAAACACGATAGCTGTCGAAGCGTTACTCACTACCGGACCGCACGTTGCGAAATGGTCTCCACAGGGTGCTCCTGTCTCGCCGCCTCTTTCACTTATCGAGCCCGAGGGACACGGTTCTACTAACTTACCGGTGTGCGCCGTATTCCTCTTCGACGGTCACAGTGACCTCATTAAAAATCTTGGGCTTTACTTCGATCGCTGGGCGTTGGCAATGGCCCTTTGGGATCGGGCTCATCCTCCCCACCTCACCTGACGGGCGCTCCGCTGAGCTAATGCGGCGAACGTCGCACGCTCCCCAGTCTTGGAAGCTGGGCATTGCGCCATATGGCAGGAGCGTTTCACCGAAGCCTGGATTTGGCCGGCAGATTTGGTCCATTTGAAGGGCCTGGGATTTTGATCGTGCCGATCGATGAAGGCGCGGATGTCGGCTTCGAGCTGCCGGACAGAGGCATGAACACCTCGACGGAGCCGCTTTCTCACGGAGCCGCGTTGACCCGTGTACGGCTTGTAGGCGACAAGGCGTGTTCATCGCATGCTGTGGACGGATCTCGTCGCCGACACGATCAGGGTCGCGCAGCAGAAGACAAAAACCAAGCTGACCATCCCGTTGCACGACGATTTGGCCGCGCTGCTTGCCACCGCTTCGCGCAAGCATCCGACGATTGTCTCCACCGCCTACAACAAGCCGTTCTCCGTGAAAGGCTTCGGCAACATGATGACGACTGCGATCCGCGCAGCCGGACTTCCGCGCCGCTGCAAGCCGCATGGGCTGCGCAAGGCCGCGGCGCGGCGACTTGCCGAAGCGGGATGCTCGGCGAGCGAGATCATGGCCATCACCGGCCACAAGACTCTTGCCGAGGTCGAGCGTTATACGCGCGCCGCCGAGCAAGAGCGGTTGGCGCGACAGGCGATGCGGAAGCAGGCGGAATACAAAAGTGGCAAATTGGCAAAACGA
>Ga0187783_10004482_pt1 | contig 10348 bp, 9 predicted proteins | sample 1015_SJ02_MP02_2_FD_132471 | JGI IMG/M metagenome (GOLD analysis project Ga0187783, IMG submission 132471) | Tropical peat soil microbial communities from peatlands in Department of Meta, Colombia - 1015_SJ02_MP02_20_MG | ecosystem: Environmental > Terrestrial > Soil > Wetlands > Peat | place...
CGTCGGACTTTGAAATCTTCCGGCCGCGCGATTCCGCTTCGATATCTGCTGCCAGCGGCTCGGGCAATCGTACGGTGATGGTCTTCATGAATTGAGCGTATTACATCTCCGCCGGATTTGCAAGACAAAGCACACAACGGTCGCGGCTTGGAACTGCGGAAACAGGGAGAACGGGCGAGGGCGAAAACCTCGCGCAGGTCCGGCAGATCACAGGCGTCACTTTCGTTGTCAGACCGGGCTCCCACCGCTCTCCACCCAATGAAGGCAGGGGGGGTGGTTTGACGCGCGTCCGGACCGATTGTGCTTAGGGGCGCCGCGGCCTGTTCGCAACGGGATCTATCAGTTCGCATCGAAAACAGGGGCGGCAGAATCCAATAAACATCGGCACTCGATGCTCGACGAGGTTTTCATGGCTACCCTAGAGATTACTTTCCTGCAAGGTCAACTGGAGGAGCGCAAACGACGCTTGGAAGCGGCGATTGCCCTCGCGCCGCAGAACGCGGGATTGGCGGGTTTGCTACGCGAAGTGGATTTAGCACTCGAACGTATGGGTAAAGGCAGCTACGGCATCTGCGAGGAATGCTACGAATCTGTGGAACAGGAACGCTTGATGGCAGATCCTCTGGTGCGCTACTGCCTGGACCACTTGACCCAGCCGCAACGCGACGCCCTGCAGCGCGACCTCGATCTGGCTTCCGAGGTGCAGCGCAGGCTCCTGCCGCAAGCAGCTCTCCGCGCCGGTGGCTGGGAGACCAGCTATCATTACGCGCCTCTCGGCCCCGTCAGCGGCGATTACGTTGATTTGATCCCGACCGATGGGCAGCTCTTCTTCGTGCTTGGTGACGTCTCCGGCAAAGGAGTAGCCGCCTCCATGCTGATGACGCAACTCCACGCTTTGTTCCGGAGCCTCGCCAGTATGTCGCTGTCACTCGGCCAGATCGTCAAGCAGGCAAACCGCGTCTTTTGTGAAAGCGCGCTGGCCGGGCATTACGCGACGCTGGTGTGCGGACACGCCAAGCCTAGCGGGGAGGTGGAAATCCATAACGCCGGTCACTGGCCCGCCATCGTCGCCGGGCGAGGAGGCGTGCTGCGCATTGAATCCACCGGCCTCCCACTAGGAATGTTCCTCGAAGGAGAGTTCTCCGCTACGCGCCTGCAACTGGAGCCCGGCGACACGCTGTTCCTCTACACCGACGGCCTCTCGGAAGCCCGCGGTACCTGCAACGAATACGGAGTGGATCGCATCACGTGTTTGGTGCGCCAGCAGGCCACGCGGCCGCCCGCCGGGCTCATCGCTGCTTGCATCGACGACCTGCGCGCCTTCGTCGACGGCAGCTCACTTCAGGACGACTTGACGCTCCTTGCCATCCGACGCCATAGCTAAGTGTCGTCGGAGAGAGGACAATCAGAGCAAGGGTTGCGTTACAGTTTGGTCGGGGCGCGCTTCAGCACTTCTGGATTTGGCAAAGGGGAGCAGCGAGTGGGCTACACAGAGATCCGTCGCGAGGGCACCACTGGAAACTTCGTCGAGCGTGAATGGTTATCGCAGGGTTGCGTTCAAGCGAGTGCTTTCAGCAAATTTGAGGCTATCCGTAATCCGGCGAGAATCGAGCTCCCGGTTCCCAGAGGGACGAAGTCAGACTGAGGCCGCCTGCCATGAAATTCGCCGGCACCGACAGAACTGATTTTCTGATCTTGCCTTGGGGCCCGGTTTTAGTGAATTCGACTGGCGTTGTTCAGCCCGATTCCCGATTGCATCCCATAACTTCGACCGGTTCCGCGAAAGCAGCGAGGTTTTGCTGAATCCACTCTTCGAAGGTGAACGCTTTGCGACCGAGGACTCGCTCTACGGTATCGGTTGGCTTTGCCAGACGGCCCTCCCGGATCGCCCGATAGATGGACAGGTGGGCGGCGATGATTTCCTCTGGTTCCCCAAAGCCGATCATGCGACGACGCTCCTCCTTCTCGGAGATAATCTCGTACTTGAGCGGTTTGCCAATCGCATCAGAGATCCTGCCCAACATCTCGGCATAGCTGAGCGCCTCAGGTCCCGTGATCAAGAGTGAGTCTCCCTTGGGACGCGAGGTCAACGCCTTGGTGGTAACGTCGGCGATGTCCTGGGGATGAATGAAAGGAATCTTGCCGTATCCGGTGCAGCTTTGCAAGACACCCTGTGACTTTATGGGATTGGCCCAGAATAGGACGTTGGACATGAACCCTGAAGGTTGCACAAAGGTGAAAGGAATGCCGATGGCACGAATCGCAGCCTCGGCGTGCGCGTGCCAAATTCCGGTGCCGGTATTTGGGACGGTCGCGTCGTAGGACGAAAGTTTCACGAGATGCTTGACGCCAGCTGCATGGGCGGCCTGTGCAGCCCGCTCGTCAAGGGTCGCCAGTTGCGGACCGACATTGATGAGAAGCATCACGTCGCTGCCGCTCAGGGCCGATTGCATGGTCGAGGTATCGGCAAGGTCCCCGACAAAGACATCGACCCTGTCACCGTAGTGCGCAGGCGCTTTCTTTACATCGCGAACGAAAATTCGTGGCCGGTGGCCGAGTTCCACAAGCCGCCCGACCACCAGAGAACCCACCGTGCCGGTCGCGCCCGTCACCAGATACGTTACAGACATGTTCCTATGTTCTATAAGGTTGCTCATGAACACTGTCAAGGCTATATTGCGGGCCGTGCATTTTTGCCCGCATTGAGGAATGGTGTGTCGTAGCGATGGGTCGATGTGGATCGCCACAGGTATGTATGCTTGCTCACATTGGCTGGATGCCTAACCGAGCGAAAACACGTTAGCGACTCGTCGATGTCGGGAAGCCCCCCAGGTGCCGAAGCTGCGCGCCAGCATTCTGCAGCCAGCCGCGCATGCCGGCCGAGTTTAGGAAAGGAGATGGCAGTGAACCTCAAGCCAACATTCGATATCGTGCAGCGCCCAACAACGCACTACGTTTTTCTCGAAAAGCATGGGCCATTCGCGGAAGTCGCGCCTCCTTGCTGGGAGGCGCTGTTCCCACTCCTGCGTGGTCAGCTCGATGACGCGCAAATCATTTCGTTCTTGGGGTTGAGCACGATTGACAAGACCAGGAAAGGCGAGGACGGGATGATCTATCAGGCGGGAGTGGGTGTCGCTACGAGGCCCCAGAAGCCGCTGAAGGGTCTGCAATACAAAAGGATCAGGGCTGGGAGTTATGCTCGATTCTTGCTGACAGGATCCTATTCGCAAATCGGGGTAGCGTTCGACAGAATCTTCAAAACGCTCGCCGAAAACAACGTCCAACTGCGGCCAGAGTTCTGTGTCGAGAACTATCTGAACGATCCGAAGGTTACGCCGGAGGATCAACTGAAGACGGAGGTACTTGTGCCCGTCGCGTAAAAGCCCACTACAAATCGTTTCGCTCGCGGCAGTGAAATCTTATCCAAATGGTCGGCGATCCTTCCCGAAAAGTCGGCACTCCGACAGTTAGCCTGAGGTGCTCGGGAATCATGGCTTGCGAATTTTACTTCCGGCGAATCGCTGAACGTGACGCTTGTGGGAGATCTCTGGCCAACCAGACTGAGATCTCCTATTGAAAAATTTGTCGTTCAGCGCAACCGCGGCGACCTCTCGACGTGTCTTACCTCTTGCTCAAACGCCACACTAGGGTGAGCGGATTGCGACCTTTCCCGGCACGGATCAGCCTGCGCTTTTCCAAGGCCTTCACGGTGCTGGCATTTGCGGATAAGGGCCGGATGATTTCGTCGTCTTTCAAATGACGTAGAACCGGGTTTCCGCCCAGCGAGTCCGTCTCGAGCTGATAGCCGTTTTCCAGGTGCGAGAGCAGGTCTTGCTCACCCTCTGTGAGTTTCAGCGTAAGATGAGCCGTCTTCTTCTTGGCCATACCATGTTGTTTAAGCGAACGGATTGAAAGCTTGCCGGTTTCTGGGCTTGGATAAACTGCAGCGAAAATGAAGTAGTTCCCCTTTCAACTTCTGGCACTGATCATCCTGCCAAACTCTATGTTCGGCGGCCAGGCGCCACAGCAGCCAGCAACGCCCGCCTGACGGCGGAACTCGCGAAAGGCCCATCAGTATTCTATCCCATCTCTTCCTGGTCCTCCGTTTAGTGCCAGCGCGTGCTCACCGAATCAATTCGGCAACTCGCGGACGGCGCTACCATTACACTCAAGAACGACAGAGCCATCGCACCGGACACAACGCGGGACGAACGATCCCGGAGCGGCGTTTGCTTGGTCCAGACGATGGTAAACACGAGTCCATGGTCACAAAGATCGAGAGCAGCGATCCGGTCATGAGAGTTTACTGATTGGTCAGAGCACGGGGATGCTACATTGGTCGTGCATCGCGATATCGTTGCTTGGCCGGCGGTCAAAACGCCCAATCGCCTGTTCTCAACAGCCATGCAACTACAGCCAAACGCTGCAATACAGCGCGTCAACGGACACTACTTAACATCGCAGCTCTATGGACGGGTAGGATGATGAAAGGTAAGAATTGCTCAAGGCTCCTCCGACTGACGAATGCTGGCTTGCTGTCGACTCTGCTCGGCTTTCACCTGGTCACAATCCGACTCAACGACGCCGACAACCTACGCACTGGAACCCGTCAAAATCACGAAGGCGGTCTACCCCGCGCAAGCGCGAGAGCAGAAGACGCAGGGGCGAGTAGCAGCAATGATGCTGGTAGCGGAAAATGGCGATGTAGAAAACGTCCAAGTCTTCAAGGCGGACGCTGTGCTCTCTCGAGCTGCGGAGGAAACAATTAGACAATGGAAGTTCAAACCAGTTACGAAGGATGGCGAAGCCATTCCTGTGATTGCGAAAGTGACCTTCGATTTTGTTCGCGTCAACGCAGACCAGAGCATCACTCCCGAGGTGGCCGCTGCCACTGCGTTTCCGCAACATGTCAGGGTTTCGGACACTGTGATGCAGGGGCTACTACTGAGCAAAGTCGACCCTGTATATCCGACTGCGGCCCACGCCAACCATATTCAGGGTGTAGTGACAGTTGCGATGGTTGTTCGCAAGGACGGAACGGTCGCGGAGGTGCAGGCCGTATCCGGTCCCCCCGAACTTGCACCGGCGGCGATCAACGCTGTACGCCAGTGGCGATGCCGGCCCTATCAGCTTTTGGGGCGCCCGGTTGAGATACAGACGACGGCACAAATCAATTTTCGTTGAGCATACTCCTATATCCATTGGCAGCCACAGTGGAAACGCCTGGTTCCGTGAATCGTCAACCAAGCGAAAGAGTTGGTGATCGATCTTCGATCAGGGCACTATGCTTTTGCTTTCCAAAGACCCACCGTGTTGCCCTCGACATCAGCAAACCACGCGAAGGTTCCAGTGGGTATCTCCACCGGTGGAACGACCGTCTTCCCGCCCTCGGCCTCCACTTTCTTCAGGGACCCGGCGACATCCAGGGTCTCAATGTAGAAGTGCGTAAACTGGTGGGGCTCGTGTCCGAGCGATGCGATATGTCCTGCGATGCCCGCCTTGGTGCCGGTATCGATCGTGCCCATTGGCCCGGCTTCGATCACCCAACCGAAAACCTGGCGGTAGAAGGCCGAGGTTTTCTCCTTGTCCTTACAGCCAATCTCGAAGTGCACCACGGGATGGGCCATGGATCTCTCCTTAGCGATGGCGGGCATTATGCCCGGTTCAAGCGCAAGACGTCAACGATTCCTGCGGTGATTGCCAGTCTTTTATTTTTCCTTCACATAAATCACGGCAGGAACTTTTCGGTTTGCTTCGGTCGCAGAAAAGCATTGCATCCTAGAATTAAATCTAGACTCGCGGAAAAGTTTCACAATGGAGATGAGCAATGAGCAAGTATCTCGCCATGATCGTGATCACAACCATCATGAGCCAGGCCAATGCGCCAAGCTCCGAGAACTATCCACCTCCGGGCCGACTCTTAGACATTGGCGGTCGCAAGCTGCACCTGAATTGTACTGGCAAGGGAAGTCCAACGGTCGTCTTGATGGCTGGTGGAGGAGCTTTCTCGATCGATTGGGCGCTGGTTCAAGCGCAAGTGGCGCAGAAGACGAGAGTCTGTTCTTACGACCGGGCGGGCCTTGCCTGGAGCGACTCAGGCCCTGAGGACGAAACGGTCGAGCAAACCATCTCCGATTTGCACACACTTCTCCGAAATGCCGGAGAGGAGGGTCCCTATCTGCTGGTGGGTGCCTCGATTGCAGGTATTTTCATTCAGGCCTATCAGCGTGCATACCCCAACGAAGTCGCGGGCCTGGTTTTCAGTAACAGCAGCAATCGTGTCGGGAGACTCGTCAATGGCAAAGGCGGACTCGTCTGGGAGTTGAGCGAAGAACAAATTCGTTCAACTTTCCCGCTATCGGAATCAGACAAGGGATCTGAGCCAACCAGGGAAGGCGACCCGTTCGATAAGCTCCCTGCGAACTTACGCGCCGAGCGGTTGTGGCTCGAGAGGAAGCTGTGGCAAAAATGGGAACCGACGAAAGAACGGCCCGATTCCACGTTATCCTGGCGAAAGGAGTTTCTTGAGGAATTCGCGGAATCGGACGCCAAGAAATATCCCCTTGCGGCCCTTCCAGTTGTCGTCATAGCGAGCGGCCCCGCCGCGGCAGAGTCCGAGCTTCACAGCCATGATGCAGCGAGTCCGCGCCTCGACTTCCTTAGCTCAAACACCCTCCACGTTACCGCGGCTGGAAGCGGACACGAAATCCATCTTTATGAACCGGAGGTCGTTATAGCGGCATTGGCGAGGACGGTGCAAGCGATTCGGAGCCGAACGCCCCTGTTTGAGTAGCCGTCCGGCGACTCCCCCCTCCTTTGCTTGTATCGATCCTGTTCCCGCACCTGGTACGGCGGTTTGCCGGTCCCAGCAAGCTCTCCTCTTGACAACCAGAATGAGAGGCGTATGCTCCACTTGGATACCAGGAGGAAGAGGAGGGTATTTATGCCGGATACCCCGAGTGATCTCGTCCAGGGCACTCTGGATATGCTTATCCTAAAAACCTTGGCCCTGGAACCCATGCATGGATATGGAATTTCCGTCCGCATCGAACAGATGAGCAAGGGTGTGTTCCGCCTCAATGCGGGCTCGTTCTTTCTCGCCATTCGACGATTAGAGAGGTATGGGTTAATCGCGGGCGAATGGAAGCCGACCGAGAACAACCGGCGGGCGAAGTACTACGCTCTGACGCCCAAGGGACGAAAGAGACTTAATGACGAAACGCGAGAATGGGGCAGGCAAGTGGCGGCGATCGCCAGAATCTTAGAGGCATCGTAAGGGTGAGCTATGTCCTTATTCCGAGATGTCGCAAGCGGGTTCCGGTCTCTGTTCCGCAGGGAGCAGGTCTACCGCGAATTGGACGAGGAGTTGGGCGCCTATCTGGAAATGGCCGTGGCGGAGAAGATGAAGCAGGGGATGAGCCGCGAGGAGGCCCGTCGCAGCGTGCGCTTGGAACACGGAAGCCCCGAAGTCACGAAGGAATTCGTGCGCTCTGCCGATTGGGAATTTTGGGTCGAGACCTGGTGGCAAGATTTGCGTTTCGCTACACGCACACTGCGCAAATCACCAGGCTTTACCGTGGTTGCGGTGCTCACGCTCGCCCTCGGTATTGGAGCCAATAGCTCCATTTTCAGCGTCGTCAACGCGGTCTTGCTTCGGCCGTTACCCTACGCGAATGCAGGTCAGCTGGTCTTGGTGTCCGAAGCTAAGCCGGAGGCGGGAATCTCCGGGGTTGGCATGTCCTATCCCACCTTCACGGAACTGCAGGACGACCATCGCCTGTTCAGCGCGAGCGCGGGCTTGGCTGGCCACGCTCTGGTGCTTACGGGTTACGGAGAGCCTTCGGAGGTGAGCACCGTGGTCGTGACGCCCCAGTTTTTTTCCGTGCTGGCGGCGGATCCGCTGCTCGGCCGCGTATTTGTCCCCGAAGACGGCCGGCGCGGGGCTGCCCCTGTCGTGGTTCTCAGCGAAACTTTATGGCGCCACCGATTTGGAGCCGACCCGGGGATCGTCGGCCGCTCGATTGCCCTCGACATGCGCTCGTACACCGTCATTGGCGTGATGCCCACGGGCTTTCACACACCCTTTCTCAATCAGACAAGCCAGGTTTGGATACCACTTGCTCAGGACCCGCTGTTTAGCGTTTGGATGACTCGCCCACCTCAAGAGCACTGGATGGCGGTGATTGCGCGAGTGCGCCCCAGCATTTCCTCCGCTCAGATAGGGACGGAATTGGACACGATCGCTGCCTGGCTGGCCAAGGAATTTCCGGCGGAGAAGGGATGGGTGCTTAGAACTGAGCCGTTGCAGCGAACCATCACCGGCGACGTAAAATTGCCGCTGCTCCTGCTGCTCGGAGCTGTCGGCCTGGTGCTCTTGATTGCGTGCGCGAACGTCGCGAATCTCCTTTTGAGCCGCGCGACATCGCGCTCGAAGGAGATCGCTCTTCGCATTGCGTTGGGTGCTGGCAAGAGGCGCATCGCCCGCCAACTGCTCACAGAGTGCGCCCTCCTTGGGGTGCTGGGCGCCCTTATCGGAACGCTCGTCGCCTATTGGGGGGTCGCCACACTCGTGCCGCTCCTGCCTTCCAGCCTGCCGAAGTATCACTCGATTCGCGTGGATGGGTGGGTCCTTGTCTTTGCTCTCCTGCTTTCCCTAGGTACCAGCCTCGTGTTCGGACTCGCCCCCGTGCTGTTTGCGGCGGGGTCTGATCCGCATAAGGAGCTCGGCGAAGGCGCTCGCGCAGGAGAGTCTGCGGGTCCGCGTCGCGCCCGCAATTGTTTGGCAATTGGGGAAATTGCCTTAGCCATGGTTCTTCTTACGGGAGCGGGATTGCTGATGCGCAGCTTTGCCGAACTCACCTCCGTGAATCCGGGCTTTGAACCGAATCACGTGGTGAAGGCAATGGTTTCCCTTCCGCAATTTCAATACTCAACGCCGAAACAGTGGGGCGCGTTTTCAGAAGAGCTGTTGACACGTCTTCAGGCCCTGCCCGGCATGCAGGACTCGGCTATCGCTGGTCCGTTGCCCATGGTGGATTGCTGCGTCACCCTCTCCTTTCAGATTGTCGGCCATCCCCCCCTGCAGGCGGGAACGGCCGACACCGCGAATTACGTTCCCGCCAGCCCGCACTATTTCTCCGTGATGGGAATTCCGCTGCTTCGCGGCCGTTTGTTCAATGAATCGGATTCCTCTTCCTCGGTGCCCGTGGCGCTGATCAGCGAGGCCCTGGCCAAACGGTATTTTCCTGACCAGGACCCGCTGGGCAGGCATCTCTCGTTCGGCTTTCCTGCCAACGGCACCGTCTCGCGCGCAATTGTCGGCATCGTTGGGGACATTCATGACGTTTCCTTGGGCGAGGAACCGGGGCCCATGTTGTATGTCCCATTCTCCCAGGCGCCTCTCTACGGAGGCGAAGTGGTGGTCAAGAGCACGCTCAGCCCTTCGGCCGTTGTCGGCGCAATTCGCAGCGTAACCCACAGTATGGATAAGAATCTTCCGGTAACAGATATCGCCCCACTCACCGATGTCCTGAACGCCTCGATGGCGCAGCCCCGCTTTCGCACCTTGCTCCTCGGGTTGTTTGGCGCGATTGCATTGCTGCTCGCAGGAGTAGGGATCTTTGGAGTGATCTCTTATTCGGTTTCTCGCCGGACGCGTGAACTGGGGATTCGTATGGCGCTCGGCGCGCCGCCCAGTTCAGTTCTTAGCATGATCCTGCGCGAGACCCTGGCGCTCACGCTGACTGGCATTGCGGCTGGCGTACCTTGCGCGGTCGTCACCGCTCGCTTGATCATGCATCTGCTCTTTAACGTGCCCCCCTACGACCCGCTCACGCTGGCGCTGGTTTCTCTTGTGCTCATCGGGGTTGGAGCGTTGGCCAGCTACATTCCGGCGCGGCGCGCGGCGCGGATCGATCCGCTCGTGGCTTTGCGTTACGAGTAAGTTATCGCAGATCCGTCACCGGATGGGTATGCGCGACCAGCGTGAGCTCTCACGGAGGAGTACTTGGCACGCGGAGTCGTGCCTGAAAGCGAGCGGTGAGCACGCGGAAGTTCATTCGGAGTAGGCAGAAATGCGTGCATTTCCGTGGGCTCGAGAATGAGATCCTCGTGTGTCACGGGGCGAACCAGCAAAGCCGCTGGGTGCAGCCTGAAGTTGGCACGACGAGACAAGCATCGGCCGTCCTCGGCAAAAAACACCATCGTCAAACCAAACGATGCTGAAGGCATCGATGCGATTGTCATTCTGCCGAAAATAATAGAGAAGGATGGTGCCAAAGTCAGGTTGCGCCAATAGTGTGCTCTGTCGCCAAGGATCAAGTTGCCTTCTGCGCCCGGATCGCGCAAG
>Ga0187783_10004483_pt1 | contig 10348 bp, 4 predicted proteins | sample 1015_SJ02_MP02_2_FD_132471 | JGI IMG/M metagenome (GOLD analysis project Ga0187783, IMG submission 132471) | Tropical peat soil microbial communities from peatlands in Department of Meta, Colombia - 1015_SJ02_MP02_20_MG | ecosystem: Environmental > Terrestrial > Soil > Wetlands > Peat | place...
ACCAGCGGCGGCAGCGGCTTCAGTACGGATGGCGGTACGATCGCTCTCTGGGCCGGCACGGGCCTGACAGTCGGCGCCGGGGCTCAGCTGCTCGCCAACGGAGGTGCTCCCGGCCCGGTCGGCGCCAACGGAACGGCGGCCGCATCGCACGGCGGTGACATCACCCTCGGCACGGCGAGCGGTTACATCCGCATCAACAGCGGCACCCCGGGCGCCCCCACTACACTCAGCCTCAGCGGCGGCGGCGGCGCGGACACCGACGGCACACTCACACTGCGCGCGCCGCGGGTCGCCGCCGACACCGACGTGCAGATCAATTCGATCGGCCCGAGCGTCGAGGTCAACACCCGGCGACCGGTGATCATCGAGGGCTTCAGGACCTATCAGGCGAGCGATCTGGGCGGCGTCGACAGCGGCTGCGGCAGTGGTGGCTCCTGTGACGTCGCGGACCAGAGCGGGCTGCTGTTCACCGATGCAGCAACCTTTACGGCCAACGCCGCTGCGATCGTGACCCGCCTCGGCCTGACGAATAACGTCGTGCAGGTACGCCCCGGCATCGAGGTGGACAGCAGCGGTGACCTGACGCTCGACGACGTCACCAACACGACCGGGGTCTGGGATCTCGATAGCTGGAACGCCGCGCTCGGCGCCCCAGTCAACGTCACCCTGCGTGCCGCCGGCAACCTCATCTTCAATGTATCGCTGACCGACGGGTTCACAAATAATGGCAGCGCCGCCTCCTCCTGGACCTTCGGCGAATCCGGCGCGGTCGCCGATTCCGGCACCTTTCGGCTGACCGCGGGCGCGGATCTGTCGGCCGCCAGCCCGCTGGCGGTCGTGCCGCAGCCCATTTCTGCTGCGAGCCCGGCAGGTACGCCGAACAGCGGCAACGTCATCGTCACGCCGGGCAACCTGATCCGCACTGGTGACGGCAGCATCGCCATCGAGGCCGGTGGCGACGTTCTGCTCGGCTACACCTTCAACGGGTACACCAACGGCGCGCTACAGGTCACGGAGAGCGACCCGCTTTCGTCCGTGATTTACACCGCGGGCGTGCCGCTGGTACTCACCCCGGCGCAATCGCTGCTGTTTCAGCCGCCCGATGGGGCCGCGTACCCGACCATGGGAGGCAATATCACCGTCGGGGCGAGCGACGACATTCGCAGCGCGCCGAGCGTGGAGCTGGTGTCGGACTGGCTGTGGCGGCAGGGCGCAGTCAGCAACGGAACGCTGATCTCGCCCGACCAGAACGCCTCCTGGTGGGTCGTGTTCAGCAATTTCGAGCAGGGTATCGGTGCCCTCGGCGGCGGCAATCTCGCCGTTAATGCGGGTGGCAATATTGTCAATGTGTCTGCGGTCATTCCGACGACGGGAGAACTCCTGGGCGCCGCGGGAACCATCCCCAGCAGCACGAATGTGATCCTGACCGGCGGCGGCCAGTTGCAGGTGCACGCTGCAGGTAACATCAGCAGCGGTGTATTCGAGGATGACTGGGGTAATGCGACGATCAGCTCCGGCGCGAGTCTGAATTCCGGCACGACGCTGGGAACGGTGCTGACCGGCCTCGATCAATCCGAGCTGACGCCGGCGCAGATCGCTGCGCCGATCTACCCGATACTGGTCGCAGGCGAGGGCGGCTTCGAGGTGAGTGCCCGCTCCGGCGCCAATATCAACCTGGTGGCCAACAGCACCACTCTCCCGGAGACGGTCGCGAACTCGAGAAGCGTCGGCAGTTCGGCCTACTTCTATACCTACGGGATGGGCAGCGCGCTCGATGTGGTGAGCAGCGGCGGCGATGTCGTGTTGAGCAACGACGCGAGCAACCTGCCGATCGGCGTGCTCAACCGGGAAAACTCCCGTCTTCCGCAGATTTACGAGGTTCAGCCGTACAACATCGTTTACCCGGGTACGCTGCAGGTGACGGCGCTCTCAGGTGATATCAGCGTTCTGGATAATGGCTTGGGGTCAGGAGGCGTGACGAATACGACTGGTGTGAATATGTTCCCATCACCGAGCGGCGAGCTCGCACTCCTGGCACAGGGATGGATCAGCGGCAGCACCAACCGTGATCTGACCAGCACTTTTGCCGTCGCGATGTTCGAGACCGATCCCTCGCTGTGGGCGAGCATCGCGGCGCCGGCCGTCGACACCGCCATTCCACTCCTCACGGACGTGCCGCAGGTGCCGCTGCACCAGAGCGACCCGCAGCCGATCTATGTGGTGGCCGACACCGGCAGCATCTCCGCAAGTCAACTCAGCTTTCCCAAGGCAGCTGACGTAATCGCCGGCGACGATATCCAGGATCTGACGTACGTCGGCAAGAATCTCAACCCGACCGACGTCACGCTGATCGAAGCGGGAGGAAACATCAGTTATTCGACGCCTGCGGCGCCGATCACCAACGAGCTACTGCCCAACGCCGCGGGAATCAAGGTCGGAGGATCCGGTTACCTCGAGGTCCTCGCCGGGGGGTCCCTGAACCTGGGCGATGCAGCGGGCATCGTGTCGAATGGCAACCTCGCGGACACGCGGCTACCTTCCACAGGTGCCTCGCTCGTCGTCGGAGCGGGCTTCGGCACGGAGAGCGGTGGCCTGCGCTGGCCCGCTGCCCAGTCCTTCATCAACGCTTACATCGCCCCGACCTCGTCCGGCGCTCCCGGCGAGTACGCGAGCGAGCTGATCGGCTACATGCAGCAGCTCGAGCCCGGGAGCGGCACTTTGACTTACACCCAGGCTCTCGCTGCATTCCAGGCACTGACGCCGGCGCAACAGCTGCCACTGCTAGCGCAGGTGCTGAGCGATGAGCTCAGCGCTACGGGGCTGGCGCATACGCTGCACGGAGCCAGCTACCAGCCGGGCTACACGGCCATCAATACGCTCTTTCCGACCACCGATGCCGGGGGCCAGCCGCTGACTTACCAGGGTGACATCGACATGTTCTTCAGCCAGATCAAGACCGAGCAGGGTGGCAACATCAACCTGCTGGCACCTGGCGGCTCCGTGCTGGTCGGTGTCCCCAATCCGCCCGCCTCGCTCACCTTCATCAAGCAGACCAACAGCCCGGTCGTTGCCGCGGCCGCCAATCTCGGCCTGCTGGTGCTCGGCGAGGGAGCCATCGAGGGCTTTGCCGACGAGAGTTTCGAGGTCAACACCTCGCGCATCCTCACGCTCGAGGGCGGCGACATCATCCTGTGGGCCTCCAACGGCAACATCGACGCGGGCCGCGGCGCCAAGAGCGCCTCGGGGGCGCCGCCGCCCGTGATCCAGACCGACGTCAACGGCAACGTGTTCGTCAATCCGATCAACGACGTGAGCGGCAGCGGCATCGGCCAGCTGCTGACCGGTCCCGACGAGACTGCAGGTCTCGTCAACCTGATCGCGCCGAAGGGCGCCGTGAACGCCGGCGAAGCCGGCATCCGCGTGGCGGGCAACCTCAATATCGCCGCCGTGGTGGTGATCGGCGCCAACAACATCCAGGTCAGCGGTACGGCTACCGGCGTGCCGGTATCCGAAGCTGGCGCCTTGGCTGGTGCCTTGTCCGGAGCCAATGCGCTCGGCGGTGCGTCGCAGAGCGCGCTCGAGCAGCTGGCGCAGGATGTCGGCGCGGCAACGAATTACCAGCAGCTGACCGAGAGCCTGCAGCCGACGTTCATCGTCGTGAAGATGTTCTGCCTGGGCGCCGAGTGCGAGCAGCACTGATCGCATGAACGACGCTCGTGGAGCCGTGCAACGGGCACGATCGTTCCTGCAGGAGCGCAACTATGCAGCTGCGATGCAGTGCTGTCAGAACGCGCTGATGCGCGATCCGTCGCGGAGCGACGCCCACGAGGTGCTCGGCCTGAGCTATCTGGCGGTGGGAGACTTCGCCAGCGGAATTTCGCATCTGCGCCAGGCGCTCACGCACTGCGCGGGTAAGCCTTCACTGATCATCAACCTCGCCAACGCGCTCGCGAGCAGCGGCCAGCCCGGGGAGGGCATTACGCTGCTGCGGAAAGCGCTGGCGCGCAATGGACCCTCACCGGAGCTGCTCTACAGCCTGGCGCACGCGCAGCAGGCGCGACGCGACCCCCATGCTGCAATCGACAGCTATCGCCGCTGCGTGCAGCTCAATCCCGCGTTCGCGAAGGCGCACAACAATCTCGGCACGGCGCTGTATCAGCTCGGCCGTACTGAGGAAGCGATCGAAAGCTTTCGCGCGGCGCTCGCCGCTGAGCCGGGCTATGTCCGTGCGCTCGCCAACCTGGGTAATGCCCTGCGCAAGGCGAAGCAGTTCGCGGAGGCCGAGGAAGCGCTGAGTCGCGCGCTCGCTTTGGCGCCGGATTATCCGGCGGCGCTCTGCAACCTTGCCCAGCTTATGCTCGACCAGCGGCGCCTGGAGGAGGCGCGAGCGCTATACACCCGGGCGCTCGCCCGCGAGCCGAGGCTCGCCGAGGCGCACTTCGGGCTCGGCACGGCGCTGTACCTTTCCCGTGAGTACGCGTTGGCGCTCATGAGCCTCGACCAGGCGATCGCGCTCTCGCCCAATCATGCCGAAGGACACGTGTACCGCGGCCGGGTGCTTCAGGAGCTCGACCGCTTTACGGAGGCCCTTGCCAGTTACGCACGGGCACTGCAGCTGCAGCCCGATTCCACCGACGCCCTGGTCTGCCAGGGCGTTGCGCTCGGCAGCCTGGGACGATTCCGGGAGGCTATCGAGAGCTACGAACGGGCGCTCACAATCGCCCCAGACCTGATATCGGCACGGTGGAATCAGGCGTTGCTGCGACTGCTGCTCGGTGACTTCGAGGAAGGCTGGAGGCTCTTCGAGACACGCTTCGAGCTTACGCCGACGCCGCAGGATCCGCGCGCCATTTCCTGCCCGCAGTGGCGCGGCGAGGTGCCCGTTCAGGGCAAGAGGATCTGGGTGCGTCCCGAACCCGGTGATGGATTCGGCGACACCATTCAATTCTGCCGCTACGTGAAGCTGCTCGATGCGCTCGGCGCCCGCGTCATCTTCGAGGTGCGGGCGTCGCTGCGGGCGCTGATGAGCACACTGTCGCCGCGGCTCGAGCTGATCTCGCTCGGCGATCCGGTCGAGTCGCCCGACTGTCACTGTACGCTGATGAGCCTGCCACTCGCCTTCGAGACGAGCGTGCAGACCATTCCCGCCGAACGGGGTTATCTCAAGGCCGACCCGCAGCGCGTCGCTGCCTGGGCGGAGCGGGTCGGCGCCGAGGGCCTGCGGGTTGGCATCGCCTGGCAGGGTCACGAGCGCTGGCAGCTGAAGGGACGCTCGATGCGGCTGCAGCAGTTCGAGCCGCTCCTTGCCCTTCCGGGGGTGCGCCCGATCTCGTTGCAGAAGGGGGCCGGTACCGAGCAGCTCGCGGAGCTGGGTTTCGGCGCGCGGATCCTGAGCTTCGGCGACGCGCTCGACCAGGGGCCGCATGCGTTCCTCGACACCGCAGCAGTCATGATGAACCTGGATCTGGTCATCACCGTCGACACCTCCATCGCGCACCTCGCCGGTGCCCTGGGGGTTCCGGTGTGGGTCGCGCTCAAAACACCGACGGACTGGCGCTGGCACCTGGATCGCACGGACAGTCCCTGGTATCCGAGCATGCGGCTCTTTCGCCAAAGTGTGCCAGGTGATTGGGCGCGCGTCGTGACGTCGATGGCGGCTGAGCTCGAGCGGCTGCAGCGAGGGTCGACCCTGGCTGCCGGCGACTCGCCAGCGAGCCAACGCGCGCTGGTGGGCGCCGACGCCGTAGCCTGCTCGCGTTGATCACCCGAATGGAATCTTCCCCTTCGCTGACGCACGGTGTGGGTTCCAACGATGCACCGCAGGAAGCATCCCTCGCCGTGCGCCATTATCTCGATGCGGTCGCCCGCGACCCCACGAACGTCGCGCTGTTGCTTGCCTTGGGCAATGCCGCAAGCGCCGGGGGCTTAACACAGCAGGCCGCCGATGCCTATTGGAGTGTCATCGACATCGAGCCGTTGTCCCTTGAAGGACATCTCAGACTCGGCAATCTGTTAACACTCATATCGCGAACGCAGCCCCAGCAATCGCCGTCCGGGCTCGATGCACAGGCGGCGACCGCGGCGCTGCGATCTGCAAGCGCGCTGATGTCGCAAGGCGAAACCCTTGGAGCACTTAGAGCGTTAGTGTGCGCCGCCAGGCTGTCGCCGTGTTCTCCCGAGGCGCACCACGGGCTCGGGGTTGTGTTGAACGCGCTCGGCGCTCCGGAACAGGCTCTGGTTCATTACGATCTGGCTGCACGCCTTCGGCAAGGATGGTTCGATGCCTTGGATAAGGCAGCCATGGTCGCCACCTCGCTGGGCTTGCCTGAGCGCTCGACCCATTACATTTCCCGCGCCATGCGGCTGAGCCCGTCGGACGCGCTGTTGCTGCGGGGCGCTCTGGCGCTGCGTGCCATCGAGCAATCGGCGCAGAGCATCGACGAGACACGCCAACGCTTTGAGTCGGTGTTGGACCAGCTGCTGCTCCGGCAGCCTCTGAACGTGCCGGATCCGTTCCCGGCGGCGCAGCTGCCGCTGTTTTATCTTGCCTACCACGGTAAATGTAACCGGGAGATCAACACCAAGGTGGCGCAGGTCATGGCGAGGGCGTCGCCCACGCTGAGCTGGACCGCGGCGCACGCGCGTCGGCGGCCCAAGGGGCGCATCAAGGTCGGCTTCGTTTCACACTATCTGCGAGGTCACAGCATCGGGCGCACGACGTCGGGTCTGGTGGCGCGGCTGTCGCGCGAACGGTTCGAGGTGTTCGTGATCAATCTCTACCCTCTTGCGCCCGATGCACTGGCGCTGCGCATTCGGCAGAGCGCCGACCATTGCGTGAATGTGGGCGACTCCCTGAAGGACGCGCGCTCGCAGATCGCCGCACTCGGGCTGGATGTGCTCTTCTATCAGGATATCGGCCTGGAATCCTTCAGTTACTATCTGGCGCATGCGCGCCTGGCTCCGGTTCAATGTGTGTCCTACGGGCATCCCGACACCACCGGCATCGCCAACGTGGACTACTTCATCTCGAACGATCTGTACGAGCTTCCTGGCAACACCTCGGACTATTCGGAGCAGCTGTTCCTCCTACACGCTCTGCCTACGCTGGCTTACTACTATCGGCCCACCCCGCCCGAGAAACCGGCGGAACGTCAAGCGTTCGGTCTGGACCCAACCGAGCACCTCTACCTGTGCCCACAGATGTTGTTCAAGCTGCATCCAGACTTCGATCAAATCCTGGGTGCAATACTGCGGCGAGATCCGCAGGGGCGGATCCTGCTGATCCTGCAGCATTGCGATCAATGGCGCGAGCAGCTGCGGCAACGCTTTGTCCGCTCCATTCCCGACGTTGCCGAGCGCATCTGCTTCATTCCGGCGCGGCCGACGCCCGAATTTCTACAGTTGCTGACAGTGGTTGACGTTGTCCTCGACACTCCGCATTTCAACGGCATGAACAGCTCGCTGGAGGCCTTGGCGGTGGGCGCGCCGCTCGTAACGCTTCCCACGGCGCTGCAACGGGGACGCCACACGCAGGCGATGTACCGCGCCATGGAGATCGGCGATTGCATAGCGAAAGACGCGCAGGACTATGTCGACATTGCCTGCAACCTGGCCGCCGACGCCGACTTCCGCCGCAGCGTGCGCAGCAGGATCCTCGAGCGCAATCACGTTCTCTTTGAAAACGACGCGGTAACGCGCGAGTTCGAGCGGTTCTTCGCCACCGCGGTTCAGGCTGCAACCACTTGAAAGCGCGCCGCGACCGCAACCGCCTACGCGCGCCGCTGGCGCCCCGCATTCGAGAAGCCGGTAGCTCGTGAAGATCCTGTTCGTAAACTTTTCGTCGCTCGCCTTCGATGTGACGACGCCTGAATCCGCACCTCTGGGTGGAAGCGAGTCGTGCCTTGCCTATCTCGCCACTGCGCTGGCGAGGAGTCACGACGTGGCCCTCCTCGCCAACACAACTGATGCCGTGACCCTGCGCGGCGTCCGGCATTTTCATCTGACGGAGGCTTCGACCAGGCAGCTGCTCGCGGCTCAGCCATTCGACGTGATCGTGGCCTTGAACGCCCCCTCATATGGGCCGGTGCTGCGCCAGTTGAGCCCGGCAGCGCGACTGATTCTCTGGAATCACCACGCACCCGACCAGCCGGCGATAGAGCCACTGGCGCGCCCCGAGGTACGGCGGGCGTTCGAACTGGTGGTCTATGTATCGGCATGGCAAAGAGCGGCGACGGAGGCGCGTTTTGCCGACTGTCCGCACTCTTGTGTTATCGGCAATGGGCTTACGCCGGCATTTGAGAGGATGTTCGGCGACGCGGGTGAGTTGCTGTCGACCAAGCAGTGGCGCGCTGCATATACGAGCACGCCGTTCCGCGGCTTGGCCGAGCTGCTGGATGTGTACCGACAGCTGGATTCGCCGCCGACACTCGATGTGTTCTCCTCCATGCGTGTCTATCGGGGCGACGACGCGCCGTTCCAGGCGATGTACGCCGATGCGCGATCGCAGCCGGCGGTTCGTTACCACGGATCGGTGTCGCAGACGCAGCTTGCCGCCGCGATGCGCGGCGTGTCCTTCCTGTCCTACCCCTGTGTTTTTCCGGAAACGTTCTGTATTGCGGCACTGGAAGCGATGGCGGCCGGCGCCCTGGTCGTGTCAACCGACCTCGGTGCGCTCGCGTCGACAACCATGGGTTTTGCGAAGTTGCTGCCGCTGGAGCCGATGACGCGTCAGGAGTTTCTCGGCCGCTATCGGCGGTTGTATTCCGACGCCTGGCGTGAGTTCCAGTCGGATCGAGCACAGTGGGCCGAAAGAATGTTCGCGCAAAGTACTGCCGTAAATGGCTGCGCTACCTGGCGCCACCGCGCGGCGGACTGGGTCCGGCGGTTGAACGAGTTGACCGGCGTCCGCGATCAATGAGTCCTGCGAGAATGCAGGCGCTCGACCGACAGAGCGTTCACCCTGGCCGCTGCCCAGCGGCGGGTGCGAGCTTCACCAGCTTCAAGGCGTGCCAGGTTGGTCCGTAGTGCGGATGGAAGTCCCTGGCACTCCTGTAGTTCTCAAGATTCACCGACTCCCAGAAGCGGAGGAACCTGGCGGTGTCGAGGTCGCGCGAATGCGACCAATTGGTCAGCTTCTCTATTACCTCCTTGCGGGATCGCCCCCAGGAGAAGTGCAGCAGCTTCAGAGGAGACAAAAGTTGCGGCTCTGAGGTTACCCTGGCACGCACGTATCCGCCACGCAGCATCGTCCCTACCGGCGTCGTTTCCTCGGCGGGATCGATGAGCAACATATGGTCGCCGAACGACTTGAACACGGTGATCCAGCGGCCACAAATGCAGTACTGGCACGGATTGTTGCTCAGCAGCCAGCCGCGAAACTCGCTGGCGTTGAGCAGTATCTCATCGGCGTCGATCTGCACGATCCAGTTCCCTGGCCGGGCCTCTCTGGAAAGCGACGATCTCTCCTCAGTGTCGTTGACCAGCGGGTCTGGATCGCGGTGGAAATTTCCCTCCACGATGCGGACCTTGCTCGCGGCGTCGATCTGCGCGATGAAGTCCTCAATTGCGCGCATGTCGATCTGATATGGCTGCCGCGTCCAGCTGAGACGCTCGACGTCGATGCCGAGAAGGATCTCATCGGCGATGTCGTAGTACGAGCGTATCGACTGGAAAGCGTATCGGTAATCGTAGGCGATGAGCGCTATGAACGACAGACCAGGCATGAGGATTTGCTTGTGGGTAACGGCGTCAATCTACGAACTCACACATCTATCGTGATCGTCGGCAATCAACGCCCGGACGTCGATGTCCCCGGGAGGCAAGCCGGCTTCGTGCCTACGGTGAATCTCCTCGTAAGCCGCCTCCAGATGTGAGGCAAACAATCTGGTATCAAACAACGGTGACACCAGGCGCTGCGCGTGTACTCGGGCGCGCAGCGTTGCCAGCCGCTCCCGCTTTGTCGCCAGCGAAATCGCCGTCGCCTCGTACTCCTCCGCCGAGGTGGTGATCAGCTCATCCATGCCCATGGCACCGAGCAGGCTCGCAGTGACGCGTGCCGCAAAGGACTCACCGATGCGGGTCAGGATCGGCACGCCGGCCCACAAGGCGTCGCTTGCCGTGGTATGGGAGTTGTAGGGAACGGTGTCGAGGCACAGATCCGCTGCACGCTGACGTGCCAGGTGCTCGGCTAATGCCACGCGGGGCGCGAACACCAGGCGTGTTGCCTCGACACTTCTCGCGAGCGCTTCGCGTCGCAGGTTCCGCGCCGCCGTCTCGTTGTCCTGCAGCAGCCACAGCACGCTGCCCGGCGTCGCCTTGAGTATTCTCATCCAGCAGTCGAATACCTCGG
>Ga0187783_10004484_pt1 | contig 10345 bp, 5 predicted proteins | sample 1015_SJ02_MP02_2_FD_132471 | JGI IMG/M metagenome (GOLD analysis project Ga0187783, IMG submission 132471) | Tropical peat soil microbial communities from peatlands in Department of Meta, Colombia - 1015_SJ02_MP02_20_MG | ecosystem: Environmental > Terrestrial > Soil > Wetlands > Peat | place...
CTTGATCTGCCGGCGGGCGTCTTTCACAACGAGCAACATTTCAGAGTGTTAGGAGTGCGTGTGGACGTCGTCCAGATTCCCGACGTGATCGCCCTGATGGAAGCTTGGATCGCAACTCGGTCCCGGAGTCGGTTCATTGCGGTGACCGGTATGCACGGAGTGATTGAGGGGGAACACGATAAATCGTTTCGAGAAATTTTGAACCAGGCCGATGTCGTCGTACCTGACGGCATGCCGCTCGTTTGGCTGGGTCGTGCGCAAGGGCACGAACTGAAGCGACGTGTTTACGGGCCTGAACTTGCGGCGGCTTTTTGCTCATCGACGCGCAGAAAGTACCGACACTTTTTCTATGGCGGATCTCCCGGCGTCGCACAGATGTTGGCGGAAGTGTTGCACGCCAGGCATGGGATCAGCATCGCCGGCACCTATTCACCCCCCTATCGGCCACTGACGACAGACGAAGACATGGCAGTCGTGAGTTTAATTCAGCGAAGTAATCCTGACGTGCTCTGGGTTGGCTTGAGTACGCCGAAGCAAGAACGATGGATTTACGAGCATAAGAGCTCGTTACGCGTGCCGGTAATGGTCGGGATCGGCGCGGCGTTTGACTTGTTGACGGGTCGAGTCAACCAAGCGCCTCGCTGGATGCGAGAGTCGGGACTTGAATGGTTATTTCGGTTGTTTCAAGAACCGAGAAGGCTGTGGCGGCGGTATCTGATCTACGGATCGGAATTTGCGTGGAAGGCATCGCTCGAAGCGATATCGATGAGGTGGCACTAACTCCAGCATAACGACTAGTCGTCAGTCGAAAAAGTAAGAATTAATCGCAGCATTCCTTCGTGAAATGAGCATCAAGGTCAGTGAACTCCAAGCCAACGGGTACTCCGTCCGCGTCGCGACTACGGCTCGGGAGGTCGAAGAACTGAGGGGCGGATGGATGAAACTGTCAGATTCGCTCGATACCGATATTGATCGCTATCTGCACATCGTCAATACCGACCCAAATGTCGCGAGTCCCTACGTAATCTCCGCACGGAGTGAAGGCGTGATTCGAGCGTTGTTAGTGTGTTTACTGAGAAAGACAAAAACGTCCGCAATCATTGCGTTTGTCAAAATACCGGGGCCCTTCGGAACAATTCTGGAGATCTTAAAAAATGGAAGGATGGGGCAACGCTCGTCAGACATCGATAAGCTAATGGCGTTACAAATTTCGAACGTCCTTGAGTCCGAGAGAATCGACCTGCTGTCCCTAGACTGTCAACCTTCGCATTTGGATCTCGTCCATTGTATCTCCGAGACGACCAAACTGGGTTTTAAACGGCGCATCGTTTACGGCTCTTCGGGTTCGCTTGTTCCGCTGATCTCGCATGATGGAAACCGGCCGTACGTATTTTCAAGCAAAGTGCTACGCGAGATCAAAAGAAAGACGCGTATCTTGCAGCGCCAATTTCCGAATCGAATAATATACAGATGCTTCTGTTCAGCAAACGAAATAAAAGCAGGCATGTGTGATGCATTCTCGGTCGCTACAAGAAGTTGGCAACATCCTCTCGGACACGGACTCGTCAATTCGCGTCAGATTCGGGAGGACCTCAGATTCGCGTCCAAGAAGGGCTGGCTGCGAATCTACATACTCTACGTCGACGACGTGCCGTGTGCCTATTTGATCGGCGAATTATACCGAAAAACGTTTTACAGTCGTTTTGCCGGCTTTGACATTGATTTCGCGCGATACTCGGTGGGATGTTTGGTCATGCATAAGGCACTTTTGGAACTGGCTACATCCGGCGCGCAACAGGTCGACTTGGGGGTGGGAAATTCTGAATACAATCGCCGTCTGGGGTGTGTGCAGACGGACTCGATACGTATGCACGGATACGCCTACACGTATTGCGGTCAGCAGCTTCGGTTATTCTTCGGCGCCACTCAAGCGGTGCGAACGATAGGCCGCAAGATTTTGGCGCGATTCGAACTCAACTACATCGCTAAGCTCTGGCGAAATTCGCTGGTTCGAATGGTAACATTCGGTCCAAAAGGAAGGCTTTTTGAAGGCCGCAAGGCCGGACTTGAAAGCTGCGACCACGGCGATTTCACTGCTCTGCAAACAGATTTGCGGCGCAGGACGAATTAGCTGCGCAGGAAAAAGACCGACTACTTGGACACGTACGCACCGATGTCCCAGGCGCCGGATTTCTGATTAGCGGTCAACACATTCGCCGTCCAGCTTGAACCCGGCGCAAGCCCGTACTGCGAGGAGCTACCGAGATTTTGACCTGCGGCGATTGCAGGCGAATTCGGCCGAAGGGTAAAGTCGTCGGCAGCGGCGTTCGTGAACAGAGGGTCGCCTGCAACCGAATGTGTATTCCCGCCATACGCGGTATCGAGGGCGCTGTAAGTAGAGAGAAAGTCGCCGCCGTAATCAATAAAGTTTGATGTAGCCGGACCAAATGCGTTGTACTCGTATGCGTTGTCGGTTCCATCGGATCCGCTATTCTCGCACCCGCCCGATGCTTCCAAGTTCGGACCCGAGATGCTTCCAACCACTATATTGTTTTTTACAACGGTGCGGTTGCAACCCTCAGGAAGACTTGAGCCACGGACTTTAATCCCGCCCGTCAAATTCCCGTAAACTGTGTTTCCGTAAACGGAGTCTTCGGCAATCGTGCGGTTGTCTCCGTACACCGCGATCCCTCCTCCATCGATCGCGCCAGCCTGGCCGTTACCGTACGAAATGTTGTAAGCAACTGTCCCGTTGCTGACAGCGTCCAGATATATCCCCAGCAAGTTATTCCCTTGGACGAGATTGCGCTGAATCATCAATCCGCCGTCAATCGTGTCAGCCCATATCCCCGCACCTAGCCATTCACCCGAAGCGCTTTGGCTGCTACCGTTTGCATATGACTCGGAATTCTCGATGGTTACGTTGGATGATCCAGGATATGGAGCATAGTCAGGATTAATTTTGATCCCTGCAGTGTAGTTTACGTTCGCGAGCGATGCGTTGTGATGAGCGAGGCAACCGTGTATCACGAGATTTGGCACATCATCCGCTGAAATTCCATTCGATCCGTTCCATGAAGCGATGGTCGAATCGATGAGCGAGTTGGCAATGACATCGAAGCGAATTCCCTCCCCGAAGGCATTGGTTGCCGTGACGTCGGAAATCGTTATGGATGTGCTACCGTTGAAATAGATATCTGTGCCATCGGCGGCAGACGTCTGTAATCCCTCTAACGTAATATAGCTATTTCCGCCCGCTTCATAGATTGCATAGTTGCGCTGGCTGACTTCAATAATGTGGCTGTTGGGATTGTCGTCAGTGAGCATCCGAACATAAAGTGTTCTTGCTGCCACATTGTAGTAAAAGGTTCCTGCGGTCATCGTGCCCGGAGCCTGAGCTGCCGCGAGGCGTGCGCCATCCTCAAAGACTTGATTCGTTGGTCCTACTCCACCCTCAGTCCACAAGTATTTAGCGGACGCATCCATCGCCCAAGCCGTCGCGAGATCGGCGGCGCTAATCGTTGGCAAGCTTCCATTGCCGTAGGCCCCGAACGTAATTGGATGGCCCACCGTACCTGAATTGACGACGTCTAGCTGCTCTCGCCAGATAACGCCTCTCTTGAAGAGGACAAAATCGCCAGGATTCAGCTTGACGCTGTTTACTTTAGCGATTGTTTGCCAAGGTGTCGAAAGGGAGGTGCCATTGTTTGCGTCATCGCCGTGGATCGCATCGACGTAGTACGTCGTGGCGCCAGCAGGACGTGGAAACAGTAAAAGCAAGAAACCAATCAAGAGTAGGGCAAAATCCCGTGGTTCCATGAGAATCGCGATCTTCAGATCGAGCTCAAATTACTCCGGCGAAGACCACCATAATCGACGATTCTGCACGTGGCAAGCACCTAGGCCGGAACAGCTGTTGAAAACATTACGTGGACGGCCGCAAATAAAAGTCACTGACGGCATTTCGAAGAACCGCATCGATAAAACTAAAAACCTTCTGAAACATGTATCGAACTTGCGTCGACGCTCCAAGGAATCAGGTCGCGACGGACCGTCGCCCCTCACTGACAGTCGGACACTTCGCGCGATAATCTGAAGGGTAGGGCCGAATTCGAATTCGCATACCATGGTGGAGACCATGGTAAAGATTAAGTTACAATATGTATTTCTTATCGCTTAGACTTAACTGAATCGATCTTCCAAAAAAAATCTATCGGACTCTCGGCTCCGAGTGAATGCCAATCAGGAACTGGTTGATCGCCTAGGAATAAGACTTCCGGATCAAACAAATAATCCGATTGACAAGCAATAGGGCCGCGTGCTAGTCAGGCTATCATTCTAAGCGCTTTGATTAGTAATTTTGATGGAGCGTTCATCGATGCGAAACGACGCTGATGCACGATATTCGATGCCTTGCGAGATTGCGGTGCGCGCCGTCATCGGCACGCGAGCAGCTTTCGAATCTGGTGTTTTGTCTTTGCTCGTGTTGGAGCAGCGATTTCACCAGTAAGGAGCGACATCATGAATGTTCGTCGCGATCAGCGAGCAGCGCCCAGGCAAGTCGAACTCGCAATGATTTCACTTCTAGTGCTCTTTCTATTTCCGTGGTCCGCGTTCGGGGGAAGCACGACAGGTGCAATTTCTGGTGTCGTGCGGGATGCCAGCGGAGCCGTGGTTGGCTCTGCTGACATCACGGCGGTTAACACAGAGACAGGAGTTACCTGGACCGCTCGAACCGACGCCGCCGGCGTTTACTCTTTCCAGGCTTTGCCGGTGGGCAATTACGATCTCACCGTGAGCAAGCCCGGTTTCAAGCGTTTTCGGCAGACCGGCATTCGCATAACTGTGAATGCAGCGATCGGTGTGGATGTGAACTTAGAAGTCGGCGGAGTCACGGAAAGCGTGACGGTGTCCAGCAATACAGTACAGGTAGAAACCACGAACACATACCTCGGTGAAGTGATTGACTCGAACAAGATGACCACCGTTCCTTTGAACGGTCGCAGCTACACAGACTTGCTCGCTCTCCAACCAGGGGTTGTGCCCGTCAATTCCGGCGTCAACCCGACGGGTGAGACAAGTCCGCCGGCTCAAAGCTTGAATCCAGGAAATCTGTCGATTAGCGGGCAGCGGGAGACCGCGAACGCGTTTATGGTAAACGGCAGTCTCGTGGAAGACGCTGTCCAACAGGGAGCCGCGATCATTCCGAATCTTGACTCGATCAGTGAATTCCGGATTCTCACGAATGGATACGACGCGGAGTATGGGCAATACAGTGGCGGCCAAGTGAATGTCGTCACAAAGTCAGGAACCAACTCGTTCCACGGCGATGTATTCGAGTTTCTGCGAAATACGGATCTAGATGCTCGCAATTTCTATTCCCCCACCCGCGGGACTTTCCATCAAAACCAGTTTGGCGGCACAGGCGGTGGGCCCATTCGTCGAGACAAGATATTCTTCTTCGCAGATTATCAGGGAACGCGTCAGGCAATCGGCGTTGACACGGGCGAGGTGGCTGTTCCCTCAGCTCAGGACCGAACGGGCAATCTGTCCGACATCGAGAACTCACTCACCGGCACAGTTAACGGCGCCGGGTGGGCCAATGTGCTTTCGCAGCGGCTCGGCTATTTGGTCAGCGCGGGCGAGCCGTATTTCACAACCGGTTGCACGACGGCGACTTGCGTGTTCCCAGGGGCAGTGATTCCTCAGAGTGCATGGGCGCCTCCAGCCATGGATCTCCTCCCATTCATTCCATTGCCGGGCCCTGGGGGCTTCTTTTCGACATCCCAGTTCGGTCAGCCTCTTCAGGACGATGAAGGTGCGATTCGCGTAGACGGAAGTACGAGGTTGGGGATACTCTCCGGATACTATTTTATAGACAATAACACGCTCAACAATCCGTATCCGCAAGATAACGTGCCGGGCTTCAACGGCCTTGGCAAACAGCGCTCACAACTCGCGCAGATCGCGGATACGAAGTCCTGGGGTTCGAATAAAGTCAATGAATTCCACGTAAACTACGTTCGCAACAACAATTCGTCATACGTTCCGGTTGGCGGGGTTGGGCCTAAGATTAGTTCGTTTGGGATTCAGGAGGGCTGCCAGACGCTCGGTGTCTGCGTGCTCGCCCCGCAATACGAAGGCGTGCCTAGAGTCGACTTCCTCAACTACACCATTGGCGTTAATACGCATATCGGTACATTCATCCAGGACACTTATGGACTTCAGGACGGTTTTTCCATGGTTGTCGGCACACACACACTCAAGTTTGGAGGGCAATTTAACAAAGATGATGTCGATGAATATCTCTCGAGTCGCAATAATGGAGATTTCGTATTCAATGGGACTGAGACTGGGTCTGATTTCGCAGATTTTCTCATTGGAGCTCCGACGCTCTATCTCCAGGGAGTCTCAGTCCCGATGTACAGCCGAACTCGATACGTTGGCATCTACGGCCAAGACAGCTGGCGCGTCACATCCCAGCTTACTGTGAATTACGGCCTACGTTGGGATTTGAGCTATCCATGGTGGGAGGAGCACAATGAACTAGAAACCATTATTCCTGGTGAGCAGTCCACTACCTTTCCCGGGGCGCCCCCAGGATGGCTTTTCCCCGGCGATCCCGGTATCCCGAAAACAACTTCTCCGGTGCGTTGGGATAATTTTGCCCCACGTATAGGATTGGCTTACGCGCCCAAAGCGTCTGGTAGATTCTTGAAGGCGTTGCTTGGCGAAGCTGGATCCAGCAGCGTTCGCGCCAGCTTCGGGAAATTCTTTACGGACATGGGGGAATACGGAAGCACGCAAATTATCGGTGACGCTCCGTACGGTTTTTTCTGGGTCAGTTCAGCCCCCCCGATGTTTCAAGAGCCATTTCTTGCGCGAGCAACGCAAACATCCGAGACACAGCGTTTTCCGGTCGCGTTCCCCCCACTTAACGCCTCGCCTTCGAATCCAGACACAAATATTAATTGGTCTCTCTTCGAGCCCATTTCGAGTTCTCCTGGATGGAACCATGCAAATGTGCTCCCATACAGCGACAATTACATGCTGACATTTCAGCGCCAAGTCAGTTCGCGAACTGTCATAACGCTCAGCTACGTTGGAAGTGAGGGCCATCATCTTCTTGTGAACCTGGAAGCGGATCCCAGTAATCCGGCTCTGTGTTTAAGCTTGAGCCAGCCAAGTGAGGTGGCGCCCGGAAGTCCAACGTGCGGGCCTTTTTCCGAGGACCAGGCTTTCGTCACGACGACCGGCAACACCGTTTACGTTCGGCCGCTCGGGCCAGGATTGGGCAGCGACGGGCTCTACACGACCATCGGAAACTCTAGCTACAATTCGCTCCAAGCTAGCGTGCGTCACCACACTGGCCGGCTTGAATTACTAGCTGCCTATGGCTACGGCAAGTCAATGGACGACGCGTCGGAAATCAACGATCAGGTAAATCCATATGACCACCGCTTAAGCAAGGGTCTTTCTGCGTTCGACGTCACTCACAATTTCGTCGCGAGCTATAGCTATCAATTACCCTTCGATCAGCTGTTCGCAGCGAATCGCGCGACACGCGGCTGGATTATTTCGGGTATCACGCGTTTCTGCACTGGTTTGCCAGTGACTATTTCCGAGACCGATGACCGGGCGCTGATAGGTGACTTCGCTACTGGAATCAACGGCGAAACTGTCGATGAGCCGATACTCGTCCCCGGTAAGATTCTGAACGATACCAATCCTCGATCAGGAGATACCTATTTCAATACCACTCTTTTTTCGCAGGAGAACCTCGGGCAGGTCGGAAACGCCAATCGACGTTTCTTCCATGGTCCCGGTCAAAACAACTGGGACATGGCACTATTGAAGAACCTTCCGCTGACAGAATCAAAATCGCTGCAATTTAGATTTGAGTTTTTTAACGCGTTTAACCACGCGCAATTTAACACGCCGGACGGCGAATTCACAGATTCGACGTTTGGCTTGGTGACTAGTGCCAAGGCACCTCGAATTGGGCAGGCCGCAATAAAGTTCTATTTCTAGGAGGTACGAGAACCAAATTTCGACTTCGAGTAATGTCCCGATGATTTATCGACAATGGATTGCCTCGCTGTTGTTTATCGTGTTGTTGACTGCGTCCGGGCATACGCCGACTCAGAACGTCATACCTAAGACGCTTATTCGACATGTAGTCGTAATATTTCAAGAGAATCAATCATTTGACCACTACTTCGCCACATACCCTCACGCCGAAAATCTCCTCGGTGAACCACCGTTTCATGCCGCCCCGAATACGCCGGCAGTAAACGGCCTTGACGACGAGAGCAGAACCCATAATCCGAACCTTGAGCAGCCGTGGAGGATAAGCCGGGAACAAGCCGCGAACCTAATTCCATTCTGCGATAACGACCATGGCTATACCGCCGAACAGAAAGCCTACGACGGCGGCCGCGGCGACAAATTTGTTGAATCAACTGGAGCAAAGGGAGGTAAGTGTCCCCAAAACTTTGTCATGGGTTATCTGGACGGCAACTCCGTCACCGCGGTCTGGAACTATGCTCAGCGTTTTAGTATGAGCGACAACTTTTTCAATTCGACCTACGGCCCCTCAATGCTGGGCGCGATCAATTTGGTCTCCGGGCAAACCGGCGGGGCGCACCCGGAAAATCTCAAAAGCTTCAGGGGACTAGGTGCTTCAATAGTCTTGAACGGGACGATGATTGGAAATCCAGCAGCCGGATTCGATGATTGCACAGAAGAAACAGGCACAGGCGTCAGCTTCGCTGGACAAAATATAGGGGATTTGTTAAATGCTCGCGGCATAACCTGGGGCTGGTTCTCCGCTGGATTCACTCCAACTCGTTTCAGTTCAAACGGCAAAGCAATCTGTGGGACCGAGCACGTTGCAGCGAATGGTCGCAAAATGCCCGTTTATGACGATCCCGACCCTTTTGAATACTATAAATCAACCGCAAACCCTCATCATAAATCGCCGACCAGTGTGGATATGATCGGAGTGACGGATCAAGCAAATCATCAGTACGACCTGAAGAGTTTTTGGCAAGCTGCTGAGTCCGGTCACATGCCCGCTGTCAGTTTTATTCGGGGCCCGCAGGGCGACGATGGGCATCCCGGCTACTCTGGCCCACTTCCGGAACAAGAATTTCTCGTCGAAACGATCAATCGTCTTCAACGTCTCGCCGATTGGGACAGCACGGTCATCTTTCTCACATGGGATGACTCGGATGGTTGGTACGATCATGTTACTCCGCCAAATGTAAATCACTCACAATTGCCAAAATTCGACCTACTCTTTGGGAAGGATGGAATGTGTGGCAAAGGCACGCCGCTTGCTGGAATACAGGGACGGTGCGCCTATGGTCCGCGTCTACCTCTGCTTATCATCTCTCCCTTTGCCAGAATTAATTTCGTGGACCACGACCTGACGGACCAAACTTCTATCATTCGCTTCATTGAAGACAATTGGTCTCTTGGCCGTCTGGGCGGCGGTTCTCTCGATGAACTTGCCGGATCATTCCTCGGCAGCTTTGACTTCGATCACCCAAAACGCGACCAGCTTATCCTTGATCCCAAAACTGGCGAGCCGGACCAGACTCCCTAGAAGACTGAGGCGCGTTAATAATGATGGGGCCCGTATTCAGCCTCGTTTCACTTGTCCGACCATGAGGTGTTTGGCGTGACGGCTCAGAGAGTGACTCAACTGCTCTTTCATTCATTATTCGTATTGGCGGTTGTAAGTCTTGCCGATGAATCGACAACGCTGAGCGTCAAAATCCTGGACGAGTCCGGCCTACCGACGGCTGCACGCGTATATCTGACGGACGAGAAGCAGACGAACTTCTTTCCTCCCAATGTGCTGGTGTACAAGAAAATGAATTGGAATGTTCCAGAGGAGCACTTCTTTGCGCTCGACGGATCCTTCTCGATTAAACTTCCTAAAAATTCGTACTCGCTTCGAATCGAGAGGGGCAAGGAATATCTTCCCATTCAGGACGAGATTGGGCTGCCGGAATCAGGGAGGATTCAGAAGGTCTACCACCTACAGCGCTGGACAAACATGTCCGATAAGGGATGGTACTCCGCGGACATGCATGCACACGTCGCGCTTCGCAATGTCCCAGTTTTGATGCGGGGTGAAGACTTGAATGTTCTGCTGCCGATTACGATGTGGCGAGTTGCCTTCGTTCCCACTTATCGTGATCCGATGCTGGAACAGGCCCTCGCTGAGGCGGACCCTTCGGGCGTCGTACAAGTTGAACAGAAGCGCTGGTTTACGCCGGTCAATGAGGAATTGGAGAGTGATCACTCATCCATTCTGCTCCTCAGGCTGGCACGA
>Ga0187783_10004485_pt1 | contig 10344 bp, 7 predicted proteins | sample 1015_SJ02_MP02_2_FD_132471 | JGI IMG/M metagenome (GOLD analysis project Ga0187783, IMG submission 132471) | Tropical peat soil microbial communities from peatlands in Department of Meta, Colombia - 1015_SJ02_MP02_20_MG | ecosystem: Environmental > Terrestrial > Soil > Wetlands > Peat | place...
AGCGTCAAAAGTGAAGCTTGCGTGGTGGGAATCATGATGAAAACAATTCGCTGCAGTTTGGGGCGAGGACGATAGTATGGATTGGGTTCCAGGACGATCCGGTTCGCGCGCTCCCACTCGACGACTTTGAACGGACCAGTTCCGAAGGGGTGCTCGTTCCAGCGGGCCCGCGAAACGTCGGTCGACGCAAACGCGTGCGCCGGCAAGATGCCGAATGCAAAATCCGCCTGCGCGAAGAGCTCGGCCACGGCCGCATTCCATCGGCTCTTTAGCCGGACGAGCACCGTGTAGCGGCCGGGCGTCCTTAGCCAGGCTATGCGTCGATATGCATCTTCCGATTCGACCGGATTGCGAGGATCCAAAATGGCGTGAAAGGTGAAGGCGACGTCGGCAGCCGTCAGCTCCACGCCGTCGGCGAATCTCAGCCCGCGCCGCAGGTGGTAGACGATCGTCTTTCCATCCGGCGAGATGTCGCCGTTGGCATGGCTCGGCACGCGAGTAATCAGAACTGGTGTAAGCCGATTATCGGCAGACAGGCCTACCAGCGTCTGCGTGACGAGCAAATCGTAACCGATCGTGTCCTGGTCGTGCGCCAGCAGCGGATTGAGCGAAGCGGGATCCACGTTATCGGCAATGCGCAGCACGTGCGGCTCCGCCGCTTGCTCCCCCGCTCGCGCGCATGCCGTTAACGCCGCGGCCGCGACGAGGGCCATGACCGCTTTACGCAGGGTTGCTATCCCCAGGTATCGCGCCCTATGACATCGTGGGGCGGACGCGTAGCGCCACGCTGATGCGAGGACCGATCGGCGAGCGCGTTTTTGGAATTCCGTGGTCGTAGTGAAGCTGGGTTTCATAGCTCATCAGCAAGAGGCTGCCGTCTTCGAGATCGAGATCCAAGATGCGGCGGGGTTTCGTTTTGCTTCGAATCGTCATCCGGCGCGTTGCTCCCAGCGAGATGAGCGCGATCGGATAAGCGGCGACGATCTCGTAGAGATGATCGTTGTGCGGCGCGACGCTGTCGCGGCCATCGCGATAGAAATTCAAGCCGACGCTATTGAATGGCGTGCCGGTTGCGTCAGAGACGCGACGCGTGACTTCGGCGAGGACCGGGGGAAGGTCTTTCTCCGAAAGGCGATAGCCCGAAGTAAGCCGGGGCACATCCACGTCGCGGTCGTACATTCGCCGGCGCTGGCTATGCCAGGTCGCCTCGTCGCGTAGGATCTCGAACCAACGCCGCGCAGTCGGCGCATCGACAAATGCGGGTATATATTCGATCCGGCCCGTTTCGTCGTCGACGAGCGTGCGGCGTCCGCCGTCAAAGAATCCCAGCTGCGTGGAAGCCTGCAGCGCTCCGGTTTTATGGATAGAGGCCGCGAAGCTTTGTCGCTTCGGCAACGCGTGCTACCGCGACGCAGTACGCTCCCTTTCGCATGGAGACGCCGTGGCGTTTTGCCTGTTCGTGCGTTTCGCGGAAGGCGCGCGTCATCTTTCGCTTCAGGCGGTCGTTTATCTCACCCTCCTCCCAGAAGTTTTCTTGAAGGTCCTGCACCCACTCGAAATAGGAAACCGTTACGCCGCCGGCATTTGCTAGGATGTCGGGCAAAACCATGATGCCGCGATCGAAGAGAATGTCGTCGGCGTCGGGGAGCGTCGGACCATTGGCGGCTTCGGCGACGATCTTTGCACGAATACGCGGCGCGTTTTCCCGCGTGACCACTTTCTCCAGCGCGGCCGGCACGAGAACGTCGCACTCGAACTCCAGCACCTCCTTGTTGTCGGTTCGTTCGCCGCCGGTGAAGCCGACGACCGAGCCCGTTTCAAACTTGTGCGCGACCAAGCGCTTGACGTCGAGGCCACGTTCGTTCGCGACGCCGCCGTGTGAATCGGAGACCGCGACGACCGTATAGCCGTGTTCCGACATCAGCTGCGCCGCATACATGCCGGCGTTGCCGAATCCTTGAATGGCCACTCGGGTGCCCTCGATCGTCTTACCATGCGCTTCCAGCGCCTCGTCCACGACGTACATGCATCCGCGCGCGGTCGCCTTGTCGCGACCCAGCGATCCGCCGATTGCGACGGGTTTACCGGTAACGACCCCGGGAATCGAATAGCCGTGCTGCATCGAGAACGTGTCCATGATCCACGCCATGATCTGCGGCGTCGTATAGACGTCGGGAGCGGGAATGTCTTTTTCGGGCCCGATGACGATCGAAATCTCGGTCGTGAGCCGGCGCGTGAGATTCTCGAGCTCTTGAAGCGACATTTCCTTGGGACTGCAGACTACGCCGCCTTTGGCGCCACCAAAGGGAATGTTGATCAACGCGCATTTCCATGTCATCCACATCGCGAGTGCTTTGACTTCGTCGAGCGTCACATCGGGATGGTAACGGATGCCGCCCTTTCCCGGACCGCGCGACAAGTTGTGCTGCACGCGATAACCTGTAAACATCCGAAAGTCCCCATTGTCCATGCGCACCGGCACCGAGACCTCGAGCACGCGTTTAGGCTGACGCAGAAACCCGTGTATGGACTCGTTCAACCCGATGAGCAAACCGACTTCATCGAGCTGGCGCTGCGCCATCTGCCAAACGTTATCGGCAGCCTGTATGGCCGACATATCTTGCGTAGTCATGTGCTTTCTAATACCGCCCTACTCCGAGAAACTCCGCCCTTCGACCTCGCTCGCGGAGTTTATCCTGAGCGGAGTCGAAGGGCTCGCTCCGCTCAGGATGACACGAGGCCCAGCTACGAGTGGGGTTTGCCGTAGATCGAAGCGTGCAGCGCCGGCAGGTGCGGATTCTTCCACTTCGAGCCGTCCACGAAGGTGATCTTCAGCGGTACGCATTGCGCGAAGCTCGTCTGAATCGGGAAGACATTGGAGCTTATTCCGAACTCGTGCTTGATCTCGGCGCCCGGTGAGAAGGTTCCAACGTCACGTACTTCCGCGACGAGATTGCCATGAACGACCAAACCAAACTCGATCTCTTTCATCACCACGTTGGTGGCGTTGACGTAGTCGATCGAAAGCGTCGGATTGCCTTCGACCGGATAGGAATAATACATCGGACCGTACACCGACGGCCAGCCCCAATACGGGCCGATTCCTACCGGATAGTATGCGGGAGCAAATCCGCCCGACTGGTAGACATTGCGTTTGGGGTTACAGGTGCTAACCTTGATCGGGTGCGACATGGTTACGTGCGGCGGATGCGCGGCCATCGGCGCGGAAGTCGCCTGCGCCGATGCAAGCGTCGGCAGAGCCGTGGCGAGGCACGCTGTTAGAACGCCCAGCGAAAAGCGCTTCAAACTCATGAATCGTAAACTCCTTAAGAAGACGGGATGCGTTTGCGCTTTGTTCTGCGAGCAAAAGGGCGGCGCCTTGGCGCCGCCCTTTTCTCTCGGGGCGTTAGCGTTGGTTATCGGGGAGGCCGTCCGCCTCCGCCATGCGCGCCGCCACCGCCACCGCCGGACGGATGCCCGCCGCCACCGTAACCGCCGTGAGAGTACGACGGCTGCGAGCCACGCGAGTATGAGGGGTACGAACCGCGCGAGTACGAGGGATAGGAGCCCGACGGGCGCGCGTACGAGGGATACGAGCCGCGTGAATACGACCCATACCCCTGGCCGCCGCGGTACGAGCTGCCATATGAACCGCGATCGTACGGATTGCCGGACGAACTGCGTCCATACGAACTGCCGTAGGAATCGCGCGCGTACGAAGGTGTCGAGTCGTTGCCGCGCTGGCTCGAGAAGCGGTTCCACGAATCCGAGGGCGCGCGCTCGGTGCGCGAGCCGTCGTTCGCGAAGCCTTCGCGCCCGGCCGCGTTCGTCGTTCGCTCAGAATGCGAGGCGAGTGCGTCGCCGCGGCCTTCCGTTCCTCGCGCCTGGTCGAAGCGCTGCCACGAATCGGAGGGCGCCTCATGGCGTGCCGCACTTTCATCGCGTGCCGCAGCCTCGTCGCGGGAAGTTTCAGCGTTCCCGCGCGACGTCGCGGCGTCTTCATGCGAGGTCACGGCGTTGTCATGCGTGGTGACGGCATTGTCCCGGCTTACCGGGGCGCTTTGGTGCGTCGTGGTGTCGGCGTGAATGGCTCTCGAGACCGAGCTCTGCTGCCGATCGAACGACATGCGTCCGGCCAGCGCGCGATTTGCGGATGCGAATCGCGGCGAATCGAAGGCCTTCGAAAAGCTCACCGGCGCGCTGACGGGCTTGCCGCCGAAGCCAAGGCTGTCGTGAGTCGGCGTGACCGGCACGGCTCCGTGGATCATTCCAATGTGTCCGCTGATATTGTGCGGATCGACCGGGAACGTGTGACCCGAAACCGACCCGTGCTGGAGATTTCCAACCAAGGTGCCGTGGATGCCGCCGTGCGGATAGGAGCGGTAGATGTTCGTAATGTTGGTGACGTGCGTGATGTTGTAGACGTTGCCGCCGTAACCGTAGCCGTAGCCGCAGCAGCCCCAGCCGCCCCAGCCCCAGCCCCAGCCGCCCCAGGCCCAACCCGGCCACCAAGGATAGAAGGGCGCATAGGGTGCGATCGGATACCAGCCGAGATAGGGATAGCCGAAGCCGACCGAGACGCCCCAGCCCGGTCCGCCGAAGCCGACGCCGACGCCGAAACCGAAGAATCCCACGAGTGCAGGCGACCATGCCGGATAGGCGCTGTAGGCCGGCGGAGCCCACGCCCAGCCGTAGCCATTCGCGTAGTACCAGTTGCCGTAGTGATAGGGTGCCCAGCCCCACGGCTCGTTCGCGACCCAAGTCCATCCGTAGCCATCTTCCCAGGTCCAGTTTCCGTTCGCGTAGGGAGACCAGCCCGAAGGCTCGTTGGGAATCCACGACTGGCCGTAGCCGGGGACGTCTTGCCACTGGCCATACGTGCCGAGATTGTCGTAGCCGGCGATATCGGGGTTCAAGTTTGGACTGGCGTTGAGCGCCGCAATCATCGTCTCGTCGCGCTTGGCGTTGAAGTCGTCAAACGTGTCGTATCCCACTTCGCTGGTGTACGTGACAGACGGCTCGGAAGCGGAGCCGCGCGCAACGAGCGTCCGGCCCGATTCCAAGGTATAGGTGCGCTGCGGCGTCACGACCTCAGCCGTGCCGCGCCGGACCGTTACCCAGCTCGAACCGTCGCGGCCGATCGACACGCGATAATCACCGGCTTGCCCGGATCGCACCGTAACCGACGGCGTGTCGACGGCGACCATGCCGCCGTTTCGAACGAGACCGAGCTCAATCGTTCCGTCGGCCAGTTGGAGCTGCCGGTTATTTGGATCGTTGCCGGTGATTCTGGCTTGGACGTTGCCGCCGAGACGAACGGCGGTGGCCCCGTCGAACTGCAGCTCGCCGCGCGAGGTCCCAGCCGTTGAAATGTAGTCGCCGGGAAGCAGCGGCGCGTTCACGACGGCGGCGACTTGCTTGTTGCTGTCGCCGCGCTGAACTACGACCGATCCCTCCACGATGCTAACCCGGGCGACGCCCGGTCCGTTCTTATCGGGCGCCTGCTCGGCGGCTGCCGGAAGCGCACTCGAAAGGGTTACCCCAATCAGGGCAAACCCGCACAGAAGGCTAGTAAACCATTTGCTTGTCATTGTTGTGTCTTGTTCCCCTCACCAACATTGAAACCGAACGCGCCATCTAAAGCATCGAATCACGATTAGCTTACCATTAAGCTAGCGTGAGAGGGCGCAGTCCGCTCGGTCGAACTCCAAGCCGGCATGCGGCAAGGAGTAGCCTCTCGCTGCGCCAACTTCCTGCGACGGAGGTGGAACCGCAGATGAGAAATTCCCGCGCAAACCTCACGCGCCGAAGCTTCGTCGGTAAGGCCATCGTGCTTCCGGCCCTTGCCGGATTGCTGCTCGCCGAGACGGCGAGCGCGCAGGCCAAAGGCTCGCAGGCTCAGTTCAAGTATCAGAAGTCGCCGCACAACGGACAGAAGTGCTCGCAATGCACGTTCTACGTTCCGGGAAGTTCGCCGAACGCGAACGGGACGTGCAAGATCGTCGACGGCTCGATCAGCCCCAACGGCTGGTGCATCTCCTGGTCTAAGAAGAGCTAACTCCCTAGTGTCGGGGTGTTAGGCGACCTCGAATAGGCCGGCGGCGCCGATGCCGCCGGCGACGCACATCGTGATCACGACGTACTTCTCACCGCGGCGCTTGCCCTCGATGAGCGCGTGCATCGTCATTCGCGCACCGCTCATTCCGTACGGATGGCCGATCGAAATCGCGCCGCCGTCGACGTTGAAACGATCGTTGGGTATCCCGAGCGCGTCGCGGCAATAGACGGTCTGCACGGCGAAGGCCTCGTTGAGCTCCCACAAGCCGATGTCGCCGATCTTCAAGCCGTGCGGTTCGAGCAGTTTGGGAACGGCGTAGATCGGCGCGATGCCCATCTCGCCGGGCTCGGTAGCCGCTACGGCGTAGCCGCGATAATAGCCTAGCGGTGTGAGATTCCGCTGCTGCGCCGCGGTCGCGTCCATGATGACGACCGCTGCGGCACCGTCCGAAAGCTGCGACGAGTTGCCCGCCGTGACGCTCGTGTCGGCGACGCCGGGAACGGCGCCCTTGAGTGCGGCCAAGCCTTCGAGCGTCGTGTCAGGGCGATTGCCTTCATCCTTGTCGAGCTCGACCTGAGATTCGCTGACGACGCCGGTATCCTTGCTCTGTTCGTACTTCCACGACGGCAGCGCGACGATCTCCGCGTCGAAGCGTCCCGCAGCTTGCGCCGCCGCGGTGCGCTGCTGGCTCTGCAGCGCGTATTCGTCCTGGCGCTCGCGCGAGACGTTATATTTCTTCGCAACGAAATCGGCGGTGAAGAGCATCGGGGTGTAGAGGTCCGGCTGATGGCGCAACAGCCACTCCTCGGTAAAGAAGTGAACGTTCATCTCGTTCTGCACCATGCTAATCGACTCGACGCCGCCCGCGACGATGACTTTTGCGCCGTCGGCGATCACGCGCTTCGCGCCAATCGCGATCGCATCGAGCCCGGACGCGCAAAACCGGCTCACGGTCTCGCCGGGAACTGTGACGGGGCAGCCTGCGCGCAGCGCGGCGGTGCGGCCGATGTTGTTACCGGTTGCTCCTTCCGGCAAGCCGCAGCCTACGATCACATCGTCGACCTCGGCCGGATCGATTGCCGCGCGTTCCATCGCATGCTTAACGACGTGGCCGGCCATCGTCGCGCCGGGTGTCTGATTGAACGCGCCGCGAAACGCTCGGCCGATCGGCGTGCGCGCCGCCGAAACGATCACCGCCTCACGCATGGGTGGGAACTTTCTGTCCTTCGAGACGCGCGCTGCGCGCGCTCCTCAGGATGACACCAGGGGTTGACGCGTACCACATTGGGCCGCCGTGGTGCGGCGGGAAGCCGTAGCCGTACACGTAGACGATGTCGATGTCGCCCGGGCGCAGCGCGATGCCCTCTTCGAGCAGCTTCTGACCGCGATCGACGAGCGCCGACAGCAGCCGCTCGCGGATCTCGTCGTCGCTCGCCTCTCGTGGGGCGATGCCGGCGTTTCGCGCTTCTTCGGCAAAGAGCTGCTCGACCACCGGATCGGCAATCGGCTCGCGCCCCTTGCCGACCGATTTGTCGTACTTGAAGAAGCCGGCCATCGTCTTCTGCCCGAGGCGCTTCATTCCGACGAGCCGCTCGAGCACGTTCGTCCGGCCGTTCGCCTCGGGCCCGCGCGCTTTCTGCACCGCCAAACCGATGTCGAGGCCGGAGAGATCGCTCATCGCAAACGGTCCCATCGGAAAACCGAACTCCCGCATTGCGGCGTCGATGCGCGCCGGCGTCACGCCCTCTTCCGCGAGTGCGTTGGCCTCGCGCACGTAGTCGAAGATCATACGGTTGCCGATGAAACCGAAGGCGTTCCCTGAGAGCACGCCCTTCTTGCGCAGCTTTTTGGCAAGGTTAAACGCCGTGGCGATCGTTTGAGCCGATGTTTCGCGACCACGCACGATTTCGAGCAGCGGCATGATGTTGGCCGGCACGAAGAAGTGCAATCCCAGTACCTTGTCGGGCCGCTTCGTCGCTTGCGCGAGGGCGTCGATGTCGAGCGTCGAGGTGTTGGTCGCGAGCAGCGCCTGCGGTTTTGCGATCGCGTCGAGCTTACGGAAGACCTCACGCTTCACGTCGAGATTCTCGAAGACCGCTTCGACGATCACGTCGGCCTCGGCAAGCTCGCTCCAGTCGTCGGTGAAGCGAATCGACTGACCGCGTTTCCACGCCTCTTCCTGGGTAAGTTTGCCCTTCTGAACCTGATACATGAACATGCCCATGACCGTCTGACGCGCTTTGTCGACGGCCTCGTCGTTGTTATCGACCACGACGACCGGAATGCCGGCTTGAGCAAAGGTAATCGCGATCCCACTTCCCATCGTACCGGCCCCCACGACGCCGGCCAATTCGATCGGCAACGGTTCGGCCGCGTCCCTCGACTCCGCTCGGGATGACAATGACGGTGGAATCTTCGAGAGTTCGCGCTCGGCGAAAAAGAGATGACGCAGCGCCTGCGACGGCTTCGAGCGAACGAGCTCGTCGAAGAGCCGAGCTTCGCGCGCGAGGCCGAAGTTAAACGGCAGCTCGACGGAAGCTTGGACCGCATCGATGAGCTTGTGGGCGGCAAGTCCGCCCTTCGCTTCCGCCGGGACCATCTTGTGCGCTTGCGCGACGACAAATGGCCCGGCTTGCGCCGGAAGTTCCTTTGCAATAATGGCGTTGCGCTCCGAAAGACGCCGCTTCGGGCCGTTTGCGGTCGTCATCGCGCGTTCGATGAGCTCCGCAGCCGGCGTAATCTCATCGATGATGCCGAGCTCCAGCGCGCGCTCCGCGGAAATGGACGAGCCTTTGAGCATGAACTCTAACGCCGGGCGCGCGCCAATCAGACGCGGGAGCCGTTGCGTCCCGCCCGCGCCCGGCAAGAGCCCGAGCCTAATCTCGGGCAAGCCGAGCTTCGCATTGGGCGTCGCGATGCGGTAATCGCAGGCTAAGGCGAGCTCGACTCCACCGCCGAGCGCGTTGCCGTCGATAGCGGCGACGACGGTTTTTCTGGCCCGTTCGATCGCCGCGATCACGTCGCGCACGGTCTTCGTTTCGGGCAACGGCTCGCTGTTGAAATCGTTGACGTCGGCGCCGGCGGTGAAGAGCCCGTTCGCGCCGGTAATCACGACAGCGCTCACCGATTCGTCGACCTCGGCGGCTTCGATTTCCGCCAGCAGCTTCGCGCAATAGACAAACGAGAGCGCGTTGACCGGCGGGTTATCGAGCGTAATGATGCAAACGTGCTCCCTGTCATCCTGAGCAGAGCGACCAAAGGGAGCGGATTCGAAGGACGAGGGAATCATTACGCCGTCACCACCGTCTTACGATCGAGCTCGAACTGCGTTTCGTTCAACCGCATGACGTCAGCCGAGCCGTCCATGATTTGTTGTTTGAACCAGGCTGCTTGCGACAGTACGTGCGTTGCGTAGAATGCGGCAGTCGCAAGCTTCGCGCGATAGAAATCCACCTCGGCATCGCCGGCGGCAATCTTCCGTGCCGAGATCTGCGCGGCGCGCGCCATCTGCCAGCCACCCGCAACGGCGCCCCACAGCCGGAGGTAAGGCACCGAGCAGGCGAAGGCCTTATGCAGGTCGCCCATCGCACTCATGCCGATCCATTGCGATGTCTCGTTGAGCGTTGCCAATGCTTTGCCGAGCGCATCGCCGATGCGCTTCACGGTCGCGTCCGAATCGGCGGCGCATTCCTTGGCGACGGCCTCCATCTTCTTTCCCACGCTCATCGCAGTCACGCCCATATCGCGCAGCAGCTTGCGTCCGATCAAGTCGAGCGACTGAATTCCCGTCGTGCCTTCGTAGATCGTGGTGATCCGGACGTCGCGATACTGCTGAGCGATCCCGGTTTCTTCGATGTAGCCCATCCCGCCGAAGACTTGCAGCGCCGTCGAGCACAGCTCGACGGCATTCTCCGTGCACCAGCCTTTGACGACGGGGATCATGAGCTCGACGAAGGCCTTGTGCTCTTTGCGAACCTTTTCGTCGGGATGGCGCTGCGCGTAGTCGAGCGAAGCGGCGGTGACGTAGGCAAGCGCGCGCATCGCCTCGATGCTTGCCTTCTGCCACATCAGCATCCGGCGAACGTCGGGATGATTGAAGATCGCTTCGGGCGCGCGCGAGCCCGGCTTGAGACCGCGCCCTTGAATGCGCTCCTTGGCATATTCAAGGGCGCTCTGGTAGGCGCGATCGGCCAGTGCGATGCCCTGCACGCCGACCGAAAACCGCGCGGCGTTCATCATGATGAACATATACTCCAGGCCGCGGTTCGGCTCGCCGACGAGATAGC